>BNJS01003530.1_pt1 | contig 88794 bp, 82 predicted proteins | sample 8540461 | NCBI WGS metagenome assembly BNJS01 (sample SAMD00202454, study PRJDB9452) | human saliva metagenome | isolation source: human saliva | place: Japan
GATGGACTTTGTTTCAGTTTTTGGATGACTGAAACAAACTTTGCTTCGCAAAGCACATCCCTTCAGGGTTGTGGTCGGTACAGGGACGACTTTTTCTGATGAAAAGTCTTTCCTCTGTAGCTCGTTTGGAGCGACAGCCTGTGTATCTTAGCATCGGTGAGATTTGCTGTCAAGCAATTTTTATTTTTTTCGGAATTTTTTTATCGGATGTTTTTTTGTCGGAAATTTTTACAGTTTTATTTCTCAGGAGAATTTATCTATTTCATTCTTCCACAATTTCCGCTTTAAACACCAAGACAACATCCGCATCTGAACAGCAAAACTCCGCCACGCCTTCAGGCTGTCCCGGGAGCTTACCGCCATACCGCAAAATATCTACATACGGAAAAAGCGCAGTGCACAGCCATCGGACAGATTTGCCCTCTTTCCGTATCATAGTCGAAAGCAGTCCCCCACCTTATGACCGCGGTGACAGCCCATTTTTCCCTCTACGGTCTGTTATGGTAAGCTTTATCTTCGGTCTTTTCCCACGACTCATTTTTATCTCCTCTACGAATCTTTTTTCTGTTTTCTCGGTATAAGATATTTTGTATCTACTTACGAATAATTTATGCAGTATCTCACAGTTTTTATTCGTATTCATCTTATCACATTAAACAAAGCTACCTCAAGCATAGAAAGGGGCTCAAAAACTCTCAAGAAAAAGTGCTCAGACATAATGTACCGACCCCCAAAAAGTTAGACCAAAAATCTAACGATTCGGGGGCGGTACAATCCAACACTTTTTCCTTGGAGTATAATTATGAAAAGGAAAACGGCGTAATCCAATGTCAGGCATACTTCTCAAATCTTGGAACAACTCTGAAAAATACAGTATTTTCTATTTGTCATGATCCTCGGTTCGAAGAATCCACTTTCTCTTCTTCATTATAAATATTGTACCTATAAAGAGAGAAGAGAATCAGGTTTCTTCTCCATATTTCACAAGGCAGACAAGCCCCATCGGCGGAATCGGATCCCTATGGTTTTGTAAAGACGAGGACTTCTTTTGAGCCGTCCAATTTCTTCTCCACATCTTTTTCATAGGTATAACGATAGCCTACCGCATCCAGATTTTGCAAAGCATAACCGGTGCTGACTTCCGGAGCATAGCTCAACGGGTTCTCGCCTACCTGATACTTACTAGTTCTTCGGGAGAACAAACTCTATAGCAAGCAGTCATGCTTTAGGCTAAATGCAATAAAGGAATCACCGGCATTGAGATTGAACTGAATCAAACCCTGCGTATCCGCCGAAAATCCGGCTTTCAAGCTATTAAATTCCGCTTGGTTAATCGCCACGCCTTCTCCTGTTCCATCCGGTTTAAAGACCTTTAACCTGAACGAGAATACTTGGTTCTTATCCGCCAAATCTCCACTAACTTTCTTTTCAATCCGAAGAATTTGCTTATCATCCTCTTCATAGACATTCTTGACAATCAGCTCTTTGGTTTCATTGTCAGCCAGTGTACAAAGGTTCCAATCGCATAGTTTCTGTCTTCATTTTTAGGAATGCTGGTCGCCGTGAGTTCTATGTTCTTAGAGTGAAGAATACGTCCTCAATTGTTGCATTTTTCTCCGGCAGTAGCCATAGCTCGGAAACACGGTATTTTCTGCCCGGAATCAAGCCGCTAATGGTTAGCACATATTGTTTTCTATTATTATGTACACCCTCAGCAGGAACAATCGGGGTCAAATTCTTCCCACTCCTGTTACTTTTGTGCCTCTGTACTCCTCCGTCACAAGCGGTCCATAGTCCGTTTCCGTCTCCGACTTCGTCATGGTGAATTTTGCTATGCCGTTCACCTTTCTAAAATTTATCGACCCGAATTTTGGTCTCTTCCAATTTGAGAGCAGGATTTTAATAATTCAAGCTCTTCTTCGTCTGTCCTGTCCCTTAAAACTTTTCACTATACGAATGGTTCCCGGATCAACTTGTATAACCGGTTTTGGTGGTATTTTCTTTTCCGGCGGTTCCTCTCTCAGTATTTTTATCTTTAAAATCGAACATACTTTAAGTAAGCCCCTTCATTCGAATAGAATCCTTCTTTTCTGAGGAAGTGTGAAACTCTTCCTCCGGGATTTTCTCATAAAAGGTACCACTGGTCCGTTCTGATATCTCCTTCTTTTTAAGCTGGAAGTTAGGTCCGGCGTTCTCGTTCCGCATAATATTCTCTCCGTTTACATTGTCGAGATACCCACTATCCTTTGTTCCGGCTATAGTCCAGCGTTCACTATCTGTCAAAATAATCCAGAACGTTTTTCTGATACTTTTCGTAGAAACTGTCCTTAACGGTTTGCATTAACCGTCAAACGAATCTCTATCCCTTTGGAAAAACTGAAATCTCCGGGTTTCGTCTTTTAATTCGATTATCTTTCTGACGGGGTCATAAGTCCTTCTCCCTTAAATCCGGAAAATCCAAGACTTCTACTGGTCGCATTACTGTCATCAGGATTCTCCAATTTGATATCGGCTTCCCATCATCGTCCACCTTCCAAACTTCCGCTCTTAGCTTTGCAGCTTTATCGGCAGGATTCGCATTGTCGAAGTTTACTTCACGTTCTCGCTAAGTTGATCCCAGATGTTTACATCACTGATACAGATCAGGTGCAATCTTGGGACGAAGACCATATATCTATTAAATCCATGGTAGAACTGTGCACTGGTTATTTTGATGACTCGACTGTCCTATATCGCTACTTAGCGGTTGCTCATAGGGATGTCCCCCTGTTGCCCGAGTATCGTTTTGCCCCAATCAAGTCTCTCCAGATGGCTGTAGTTTGCATCCGGTCCCAAACCGATGGCATAAAAGGCATCGATTTCATTTAATTCCGTTAATGCTCCACGAGCCTGTGTTAGTGCAACTTCTTCGAAACCTCGCCCGCTCCCGTAGGAATAGCCGGCATAAGGCCCAAAATTAAGATAAGACGAGTTCGGTTTCATGAATAAATCATAGTAGTTTAAGCTTTTATTTCTGCTGGTCCAAGCTGCAAGCGGTCTACCACTTTTCCGGGAATCTGACCAATCGCATGCCCACTAATATTTTCCGCTTTTCGCAAGAAATAGTTTGTATTTCCTCCGCCTTCGTATTTCGGAAAATAGGAAAAGTTCGGGTTATACGCTGTAACAAAAAGTACCACTCTTCTTGCATCCGATCTCGTCGCTTCACAGTCCGTTCCCACTACCGCGCCATTCTGAAAATCTTCCGCCTCCTTAATTCCCGCAGCGTAGTTCAGGCCATGATGCTCATAGGCATTTGCCTGGTACTGCGCCTTTTTCTTCTCCTTCTCTATGCTTATAGAATCCAGCTTTTGCTTAAAAACCGAGATATCCTTCGTAAAGCCGATGACTTTCTCCGCATCATTGTCTGCCTCATCCGTTACAGAGAACTCCCCGCCATGGATGTTAAGATTTCTCTTTCCTCCCATCGTAACCAACGCAAATTGAGCATCGTAAGCCGGATTTTTCGCAATATCGTCCAGCAGGCTACCCAGTATCAATTTTTCCGTATCTGTGTTTTGTGCTTGCACTATTATCCTCTCTTGCATCATCGTAGGGGAATTCTTCAGAATCCGATACAGTTCGCATGAAATCCAGGGCCATATAGATGGACTTGTCATAAACCACAATAATATCCAGTTTATTCTTTTCCTCATCCGGCATAATCGGTCTCGCCGTAAGAGTCAAGTCATAGGAACCGTCCGACTTCTTCGTAATGTACTTTTCCTTTTGCATCTCCATATCATACTTGGGATAGCTGTGATTATGGGTTTTTGCGTTTAATTTGTAAAAAAGGTAATAATTCTCACTACATGCAGATCCGAGATCCGCCCAATACGTTGCAGGATTATTTATATATTGGTTAGTATCAAAATGCCATGCCTAATCACTCTCTTCGTTGTCAGGTAACAACCGGATCCGGCCAAAGATACTCCCGTATTCCTATTGCTCTCTGATTCATACTGGAAAGCGGTAAAGCCGGATAGACTACCGGGCCGCTAACAGGGAGGCTCCGTCTGCTTGTCGCATGTGGATGCTATAGCCGGTAAAGGGGTGACACAAATACAAAATATCATACTGAGATGCAAGATGATATGGATTGTAGTATTTATTCTGAAAGAGGGGCGCTCCACAAAAAAATTTTTGACATATCTATATCAATTTTTCGGTCCCATCTGTCTGAAGTCACCGTCTACAAAAAGAATTTATAATTCTTATTGTTTGCTTTTTCCGCTTGACCGAGTCAAGGAATAGGTAGAAAAACTTTTTACTTCAAAATTCCCGGACAATAAATTCGCTGTTTTCCTTCCCCTTTATTTCCGCTTTCCGTCTGAGAGATATTTTCTTTCTCCGTCTCTGTTTTTCAGCACTTTTCCTCTCCTGATTCCGCTATTTCTTCTTCATTTTCCGGCTCGTCCGCAGAACTTTTCGCAGCCGAAGAAGCTCCACATGGTCAATCTCCGTTTTTCCTTCTCGACCAAGTGGTGTATCGAGATATTCTCCTCGTTGACCTCTTCCGGAAGTGCCGTCTTTGCGATATAAAAGCGCATGGATACGGAAGAGGACGGTTCCACTTCCTGTCCTTTCTTATCTTCAAAATGGATGTCTAAGGAGATGGACTGATCGTAGATGCCGTTGTTCTTTAAGGCTTCCACTTCCTTTTCTTGCAAAACATCAGAAGTTCTTGCCTTTTCTCCTTTGCTGTTCCTATCTCGCTTCCCTCTTCCGAAAGCCTTCCCTCTACCGTCGCTCCCTCTTCTGTAGATGCTTCTTCTACAATAGTTTTTGCTTCAGTTTCTTTTGCGACAGTTTCTTTTTGCGACAGTTTCTTCTGCTACAGTTTCTTCTTTTTCTTCTGTGGTCGTTTCGCCTTCTTGTGCTTCTTCTTTCACTTCCTCCGGTTTTTTAAGAAGGCTCGCCTTTAAGTCCACTTTCTCCGTAAAGTCATCTTTATCATAGAAGACCTCTACCGTGCCGAAGCCTTCCACCTCTATGTTTTGGCTGATTCTTCCCAGCTCATTTGAGCTGTATTCCTGAAGCTTCACCGCTGAAGTTCGGAAAAATACTCGTCAGGGCCGTCTTTCATCTCCTTATACAGTGCTTTTATTCCGTCTTGATCCAAGCTTAAGCCGGATCCGGATGCTCGATTTTCGGCGTCCGCTTCTTTCTCTTCTTCCCCGGCGGAATCCGCAACATTTTCCGCTTTTCCGGGATTTCCATCCTGCAGAAGCTGTCTACCGACTTTATTTCTGCCCGGTACACGAATCTTCGGATAGCTGTTCTCGCTTACAAAGAGGTGGAAGGATAAATCATCATCGCCTTCATTTTCATATAGGAAATAAATCAGCTCCGTTCCTTCCAGCTGATACTCCGTTCTGTCTTGCTTCTCCTTCTCTTCTCCGCACTTGATTCCGCTGTTTTCGATTGATTCCTCCGTTGTTCCTTTTTCCGTTTCGCTTTCCGCTATAGTTTCTTCCTTTCCTATTCTTGTTTCTTCCTGCGCTACAGTCTCTACAATCGTTTCCGGAATTTCCGCTGCTTTCCGTAAGTCCCGCTTCTCCGGAATTTCCCGCATCTTCTGCATTCCCTTCTTCGATAGAGCTTTTTCCGGATGCGGCTGAATCAGCTGCCGGATTCGACGAAGTCCCTCTCCGAAAGTGCTTCCGTATCCGTACCATAAGCGGAAAGCTCTTGGCTTTCTGCCTCTCTTACGTCTTCTCCTGCAGATCTCATGTCCGCTGCGGGACCGACTTCCTGATCTCTACACTTTCCTTGGAAGATCCGACTTCCGAGCGGTCCTTCTATACCCTCTCCATGAGGAAGATTTTTCTTCGTTTTTCTTGCGCTTGATTTTCCGTTTCTCCTCCGGGCTGTAGTTCCTGCCCTGAAGCATTTTTCTTCGCCGGACTCTGTGTTTTTCCGGATAAATCCACTGTCCCGGACGCACTACCTCTGTCTGTTCTGTCTCTATCTCCGCTTGCAGCCTTGACCCGGACCGGTAATACCGGCAGATTCCTTTTTCTTTTACTTCCTGTCCGGGCCCGCCTTCTCCACCGGGAGCAGCTACCTCTCCGCTTACCGAGACCATCTCGTCCTCTTAGCGCTTGCGAAATAAGACTCTCCTTTCACGGCAAGTAAGAGTCTTCCGAAGGCGGAGTCTCCGGAAAATAAGGCCACCGCATCCATACTGTCTTTTTCCCGTATTTCCTCTTTGCTTCTTCGGATCCACTTCCACAAAGGCACGAACCTTTTCCACCAACAGCGGAAGCTCATCCAATCCCTCCACTACCTGATCAAGCGGAAGCTCATATACTTCTCTCTTCGAAAACAATTCTCTATATCGCGCCAAGAGCTCTTCGTTTCTACTATAGCTGAGCTCTCCATTTTCCGCACAAATTAACTTGCCCTCCCGGACTGCTTTTTCCGCGAGCTCTCGTACCGTTTCCCCCTCCAGATGGAGTTTTATTCGGTCTCCTCTGAGTTTCCCGTATTTCCCTCAGGCGCATCATTTTCCCTTCCTATTCCTAGTTAGAAATACCTTTCCGCCCTGAAAAAGGATCAATGATAAGGCAGGAAGATAGACAACTTCTTCTTCCAGCCATCTCCTTTCCCCAACAGATTCTTCAGCTTTCCGCAAATTTTTCGTTTTTCATAATCAAATCCCTCTCCCCTACTCATAGGAAAAAGCATTTTTATCTCTACCCTTAAACCCCCTCCATGCTTAAAATTTCTCCCCTTCCTTGGCGCATGGGTTCTATAAAAACTTCGTAAAAAAACAATCCTTGCCTTTCTACTCCTATCATCCCTACAGGAATATCGTCTAAAGGATAAATTATTATAAGGTTGTGATAAATTGTTTTTCTCCCGTAACAAAGGGGCTGTAAAAAGATCAAAATAATTTTTCTAAGCAATATGAGGTCTGAACTTGGGGCACGCTCTGCTAGCTTCGCCTGACTGAGCTGTGGTTTTGTTAACCACTGCTCACTTTGCTTTTGCATAAAGCAACTTCCTTCGGAAGTTGGTCCTCGTATAGAACAACTTTTCTGATGAAAAGTTTGTCCTTACCGTCAACGGATACTAAGCGAAAAACTGCGTTTCTCTTGTTTTTCACCAAGTACCGACGGGCTCAGAACTACCCGCATTCAGACCTATATTGCAAAGAATCTTTTTATTATTTTGATTTTTTACAGCATCCTCAACTTCTCATTATGCTGTTTTTAACCTGTACATCACGAGGATATCCCCTACCTCTATTCGGTATCTCCACGAGGAATGAGAATCTCCTCTCCTCTTTCGATAAGCATCACTTACTATTAATCTAGCCCAGTGTACATGAGATCAGTCCTGTGCCATCATCCGAATAACTCAAGCTCCTGCTTCCTTAAGGAACCAATCCAGCATTGTGGATTCCAGAAAAACTTTATCCGTATAAGAAGCGCCTTGCGGAATTCGATAAGAAAAATCATTTCGTTCCGGGCCTAGCGCATGGGAAAGAGCGTTAAAAAATTCCGTTTTGTAGTCGGGTGATACATATTCCCAGCCTTTCACAACCTGTCCATCTACAGCGTATCCGTCGTCATACCAGGGATTCTTGAATTTGGCTCCCTCTACCGGAGGAGCCGGAACTTTCTCCAGATTCGTGTCCCCTCTATAATACATTCCCTCCAAAAACATATCATCATGGAGTAAGCCCGTGTCATCCGTATAGCCGCCGATAGTACAGTTTTGATCAGCAATTTTCCGGAAGCATCGAGATAATACCATTGAGGTATGCTATTATTCCAAGCAAGTTCTCCCTCTCCATCCGGAAACGCTATCGGAAGATTAATCCAGCCTGTATCAATGTGGCCGTTATCCTTAAAATGATACCACTCGCCATCAATTTGCTTCCATCCGTTTGTAACACGGTTTCATTATCTTCCTTGTACCACCACTTCCAGCTTTCCGGCCCGTCAAAGACCCACTCTCCCGCAAAGGCAGGAAAAACCATAGACAGGCAGAGTACTGTCGCAAAAAATAGGCAGCCATCTTCTTTGTAAACTTCATTCCTTCTCCTCCTTCAAAGAGTCAATTTGGTAGGATTCTGTTAGCTATATCGACCTTTAAACAAATACGTATTAAATTTTTATAGTTCTTTTTCAAATCATTTATGTAATTTAATCTTTTTGGCTCGTAATTGTCTTTCAAAAACATCGAAATGAATACTATCTTTTATTACCAAAATTTATTACGAAAGTGAGCGAAAGTAAAAATGGAGTAATTAGGTGTAAAGGAATGATTGTCACTTTCTAATTCTTCCGTTATAATTTTCCACGCAGAAAATGTCGAAGGATTTTTATTCTTTTTGCATTGTTATTTGCTATTTTAAAAATAGATTGGAGATTGGAAACAAAAAGTTTTGAAAAGAAAAAGGGCTAAACGTAAAGAGCGTGTTTTTATTTCTTCCCTTATTGATTCTCTTTCTTTTATGATCGAGATCAGGGATATCCTCATCAACTTGCTAATCTGTTCCTTAATATAACTCACATAGAGATTGATTTATGGGGTATCTACTCCGCATTCTTGGATGCCTTTTTGGCTACTGTGCTCTCTATTCTCTGCTATATCTTCTACCGAAAGGTATTTCCCAAGAAAAAGGCGGAGCTTTCCATTCCGATATGGCAGGGGATTCTCTTCGCTATCGTAATCGGTCTCGGTGTTGGCGGTTTTATCCGGCATCTGGCTTAGTATCGTGGATTTCCTTGCATCTCACTCCTCTTCTTTTAGAATCAAGCTCAAGCTTTTCGGGAATGTATGATGATTTGGAATCCGGCCCGTATCTGGACTTTCCTTGCATCGTTTGCAATCGGCCCCTTAGTAGAGGAGATCCTGTTCCGCGGTATCATCTTCCGCAGCTTTGAAGAGGCCTCGGATGTTCCCTGGTTTGCTCTTCTCTTTTCAGGACTTATGTTCGGTATATGGCACGGCAGTTTTATTCAGGGTGTTTACACTGCAATGATGGGCATTATTTTTAGGTTATTTTATGAAAAATGCCGTTCTCTCCTCTTTGTTGTTCTGGCCCACGCCGTGAGCACAGCATCGGCAGAACCTTCCCCCGGCTCTGGATACGGACTTTAACAATATTCTATATAGCAATCTTACCTATATCTGCATCATCCCGATGTTCTGCATCCTATTTTATCTTCATCGTAAAGGGAAAGAGGCGGAAAAAGCTTGCAGTAAAAGCAAAAATAACAGAAGATACGAGAAACTTAAAATAGAAGCATAAAGACAGAAGATACAGAGAAACTTGCAATAGCAAGCATAAAAACAGAAGATCCAAAAGAAACTTGCAACGGAAGATGAAAGTATAAAAAGATACGACAAGTTCAAGAACAGAATAAGCAATACATATAGTAAACGAGAAGCGCACGCTTTTCGCACGATACTCGTTATGAATTTCAAACACGCAGGACTGGCTCCTGCGTGTTTTTTCTTTATTTTTCTGTTTCTCCACAAGCAGAATTTTTATTTTTATTTTTAGTTTTATTATTTTACTTAAATCATTCTTAATTTTTAATTCTTTTTCTACGGTTTTATATATATTCTGTACAGTTTTATATATTTTTTATGATATTTATATTGTTTATTTTCTCTATTTAATATTGAATATTTAAATTTATGAGTAACATAATCACATATAGATTTATATTTTTAGATAATTTATGTCGATAATATACAAAACAGTTAAACATAAATTAAAATTATGTTTTGCCTTATCAAGAGCCACACAAATAAGAAAAACTTTTCGAAAGGAGAAATGGCATGAAAAAACACAGAACAAACCGTCACAACATTGGAGCAAACAGTAGTAAAGTATTTCTAGTAAAAAATACAGACAGCATATAAAACATTCATTCTCCTCTCCGCTTTTCTTTTTCTATCCGCCTTTCCGGCGCTTGCCGAGGCTGGGTAGAGAAGATACGGCAAGCTATCTTTGGCGCTATGACCTTGGAAATGGAAACTACTGTAAATCGACACGGCAATGGATTGATGACAATCAAAGCGGTGTTGCAAAATGTTACCGCTTTGATCAGAACGGTTTCCTGCTTACAAACACGGTAACTGCCGACGGCTGCTCGGTAAATGAGAACGGGGAATGGACGGTCAACAACGTCGTGCAGACCAAAGCAATCAATGTGAATGCCGCTTCTTCTCCGTCTGTAAGCCAAAAAGTCTACCTATTAAAAAGAAGTTCTTGATAAGATCAATCAGTATCGCGTAGGGATCCTCTTTAAGTTCCTTGGACGAAAAAGAGTTTGGACGCCATTGCAGAGGTCAGAGCACAGGAATGCGCAGTCAGCTTCTCTCACACAAGGCCGCAGGGCGGATCCGTTTTAAACGAGAATGATGTATATGGGGAAATTCTTGCCTGCAATATGACACCTCCGGAGAAAACGGTTCAAGCACAGGGAAGACAGCCCAACACACAACCACGTCATGCTGGTCAAGGATTTTGAAAGCTTTGGTTCCGGATATTATGTAGACAGTGACGGAAACGATTGTTGTGTAGTACTGTTTAGTAACTATGATTAAATAGAAGATTTACAAACGAGATACCGCACGCTTTGCGAGCGATACTCGTTATGAATTATAAGAGCGGTCTATTCATAAGCCTTTCTGTTGTTAGCTTTTCATTTATAAGCTTTTTAATAAAGGCTTCCTAAATACTGCCACTTCTAAAAAGACAGCTCATAGTGGAATCACTCTTCTTAATAGAGTAATCGAAAATGAAATGAATGGATAGACAATAAAAATAGATTGTTTTTGTATAAATATTACTAAAAACAATCTATTTTTAATATTATACTTATTTTTAATAATATACAATTTCCGAATATTTTTAAGCATTTTTACCATTTTTGTAATGGTTACAACGATTTACTTACTTTTTATTATATTTTTTTGTATAATAACTTCCCTTTTATTTTTACAATTTTGTGAGTATTACCTTTTTTACTTGATTTGATTCGATAATTTGAAGTATGATGCCGCAAAGGAGGGCATCTATGTATTACATCACAACAAACAGTCACAAAACAAAAGAATATCAGAATCAATATAGCTTTCAGGATAGAAAGAGAAAAAAACAGCTCAGCATTCTAAAAACAATATTTCTAATCTTTATTCTATCTCTTATCTCCGCCATTCCGGCATTTGCCTTGGATGGTCAAGGGAATCTCCAGAAATGCATGGTGGTATGACCTTGGAAATGGCAACTACCATAAAGCTTCCTGGCAATGGCTGGACGGGAACAACGACGGCATCTCCGAGTGTTATCATTTTGATGACTACGGATGGATGGCGGAAAACACGATTACACCGGATGGCTATACCGTAAATCAAAGTGGAGCATGGACTGTAAACAATGTTGTACAGACCAAGTCCATCAATACAAGTAATACTTCTGTTAATGAGCAATATGAAAGAGAACTTCTTTCCCGCATCAACCAATATCGAGCTGCTCACGGTTTAAGCACTCTACAGGAAAGTGCAGGACTGAATCATCTTGCGAAAACAAGAGCCGGAGAATGTTCCGTTTTATTTTCTCACACACGTCCCCAGGGCGGTTCTATCACAAACGAAGCCGATGTATGCGGTGAAATCATTGCTTCAGGTCAGCGTACTCCGATGAAAACTGTTCAGGCATGGCAAAATAGCACAAGCCATAATCAGCTTATGCTACGTCCTGACTTTGTTCGATTCGGCAGTGGCTATTATCTTGATGCGCAAGGCAATGACTATTGGGTAGTCTTGTTTAGTTATTATAATTAGAAGTGGATATAGCCTTGGAAGAAAAGTGGACTGTAAAAAATCAAAATAATAAAGAAATTCTTTGCAATATAGGTCTGAATGCGGGGGTAGTCTGAGCCCGTCGGTACTTGCGAAAAACAAGAGAAACGCAGTTTTTCGCTTAGTATCCGTTACGAGGCGAAGCTAGCGAGAGCGTGCCCCAAGTTCAGACCTATATTGCTTAGAAAATTATTTTGATTTTTTACAGCCCTTATTCTATCAATATTCAGGTGGTAAATCCTTAAAAATCCAATTCTCTACTCCGCCGTTATACCGATCTGCTCTTTTTCTTTTTTCGTAAGGGTTCTTCCGGCGAGGATCTTGTTTATTTCTTCCTCCACCTGTTCTTTGCTCAGAATCTTATATACTGCGGAGCTCATATAATCCGCTTCCTGCGCATCCGGATTGTATTGCTTCGCATAATAACTTTGGTCGATGACAATGGTTTTTCCGTCCGGAGAAATATGACCGTTACGTTATACTTTTTATGGAGGGCGTGAAACTCATTTCAGACGTCCGCTTGCAAAAGTCCACCACATAGGCTTTTCTTTCCGTGTCATTATTTCGAATCATAAGAAGCAGTCCGGCGTTCTCGTTATACAAGTTGACGTCGTCAAAGCCTACCGGTGTCTGTGCACAGGCTTCATCCATCTCTATACTTGTAAGTCCACTTTTGCTACTCCAGTTAAATGCCGTATTGTTCTGTATGCCTTTGATGCGAATTTCCTCTCCGTTGCGCTCCAGATAGAGCGCCTCTCCGGGAATCTCCTCCACCGGCTTTCCTGTTTCCAAGTTAAAGAGGGAGATAATACCGGAGAAACGGTTCAGCGCCAGTATTTTGTTATCTTCCGACAGGAACATACTTTCCGCCGATTCATTGATCTCCGGATAGCTTTGCAGTTCACTTAAGTCCTCCGTATTGTAAACCTTCAGCCCCTCTTTCTCATCTAAAAGAAGGATTTCCTTTCCGTCATCTGAGAAATGGATGGCAGGAGAAATACTTTCCAATTCCACTTCTCTGTTCTCTTTCTTTTCCAGATCATAGAGCGCCAAAAACGGAACTCCGCTACTTCCTTTCTGCCAAATAGAGGCAAAGTACCGTCCGTCATTGGAAACAATATAGCTCTTCGTATTTTTCATAAGGCCAAAAGGAATAGTATTATCCAGTATGATTTTTTCACTCGTTTTTCCATTGTCCGCAGAAATCAAAAAATCTCTTCCGTCAAAGAGAATCATCTTTGATGAATCGTTGGAGTTCGCTATGACCCTTGCATAAACCGGCTCTGCAGAGATTCTGGACTGTATCGATAATCTTGATTGTTCGGCTTTCATGCGAGTTGGCAATCAACTTACTTCCATCCTTCAGATACTTCAGTTCAGAGGGAGCAACTCCCCCATAATTCAAACCATCCTCAACAACAACCTTATCCTTCCAAATAGAGTATTTTCCATTTTTCTCCGAAGGCAAATGATGGTATTCGTCTCATAATTATAATTAAAATACTTCATATCCAGATTCTCAAAATAGACTTCATCCTGTATTTCACCGCTCTTTCCATCCAAGATAAATAATTTCGAGTAGGACTGCACCACCAGTTTCTCCCCATTCGGACTCTCTATAAAGGGCCTTACAGCAGTAGAACTGAAGTTTATATCCTTCTTAAAAAGAAGGCTTTTATCCGAAAGAGAGATTTTCCGTACATCCCAGTCGGTAAAAAGGAGCATGCTTTCTCCGTCTGCAGAATAGCTTGCCGTTTTGTAAGGCACACTATATTCAGCCTGCATGGCATCCACTTTCACCTCTCTTTCTATTACTTCCAAAATACTGCCGTCCTTCATGCTTCTTCTGGTAAGCTGATGATCATTGTTTTCACTTAAAGCAATCAGTACCTCACTTCCGTCTTTCTTGATATCTGCAAAACGGACCGATTCTGCGACCGTAAATTTACTTATCTCCTTCCAGTTCGTCGTATCAAAAACATAGAAGTCCGCCGTATTGCTGGTAAAGGAGACATAGAAAAACTGTGTTCCATCCTCAGAAAAACGAGTCAGCATCGGCACACCGGGGATTTCCAGTCGTGCTTTTTCCTCTCCCGTTTCCACATCATGGATGATAACACTACCGTCAAAAGATGCACTCACAAGGAGTTTGTCATCGTTGGAAAACACGAGCAGCTTCACCTGTTGGCTGTGCCCCGAAAACTCGCGCACAACTTCTCCATTTTCCACATCGGCAATTGCAGCCATATTGTTGTCCAAGCCATAGGCAATGTACTTGTCGTTATTGCTTAGCGCTATATAGGTCAGCTTGTTTCCGGTGGAAATCGAGGTCAAGGTCGATGCTCCTCCGTGATAGATTGCATCATTTAAAATGGAGCTTTCCTCTCCCGAAAGGCTCTCATAGGACTTCATGTTTTTACCTATAGACTTCATTGCTTCCTGCGCCACCAAAACCGACTTAAGATAATCCCCCTCTTTGGCAATGTCCTTCGAGGTCTTCATCAAGATGCGGGCATTGGACTGCACCGCTTCCTGTCTTGCCTGCTCCGCCTTTTGGTAGGCATTTGCCATAAATATACCGAAAAGCAGGAAAATGGCACCGGAAAGGGAGGAAATGGTCAGAATCAATCTTCCTCTTCTTTCCTTATCTCTTTGCTTCAGGTCACCGAAACTGCAAGAAAGCATCGCCGCAAGGATGCGATACTTTTCCGTTTTTAAGAGCTTAAGTGCCTGTTTCGTAAGCTCATGCAATTTTCCTTTGTTTTCATTTTGTAAGGTCTCATAGCCCGGAAAGTCCTTTTTCAGCACCTCTTCCGGTCGAATATCCGCCGCAAGCACATCTTGCAGGCTCTCATCCGCGCCTCTTTTCAGATCCTTTAATGGTGCAGAGAAGGATTCTTCCGGCTCTCCTTCAATAAGCACAGGAATAATCCTCTCATCTCCGTGGAGTGCTCTGAAGGTCCGCACCTCTTTCTCACACCACTCCGATAAAGGTGTCCTCTTGGAGCACAGCACGATAAGATAGTGACTTTCCTGCAAAGCCTCCTCGATAGAGGTACTCAAATCCTTAGCGGCCAGCTCTTCCCTGTCTCGAAAGACACGAAAACCGGTCTTTTTCCCGGTTTTATAGAGTTCCTTTGGCGGCTTAAAGCTTTCTATCATGCGGTGCAGCTCTTTTGCAATACTCTGGTCCGGCTCCACATGGCGATAACTGATAAAGGCGTCGTACTTATATTCTTTTTCCATCCTTAATACTCCTCTGCATCTTCCTCTTAAAACTGCTCTTCTGTAGCTCTCTTACTATTCCTCTTTATACTGATTTTGGATAGTCCTCTTACTATTCCTCTTACTACTGTTTTGGGATAGTTCTTTCACTATTCCTCTTTATAACCACCCTTGAATAGTCCTCTTACCATTCCTCCTAATACTGCTTGGATAGTCCTCTTACTATTCCTCTTACTACTGTTTTGGGATAGTTCTCTTCCTATTCCCCTTAAAATCTCTTTACCTATCCTTCTTAGCGTTCCTCTTGAAACAGAGTGAATACGGAAAGCAGATCATATTCCGGGTGACAAATGTCGAATTTTTCTCCGATTACCATTTCCCAATCCTCAATCAGGCAAGGGTGGGTCTTCCTGCTTTCATCTTTTTTTTCCCCGTAGCGAAAGCCCATAGCATAGTAACTGTTACACCACCTTTTGTGCTCCAGTCGGGAAAGGAAGTCCAGTACAGGATTGTCTTTCAAAAATGTACGAAATTCCTTCTGAAAGACTTCCTTGCTCTCTTTTTGCAAGTCCTGCAGACGAGTGAACTCTTCTAATTTCTCGTTAAGGTAAGTCCTAAGCTCTTGACTGCTTTTTCCTTTTAAAACCGTTTTCAGGATTTCTTCTTTTATCGCAGCGTGAGATGCAGACTGTCTCGACGAGTTCTTCTTCACATAGGAAAGCTCGTTCCAGCTTGTGCCCTCTCCCATTCCCGCTATAGAGGACGCCTGATTATAGGACTTGTTAAAGGCTTTCGCTCGCTTATCCAGCTCTTCCCGGATAATGACCCTACCCGTCATAATCTCCGAAAGGTCTCCAAAGCTTCGAATCCGCCCTTCATTTTTAGGCAGAAGCTTCGTTAAGTCCACTTTCGAAACATTGCGGATAATCTTCGGAAGTTTTTCAAAATAACGATTGATGAGCTTTAGGGCCTTCAGGTTCCGAATCACATCCTGATGCATCAGGAAAATGAGCAGGGGCGCAGATTCTTCCCGGATGCTCTTTAGATATTGCCTTAAGTTCTCTTGCTGTTTCCATTCCTCTGTAGAGCTGCCAAGATCAAAGCAGTCTATTTCCAGAGCTCTTTTCAAGCCCGTCACGGGAGCCATGTTCCGCATATCCATGTTCTGCATATCCATGTTCTGCATATCCATGTTCTGCATATCCATTTTTTGTATATCCAATTTTTGTATATCCACTTTTTGATTTATATTTTGTATGTCCGGATTCCGACTTGCCACATCACCAATAAGCGTAAGTCTTGTATTTTTTCGCAGAGAAAGGGTCGCATCGTTAGCAAGCTGCTTTATAAGAGGGAGACTTAAATCATTGATTCCGAAAAGCAAAATATGCGGAGGGCGAATCGCTTCGTCCATATTTTCCACAGATAAATCCTTGGCTTCCGATGTAACGGAAGGCATGGAAGAAGGGATAGTAGAGCTTACAGTATAGCTCGTAGCAGAACTTGTAGCAGGGCTTGTATCAGATTCCTTATAAGAACTTATAGCAGGGCTTGTATCGGAACCGATATCCGAAAGTCCGGTCAGACTACGAAAAAGACTCTTCCTCACAAGCTCATCTTCCATAATCAGGCGTACCGTCAGGTCTTTCTGATTAAAATGCAAACTATCCAGTTTCTTTAGACTTTCTTCTTTCTTTCTCTCTTCCTTAAGCAGTTCTTCCATATAGCCGGCCACCGTACCGGACTCACAGTGGACATAGGTGGAAATGGACTTTTTGGGTTTAATGCGCTGAATGACATTGGCATAGAGAGAGAAGTTCTCCAGGTCGGACTCTCCGCAGAAGAAAATGTACTTTGCTCCGGAAATATTCAGCGTAGAAAAAAGCTCCTTGATTTCATTTTTATCGCTTTTCTCAAAATCAAGCTGATAACACGCAATTCCCTTTTTCTCGTACTTGTTCTTTACCCGTTCATCCAAAAAATCCTTTGTAACAAGAGATATCTTATAGTTTTTTTCTTTTTGTAAATTGCCGATGAGAAGCTCTCCCATCTCACTGTTTCCAAAAAAGAGAACATGCTTTGCACTCAGGCGATTTACAAGTACATTTTTTACATGCAGTAAGACATTGGAAATCTGTGTAAAGATAAAGGCGGAGGTCAGGATCGGCGCCGCCCACTTTGCGAATTCATAGATGAAAGGAGTCTTCTCTTCCGGAGAAATCGGAGATACGAATAAGAATAGCTTAATCGTACCGTACAATACGGCAGAAAGAAGCTGCAAGGGGTCTTGAATTTTTGCGCTGTAATAGCCGAAAAGGCTCAATAATCCGAAAATAGTTGTTATGATGAACAAGAAAAGAATGAGTTTCTTCTTATAATAATTTTTGTTTTCCGTCATTTTCCGCTCCTGCTGTGTTTTAGTAAGGAATTTCCATCAAAGAAGAAGGTTCTGCCATAATAAAAGCTTCCTATCGAACTGCTAAGCCATCTAAAATAATGAATTTCCATCGCTTCTCTCCTACTTTTAAGAAAAGCCTTATCGATTATATATGATTTACTTCAAGTAATGCAACTTGAAGAATGGAGAGGAGATTTATCCGGAAGAATTTTAATAAAAGATATTACAAAAAAGGGGCTGTAAAAATATTTTTCTACGCAATATAGGTCTGAACTTGGGGCTCAGACTACCCCGCATTCAGACCTATATTGCAAAAGAATCTTTTATTATTTTTTTATTTTTTTACAGCCCCTTTTTCTTCGTTAACGATATGGGGTTTAGACACCATCCTGATAATTGGTCACTGTAAAATGTGCTATACCATCTTCTCCTACATCATAATGCCACTTATCATAGCTAAGTACATACAACATAAAAATCTGGTCAATACCGCTTACAAGAAGCGCATTATCTCTTCTACTCATTTCTACCGTAAGAGGAACATCGAATTTAACTTCTTTTCTACTAATATGACCCGCCACAGCTTTAAAGAAATCCTTCTTGTAATCCGTTATATCATATTCATACAAATCATAGCCCTCAAAACCAGGATTAGGCTCAATATATCCACGATATTTTGCATTATCAACCGGGGGCTTAGGCCCTTTTCGTCCCCAATTATATCGTTCATAAGTAGAAAACTCACTTCCCAGTTCATCACATTCTAAAAGACCGGTTTCATCGGTATGCCCTCCGATATAATTTTGGTTTTTCAACATTTTTCCGGATCCGTCTAAATAATAATATCGACTTGTCGTCTCAACCTGATCCCCAAACTTTTCAATAAGAGGATCATAAATCCATCCTGTCTCCATGTACCCTTCTTCGTCAAAATGATACCACTCCCCGCTAATTTCTTTCCATGCATTCTTGGGGTAAGTTCCGTTATCTTCTTTGTACCACCATCTTCCGTCTCCCTCCATAATCCACTGTCCCGCAAAGGCAGGAAGTGCCATAGAAAGACTGAGCGCTGCCGCCAGCACCATTGCTCCGATTTTTTTTGTCATTCTCATCTTTTTCTCCTTAAGATTTTTTCTCACGATAAAAAGCTTTGGTAGGAAAGGCAAGATTATCGCGTTACACACTTAAACCATATTACTAACATCGGCTGATTAAAGATTTTCATAACTCCATGCCTTAGGGAGTCTCTCGCCTCTTGCCCTCTCTTCCGTATCCTCCCTCTCGTCATAGCCGTCGTATGGCGCTGTAGGGTCATGCGGCTTCTGTTTTTTCATCGAATTACAAATCTTATCTCTGTGGCGAAAAGCAAATTCCAAGTCGTCTGTCCAGCCTGTATGTCCACTTATAATCTTCGGCGAAAGTCCTCTTTCTTTTAAAAGCTTTTCCAGTCTTTCAAGCGAACGAATAGAAAGTGCATTGTCTTCTGCAAGAGAATTCAAGAAGCTGTAGCCTCCGTCCGACCCGAACCAAATCGTATCTCCGGTAAAAAGATAGGCATCATCTATCAAATAAACCAAATGCCCCAAGGTATGTCCCGGCACCAAAATCGCCTCTACCTTAATATCTCCAATATAGAAAACATCCCCGTCTTGCAGGAGCTCGATTTCATTTTCAATATCCACTTTCGGAAGTTTATAGAGCTTAAAAAGTACTCTGCGGCGAAGTTCCCCGGTCAGATATTTACTTTCCGTTTCTCCAATATACAGTTTTGCGCTCTTAAAAATTCCTTCACTATCCTTCTCAACAGCACCGACATGGTCCGTATCGAGGTGCGTAAGAAGAATCTCCTCTATGGAAGATGGGGAAATATCGAGCCAGCCCATTTTTTCTTCCAGCCGCTCATAATTATAGCCGGCATCAATCATGATGGTTCTTCCATTTTTCGTATAAAAGTACACATTGGCAACCCACTCCCGAACAGTCGCCACTCTTTCATCAATCCATCCTGTATTTAAGGGCTTAAATATCTCTTTTCCCCGATACATAAAGGACATAAAAGATCTTTGTGAATCGGAATCCTTTTTTGACATTGTTTCCACCTCAAATATTCTCATTTTTCCCGGTTTATAGCATTCGTTTCCTTGCTTAGTTCAATCACTAAATCCCTAGCCTTCCATCAGCCATTTCGTCAAAATCCAATATCCTTATCCCATCTACATCAAACTCGTCCTTTCCGTATTTTGCAATAAGTAGCTTAGGATAGGAATCTTTAATCGCACGCAAGAGGGATAGAGCTTTTGTAGCTTTATCTTCCTCTTCTATTTCATCCGTAACCTGTATGTAAAGTTTTTCCTTTTCTCTCATCGCCACAAAGTTGATTTCCTTCTGATAGAGCTTCCCTACATAAATATCGTAGCCTCTTCTTCGAATTTCAATTGCAACAAGGTTTTCATATATCCCCTTCCAGTCCGGTTTTTCTTTTTCCAGTAAGGCAAAGCGGAAGCCAAGATCTGTCAGGTAATACTTATCGGCAGTTTCTAAATAGACTTTCTTTCGGATATCATAGCGTTTTACTTTAAAGAGGAGAAACGCAGCGCAAAGGTGCTGTAAATATTTTCCTATCGTAATATGGTTTGTTTCCAAATGATTTTTTTTAAACAGACTCGAAATTTTACTTGCCGAGGTAGAGATAGAAAGATGAAGCATCAAATAGGCCAGCAGAGAGTCCAAAAGAGCCGAATCTTTAAGGCCGTATGTCTTTCGTAAATCCTTCTTTATCTTTTTATTGTATAATTCCTTGATATATTCCGTCTTATCTTCTTTGAATTTAAAGCGAAATGTTGCGGATAAACCTCCATATTTAAGATAGCCGGGTAAAATGGCGGGAGAAGGATCTTTTCTTTCATAGTACCTAAGATATTCGGAAAGGCTAAAGGGGTGAATCGGTAGTTCAATGGAATTTTCATCCCAAAAAGCAGTTTTATCCTCATACAAAAAAGAGGCATTGGAGCTGGAGAGGTAAATGTTAAACATTTTTCTCTCATATACACTTTGCATCGCTTTCTCAAAGTTCTTACAGTGCTGAACCTCCTCCACAATAAGAAAGTTCTTGCTCTTTTCCTCATATTTCATTTCAATATAGCTAAGCAAAGATGGACCGTCTTTTAACTCTGCATTTTGAGCGTCTTCCATATCCAGATAAAGGATATTTGCCCCCTCCACATGCTCTTCTATCCATTTCTGATAACTGTGCAGTAATTCCGACTTTCCTGCTCCCCTGATTCCGGAAATAATCTTTATTTTCTCCGTTTCCTGCAAACGAATCAGTCTGTTTTTATATTCTTTTTCTATCCAGTATTTTTCATCTTTATTTCTCTTTCAAAAGGGATATATTGTATTAGTTTTTTGTAATTACAGTTTTAATATACTTTCAAAACTTATCCTTTTTTGTCTTATAGAATTTCAATATTTTAAATTTTGTGCCTTTTCTTGTCTCAAAATGAATCATTTTATATCTTCCTCTTATTTCAAAATGGATACTTTTTTTATCTCATATACTTTTCAAAACTTAAAATTATATATTTTTAGAAAGCATCTCATGGCACAAGATTCTATGATTCTTCCCTTAGAGATAAGCATGATTCCCTGTTTTGAGAAAAAAATCCGCAATAGAATTGTTTGTATTTATTTTTTTAAATTTATATTTTTCCCTTGCCATAGCCGGATACATTTTTCAATAATACCGGCCTGCAACAGATTGAGCAGGAATTTCGAAGCACCGGAGTTCTTTAAATGCAAAATTTCAATAACGGCCGTTCTTCCAAATATCTTTTGGAAAGCAAATTCTTCAAATAGCCTCTCAATATGACTTATTGTTTTACTTGAAAACTCGGCGGACTTAAGAGAAAGAAGCGCTATGAAATGCTCTTTTTCACTTTCCTTATTCTCGTTATCGTTTTTGCATTTTTTTACATCACAACATTCTATAACCGCTTTATGGGTCGCCAACTTTACTTTTTCCGCAATTCTGTTTTCTCGCTCTGTTCTCTCCTTTCGATACAATTCTTCTGCAAAAACAGTTTTCTCTGTATTCACATTGTCCCCTATAATATGGGCTTCGGTGATTTTTTCTTCTACTTTCTTTACTTCCCTTTCTCTGGCAATGATTTCTTCCAACTTTTTGACTTCCAGCTCTTTGATTACTCTCTCTACCTCTCTCCTTATTTCGAGCTCTCTGATAATTCTCTCTTCTTCTTTTTTTGCCTCCAACTCTTTTGCAAGTCTTTCCTCTTCCTTCTTTGCTTCCCGTTCTCTCGCAAGCCTTGCCTCTTCAGCTTTCTTTATCTCCACGCTAATATGCAGGCTTTCATTATCCAAGAGATTCTGTTCATTTAAGAGCAGATTCCGAAGAAAAAGTTCAAGATATTCCGTTGTTCCAAAAATCCCTTTCTGCAGATTGGTATAGTTTGCACGGACAAGCGCATTTCTAAAATACAAGGGATTTTCCGCAAAATGTATTGTTCTGAATAGAAAAGCCGAGTGATTCCAAATATTTGATAAAGAAAATGGCTGAGACTCTTGTACTTCCTTTAGAAAAGGCATGAATCTGCCAAAGTTCCGATATAAACTCTGCAAGATGCCGAATGATTTCTTCCATGGAAAGCCCTTTATAAGAAAAGTCTTTTTCCTCCATAAATAAGCATGCCAGCATTTCCTGCAGTTCCGCTTCACCGGCATATAGCACACTTTCTTCATCCAGCACCCATTCTTTTCTTTTGATATTAAAATCTCGCAGACTTCCGGCTGAATCCTCCATTCCCTCGAAAAGCTTCCGATGAATGGCGATATAGGTATTTACGGAAAAGGAAAATGCTCCCTCTGTTAAAAGAGCAAAGGTCCCGGCAGCCAGCCTATCCGCTTCTTCCGCCTTCCTATCCACTGCTCCCCCTGCATCTTCTCCGTAATAATCCTCAATGGTTTTACGGGCTTCTTTGATGGATATACCACCCGCGATATTTTGAATTGCCGTATCAATCAGGAACTTTGAAATCTGCAGTCCCCCCATAGCCTGTAACCCTATTGCCGTGCTCCAGGCATAACTTTTTGTTTCTCCATCCGGCTCTACTTCTCTGCAAAACTCTTTCAATGCTACTTCTTCCATGAACGCTACCTCATCAATTCATTCTCAAAGCTTCTGCAATCGATTTACTCACGCAAAGATAAATAAGTTCTTTTTTAATATTATTCTTATTATATAACGAATAGGACTATTTTTTTCTTCGAAAAAGAATCCCCCACTTCAAAAAGGGAGATTATTTTTTTATTGTATTGATAAATAAATTTTTTTACATTCTTCCAAAAATCAAAAATCCCACTATCGTTAAAATCATCAGGCTTTCCTGAATATAGGTGTATCTTTCCACTTTGGACACAATGCGATAACGCCCCGGACTTTTTGCATAGTCATAGAAGCAGTAGGAACACCATAAAGCGTTTAAGAAAAGGAGCAAAACGGACAGTCTGCTCAGTCTCCATACCAAGATGAAGTTCGTGCAAATGTCTACCCAGGTCAAAACAAAGACAAAGCGGATACATTTTTTATAGCCGAAAAGCTTGGAATAGGTCACATACTCCGTTTCCTCCTCCGGCGCCCGAATCTTTCTGGAAATCTCCCAGATAAGAGCTGGAAAATACAGGGTAAGCACGGCCATGAAATTGGTAATATCGAAAACGGGCAATTTGTATTTCATAATGGCATAGGAAATCACATAAAGATTTAAAAGAATCTGCACCGGATTATGGGTAACGAGAGCCAGTGGCAGGGACTTTGCAATCTTATGCTTTTGGAAAAACCACACCGCCATTAAGCTTCCGTAGGTGTAAAGAATAAAGCAGAAGATAAAGTTCTTCATAAAGAGGAAGTTAAGGAGTAGAGTTAAGGAAATGAGGATTGTCGCAAATATCCTTAAATCCGTCTTCGTCACTCTTCCGGAGGGAAGAGGGCGAAAGGCAAAAAGCCGTTTGTCCAGCTCGTAGTCCTTAAAGTCATCCGCAATTCTTAGCCAAAGCAGGAAGCTGAAACCGTGAAGCTGCAAATCAGCATGCCCAAAATATCATGCTGCACAAAAAAGCTGTAAAGTGCCGACTGTCCCTCCACCGAGTGATACGAAAGAAGTGTGTCCTTTCCCACTCCATGGTTTAAGAGCACAATAAAGTAGATTTCCAGAAAAATCATCACGCCCAGTCCCAGTCTCGGCACTATGGGATACATTTCCTTAAAGTAAATATTTAAGCGTTTAAGCCTTTCCATAGCCTATCCTTTCTCCAATGCTAAGTTTTGTTTCCAAACCTTTCTTTGTGTTTTCCAAAAGGTCATCGTCAATCACAATTTTATCATTGAGCATTTCCACAATAGTCGATCCTCCCAAGGAAAAATAGCCCTTTTCTTCTCCTGTTTGAAAGCGAAAAGCTAAATGATTTTTCCTAAAAGGTTTACTTTCCTTTTCTCTATGGCACTCTGTCCCTTTTTCTTTATGGCACTCTACGACTTTATCGAAAGACGGTTTACATCCCACATGATTATGAATATGCCCCACCAGCATTGCCCCCACTTCCACATGAAGGATTTTTCCCATGCCGTTAAGCTCCAAAAGACTGATTTCTCTTTTGTTTTCGGAAAATGCTTTAAAGTAGGCGGCCTCTTTACGCACGCTGTCCAGTCTTCCCTTGATTTTCTTTGTTCTTAAAAGCTTTCCTCTAGCAGGGAAAATATAGCGATGATAGTCCGGCAAGCTCAGGCGAAAAACCAATAGCGTTCCACCTTTCAAGAATTCCGGACAGGGCGCTTTCAGAATTTTTTCTATGGAATAGGAATTCCCCTTGATTTCCAAAGGGAGCGGATTGGATGCCTTTCTTTCATTCTGTCTTTCATTCGGTCTTTCTTTCCGAGTAGCATCTTCCTGTAACCCGGTCAATCCTTTAGCACAGTTTTTCGCACTACCTTTCGTACTGCTCTCTTTTTTCGAATCAGATTTCTCCGGAAGCACAATCCCTCCTTCTTGATCTATTTTATACGCCAGAAGCTTTCCGGATGCTGTGGCATAAAAAGGCTGCTGCCCTTCCCGTCCTTTTTCCCGTCCGTTTTCCTGTCCGTTTTCTCGTAACTTTTCCTTCCATGCCTCTCCATTTTCCTTTGTATTCTCTTTTCCCGCATCCCTTAAGTACACCGCTTCTTTTCTGGAAAAGAAAGCCCCAAAGCTTGGATAATTCCTCTTTAAAAGCGCATTGGACAGTCCGTATTTTTCCACGAAAGGCACAATCTCTTTTTTAGAAAGAAAGCTGTTGTAATACAAGCCTCGAAGAAAGGAAAAATAGGGGCGGGCAAAAATCATTTTGAGAAGAAGTCTTCCGAGAAAATGATGGTACAAAAAATAAATGGCTTTCTGTCCGTACTCCTCTTCTTGAATCAGCCTTCCTGTTTTTCGCTCGATAATGGAAGGGGCATTTTGCTCCTTTTTTATCGTTTTTTCCCTAATACCTTCTGTCTGCTTCTTCTGCATAAAACTTTTCAACGTCTTCAACATGCGACTTTTATGTTCTCTTTGCATAAATTGTTTCTCCCCCGGCAGTATTTGCTTTTCCACCTATAGCTTTCTCACCAGCAAAATCACAAAGAGAACAGCCAAAAGCAGTAGGCCGATGCGTGCTTTCAAACTAGGCTTCTTCATCTTGCAGTTAAAGACAAAGAAAAAAGCCAGTAAAGCATACAAAAGCTCCCCGGGAAGGATTTTCTCTATGGAAAAATACAAACTTAAAAGACCATAGCAGGGAATAAAGAAAGAGGCATAGGTCACGGCAAGGCCAATGAAATAATCTCTCTTCTCCCCGGCGCTTACGTTAAAGTAAGCAAGTCTGGTCACTACCATAAGGAGATATACTACAGAAAGCACAAAAGAAAAGATGCCAAGCTTTGCAAAATACTGTAGATAAATCTGTACCGGAAACACGCCGAAGGAAACCATATCTGCCAAAGAATCAATCTGCACTCCAAAGGCTTTTTCCAGATCATTTCTTTTAAAAGAGTTGGCCACCATGCCGTCAAAGGTATCGCAAAGTCCTGCCAGAAGAAGCAAAATAAGGGAAAATGCCAAGCTTTTCCCAAAGAAGATTCCATATAAAGAAAGGGAAAGTCCAAGATAGGTTAAAAGCACACTGGGGTGATAGACCCCTAAAAAAATTTTCTTCATCAATATTCCTCAACTAATTCTCTAAAATATTCTTAGCATTTGTATTTCTATTTCCTCTGCTATTTTCCAATATATTCTCTTTATTTAATGACTATTTTCAGTTTTTTATAGATATTTCCGCACCCTAAAGAGAATCAGCAAGCAGTTCACGAGAACATGAGTAAGCCCACCCAGAAAAACCGCAAATACAATTTGTGCCGGGCTAAGATGCACCAGTATGCCAAGGCAAAGCATAATCCCAAGCATGGAATCAATCTGATCCAAAATAAAGAAAATGAGCTTTAGCCCTCGTCTTCTGTCTCCCTGCTCCGCCGCAGATACGGAGAATCTCCTCTTTATGAAACTATTGGGAAGTTCAAAGAGCATATACAAAAAGCCGAAAAGCATGCCAATCAGAAAATTAAATCCGGGAGCATTTTCAAAGTACAAATACAAAAGGCTTCGCTTAGTTTCTCCTATGCCCTGCAAAAGAAGTCCCCAAAAGAGTTCCGTAAATCCGCCAAGAAGAGTCATGAGCCAAAATCCCAAAATGCTCTTACTGTCCCCAAATATCCGCTTTCCGTCTATCCAGTTTTTCCCTCCGTCAATCGGTTTGCAACGACTCTTCAAAAAAGGAATTTTCAAAAGCAGCATATTGAAAACGCCTGCCAAAATCACCGGGAACATGGTGATGTATAAAGACAATATCCACTGCAATCTAGTCTATCCTCCTACAAGAAAAATAATCTTTACTTTCTCCGTTTTTAGCTTGCTTCTTCCGAAACGCTTTCCTTTCGCTTAAATATATTTAATTATATCAAAGTGGGCTTAACATAATGAAAGATACGCAAACATACCCAAAGAGCTTTCCACTAGCCCCAAAAATACTTTCCGATGGCAATCCCCTGAATCAGAAAGAAAGCAATGCCGAAGCAAAGCACTCCTGCTGCTGCGAGATCCTTCGTTACCTTGATTTCCGGATGCTCCTCCTTTGTCGAAAAATCACAAAGATGTTCAATTGCCGTGTTCATATACTCCATTGCGTACACCCCGGCAGAGCTTAAAATCACCGCATACCAAGTGGCCAAATCTACTTTTAAAAAGAAATCCAATAGAACAAAAAGGACATTCAGACAGAGGTAATATTTATAATTCTTCTCTGTTTTTAGACCGAAATACAGCCCTTTCAGAGCACAGGCTACACTTTGTCGAAACGTGATATTTTTCATCTAAGTTTACGAAAACTCCTTTGCTAACAATACATACTCTCTACTTCCCACACATTTATCCTGAAAATAGCCTTCGCTGGCCTTCCCTTTTTGAATCAGTGCCGCAATAGACTTGGCCTTTTTTCTTTTCAGTACTTCTGTTGTGAGCTGAGAAAAGGCCAGTCCCAACCCCTCTGCCCCTTTCTTCACCGCCAAGTATAAAAGAATGTAGCAGCTTGGTCTTCTCCTTTTGAAAAGGATTTGCAAAAGAAGAATTGGATTGAGAGGCTTTTGCAGAAGATTTCCATAGTCCGGAAGGCAGAGGAAAAAGCCCTTCAGTTCCTCCTTATCATAAGCCAAAAAGACCATTTCTTCATCTACAATATACTTTAAAGAGCTGTAAAGGCTGACAAAGCTTTCTCGAGAAATGTTTCGAAAGCCTTGGAAATCCTTGTAACGCTCCATTAAAAGCGGATAGATTTCAGAAAGGTATCGGTCAAAGTTCTCTTTTGTAGGGTGCAAAAATCGGTAGCCCTTTTCCTGAAAATGTTCCAAGCGCTTCTTTGCCTTTGCATTCTCATACGATGGCTCCAAAGCATCATAAAAATGGGAAACATAGCGGTTACAAATCTGAAAGTCTGCTTTTTCAAAAAGATAAGGATAGTAAGCTTTGTTCGAAGGCTCTCCTGTATAGGGCATTTTTTCTTCCAAAGCAAAACGATACCTTCCGAAAAAGGAAAGGTCAATCGGGCCTTTCAGTCCTTTTTTCCCTGCTTTTTTGGCTTCCCTTTCGCAGGCTCCCAAGAGTAAAAGGGCAACTTCCTCTTCCTCTATACTTTCATAGAACCCTGCAAAGCCGTAGGCCTCATCTTCATACAGCGTTAAAGCAATCCGCCCTACTACGCTTTCTTTTTCCTCAGAAACGCTTACGCAAAGAAAGGGCAGAAAACGAAGATTTCCTTGCACTAAAATGTGCTTTCCCGAAAGTACCGCTTCCTCCATTTTCCTGTCCTGCATAAGGCAGGACTTTTTATACAGCATAGCAGGAAGATTTAAAAACTGCTCTTTCTCCTCTTGATCCTTTACCGCTTTGATTCGATAGTTCTTCATTTTCCCTTTCTATTTTAAAACAAGTGGGAGAATAAAGTTTCGGATTTCCCCTCTCACTTGTCTTGCAATCCTATTTTTCCTTTTGCTTTATGACACTGCAAATGCCTAAATCCCCGTCTATCTCCACAATGTCTCCGCCTTGCAGCTCTTCCATAATATTCGGAATATTGACCACTGCAGGCTTTTCCAATTCTCTTGCAAGAATGGCGCTGTGGGATAGAAGAGAGCCTCTTTCCGTAATGAGTCCTTCTGCCATATTGAGATACGGGAACCAGCCCGGATCCGTAGAATAGCTTAAGAGGATTTTCCCCTTCGCATCCATTGCCCTTACCTCTTGTAAGCTTTTAATCTTTAAAACCTCTCCTCGGAAAATGCCCTTGGAAACGCCTCTTCCAAAGAAAACTCTTGTCTTAACATTCCCTGCTTCTTTATCTTTTTTTTCGGCTTTTTCCATTTGTCTGATATGTCCGGTATTCCCAAGCATTCCATCTTTTCCGGGCTTTTCTATTTGACCCTCTATATTCCCTTTTTCCTTGAAGGATTCATAACTTAAAACACAAATTTCCCCTTCCAGAGGATCTCTGTCCACCTTTCCGAGGAGTTTTACCCGAGACAAAACAGGAAGTCTTTCATAGGCCTTTCGAAGTTCCTTTTCTCTTGCAATTTTCAAGGAGAAATCCTTGCCGGAAAAAGAGCATTTCCTCTAATTCCTCTAAGCTAAGATAGTATACATCAAAACCTATCGTTTTTCTCTCAATCTTATCTACAATGCTCCGCATAAGACCGAAGCATCTCGTGCGATGAAGACGGAAATCTCCCGATTATTGCAGGAGGATTCGGCTAGAACGATAAAGGAAAAGACTTTTCGCGGTTTCGCCTCAGAAGACTTCTCTGAACGGTTTGGCTCTTCGCAATCTTTTTCCGCCTTTTCCGTCTCTAAAGCATCCAAAATCCACCGGTCCAGAAGCTCTTCATTGGTTCTGTAGGTTCTGGTTTCCAGCTTCAGCTCTCCCACTATCCGATCTCCATAGGCGGAAATATAACTTTTCTTTTCCCTGCGATATTCTTCACTGTCTAAGCCATGCTTTCCGGCTACCGTCTTTAAGGCGGAAAGAGCTCGCACAGGCTTCATGGTTTCTAAGGAAAATACCGTTTTCTTCCCATACAAATGGGTGCTGATAAAGGACACCATATCATTCATCAAAGTAATATCCCACTCCCGTAAGAGGTCTTCCTTCATTTCCAAAAAAATTCGGTATAGTGCCTGAGCTTCTTCCTCCTCTTCCACTCTTTTGCTATAGGAGATATAACGCTCTTGGAAAAACTTGTCCAGCTCCTTCATTTTCCTTTGGGAAACTATAAAATAATAGCAAAATAAAAGGGCGATTCTGCACTTTAAAAAAAGAAGCCCGGTTTTTTTCTTGGAAAAAGGATATTTCTTCGTTGGATACCCCCAGCATCCCCTGCCATACCGGAATGATTCTCCCAGAAAAAGGGAAGAAGGCGCAAAAATATCGTACCAGGAGGAGATTTCATAATACATTCTTCCGGAAAATCCCCCACCATGCGTTGAAAAAAACTGTCTCATAGGAAGAAACTCTCTTTCCCAGAAAGCGTCTTCCTAAAGAAGTGAAAAATTCCACTATACATTTCTCCGGCAAAGCTTTCGCTTAAAAGGGAGACAAATTCCCGGAAAGCTTTCGGAGATATTGCTGTTGTCTAAAAATTCGAATGGGAAGATGTGTGTCTAAAGTAGTGATTTCTCTGGCCTGTAAAATGTAAATCTTCCCCCTTCTATGGCAAATTCTATATCCATGGGTTTTTTGAAAATAACTGCTCGATTCTTTTCGCCAAGGGTAAATAATGTTTTTAAGCTCTTTCTCTGTAAGAACAAGTGTTCCGGCACGATGGTCTTTCTTTGAATCAGCAAAGTTTTCGTTCTCTAAGCGAATCCGACTTGCTTTCTCTAAGTCTGCATCCTTTTCATCTCCCATATAGTTATCCCGCAGTTTTCCCTCTTGATACAAACATTCCCCCGGAAAATAGTGGTAGGTCAGTACATTTTCCTGATCCTCCACTACCTTATCTCCGAGACCCTGTCCGAGAACCGCCACCATTTCGCTGAGAAGTCCTTTTGGATTTTTTGTAAACAGGACACCGGATTTTTCCGGAAAAAGCATTTCCTGAATGATGACGGTTTCTACTGACGATTCTACTTTTCTCTGTTCCGCTTTTTTCTGTTCTGCTTTTTTCTGTTCTGCTTTCTCCTGCAGTTCTTCTTTCCCCTGCTTTTGGGAACAGTATTCTTCCTTCCCCCTATTCGCCTTTTCTTTATAATCCAGGCTTCCGGCGTAGGACGCAAAAACCTCCTGCACCGCTTCCTCTACCTTCTCTCTTTTTACATTTAAACGCGTCAAAAACTGCCCTGCAAAGGAATGCTCCCCGCCGTCTTCTGCGGAAAAATTGGAGCGAACGGCAAAGAAGTCCTTTTCGGAAAAAGAAAGATCCGGCTCTTCTCTTTCCGAAAGCACGATGAATTTTCGGCACAGGAAAGCCCTCCGCCGCTAAGATTCCCCAAGTTCTTTGCCTTCATTTTTATACTCTCTATTCTCTCTGCCTATTCGGCTTATTTTCTAAAATACAACAACCTATCTTACCGTGATTCCCAAAGAAATACCATAGCTACCTGTGTAGAAGTTTAGGCGATAATCTTTCCTTTTTTACTACATCTAATTCATACGCTTGAAAAGCTATCCATTTCACCTTGCATGAATTATAGTAAGTTTTTTTCTATTTTTATACTTTTAAATATTAAAAATATTTTGTTATTATTAATGAAATATAAACTGCAATTCACCATTCTACTTATGTAAATTTGCATAAGTTCTCATGACAGAAAGGAGTTTGTATGAGAAAATCGTTCGTGAAACTCGCTCTTGCACTTGGTTGTGCCCTATTCGGAATACTTTCTCTCACTGCCTTTACCGGCTTTGCCAAAAATTATGATGACGAAGTGCAGACCTGGCAGATGTTATCCCGTCGCTGGGACGAAACTCTTTTGCAGGCACGTGAAGAAGAGTTTATCAAGGCCATTAAAGAGCAGAAAGGCATCGAAGACTTTATTGTTCCGGATATTGCAGAAGAAGAAAAAAAGAAGTAATCCGTAATTTCTTCCGAAGCTTTGAAGGAAAAAAAGACATCCGCTATATCTACAGTAAGATGCCGATACTCCACCGTGTAAGCGGGACCGATGAGTACAATGATCTTCGTGGTATCATGGAATTAAAGTTTCAGGTTACGGAACGATCAAACAAAGTGACTGAGCATACCGTTCTTATGAAAATGGCACAGCTTGGGGATGCACAAGCGCAGAAGTGGAAAATCATCGGGATTCTCTGGCAGGGATAAAGGAATCGACGTATCCGATGTAAGCCTATATCAGTTGGAAAAGCCAAGACGAGGAGAAGAAGTTTGTATCATGACTACCGATGCGGGTGTAATTAAATTGCGTCTCTTCCCTAAGAAGGCTCCCATTGCCGTACAAAACTGGATTACGCTCTCCAAGCAAGGCTTCTATAACGGAACCCCCTTTGCCAGAGTCATCAAGGACTATGTTATCCAAGGAGGAGCCTTGGACGGTTCCGGAGACGAATCAAATCCAGCTACAACGGTTTCTTCCAAGATGAGGTCAATATGGAACTCCACAACTTTAATGGCGCCCTCTGCTTGGGAAATAACGGTCCCCATACAAACGGAAATCAGTTCTATATCGTGCAGTGTAGCAAAGTGCGAAACGAAACCTCCCTTCCCATTATTTCCTTCCCGGAAAATGTAAAGGCAAAGTACAGGGAAGTCGGCGGTATCCCCGAATTAGACGGCCGCTACACCGTACTCGGGCAGGTTTATGAAGGAATGGATGTTGTTGAAAAAATCGCCTCACAGGAAACCAACCAGGACGATGCACCGGTGTCGAATCCCATCAATATTCAAAGCATTAGATTTCAAAAATATTGATTCAGTAAAGAGACAGCGCAAGCTACTTGAGCAATGGTCTTTAAGAATTGCAAATACACCGGCGGCAATCCTCCGGTGTATTTCTATATACAAGCTAAATTTTTTTTTGAAAACGCCGCTATTCATGCATCATAAAAAACCATAACATTTTTCTTGATATTCGCAACATTTTGCCATGTCAAAAGTGCTTTCTCCACCTATAATACAAGGCATAGGGAAGATTTTTAGAGATTTTCCAAGTCAGTATAGAGAATATAAAACACTTTCTAAGAGTGGAATGAAGGGTCAATTTTTCAGCAAGATCGGAGTCGGATTGCTATCATCAAGAGGATTTCAGACAAAAAGCAAACTTCTCTTGTAGCAAAAATGAAGATACAGAGTGGACCTTTATCCATTTTTTTTCTTGTACAAAAATTTACAAAAGATACAAAAGGAGGCATTTTATGAAAAAGTACGCGTTAACCCTTGGGCTTTCCGTCTTGGCCCTCGCAGCATGCGGGAAGCAGGCTGAGCAGGCAGACAGCAAGCCTGATAGCCAGCAGGCTGAGGAGACCACTATGGCTGCTGAGGATTCCCAGACATCCGATTCCGGAACCACTCTTTCCGTGCAGATTTGGGATCCAAACCAAGAACCCGGCATCCAAGAAATCATGGACGATTTCACAAAGGAGACCGGTATCAAAACAAAAATTTCCGTTGTTCGTTGGGCAGATTATTGGACCGCAATGGAAGCCGCTGCACAGGGTGGACAGCTGCCGGATGTATTCTGGATGCACTCCAATGAATCCGAGCGTTATATGAGTAACGATATGCTTCTTGATTTGACCGATCAAATCAAAAATTCCGAAGTCATTCAGACCGAGAACTATCCTGAGGATATCTGGGGACTTTATAGCTATGAAGGTAAGAATTACGCTGTACCGAAGGATATCGACACCATAGCGCTTTGGTATAACAAGAAGATGTTTGACGAAGCAGGACTGGACTATCCTACCGCAGACTGGACTTGGGATGATTTAACCGATGCCGCTCGTAAGCTGAAGAAAGAGGACGGATCACAGTACGGTCTTTGCTTAAAGCCGGACAATGACCAAGCCGGATACTACAATATGATTTTAGACAGAGGCGGCTATATCTTAAATGCTGACAAGACCAAGTCCGGATACGATGATCCAAAGAGCATCGAAGCCATGAAATATGTAGAAACTTGGATTAAAGAAGGTTTGATTCCTTCTGCAGAGACTATGGCTGAGAACTCGGAGGATGTACTTTTCCAGTCCGGCAAGTCCGCAATGTGCTTCCAAGGATCTTGGATGATTGCCGCACACAAGAATAATGAATTCAGTTTAGCCAATGCAGACTGTGTAGAACTTCCAAAGGACAAGGTTACCGGAAGAAGAGTTTCCATCTACAACGGCTTAGGTTGGGCTGCTGCAAAGAATACCGAGCACCCTGAGGAAGCATGGAAGCTGATTGAATATCTCGGCTCCGAAAAGGCACAAAGAAAGCAGGCTAGTCTTGGTGTTACCATGTCCGCTTACAAAGGCACATCCGACGAGTGGGCAAAGAGCGCTCCCTTTAATTTACAGGCATATCTCAACATGATGGACGATATGGAGATTCTTCCGTATTCCAGAAGCACCATTGCATGGGAAGACGTCAACACACAGCTGGTAACCAAAGTGTATACCGGAGAGCTGACCATGGAAGAAGCTTGCAAGCAGATGGCAGCGCAGATGAATGAGAAACTCGCTGAAGAGCACAAGTAATAGGTCATTTTTGAGAGAGCTGTGAATACAAGTATCGAAAGACTGTGTTTCACAGCTCTCTTTTAAAGGAGTAGTCATGGCTGGACAGAAAAAAGGATTATTTTCCTTTACAAGCAGAGAAAAAAATGAGTTCCTTTGGGGATGGCTTTTTATCCTTCCAACCGTACTCGGCTTAGTCATTTTAAATATTATTCCCATCATCAACACGATTATCCAAAGCTTTTATAAAGCAGGAGATTTCGGAAAAGGAAATATTTTTGTAGGCTTTAAAAACTATCAAAATGTCTTTTCCGATGCCGAGATATGGCAGGCACTATGGAATACGGTTCGCTATGCTTTGGTGGAGGTGCCGTTTTCCATTGTTATTTCTCTGCTCCTAGCTGTCTTATTAAATAAAAAAATAGCAGGAAGATCCTTATACAGAACAATCATTTTCCTTCCTATGGTTGCCGCTCCCGCTGCGATCGCCATGGTTTGGAGATGGCTGTATAATTCGGACTTCGGCTTAATCAACCATATATTACACCTAAGAACCAGCTGGATCAGCAATCCCAAGTTCTCTCTTTACAGTATTGCCATCATCGGAATCTGGTCTATCCTCGGATACAACATGGTTCTTTTCTTAGCCGGTTTACAAGAAATACCGGGAGACTACTATGAAGCGGCGGAGATTGACGGCGCTACTGCCGTGACAAGCTTTTTCCATATCACTTTACCGCTTCTTTCTCCAACCATTTTCTTTGTACTGGTTACGCGTGTCATTGCTTCTTTGCAGGTCTTTGATTTGATTTACATGATTATGGATAAAACCAACCCGGCTCTAGGTAAAACCCAGTCTTTGGTTTATCTTTTTTACAAATATTCTTTTATTAATAAAAATATCGGATACGGCTCTACTATTGTTGTCGTCCTCATGCTCCTGACTCTGCTGGTCACAGTATTACAGATGATCGCGCAGAAAAAATGGGTCATTTATAATTAGGAGGGAAGATGGAAAGTTTAGAAAGAAAAAGAAAAATCTCAAAAATCATCGTCCATTCGGCTTTGATTCTCGTCTCCATCACGATGCTGGTTCCCTTCTTCTGGATGATTTTGACTTCCTTTAAAACAGCCACGGAAGCTACCTCCGTAAACCCTTTTATCATTTTTCCAAAGCAATGGAGAACAGATGCCTTCAAAACCGTTTTCCGCAATATGAATTTTTTTCTATTGTACAGAAATACACTCCTCTTGATTCTCTTTAGGGTGATCTGTGCAATTGTAACTGCAACTCTTGCCGGCTATGCCTTTGCAAGATTGCATTTTCCCGGAAGAGATTTGGCATTTTCTCTGGTTCTTTTTCAAATGATGGTGCCGAATCAGGTTTTTTTGATCCCGCAATATCTGATGGTTTCCAAGCTGGGGATGCTGAATACTATGTTTGCTCTGGTCTTTCCCGGTATGGTTACCGCCTTTGGAACCTTCCTTCTGCGTCAGGGCTTTATGACTCTGCCGACCGACTTGGAGGAAGCTGCAAGACTGGACGGTTGCAATATAGGACAATGCTTCTTATTCGTCATGATGCCTCTTATGCGTTCCAGCATGGTGGCTCTGGGTATCTTTACCGCACTTTTTGCTTATAAAGATCTGATGTGGCCGTTAATTGTAAACACGGATAAGGATATGCTCGTCCTCTCCTCTGCCTTGGCCAAGATGCAGGGACAGTATGTGACAAAATTCCCGGAACTCATGGCAGCCTCATTGATTGCCTGTCTTCCCATGATTGTCTTATACATCTTTTTCCAAAAGCAATTTATCGAAGGAATTGCAACCAGTGGAGGAAAGCTGTAGTAAAACTACTATTAGACTTCCTATCCATTACGACACGAGAATACATAGGCATTTTATAAAAGAATACATAGGCATTTTATAAAAGAATACATAGGCATTTTATAAAAGGAGCATACAATGAATTTTGCAATTGTATTTCATAAAGAAGAACGTGTTTTTCACCTCTATAACGAAGAAATATCCTATATTATGCGCATTATGGAAAATGAGCAGTTGGAGCACCTTTATTATGGAAAGAGAATCCCTGACAGAGAGGGATTTTCCTATCTGCACGAGGAGGCCGGAAGGTCACAGATGAGTGTATGCGTTCCCGAGCCGGGACTTCTTTCCATGCATTACAGTGCACAGGAATACCCTTCTTACGGTACAGGAGACTACCGGAGCCCTGCCTTTAGCATTTTACAGGAAAATGGTTCCCGTGTATCCGATTTTAAGTACCGTTGTCATGAGGTAAAAAGCGGAAAGCCCTCCTATCTTCCACTCCCCATGTCCTATGTGGAAAAAGAAGAGGAAGCATTGACGCTCGACATTACTTTATTTGATAATCTGTCCCAAACCGAAATGGTTTTGGAGTATACATTGTATCGAGATTATCCCATACTCTGCCGAAACGTTCGTTTTTACCAAGAAGGGAAAAGAAAAAAATCTTCCTGGAAAGGGCCATGAGCATGAGTGTAGAGTTCATGGATAAGGATTTCTCCCTTTTGCATCTTTCCGGTGCCTGGGGAAGAGAACGCTATCTTAAGAAAAGAAAGCTGGAAATGGGAATCCAAAGCATACAAAGTTTGAACGGAACCTGTTCAGGAGCAGAGCATAATCCTTTCATTGCACTTTTAAGAAAAGGGGCGGATGAAGATCAGGGAAAAGTATATGGATTCAATCTGGTCTACAGCGGTAATTTTTCTCTCAGGTAGAAGTTTCCACCTTTGAAATGAGCAGGGTTATGCTCGGCATAAATCCGGAGCATTTCTCCTACTGCCTATGTGAAGGAGAATCTTTCCAAAGCCCGGAAGTAATTCTGGCATTCAGCGACAAGGGCTTAAACGGACTCAGTCAAGCGTACCATCGTTTTATGAAGAATCGCTTAATGAGCAGCAAATGGAAAAACCGAGAACGTCCTATACTCCTCAATAACTGGGAAGCGACCTTCTTCGATTTTAACGAAGAAAAAATTCTGCAGATTGCTAAAAAGCTAAAGAAGTCGGAGCAGAGCTTTTTTTGTTTTTGGATGATGGCTGGTTCGGAAAAACGAAATGATGATTATCGAGGACTTGGCGATTGGGATGCTAACCTAGAAAAGCTTCCGGGCGGAATAAAAGGATTATCGGAAAAAGTCGTGGCCATGGGCTTAGATTTCGGTCTTTGGTTTGAGTTGGAAATGATCAATATGGATTCCGATTTATACCGTGCGCATCCCGACTGGATAATCAATGCACCGGGGCGTTTCCCCTCTCACGCAAGACATCAGCATGTTCTGGACTATTCCAGAAAAGAAGTCGTGGACTATATCTATGAAAAAGTAGCTAAAATCCTTCGCGAATCGAAAATTTCCTATATCAAGTGGGATATGAACCGTTATATGTCGGAGCCTTACTCTGCTACTCTTCCGCCGGAAAGACAGGGAGAAATGATGCATCGTTATATCCTTGGTGTATACGATCTATACCATCGCTTGACTACGGAATTTCCGGATATTCTCTTTGAATCCTGCGCGAGCGGCGGTGCACGCTTTGATGCCGCCTTACTCTATTACGCTCCGCAAGCCTGGTGTTCCGACGACAGTGATGCGGCAGAAAGGGCTAAGATTCAGTATGGCAGCTCCATCGCTTATCCCATTGTAAGCATCGGAGCACATGTATCCGCTGTGCCGAATCAACAACTTTATCGAAATACGCCGCTGGAAACCCGTGCCAATATGGCTTATTTCGGAACCTTTGGCTATGAACTCGACTTAAACCTCCTCTCCTCCTCAGAAATCGAAGAGGTAAAGAGAGAAATTGCCTTTTATGAAGGAGCACAGAAAGCTCCTGCAGATTGAGGGAGATTTTTATAGACTGCTTTCTCCTTTTGAAGGAAACGAATGCGGATTCTCCGTTGTATCTCCGAACAAGACGGAAGCCATTGCCATGTATTTCCAAAAGCTGAATTTTGTAAATGCCTCCTGGATTCGCTTTAAGCTAAAGGGGCTAAGAGAAAATACGCTTTACCGCATTACAGCCGATTTAAGTCCCTCCTTAGAAAGAAAAGAAAATACCGTACTCCATGCCGGTTACAACCTAAAGGATAAGCAACTTTCTTATGAAGCCTACGGTGCAGAGCTTATGGAAATCGGTATCCCCATCGCCAGAGAAGATTTAAGCAGGAAGGGCGGCGATTTTGCATCTTTACTTTTCCTGATTAAAGCCATATAAGTAAACAAGAAGCTTTATTTACTTTCTATCGAAGATAGAAGAACGGATTCAACGAGTGGTGCCGAAATAGCGGTTCCACTCGTATTTTAAAAGCAATATGCACAATGTCGAAACACATCATGGAGCAGTCTAAAGAAAATGAGAAAAAAACAAGAGAAAAATTCTCTCCGGAGATGTTCCCTTCTTAGAGGGTGAAAAACAATATATTAATTTTTCAGGATGCAGAATGCAAGGCTTCAGACTTGCAGCTTATGTATTGCGGAAAAGAACGTTGCCATCCCGGGCATAAGTATGGCCCGAACAAAAGGGATGTGTACCTAATTCATATTGTCTATTCCGGATCGGGAACACTTTGTGTGAACGGTGAACTCTACCAACTTTCTGCCGGAAATGCATTTCTTCTCTACCCTCATACCCTTGCTTGGTATGAAGCCGATCTAAAGGATCCTTGGTCTTACTTCTGGCTGGCATGTAGAGGAATCGATGCGGATTCCTTCTTGTCCGATGCCGGCTTTAGTCCCGCAAAGCCCGTTCGCATCGTGCACAATGTGCAAGATCTTCTCCAATACATTAATAAGATTTTAGATAAAAAAGAATTCAGCTTAGAGCATCAGCTCTCGCGTGTAGCTTATCTTCATCTTTTCTTTGCCAATCTTATCCGAGATAAAGAAAGTGATGAGGTAAAGGGTCTAAAAGCAAACAAAGAAATTACGAAGTTTAAGTCATGATGTGCGTGAATACATCGACGAGCACTACGGTGAGGATCTCAGCATTCAGTTTCTTGCAGAAAAAAATGGGAGTACACCGTGCCCATCTTTTTTAACAGCTTCAAGATGGATACGGGGTATTCTCCCAAAGAATATCTACTTTATGTCCGTATGCAAAATGCCAAATCGATGCTTCGGAGGACAAAGCGTTCCGTAGCGGAAGTCGCTTTTCAGGTCGGCTACCATGATCCTCTAAGTTTCTCCAAGATTTTCCGAAAGAAAATAGGTATGAGTCCACTTCAGTACCGCAGTATGAAGGAAGAGCTTCTCTACAATCGGGAAACCGGAGAATATTTGAAGCACCTTTATTCTTAGGACATGGAATTATTATGCAAGTTCTATTGCTTTAAGCATCTGTTTATGAATTTTTGAACTTAATTCTTCTTCCCTCTTAAAGCAAACTAAGTGACCGAAGCGCAAATCCTCCTGATTAGTCTGTACTTCGGACTATCTTTTCCCTAAAAAACTTTATATGACCGGATATGCTATCCGAAAGTCTCTTCCAAGCAAGATTACTTTTTCCCCTGATACTCCCTTGCAGCAGCCACCAATGCCGCGAAAATCTTCTTCATATCCTCTTCTTTCTCCTGCAGCATCTCCGGGTGGAACTGAACGCCTACTCCAAAAGGATAATCCTTTAATTCAATTGCCTCAACCACACCATCCAAAGCTCTTCCCGATATCGCTACATTTTCCGAAACGGACTTTACCGCCTGATGATGGAAGCTGTTTACGCGAATCTCCTCTTTTCCGAGAATATCGTGGAACTTACTACCTGCCTCCACTTTTGCCGTATGAGTCGGAATACTCGGGCCATGTCCCTGGGAGTGCTTAAAGCTTTCTGTATCTTTCAGAGAAAGATCCTGATAAAGCTTCCCTCCCTCGGAAACATTCATAAGCTGAAATCCACGACAAATTCCTAAAATCGGAAGTTTCTTCTCCTTAGCAAGCCGGTAGAGCAAAAAGTCAAACTCATCCCTCTCCGGACAAATCTCCTGCAATTTCTGATGTGGCTCTTCCTGATAGCGAATCGGCGCAATATCATGTCCGCCGGAAAAAATCACCCCGTCTACAAGCTCTAAAGTCTGCCTCAAGTTATCTTCCGTATCATCCATCGGAATCATGAGAGGAACTGCTCCTGCGGAAATCACTGACGAAACATAGTCCTTATTGACATAAATTCTCTCATATCCGGGGAAGCCGCTCTCCTGATCCACAAGCACACTTGTGGAAATACCGATTACAGGTTTTTTCATAAATCTCCCTTTCTCTTAATACTCTGATACAACGACCATAATTTAACTTTGCTAAGATATTATGCCATAAAAAGGGGATTTTGAAAAAGGGGAAATATTCACTTTTGTTTAATAGCTTAAAGATTCTTATCTTTCCGATTTTCCCGCTTCAAATAATTGGACATGCTTCCATCACTGAAACTATGTCCAACATTTTAGCTGCAAATCTATTAAACAAAAATGAAAAATATTTGTTTTTGTTTAATAGACTTGCTATACTATCTTTCAGTGAGGTAAAAATCTATGAAGCTTATTGAAAGAACATCTTATCTTGAAAAACTGATAAAAGTTTATGGAACTCCGGATATAAAAGTGATAACAGGTGTCCGAAGAAGCGGAAAGTCTAAGCTTATGGAGTCCTTTCACCATTATATTCAAAAAAATCATCCGGAAGCAAATATTATTCACATCAATCTTATTCTTACCGAGTATGAAACTTTACTGGAATACCATGCACTCAACAACTATGTAAAAGATCATTATGTTCCGGAAAGAGAATATTCTTTTAATCGATGAAGTGCAGATGTGTCGAGGATTTGAAAAAGCTATCATCAGTTTTCATAGTGAAGAAAAATATGATATCTATATTACCGGTTCAAATGCATTCTTATTAAGCAGCGATTTGGCAACCCTTTTTACAGGTAGAACCTTCCGAATAGAAGTATATCCTTTTTCATTTAAGGAATTTTGTACTTATTACGAGATCACAGACAAACAGCAGGCATTAAATCAATATATAGTTGAAGGAGGTATGGCCGGTTCCTATGTTTATAAAGACGAAAATCTTAAATTGAATTATCTGAAGGATGTCTATAATACCCTCATTTTAAGAGATATTGTCCAAAAATTCAAAATCAGAAAAACCATTCTGATTGAACGTGTGTCAGACTTTTTGATGGATAATATTTCAAATATATCGTCCGCCAGAAGTATAAGCACTGCCGTTTCAAAATCCGATATTAGTTCTTCCAATGCCACTATCGGCTCCTATATGAAGTACTTATGCAACGCATATGCTTTTTATAAAGTGAGAAAATATGATATTCGAGGAAAAAAATATCTTTCTTCTTATGACAAATACTATCTAAGTGACCATTCTTTTCGTTATGCCTTTCTAGGTAAAAGAAATATGGATTATGGCAGAACCTTAGAAAATATAGTAGCAATAGAACTACTCCGTTCAGGCTATGATATTTATGCCGGTGCTCTCTATAAAAAGGAAATAGACTTCGTAGCCATGAAAAGAAGTGAAAAAATCTATATTCAGGTCTCAGATAATATAGCAGAAAACAAAACATTGGATAGGGAACTTGCCCCCTTTAAAAGCAATTAAAGATGCCTATCCTAAGGTAGTACTGGCAAGGACAGGGAATCCGCAATATGATATCGAAGGTATTCAAGTAATAGATATTGCAGAATGGCTCCTTATGAAAAAAGAAGATTTTTGTTCGATGTAACTGACAAAAATCTTCTTTTTGTATAATTTGACAACCATAATGAGTATTGCATGAATGTTTAAGTCGTGATTCTTTGGCAAGGGGTTTGTTCAAACTGCGGATAGCCGGCTCTGAGTATCAGATGTAGTGGCTCCAATTTATCAGAACGGCTCTGACACTACGGAAGAATTAAATTTTTTAACTTCCACTATTTTATCCCTTCCAACTCTTTTACGTACTGAACAAACTTCTGAATAGTCCAGATACGTTCCTGTTTATCACGCGGATAAGTCGATATGTATCGTCTAGGTACAACAAGAATAACTCTTTCTGTCTGCATCTCATCCATCTGAGCCGATGAAATCCCCTGCTGAAGAGTACATAAATACTTGTTCCGGTCTCGAAGTCTGTCGGCTTCATTTAATACCTGTCTCCATCTATCCTTACATGTGGTTTTTGCTGCAAGAGTGCATAAGTTTTCAATAGAAAAAGCCCGATTATGATATTCTTCTATGGACGGAAAGATAAAATCCGGTTTTTTGTTTCCCTCAGTAATCCCCTGCGCCGTATAACGAATATGATTTCCGTCAAAAATCGCGGACAGATGATGTTCAAGGCTCTTACCTGCTCGACTTTTTCTTCTATTCAGAACCTGATTAGCCATAACTATAAAGTCATCCACAGAGCTAAAACCATTCTGTATTTTATTCCCGTATCTTACCTGTTCCAATCTTCTAAAAAGCTTATATTCCTCATCAGTCCAGTTCAGTAGAAGTTGATCAGGATTCGATAAGATAAGGTGCTCATCATTTCTCACCGCATATTCAATCAATCGTGCTGCATGTGACATGGTTTCTGATGATGGAAAATCCTCTTTGAGACCTCTGATAAATTGATCAATCTCTGCTTTCCTTTATCTCAGGACTCATCTGATTCATTTCAACCGGACGATTTGTTTCTGCAGGACTTAATCCAAATGCCTCAAGATATTGATTAATCTCCTCTTCTGTATTGAAAACATATCCCTGATAATCTTCGTCTGTATCCTTGACAAGAACAAATAATGCTCCTGTATATTCAGAGCTTAGCAGAGGAAACCCTCGTCCAAACCTCGTAATACGAAGCTCATTTTTACTTTCATACCAAGTAAAGCAACTCTCTGTTGAAAAATCTTCCTGCCATTTGATATGCACATATTTTTTAGTATATGGTTATCTTTAAGTTCTCTTTCCGTAAATAGCATAAATCGAGCGGACTTCGACACAAGTATGCCGGATTGATGCCCACCAGTTTCTCCGCTATCGTTAGCCGAAAGAAATTTACAAAATGCACCTCGACTATGTAAGCTGGCTTCAATCGCTTTAAGCACATGACTATCTTCCATCACAGGCCATCCTTTCGTGCTCGTTTAATTCAATCATATAATCCAGTTCCCTTATTCTGTTTACTATCAGCTTCGCCACATCCGCCATCAAAGGAACGACTACCGAATTTCCAAACTGTTTATATGCCTGCGTATCTGATACAACAATCTTAAAGTCATCGGAAAATCCTTGCAATCGGGCACATTCCCTTGGGGTAAGTCTTCTAGGATTCTTGTCCTTCTGCTCAATCAATATCTCTGAACCATCTTTATAATACCTTGCACTTAATGTGCGAGAGATTCCATTTCGATCCGCCATTCCATAACCAAATCCATTGCCTGCCGCTTTATGCTTTGCTGCATAGTTTTGCAGATATAACCATAATTTATCGGAAAGAGTATACTTATCATCCGCTGACTTCTCTAAAATATCCTTCATTAACGGTTTGGGATTCTTAGGGTTAATATCAAAACTAAACGGCAACGACTCTCCATATCTTTCTTTATCAAAGCCAACAATTAATACGTTCCCTATGCTGTGGAACATAATTTTGTCCGTCTAAAATAGCCGTATACACATCGTACTTAAGCTCATTTAATGATTCCATGATAATTTTAAATGTTCTCCCTTTATCGTGGCTTTTCAGATTTTTTACATTTTCAAGCAAAAAAGCCTTAGGTCTTTTCGCTTTCAGAATTCTGCAAACATCAAAAAATAAAGTACCTTGTGTTTTATCTTGAAATCCTGTTTCTCTACCAAGGCTATTCTTTTTTGAAACTCCTGCAATAGAAAAAGGCTGGCAGGGAAACCCCGCAACCAGCACATCGTGGTCAGGAATACTGTTTTCATCCACTTTGGTAATATCCCCTTCCGGCTGTTCTCCAAAGTTAGCAAAATAAGTCTGCTGACTATATTTATTCCATTCATTGGAATAAACACATCGTCCCCCTGCGCTCTCAAAAGCCAGTCTCATTCCTCCAATTCCGGCAAAAAGATCTATGAAAGTAAATGAAGCTTTTTCCTGATTTAATATTGGTTTTTGACGATTAATAAACTGAATTACCGCAGTAGAAATTGAATCCTGCATGGTTGCATTATTTTCAACAGAATACTCCGACAAAGCTTCATAAACAGCATTGTCAAGACGAATATGAATTTGTTTCGACATAACCCCCCCTAGGCACAATTCTATACCAATTGATTCCCTGATTATACATGTTTTATGTTATCTGTTCAATATGGAGTGGGGAGGGGAGTCGTAAGGAGTTTGAAAAGTGTGAACACACTTTTCACGATAAATTAAAAAAAGGGGCTAATAGTATGTACCGACCCCCAAAAAATTGCCGCTTTGCTTTTATTCTCAACAAGCTATCGCTCGCAAAGCGTGCGATAGCTCGTTAAGGAGGAAGTCGATGAAAGCTTGCTTAATTCTACCGAAACCGTTGTTTGGTCAATATCTCAATCTGTTCCTGAATACTTTCGAATTCTCCTATCAACAGTTCATTCTGCTATTTAATCTTGCTGTTTTGTTCCGATAAATATTGCATATTATCTGACAGCTGTAAAATGAACTGAAGAATTTCATCCTTAGAAAGGCTATTTAATATCGATTTAGTTAAAGTTTTTTTCCATATTTTCTACTATATTAACAAATGTCCTATTAGTTCAGTTTCTTATAATTTAAAAAAATTCCCAATTACATTTTTTTCTACTATGTGATATCCTTACCTTCCTCAATATCAGAAATCATATCCACCCTTATCTGATGTCTCCCCCCCTCATATTCAGCAGAAAGCCACTCTGTGACTATCATTTTCGCTAAGTCCTCTCCTACAACACGAGCACCAAAAGCTAAAATATTGGTGTTGTTGTGCATCTTTGACAGCTTTGCCGTATAAGGCTCAGAACAAACGCAGGCGCGAATTCCTTTGATTTTATTTGCAGAAAGGGAAATCCCCACCCCGGTTCCACAAATCAAAATTCCATAATCCACTTCTCCTGAGGCAACCATCTTACCTACCTTATAACCCGAAATCGGATAATTGAACCGCTCCTCAGAATCTGTTCCAACATTCACTACTTCTATCCCTTTTTCTTCCAAAAAGGTCATGATACTTCTTTTTAAAGCCACCGCAACATGGTCATTTCCTATCGCAATTTTCATTTTCTTTTTCCTCTAGATATCGGAATAATTGTCTTAAGCAGGGTACTCTTGCTAGTCAAGTGCTCCTTTTCTTAGACGCATCACTCCTTATAAATATGAACTATCCTCTAAACGTTTTTTTCCATAAAGACAAGCACCCAATATACCATTTTTCTGATCCTGCCTAGCATACACAATTTCCATATTCTGCTCGGGATAAGGCTTTCTTGTATACTCGTGTGCATAGCTTTTCGAGCTTTTCTCTTGGAAAACCTTTTCATCATAGGGAGTCCCCCACCTAGCAAAATATAATCTGGATCAAAAAGATTTTCTTCCGTAGCAATGACTTTTGCCATATTGCGCACAAATAAATCTACTTCTTTTTCATCCTTTTTTTCTTCAAATATATTGTCAATCAAAATATCAGGATATTTATCTGCCTTTAGTGCCTGAAGCGCAATTCCGGAAACAATTGTTTCCAAGCATCCTACATTTCCACAAGAACATTTCTTTTCATTTAAAAGCACCGGCAAATGTCCAAGTTCAGATGCTACTCCATTTTTCCCCAGTAAAATCCTACCATTCAATAAAACTGCATTTCCTACACCAGTTCCGAAATATATTGCCGAAACACTCTTATCTTCCGGAATCCCCAGTTCCTTCACATCATACAACAAAAGATTATTTACATCCCTGTTAATATAGACTGGAATCCCTATTTTCTCCTGCATTAAATCTGTGAAAACAAAATTATCCGGAAAGAGAGAGATGTTTGGTGTTTGTAAAATGATTTTTCTGCTTCGATCAATGGTTGAGGGTAATCCTATGGAAAGTGCCTGAATTTCTATTTCCTCTACATAATCCTTCTTATAAGCATGATAGAGATTTGAAAAGACTGAAAAAATGTCCTCCCCTTCCTTAAAATAATCTTGAGTTCTTTCTTCTCTATAATGACTCAACTGACCTTCCTGATCGACGAATCCGATTCGGAAACGAGTGCCCCCGATATCCATTCCTAAGATCCCGCTGCGTTTAAGCATTCTTTGCACGCTCCCTTCCTTCTACCTTGTCGACCGCCTCTTGGAATTGTGCCTTACAGAGCTTGCATGCTTCTCTTAAGTCTTCATGCAAGGAGAAGAGTCCCGAACCACCTACAATAAAATCATCCGCACCGGCTTCCAAGAGAATCTCATAAGTAGTCTTATTACAGGATCCGTCTATTAAAATCCGGTAATGATATCTCTTCTCTTCACGCAGAGCCTTCGCCTGTCGAATCTTATCCAGCATTTCCGGAATAAACTTCTGTCCTGCAAAGCCGACGTCTACCGTCATAATGGTCATGACATCGATTCGGTTCAGATAGTGCTCGATATAGGAAAGTGCCGTAGCCGGGTTAAGGGTAACTCCCACCTTCTTTCCTGCCCCTGCAATATACTGCATGGTGCGGTACGCATTCGTATTGATGGTCTCCGCATGAGGACTGATCATATCCACACCGGCTTCAATACAGGGATCCAGCCAGTCACTCGGATTTGTAGTCATTAGATGTACGTCCATCGGCTTCTTCACTGCGGGACGAATTGCCTTGGCAAATCCGGGCTTAAAGTGATGTTCTTACAAAAATGGCCATCCATGATATCGATATGATAGCCGTCCATTTCCTCTTCCAAAATCTTCAACTGCTCCTTGATGTCCAGAAAATCCATGCACATCAGGCTTACCAGAATATTATGCTTCTTTGTTTCCATTTTCTATCTCCTTATACGCTTCGAAGCTCTTATATGCCCCCGGAGCTTTTCTATACAGCCATTCTTCTTATTTGCTTCTTCCGCCGAAGAAACGATCCAGAGTCACCGCTACAATCAGAAGAATTCCCATTGCAAGCTGCTGGTAAAAGCTGGAAACTCCCGCCATGTTCAGTCCGTTATTGATGGTACCAATAATCAGACCGCCAATAATCACCTTCGGAATGATTCCTACTCCTCCGAAGAAAGACGCTCCTCCGATAATAACCGCCTCAATGGCATAGGTCTCATAGCCTGTACCCGCATTGGGTTCAGCCGCTGCAAGTCTTGCAATATTAACCATACCGGCAAGAGCCGCACAAAGACCGGACAGTGCAAAGGCAATTACGGTATGACGATTCACTGTAATGCCGGCATACCAAGCTGCCTGCGGATTACCGCCAATCGCATAAAGGTTACGACCGCACTGCGTTTTCCAGGTAAATAGGCTTAAAACCAGAGCCGTAAGTAGGGCTATCATGACCGGAACCGGAAAAAGAGGAAGTGTCCTCCAATGGTTGTTTGGAAAGAAGTCGGTAAACCGGAAACCGATCTTGCATTCGTCAGAATATATACTAAGGAACGAAGAATTGCCTGGGTACCCAGAGTAATAATAAAGGGCGGAAGTCCCGTTCCCGTCACAAGAATGCCGTTCAGGATACCGATTCCGAGTCCGAACAGTACTACTCCAACAAGAATGGCAAATACCGGTGAAAAGCCAAAGTCAACCATCAGTTTCGCCGTTAAAGCTCCGGACAAAGCCATAATGGAAGAGATACTCAGGTCAATGCCTCCAAGTAAAATCGCGAAAAATTCTCCCACACCGAGTAAGATGTATATCGAACTTTGCTCAATAATTTTCACTAAATTGGCAGATGTTAAAAAGGATTTCGGTCTTAAAATACCGAATACCAAGATCATAATGCACAGGATGGATACCGTAGAATATCTGTCCCAAAACTGTGCAAATTTATTTGTTTTCCCCTGACTCATTGTTCTATCCTCCATTTCCGGTGGCCAGCATCGCCAGCTTTTCTTCGGTAGCTTCGGCAATGTCAAATTCTCCTCTGACCTTTCCCTCAGCCATTACCATGATACGGTCACAGACTGCAAGAAGTTCCGGCATTTCACTGGAAACAACAATCACAATGATTCCGCTTTCTGCGAGTCTTCGCATCATCTTATAGATTTCACTCTTTGTTCCGACATCAATTCCCTTGGTAGGCTCATCAAAAATAAGAACCTTTACCCCTGCCGAAATCCATTTTCCAAGAATCACCTTCTGCTGGTTTCCTCCGGAAAGATTCTTTGTCAACTGTGTATCGCTAGCCCATTTAATCTGCAAATCCAGCTTTGCCTTCTCGGCCATCTGCTTCTCGCTTTTCTCCTGAATCAGACCGCAGACACCGCCGAGCTTCGATTTTTTTAGTAAACTCGCAATGGAGATATTCCTTTTATTTGAAAAATTCTGGAAAAATCCGGTTTCTCTACGGTTCTCCGTTACCAAACCGATTCCGTTCTTTAAAGCATCATAGGGAGTATGAATCGTTAATCGTTTTCCTTCCAAGAGAATTTCTCCGGAAGTTTTGGGCACCGCTCCGAAAATCGCCTCCATCGCTTCCGAGCGTCCTGCACCGACAAGACCGGAAAGCCCGACGATTTCGCCCTTTCTAACCTGCATATGGAAGTCTATTACCTTCCCGTCTTTTCTGCTTAAATTCTTAACCTCAAATACTACTTCCCCAAATGCACCATGGCCTTCTTGGTAAGATTTTTCCAACTCTCTTCCCACCATAAGACGAACCATGTCTTCTTCTGATAAGTCGGAAACATTCCAGGTTCCGACGTAATTTCCATCCTTTAATATACTGATTCTATCCCCGATTTCTTTGATTTCCGAAAGCTTATGGGAGATAAAGACAATTCCGATTCCCTTACTTTTTAAATCGCGGATAATTTCAAAAAGCTTCTTTACTTCGCTCTCCGTAAGAGAGGACGTCGGCTCATCCATTACAATGCATTTTGCATCAAAGGAGATGGCCTTTGCAATTTCCAGCATCTGCTTCTCACTGATGCTGAGCTCCGAAGCCAATTTGTTCGGTTCATACTTATCCAGATTAACCTGTTTCAATAATTTTTTGGTATCCTGATTTAATTTTGCATAATCAATGGTGGAAACAGGACCGATTTTTTTACTCTGCATCCTGCCCATAAAAATATTTTCACGAATGTCCAGCCAATTTACAACGCTGAGTTCCTGATAAATAATACTGATTCCGCCCTCCCTAGATATGCGAGGGTTCAGTTTACTGTGTTCGATCCCATTTAGGACAATGCTTCCACTGTCCGGTTGATAAACGCCCGACAAAACCTTCATCAGCGTAGACTTGCCTGCTCCATTTTCCCCTAAAAGAACGTGTACTTCTCCTGGTTTTACGGAAAAAGAAATATTGGATAGTGCTTTTACACCGGGAAAGCTTTTATTAATATTTCTCATTTCTACAATGTTCATTTCTTTTCCCTCTTTCTAGACAGGGTTATGAAGAAACTGAAGCGTTTCCCCATAACCCTGTGAATGATCCGATACTATTAATTTAAGTAGGACTTTGCATTGTCTTTGTTAATCAGAATGGCTTCGATGCCGTAGGTCTTGAATTCCTTCCCTACTTCCGGCTTCTCACCGTTCTTAACAGCTTCTACAAGTAAGTCTAAGGACTTAGCGCCGATAGCCTTCGGATCCTGTGCAACGGTTGCAGTCATCTCGCCCTTATCTACAGCGGAAATGGCTTCCTTGTCACCGTCTGTTCCGCAAACCAAGATGTCTTTTCCCGCCTTCTTTACCGCTTCCGCAATACCGAGTGCCATAGTATCGTTACAAGCATAGAAAGCCTTCAAATCCGGATGTGCATTCATCATATTGGTTGCTACGTCAAATGCCTTTGTTCTGTCCCAGTCAGCAGGCTGGCTGTCAACCAACTTCATTCCTGCCTCTTCGAATGCGACCTTGGCACCGTCTCTTCTCTGCTCACCGGAGATGGCTCCTGCCTTACCTTCGATGATGGCTACTTCACTGCCCTTTTCCAGCTGCTTTGTCAGCTCTTCACCGGCCATCTTTCCTACAGCTTGGTTATCTGTAGCTACATAAGCGGATAAAGCGCCGCCAAGCTTGCCAAGAGCATCCGCATTGATCTTCTCGTCAATATCCACTACTACGATTCCGGCCTTGGTTGCCTGTGCAATCGCGTTGTTCAGGTTCACATCGGAAATGGGAGCAACACCGATTGCCTTATATTTTCCGGAGGAAATGAAGTTCTCTAAAATGGTAACCTGTCCCTCAACATCATCCTCCGTATTTCCGGACTGAACGTCTACCGTAACGTTGAGCTTCTTTGCCTCATCCTCAATGCCGGCCTTCATGTCCTGCCAGAACTGGCTGGATTGTGTCTTCAAAACAATGGCATAGGCTTCGTCTCCGGATGCCGCTTCCTCAGCCTTCTCTGTCTCTCCGGCCTTCTCTGTTGCTTCCGCTGCTGCCTTTGTCTCTCCTGCAGCGGCTGTAGTCTCTGCAGTCTTCGCAGCACCTGCACCGCAAGCGCTCAGTGCCATAGCGGCAGCTGCAACTAAAGCTACAATTTTACCTTTTCTCATAAATATCCTCCTTTTTGAGAAATCGTTTACTCTACAATTTAAAAATGTGAGTAAAGTTTCTTTACCTTTTTCACATATTAACCTGTATAATATTTTCTCAGAATTATGTCAATCCTATAGCTGGATTTTCTCTTTTATGTTGAGTAATCGTTTGCGCAATTTAGTGAATATCACAAGAACACACTTATTTGGGGCCATCATTTTAGGTTTTAATATTACATTTCATGGAGTCTTCTTTTGCAATCAAGTTAGTCTAAAAAATCTGTTGAGGCCCGAACTGCCAAATGCACAGGGAGATAAAAGTGAGTACCGGACAACGGCTCACCTGTCAAACGCCTCACCAAAGCATTAACAGCAAGTTCTGCCATCTTCCCTACGTCTTGATGTATACTACTAAGTCCCGGTCCAGTAGTAAAAGCTAAATCACAATCGTCAAAACCAACAATCTTAACATCTTCAGGTACCCTCACATTTTCTTCTCTTAACGCTGTATATACCCCTGCTGCAAGAGTATCAGTAGTACAAAAAATTCCATCAAAAAATATGCCTTTTCTCACTTCCTCACGAATTCGGGAAAAAGCACTTTGAATTAATGCATCTCCTACGTTAATAATATTCACATGTTCCCTACGAATTCCCAGCTCTGAAAGCGCTTTCAAAAACCCTTCCATTCGTGAATCCTGATTACAGTCATTGCTATTTGTTCTTATAATTGACATTTTTTTGCAAGAAGCCATACCCAATTGGCGCCCAGCCAAATATCCTCCTTTAAAATTATCTGATTCAATTATAATATCTTCTTTTTCTCCTCCTCTAGCAGGCCTGTCCAAATAGACGGTCGGAAAACGCCGAAGGCTTTGGTGATAGCGTTTCGTTGAAATCATAATAAAACCACATACATGTTGTGCTTTCAGGGAATGAACATGTTCTTCTTCCAAAGATAGGTTTTCATTTGTATTCCCTATGATTGATGAGTATCCCCTTTCAAATAAACTAGTCTGAATATTGAGCACCAGTCTTGCAAAGTGTGGATTTGTAATATCCGGAACAATAATTCCAACTGTCTCCAAATATTTTTTTCTAAGCCCTTTCGCAGTCTGATCAATCACATATTTCTTTTCCTGTATCAGTTTTTTTACTTTATCTTCTGTTTCTTTGGAATATCGTCCGTTGTGATTTAATATTCTGGAAACCGTTGCTGTCGAAACTCCAGCCATTTTGGCTATATCCTTCATCGTTAGCGGTCGTTTACTGTCATTCATCTGTCTACCTCAAAAATGGATTAGAATTAATTTATAATAAAAAAAGATACTTTGTACAAACAAATTAATTTTTTTCCAAACCAAGATGTATTTTTTTCCTTATGGTATTCTATTCCGATGACTTTATCAATTATTATTAGATCTTGATTTAATTTTTTTAATTGCTTATTTTTCCTTATTATCTATACATAAAAGATACCAACAAAAATATTACTTGGTGAAAACGTAATATTGGCAGTTTTCTTGATTAATAGAAAAAATACCGCTTTATCCTGATTATCCAAGATAAGCGGTATTTTTGACGCATAAAAATAACTTCTAAAAATGCAGGACATTTATTTAATCATTCAAAAGAAGATTTTCTTTCAGAACTTCTTTTGGTTTCGGGGTAGACAATAACCCGGATTTTCCAACAGAAATATTTTTAGTAACCAGCATTTCCAGAACGGAATATCCGATGAATACCGGATCTAAAACACGAATTCCCAGTCTCTTCTCCACACTCTCCGAAATTCCCGTCATCCCTGCACACCCCAGTATGAGCACCTCCGCACCTCGATTTTTTGCAATCCTTCCGGCATTAACAAGCTTTTCTATTGCCTCTTCTTTATTCTGTTCTACATCCAGCACACTCATATTAATGGCAACAGTTCCTGCAGAGCGAGCCTGCATCCCATAACCGGCAACCAAATAATCCATCATAGGACTTGCCTTCTCTGACGCAGCAAGAATGGAAAACTTAGCACCTAGAAGATTCGCAATCCCCATTGAAGCCTCAGCAATGCCCACGACCGGACAATCAGAAATTTCTTCGATAGCATAAAGTCCGGGATCTCCAAAGCAGGCAATCAGAATCCCATCATAATCTTTGACATGTTTTTTCAAGCATCGAATCATCCCAAAACTTGCAAGAGTATAATCATAAAAAGACTCTAAGGATTCCGCTCCGAAATCGGAATGAATAACCTCAATATCTATCTCCTTGTTTTTCACCATAAGGATTGTTCTTCGAATATCTTCTGTCATCGCTTCGGAAGTATTCGGATTTATAATAAGAAGCTTCATAATTTGACCTCAGTTCGTAATTTTTCCAGATTAAATCCATTGCAATTCCAACTAAGTACATCGCACTTTTAGTCTCTATTCACAATACATTCCACCTCATCAATGAAAAGTATTTTTTTTAACCGCTTTACAAAATCCGACTAAGAAATTCTCCCTTCGAAGCTTCTTCATGAAACTGTCCGTCAGAAAGGAGACACTCTCCTCTTCTAAGAACAAGTACAGGCCAGCCCTGAGAATAAAAGTCCTTGTAAATAGAATAAGTAAGACTTTCAGGATAATGCAGATTTTCACAGGTAAGCTCATGAGATAGCTTAGGATCAATAACTGTAATATCTGCATCGCTTCCGGGCTGTAAGCACCCCTTCTTCGGATAGGTTCCGAAAATCTTTGCCGGGTTTTCACAAGCCACTTTTACGAGCTGTGGAAGGCTAATCCTCCCCTTTGCCACTCCTTCTCCAAGAAGCAGCCCTAAACGTTCTCCTAATCCGGATGTGCCGCTAATTATTTTCCGATAATCATCGGAAGTTGTTTTCTGTTTAATCGTAAAGGTACAATTATCACTGGAAACAATACTGATAGTTCCGTCCAGAATTCCTTCCCAAAGCGCCTCGCTATCTGCCTGAGATCGAAGTGGAGGACTCATCATAAATAATCGCCCTGAATCCGGATTTTCATATCGATCTTCATTAAGAGTTAAATAATGAGTGCATGTCTCCGCTATGACATCAACGCCTCGTGCCTTGGCCTTTCGAATTAAGTCCACTGACTCCTTCGTCGTAATATGGAAAAAATAAATCTTTGCCTTAATCATCTCTGCAAAGGTCAAAACTCGATTGACCGCCTCAGCCTCACAAACATTCGGCTTTGCTTCTGAAAATCCCTTAGGAGAGAGCCTTCCTTCCTTGGCAAAAAGTTCATCATTAAATTCTGCTATCGGATTACTTTCCGCATGAAAGCCTACTCTGCCCCCCGCCTCCGTAATCTTCTTCATCACCTTCAGCATATCCGTATCGTCAATCATGACATGCGCCTTACGATAGGTCATAAAAAGCTTGAAGGTCGGAATCTTATCTTCCCGCACAAGCTTGGGAATCTCATCCATTCGTGCATCAATCTCCGCCTGCGCAATAAAAGCCATCTGCTCCGCATTTTCAGAAAGTCTTGTGCATTCGGCATTGATTTTATCCATCTTTTCTGAAGAGGCCTTCTCCGCTATCAAGGCCTCTCTCTTTCTTTTTGCATCAAAAAGTTCTGCATTGGCCATAGCGAGTTTTGCCGCAGTCATCGGTGAAACGAGACTTACTACTTTCGCATGACAAGAATAATCCTGTTTGCCTTCAGACATTTCTTTCAATCTATCCCGAACCGCAGCTCGGATACTCATTCCGGGAAGCGTCGAGGAAAAGTCCATAAAACTGGTCACTCCTCCGTATGCCGCAACCTTACTCGCTGTCTTAAAATCCATAATATCGATGATTCCTCCGAGCGGTGCCGCAATATGCATATGCGGCTCTACCAATCCGGGAAGAACCCACTTTCCCTGAGCGTCATAAACCTCTGCTAAAGAAGCCTCAGGATCTTCTATTTTCCCTCGATCTGATATTTCCACAATCTTTCCGTCACGAAGTAATATATCCGATTCCGTCATTCCTGCACCACTTACTACTGTTCCGTTCTTAATAAGTAATGATTTCATTGCAACACCTCTCTACACATCCTTCGGATCATAAGCCGCTCCCCAAGTCTTTGGAACACGTGATTTCTTCACCATCAAAGTCAACGAAACCACTGTTATGAGATACGGAAGCATTTGGAAAAATTGATACGGCACCGGCGTCTGCACTGTTTGCAAACGGAGCTGTGCAGCATCGGCAGCACCAAAAAGAATGCATACCAGTGCTGTTCTTAGCGGGTCCCAACCTCCCACTACACAGGCAGCCATAACGATAAATCCACGTCCATTGGACATACCGCCTGCGGAGAAATACCTACCTCTGCAAGAGTCAAAACACATCCGCCAAGGGCAGCGAAAATCCCGCTTAAAATCACCGTCTGATACTTAATCTTGATTACGGAAAGTCCCGCTGTCGCGCAAGCCTTGGGATTATCTCCAATAGCCCTGACATTGAGCCCCCACCTTGTTTTGTACATGACAAAAGCCGCTATAAAAGGAAGAATCAAAGCAATCCATGTGCTGATCGGCTGAGAAAACAACAATGGTCCGATAACCGGAATACTCCGCATGGCTTTTGGGAAAATAATCGGAAAGGTCGCTACTCTGTTCTGGCGGCTCTCGGACATTAACGAGAAGATGTAGTCTGTTGCACCTAAACAAATCATATTAATCATCAGTCCCGTAACAACATGGTTTGTTCTTCTGGAAACAGTCAGATAGGCAACCAAGAGTCCTAAAAGTGCTCCGACAACAATTGTCAGGAGAACTGCAACAAAGAGACTATGGAAATAGAAGGCTCCGATGATGCCGAACAAGGCACCAAAAAGCATAATTCCCTCAATCCCCATGTTGATGATTCCCGATCTCTCCGCAAAAACCTCTCCAATCCCCACAATCAAAAGTGGTGCTCCCCATCGAAGTGTGGCTTGTAGCCAGTCAATAATAATTGAAAATGACATTACGCTTCCTCCTTTTCTTGTGGAGTATCCTTTTCTTCCTCGTCCTCATTATCCGACTCTACGATTTTCTTCATTCTTCTGGCATCCACTACTCCTACGCCGATAACAAAGAGCATGCAAAGGGCAATAATAATAGAATTCATGGAAGAAGCTACACCTGTCTCGATAGACATGGTTGCTCCTCCTGCTTTCAAAGCTGCAAAGAAAGAGCCGCAAAGATAACACCGATAGCATTTCCGCCGGCAAGGAGAGCTACTGCAACACTCTCATATCCCACTCCGGTTACGAATTCCATAAACAGTCTCTGCTTTAAGCCCATTACCTCTATAGCGCCTGAAACACCGCCGATAATCGCTCCCACTATAATCATAATCATGATTTGTTTCTTGGAATCCACTCCCGCATATCTTGCAGCAAAGGGATTTTGTCCAAGCATTCTGGTACGATAGCCGAAGGAAGTACGATTAATGATAAAGTGGAACACAAGGCAAACGGCAATACCGATAAAAGGACCGGGGTGAAGGCTGGAGCCCCTCATCAATATAGGAAGGCAAGCCTCCTTAGCATAGGGGAGAGACATTGGGTAAAATGCCCCCTTCTCTGCTATCCAAGCCACATTCGAAACTGCCCAGTTTGTCAGGAAAATAGCCACATAGTTCAGCATAATCGTAGAGGTAACTTCATTTACATTTCGATATGCCTTAAGATATCCCGGAATTGCGCCCCAAGCGGCAGCAAAAACTGCAGCCACAGTAAAGCAGATCAGAATATGCAGAACAGGAGGGATCCCGAAATTCTTTACTCCTACAATCGTAGCTCCGATAGCTCCGATATACATATAGCCTTCAATACCGGTGTTCCACACACCCGTTTTCACACCTATGGAAACGGCAATACCGCCGAGAAGAAGGGGCGAAGAACGAACAAGTACATTGGAAAAAGCCTGAGGACTTCCAAAAGCTCCTCTAAGCAGTGCACCGTATGCAAAGAACGGATCCACACCGCTGAGACGAATCAAAATGGCACTGGCAATCAAGCCAAGCAAAATGCCGAAAAGGGTTCTTCCAAGAGAAATGACCATATCACCAAGAAACGGAAGCTTGATTATTTTCATCGCTTTCTTCTCCACTTAGCTCACCTCCTGTTTCTTTCCGAGCATCATCTGACCAATTACATTCTGATCCACTCCCGAAGCATCCAGCTCACCCATGATTTCCCCGGCAAAAAGCACAATGATTCTGTCACTGACAGCCATAATCTCCTGCAATTCTCCGGAAATAAAGAGAACTCCCGCTCCGCGGTTACGCTCCTTAAGAAGCGTATCATGCACTCCTACAACCGCACCGAGGTCAAGACCTCTGGTCGGATGAGCAGCTACATCGATAATGGGTTCCGGATCCAGCTCTCTTGCGATAACCACCTTCTGCTGGTTTCCTCCGGAAAGGTTTCTCACCTTCACCTGCTCCGAAGGTGTCTTCACCCTGTATTTTTTTATTAAATCACGAGCATTTCTTGATTGCGGCGCGGTCCAGAATTCCCTTTTTGCTAAAAGGTTCGTTGGCATAGTCCTTCATAATAAGATTTTCCGCAATGGAAAAATCAAGAACCAATCCCGTCTTTTGTCTGTCCTCCGGGATGTATCCCAGAACAGACGGATCCGCAATAACCTTGGTAACAGGTTTTCCGTCAATGGAAATGGAGCCGGCTGTCGTTTTCCTTAAGCCCGCGATGCATTCCGCAAGCTCTCGCTGTCCGTTTCCGTCCACTCCTGCAACCCCTACTATTTCTCCCGAATAAACCGTCAAATTGAAATTCTTCAGAGCCGGAACGCCTCTGTCATCATTTGCATTGACATTTTTAAGTTCCAGAACTGCTTTTTTATTTTCAAACATAGGACGCTCTTTTCGAACAATCTGTACCGGACGCCCCACCATCATATCCGCAAGTATCACTTCATTGGCATCGGAAGTATTGATTGTGCCAATATATTTTCCGTCACGAATAACCGTAACCCTGTCTGTAATTTCAATCACTTCACGAAGCTTATGACTGATAAAAATAACCGATTTTCCCTGTTCGGTAATGTGGCTTATCGCTCTGCAAAGCTGGTCGCTCTCTGACGGTGTCAAAACCGCAGTCGGCTCATCCAAAACCAGAACCTTACAATCTCTGTACAAAGCCTTCAGAATTTCAACCCACTGCTGTTTTCCTACCGGAAGTCGCCAAATTAATTCATCCGGATCAACATATAACTCATACTCGTCGCAAAGCTCCTTCAGTCTCTTCTTTGCCGGTTCCAAATTCAGAACCTGCTTTCCGTCAGACAGACCGAGAACCACATTTTCAATAACGGATAATGTATCAACAAGCTTAAAGTGCTGGTGCACCATTCCGATTCCTTTTTCAATCGCTTCCATCGGAGTGCCAATCTTCACTTCTGCTCCGTCCAGTAAAATCTTACCGGAGCTTGGTGGATACAAACCGTAAAGAACGTTCATGAGTGTTGTCTTTCCTGCTCCGTTCTCTCCAAGAAGTCCGAGAACTTCACCCTTCTTTAACTCTATACTTACATGATCGTTTGCTATTACACCCGGAAATTCGACTGTTATATCTTGCATCTCTAGCGCATATTTATTTTCTTCCATAAATTTTTTCTCCATCCCGACTATATACAAAGGTCTATGGTCTCCCATAGACCTTTGTACCAAATAACAAGACGAGATACTGCACGCTTTGCGAGCGATACTCGTTATACATTGGAATCAACGAAATGCTCTGCGTTTTGCACGAAACATTCGCAAGAACCAAGAACTAGTTCAGACTGATTTTCCCTGACTTAAGCTCTTCTATCGCCTTTTCATAAGTAGCCTTTCCTTCACCAAGATCCGCATTGATAACCGGAGTAATTCCACCGTCATTTAGACCTATAACATGGGATGCGCCATCATTCAGATCACCCTTTGCAGCAAGATAACCTAATGTATTCCAAGCGTAAACAACACTACCGATTGTTACATCTTCTGCACCATAATCCTTTGCATAGTCAGCAACGGATCCGATAATCTTCACCCCTTCGGAATCCTGTGCAGCAGCTGCAACTCCTGCTCCTGCAGCATCAAGACAGGGGAAGAGAACGTCATAACCCTGCGAAATTAGAGCAAGACTCGCCTCACGAGCCTTAACAGTATCAGCCCAGTCACCTGTCGTAACGGAAGTGGTCTGGATATCCGGATTTACATAGGCAACTCCCTTGTTAAAGCCTGCCTCCATCTGTCTGTGAGGATCGTAGAACTCACCAGTAATGAAAGCTACCTTATTGCTCTTTGTGGTCAATCCTGCAAGAACTCCTGCAATAAAACCCGCCTCACTATAGCTTATGGTTGCTGCCGTAAGGTTTGGAAGATCATAGGTCTCCGTTCCTACCGCAAAGACAAACTTTGTATCCGGAAACTCCTTTGCCACTGTCGCTAGAGACTCACCAAACTGCCCTCCATCTCCAATCACGATGGAATAGCCGGACTGTGCGAACTGACGAAGAATCTCAACCTGTTCATCCTGAGAAACATTCTCCTTATACACACACTTAAAACCGCCTTCATCTGCAGCTTTCTTCATTCCTTCATAGGTAAACTGGTTGAAAGCTTCGTCTGTAATCAGTCCGGGAAGAGCCATTGCCACACTGGACGATGAACTTCCCCCTCCACTGCTTGCCGCGCCCTTACTTCCGCCACATGCGGTTGCTAATCCAAGCATGGACAAAACCAGAACGGACGCAATCACTTTTTTCCATTTTTTCATAGCTACGTACCTCCTTAAATAGAAACTCATCAACTTAACGTATTGAGCTCAGTTTATAATTTTCCCATTCAAGCAACAATGTTGACAATCTATTCTTTTTGTGTAAAAAATACAGATTTTTAGACATAATGCAATTATTGTAGCTTTTAATGTCGAATATTTTTGTATACAATTTTTGAGTAGAACTTGAATTTTTTTATATTTTTTTCTGTCATTATCTACAGAAACACAAATGGAGGGACGGAACTTGAAAAGCAGAATCAACTTATGGCAAAAAATATTCATTACCGGAATGATTCCGGTACTTATCGTCTCCGTCCTGCTTAGTCGTTCTTCTTTTGAACGCCTTAAAAAGACAGCTTATACCCTCTCTGAAAATGCGATAGCCAATCAAGTAAAAAGAATTGATTTGAACTTAAACACCAGAATGAATCTGATTGAATCCTCCCTGCAAACCCTATCGGACAGTATTTCTTCAAACTACAGCGAAGAAAGCACAGTTTTGCAATCTTCTGTATCCCCTGAGAATTATGCTAAAAAAATATGATTGCCCCTTTTTCAGAAATTCGCGCTGCTCTCATCACACTGCAGGGAGGACAGTTTTTATTCCACAGACGAAAGCCGGAGAATAAACCAAGAAGCTGTTTCTGCTATTTTTAGAAGAAATTAAGGATAATCCCGCGAAATCTTTTTTCACGCGGAAGCAGCTCCATCTTTATCAGCAGAGACAGCTCCGGGAGTTTTCTTTTTATATAAAGCAGTTACTAAAAAAAGGGGAAAAAAACATTGGAGCAGTTTTTTGAACTAAGCTACCGCATGATGGGCTACAATATTTTTGACACAACAAAAGAATCCAACAAAGTCAAACCAACTTCATATTAAATGAAGCAAAGCAGGTCGTTTACGCAGACAATTATCTCCCCGACAATGTACGAAAAGCTCTCACCAAAAGCTATCTGGGCGGTTCCAGACGAACTGTTTTAAAAATTGACGGAAAACCTTATTTTTCCTATATGCAGTATAGCGGCTCCACCGGCTGGGTAATCGCAAGCTTCGTCCCTGAAAAAAAGCTGTTTAGCGCTTCAGCACTATTGAAGCGGCAGGCTCTCTCCATGTGGATACTTGGCCTCCTTTTTTCCAGCGTCTTCCTGATGATTCTTTCTCACGCCCTGCTTAGACCGGTAAAGCGCTTAAAGGAAGCCATGAGCGCCGTACAAAGCGGAGATTTGACCGTCACGATAAAGCGCAGCAGCAGTGATGAAATCGGTGATTTGAGCTCCTCCTTTAACTATATGCTTAAGGCCTTGAACGAGCAGATTGATAAAAGCTACAAGCAGGAGATTGCACGACAAAATGCGGAAATGAAAGCCTTACAGGCACAAATTAACCCTCACTTTCTCTACAACACCCTAGACTCCATCAACTGGATGCTCCTTGAACGCGGTGAAGAGGATATCAGTAGAGTCGTTATCTCACTTGGAAAGCTCATGCAGTACAGCATAGGGAAGAGCAGTGCCATCGTCCGCTTAAAGGACGAATATATGAACATTCATAACTATCTTCTACTACAGAAAAATCGAATCGAGGATAAGCTGAACTATACCCTCCTTTCCAATCCGGAGTTTGAGAACTATCCTATACCGAAGCTTATTCTGCAGCCCCTTATCGAGAACTCCATCATTCACGGCATTATCCCTTGCGACCACCCCGGGACCATTCGTGTCGCAACCGATGCCGTCACAAACGGCTTAATGATTACCATCGAAGATAACGGCATAGGAATGGACGAAGAAGAACTCAAGCATTTTATGGAGCTTTGCTATACTGAAGACTGCAATCAAAATATAGGAGTGCAAAATGTCATGAAACGCCTTTTCCTCTTCTACGGAAAAGATGTAGAGATTAATGTAAACAGTAAAAAGGGTAAGGGAACCTGCATTCAGCTGATTCTCCCCGAAAGAGAGGATAAAGAAATTGAAGATCGTAATCATTGATGATGAGCCGAAAACCAGAAACGGCTTAAATCGCATTATCTCCGCGCATGAAGGCTGGACCGTTGTACAGTCTTTTTCTTCCGCGGAAGAAGCCATAGCCTATCTAAAGGAAATAAGCATCGATGTCGTCATTACCGATATCCGAATGCCCGGAAAAAACGGTCTTGATATGATTGCGGAGTTGCATGAATACGCACCCAAAACCTCCTTTATCATTTTGAGCGGCTATGAGCTTTTTGAATATGCCAAGCGTTCCATCGACCTAAAGGTGCGAAAGTTCTTGGTAAAGCCCGTTTCCCCTTCCGAAGTGCGGGAAATACTGGAACAGATTGAGTCGGAATTGACAGAGAAAAAGCCGGAAAAAAAGATAAATCTCATTCCCGACGAAACCAATAACCTCCTTGTGTATCGCGCCAAGGAGTATGTGTATTTGAATTACAAAAATAAATGTTCCCTAAAGGATGCCGCTTCTGCCCTTTTCGTTTCTCCAAATTATCTTTCTAACCTTTTTAAGGAGAAAACGGGAGAAAATTTTTCCACCTTTCTTATGAATGTGCGGATGGAAAAATCTCTGGATTATCTTATGGACGTAAAGTATACAATTTCCGAAATCTCCGAAATAGTGGGCTTTACCGATTACCGCTACTATTGCACAGCATTTCGAAAAAAATACGGAGAAACACCAAAACAATATAGAAATTCACATTTGAGATTATAAGCTCATGACTATGATATGCGACTCCAACTCGCCCAATTACCGTAAATGGTAAATGACCTGTCATCTTTTTTCTCTCCACAAAAATTGAGATAATCGTGAAAAGTGTGAAAAGTTGAATGCACTTTTTCCACTTTACAAACTTTTTCCACTTTGCACACTATCTCAGGGAGGAATTCACGATGAATACAAAACTCGCTACAAGCAGGATGCGAACAGGGCAATGGGCTGACATTATTAAAGATTGTAAAGAGAGCGGTCTAAAAGTAGATGACTACTGTGCACAGCATGGCCTCTCCAGAAATGCCTACTTCTACTGGCTTCGAAAGTAAAGGAAGCCGCCCTTACGCAGAGTGGATTTGTGGAAGTACGGCAACAAGTGGAAGTTTCCTCCTGCTATCCATCTCCAAAGTTAACAGCATCTGTAAACAAAGGTAAATAGTAAATAACCTCTCCATTTACGCTTGAACAGCAGTTTATGCTGTTCAAGCAAAGTAACTTTCATAGAAGGCCATTATTTACAGAAAAAATTTCAGACTTCACTCTTATAAAAGAGTAAACCTATTATTCAAGAGAAAAAGACTTTCTAAACTCCTCCACTTCTGTCATTGTTGGCATCGCAATTTGTGCACCACATCTTGTTACAGTTAATGCACTGCAAGCAGTCGCAAACCTACATCCTTCAAATAGGTTCATTCCGCTTAAAAGCGCATAAGATAATGCTCCGATATAGGAATCTCCTGCCCCCAATGATTCAATTGCCTTTACTTTGTAGGAAGGAATAAAGATTACTTCATGTTCACTTGCAACAACTGATCCTATTGCACCGAGGGTAATAATCCAATCATTTCCCATTTCCATGCTCATCTTTAATGCTTCAACTTTTGCTTCTTCTACAGAATCAATTCTTGTGCCACAATAAAATCCGGCCTCAATCTCATTGACTACCACAATATCACACTTAGCAATGTAACCTCGGCTCATCTCTCTAGCCGGTGCAGCATTATAAATAACCTTGTATCCAAATTCTTGTGCCTTATCTATTGCATAATAATCTACCTCTTCCGGAATCTCATTTTGTAGAATAACTATCTCTGCACTTTTCAGTACAGGTTCCGCCATAGCAACATCTTCTATTTTTAATTCAAAATTTGCCCCTTTTGCAACCGTACAAAATAAACGTCCATCTGGTAATACATGAGCATCCGCCATTCCGGTAGGTATATTAGACCTTTTCACATTCGTGACGTTCACATGGAATTTCTCTGCTTCAGATAAGAGAAACTCCCCCATTGCATCTTTTCCTACAGATCCAATCATAGAAACATCAGCTCCCAGCTTAGCTGCTTGAACAGCCTGATTAGATCCTTTACCCCCAGCCGTCAAAATGCATTCATCCACCATCATAGATTCACCCAAATCAGGCATTCGACTTATTTTCATAATAATGTCTTGATTCATACTACCTATTACAACAATATTTTGCCCCATAAGTACTCCTTCTTTTTTTTCGCATTTTCTTTTTTCTTTTTAATAGATGGTTCAACACAGCTAATAAAAAAGCTTTCTCACTTTAATTATCATTGATTTAAGATTTCTCAAAGGCACCACAACTATTAAAGAAAAATCAGGCAGGTATTTTCTGCCTGATTTTTAAATCATCAAAGAGCATATTTCTTACTGCTATGTAATTGTCCTTTTCGTCTTTTTCAAATGATTCATAAATCCAATCGGATGCTTTTTTAACTGATCAGCAACAATAGCGACCACAATAACGCATCCGGTAATCACCTGCATCACAAAAGAATGAATCCCAAATTGTGTGCCCACATTGTCAATCAATATAATTAATACTGTACCGAGTGCTGTTCCAGCTATGGATCCCAGTCCTCCTGCAAGAGAAGCACCTCCGAGCACACTAGCTGCAATGGCGTTTGTCTCATATGCCTCTCCTGCAGTCGGAATTGCAGAGTTAATTCTTGCAGCGAGCATAACACCAGCTATCCCATACAAAAGTCCTGCAAAGGCATATGCCGCATAAGTTGTTTTCCGAATAGAAATACCATTTAATCTCGCTACTTCCACTCCACTTCCTAATACAAATAAGTTACGTCCAAATATCGTATAGCGTAATAGCAAAAATACCAGTACTGAAATTGTCCCCCAAACAAAAGCCAACTTTGGAATAAATAGAATGTTGCTACTTGCAAAATCAGCAAACTGAGGTGCAATACCTGAGACTGTTCCTCCATTGGATATAACTTTAATCAACCCTCTTATAATTGTTTGCGTCCCCAAGGTTGCTACAAATGCAGGGACTTTAAACTCATGTATTAACGAAGCATTTACTCCTCCCCATATTACTCCAGTTACAACTGCAACAAAGATTGAAGGAACAATTCCCATTCCCCATCTAGCCTGCCCCATTGCAACCATAAGTGTAGAAAATCCAACAATTGCACCACAGCTTATATCAATCCCTCCTGTTATGATGATACAAGTTTGAGCAATCGATATTACTCCGATGATGGCACATTGCTTTAAAATATTAGTTAAGTTATAGCTTGTCAAAAAATTTTGAGTTCCCAGAGACGCAAAAATAAACAATATGCCAATAATAAATATAATGGACACTTCCGTCTTCATCAAAATCTTTTTGAAACCATCCTTCTTAGCGAATCCCTTTTCTTCTACTTTCACTGTGCCACCTCCTCATCGTAGATCGTAGACGCTACTCTCAAAATATCCTCTTCCCTCATTTGTTTTAATTCATCCGCTTCAACTGAGCCTGCAATATGTCCCTCTGCCATAATTACCATCCTGTCAGAAAGCCCCATAGCTTCCGGCAAATAAGAAGAAATGATGATGATTCCTTTTCCTTGTGCCGCCAAACTCTCTATCAACTTAAAGATTTCTTCCTTGGCGCCTACATCAATCCCCACCGTGGGTTCATCAAAAATGAGTATGTCCGGGTCTCTACACAATAACTTCGAGATAACAACCTTTTGTTGATTTCCTCCGGAAAGATAATTTACAATTTGCTTTACATTTGGAGTTTTTATTCTCATTTTTTCCTGATATTCAAGTGCTCTTTTTCTTTCTTTTTTTAAATCCACAATACCAAGTAAACTAATCAAGTCATAGGAATACATATTGATGTTTAATTCCACACTTTGGGAAAGTGCCAAACCGTCGCTCCGCCGGTCTTCCGTCAAAAATCCTATTTTATGCATCATGGCATCCCTAACAGAGTTTATTTTTATTTTCTTACCCGAGATAATGATATCCCCGGAATAAATTTTTTCTGCTCCAAAAATAGCTCTCATAAGCTCGCTTCGGCCAGCTCCTACCAATCCAAAAAATCCCAATATTTCCCCTTTGTGCAAAGAAAAGCTGACATCCTTAAATTTCTCTCCATATAGATTGCAAACCTTGAGAATTTCATCCCCGGGTTTTTGATGTTGAATATTATAAATATCCACCATCTTACGCCCAACCATTTTAGCAATCAGATAATCTTTATTAACTTCACTGACATTCTTTGTTTCTACATGTTCTCCATCCTTCATGATGGTCACTGTATCACAAATATCTATTACTTCTTCCAACCGGTGAGAAATATAAATTATGCTCACCCCTTGCTCTTTCAATTCTTTAATATAACGAAACAACGTCTGCACTTTATCATTTTCCAGAAGCGCTGTGGGTTCATCAAAAATAACCAATCGAATATTTTGGTTCACCGAAATTTTACTAATTGTAATCATCGCTTGCATAGCAACAGGCAGTTGACTAATAACATCTTGTGGATTAATGGCCAAGTTAAACTTATCAATAATTTTTTTACTCTCAAAGTTTAGCTTTCCAATCCACAATACCCAGATTATTCTTTGGTAAATGACCAAGATAATAATTTTCAGCCACAGTTAAATCTTTAGCAATATTTACATGCTGATAGTTGGCATACATTCCCAATTTTGCAGCATCTAAAACAGATTTTGCAGAGCAAAATTCTCCATTCACGTTAATTTGGACGCTTCCTTCGGTCGGCTCTTCTACTCCCATAATACATTTAATCAGTGTAGATTTCCCTGCACCATTTTCCCCAACCAAAGCTCTAACTTCGCCTTTTTTAATTGTAGTGCTAATTCCTTTAAGCGCTCGAACCCCGGGATAGGTCTTTACTATATTGTCAATTTTTAAAATAATTGAATCTTCCATATCTCTCCCCACCACAAAAGGCTATTAGCCCCAAAATTATATCCTGACTCCTATTTTGTTCCAAGTTCCGTCGAAGCGCAAAGCCTTCAACGAAACTTGAAACAAACTTAACGCATCACCACATAATTTAATTGTATGTCTTAATTACAATTTCTTTTACTTTGCTAAAAGACCCGGGTTAAGTAATGCAGCATACTTATCTTCTTTCATGTTTTTAGTTGTAACTGCTTCCGGAGCCATGGTAACTTTTTGTTCCGATTCAGGATTCTTGCCTTGAAGTAAAGTTTCAACCGCGTTCTTTAACGACGCATAACCTTGGCCGTATGCATCCTGTACAATAATGCAGTCCAATGTTCCATTCTCGAGTGCTTTAATCTCTGTAGGATCAGAATCGACTCCGATAGTAATTACTTTATCTTTAATACCGGCATTTTCTACAGCTAACGCAATTCCATCTCCCGAAGTATTGTTTGCACCATAGATACCAATTAGTTGATCACCATATGTTGCAATTTGGTTTTCAATATCTGCTTGAGCCTGTTCAAGACTGTTATTGTTATATAATGTATCTAATACTTTTATTTCAGAATTTGCTTCAATATACGCCTTGAAATTATCCATTCTCGGCTGTAAAGATGGGTTAACATTGGAGAATTCCATAGCAATAATTCCCTTTTTAGGAATTCCTGCCGCCTCCAACTGTTCCAGCATGATTTTTCCCGCCAAATCTCCTACATCCGCACTAATTGTTGTGTAATACTGATTGTAGCAATCTGCATACTCTGTCGAATCAATAGTTTCCAATCCGCAGTTGGTAAAATTCACCACAATTCCCATATTCATGGCTTCTTTTGAAATAGAACGTGTAGAATCAGGAACTTGCGTTGCACTTATAATCGCATCCGGTTTTGAAGCAATCGCATTTTCAAATGCTCTAATATAACTTTCCGTTTCCGCTTCCGTTGCCGGTCCTACCGTTGTGAAGTTAATAGATATACCATGCTCCGCTTCCAAATCCTTAACCGCATTCTTCATACCAATTTCTTGATATTGCCAGAATTCCGACTCTGTGGAACAAGATACCCACGTAATATTAAAGCTCTTTTTATCCGTAGTTTCCGCCTTTTCAGCCTCTGTTTTTACGGCATCTGTTTGCTTCTGAGTTTGATCAGCGCCTTGGTTTGTTTTTCCACATCCTGATAAGGCCACTATCATTCCCGCTACTAAAGTAAAAGCTATGATTTTTTTCATTGTTCTTTTCCTTTCCCGCATTCGCAAATAAAATTGTTATACTTTTCCAATAAACGTGATTATAAACGCTCATTTAATTCAATTCGCTCGTTATTCGGTCCTCTTAGCATTATCCATTTTGAGCCCCTCTCAAAAACATGTGGTGCTTCACAGTAACTTCCCTCTTCAAAGATCACATTTTTTCCTTGTAGCTCTTCTATCACTTTCTCTAAATCTTTTACCGAAATAGCGAAATGATCAACAACTCCATCCCTCCTTTCTTCTAAGTTAGGCATCTTAATCAGTTCAATGACCAAGCTATCTTTCTCAACAAAAACCACTTGCACATCTCCATCAGGAGACGGATTTATATTTTCCCAAACTTTATGAAATCCCAAAATATTCTCATAAAAGTTTTGAGAGATTTTTAAATCGGATACCAACACTCCAATGTGTGCTAAAGCATTTTTCATCCAGGGGTCCTCCATGATTTTAAAAGCTTAATAGCTGCCACGCTTCAAAGCATCCTTTGAAATCAAGATGCTGTTTATTTATCCCATCTCATCTATAATTTGCGTTCCACAGCTGGTTCCAATTCTGGATGCCCCTGCAGCTATCATTTCTAAGGCAGTTTTTAAATCTCTAATACCTCCGGCCGCTTTTATTTTTATTTTTTCTCCTACCATTGCTTTCATTAATTTGATATCTTCAATTGTTGCGCCACCAGTACCAAAAGCCGGTTGAAGTCTTTATAAAGTCAGGTCCTACTTTTAGTGCAATTTCACAAAGTCTTTCTTTTTCTGTTTGTGTCAAATAACAGTTCTCAAAAATAACTTTGGATATGACATTATTTTGCAGACATATCTGCACAATTGAATTCATCTCTTTTTCAATATAATTCCAATTTCCACTCTTCAGCTCTACCAAGTTCACAACATAGTCAACTTCTTTTGCTCCCTTTTGGATTACATCAGAAGTCTCAAAAACCTTGGTTTCCAAGGTGCATTGTCCCAATGGAAAACTAACCGCAGCATCGCACACTGTTTTACTGTTCTTTAATAACCCGGAGCAATATTCAACAACTGCATTATTAATTGCTACTGTTTTAAAACCATACTGATCAGCCATTTCACAATGTTTTCTCATATCTTCCAATGTTACAAAGGGCTTTAAAAGAGTTTGGTCTATCATGTTCGCCAATTCGTTTTTATTTAATCCTTCCATATCACTACATATCCTCCTATATTTTTCCATTCCCCAATTACTTAATATTTGGTAAGTATCTAGTAATGCATAGTAACTTTGATCAAAAACTTTTCTTAAACTTTGATATTTCTGATGACAACTCATTTGCGGTTGAATCACATCCTCAACCTTTATAAATTTCGAAATTTCTGTAAAGTCTTTCAACACTCCGACTCCGACTCCGGCCGCCACTGCCGCTCCCATAGATGTCGCCTCATCAACCCAGTTGAGTTTTCTGATTTCCAATCCATAGATATCCGCTATAATTTGCCTAATCTCCTTACTTTTAGCCAAACCGCCGATTACATTCAGGGATCTTATGTCGATTTCATCATTTTGAAAAACATTTAATATAATCGCCAGATTCATTATGATGCCTTCAATTCCCGCTCGAATTAAATCCTTTCTTTGATGTTCCATCTTTAATCCGATAAAAGCGCCTCTTGCATCCGGATTCCACCTTGGACTCCGCTCACCCAAGATATAGGGAAGATATAACAGGCCATTCGCCCCTACGCTACTTTGCTTCAATTCTTGATTCATTAATTCATAAACACTGATATTCTGTAAATCAGCCTTTTCCTCTAGGTCTTTACACAAAATTTTTCTTATGAATTGATATGAATTTCCTGCGGCTTGCATTGTTCCGTTAGGAGAATACTTCCCTTCAATCATATGAGCCCAGTTGTAAGTCTTCATTTCTTTATCATATATGGGCTTATTGGAAGTTAGAGCAACCCAAGAAGATGAACCCAAGTAATTAAAGGCATCTCCTTCCCTCACGCTCCCCGCTCCTACTGCAGCACATAATCCGTCCCCTCCTCCAACTACAATTGGTGTTCCCTGCGCCAATCCACATTCTTCACTGATTTTCTTCCCCAGCTCGCCGGCGATATAAGTAGAAGAGTGTATTTCCGTAAGCTTTTCCCTGTCTATCTCTGTAATATCCAAAATTTTATCAGACCAACAGAGTGCTTTCAGATCCATGCAATTTGTCCCCGATGCATCCGTATAATCTGTTATAAATCGTCCTGTTAATCTATAAATAAGGTAATCCTTAGGTTGTAGCATCTTATATGTTTTTGCATAGATATTCGGTTCATTCTGTTTTATCCACATCAACTTCTCAATACTATAAGCCGAACTGATTCGATGGCCTGTAATTTGATAAAACTCCCACTCTTCGATACTATTCCTTATCTTGTTTTCTTCCTGGAGGCTTCTCTGATCTGCCCATATAATTGCCGGTCTCAGCACTATCCCCTCTTTGTCAACCACAACGCATCCCATCATCTGACCACTAAAGGCAATTCCAGCTACTCTTTCTTTGTCTACACCCTTTAGCAGTTCATGATTTGCACAGCAAAAAGCCTTCCACCAGTCCAAAGGATTTTGTTCTGCCCATGTACTATTGAAAAAGTGTGTGTCGTAAGCAAACATTACACTTTTAATCAACGTTCCATCTTCGGAAAACAAAGTTGCTTTATCTCCGGATGTTCCTAAATCATGAGCAATTAGATATTTCTCCATTATCCTCTACCCCCATTTTTTATATCCAAAGTTTCATATTCACCATAAAAGCAAAAACAGGTACAATCATATTAACATTTATAATGTGGGAACGTTCCCTCACAGACTAGAACTATACTCACATCTCTAATTTCCTACTTTCTACGTTCTGTTCCTTTTAAAACTAATTTATATGGCACTATTTGTACTGTGTTCATCTTTAAAGGATTCTCTATTCTTTCCATTAGGAGTTGCATAGTAGCTCTTCCCATTTCCACAGTATCTCTCGTTACATGTGAGTATTTGTAGTCAATAATATCTAACACGTCAATGTGATCAATTCCAACAAAGGCGATTTCTCTCCCCAGCTTCATATTTCTTTCTCTTGTTGCTCTCAAAAATCCCAATGTTGTTCTATTATTGCAGGATATTATGCCATCCGGGATATCTCCTTGTTCATACATTTTCCAAGCTAAAGAATATGCAGTATCCGCCATGAAATCACCATGCATTATATACTTTTCAATAACCGGAACATTGTATTGCTTCATTGCTTCTAAATAACCTTCATATCTCCCTCTTGCATGTTTTAGATTTAAGTCTCCGGTTATTATCCCTACCGTCTTGTTTCCTGACTTAATTAAAGCCTCCGTTGCTGCAAAAGCACTTCCAAAGTTGTCATATACTACTTTGTCCAAGCTAACGCCATCAATGTCTCTATCTAGCAAAACTACCGGAGCATTTATTTTTTCTAACAATAACTTGAGTTTTTTAGTAGCTTCCGGTTCAGAATAGTCAACCGCCGGAGCCAAGATAACCCCGCGAACTCTCTGCGCTTTAAGCATCTGAAGTGCTTTTTCTTCCTTTGCAAGACTATTGTTAGTATTAAAATATATAATATTAAAGTTATTCTGATCGACAACCTGACTAATTCCATTTAAAACTTCACTGTAGAAACTATTATCAATCTCCGGTACCACTACTCCGATTGTATTCGTAATTCTTTTAGGTAGACTCCGAGCCGACTCTGAAGGTTGATAGCTATTTTCTTTTATAATTTTCTCAATTTTCTCTCTTGTTTCATCATTCACGTACCCTGTTCCGGTAAGAACTCGCGATACTGTCGATTTTGATACTCCGGCTAAACCCGCAATGTCTTTGATTGTAATCATTTATTTTTTCCTTCATACTTCATTGTACCAACTCAAATTTTGCGGGAACGTTCCCTTATGCATAATATTACTATTTTATTTACAATCTGTCAATATTTTGTTTATTTCGTATGTTTCATTAATAGTTTTAAATATAATTTTTGACAGTCCTTCTTTCCAATCACATTCTCCAAAGCTGATAATACAGCTCCTAATCCCCTTAATAGTCTTCTCTGGATGAAGATAGTAGCAACAGATTAGTGGAGGGTAGAGTAGAATACTCTCGCTGATACTATTATGGATCGTACATCCTATTATTCGTAAAAATCGATATCGAAAGCACCAATTCTTTTAAAGATATCTCACTGAGAGAATTCTATGGATTAGATCCTAAAAAAACGATGTAATAGGTAGAGGGGCTCTAAAAGTCCGAACTGGTCGGTTTCCACTTTTTCGGAATGCAACTTCGCCGAACTTGTAGTATTCACCACATCTCACAATCCCATTCAGAAGACCAAGTGTAACACAATATTCAATACATAAATCTAGGCTGCCGATCAACAGCCTAGATCATTTACGATAAAACAACATACTGGTATCAATAAAGTTTATTAAATAATAATCTTTAAAAATTACACATAATTATCCATACTCTCCGCCACTTGTATCAATTCTTAATGAGCCAGTCTGCTATGTTTATCCATAATTTATCATAGTATTCCCATTCACAAAAATCAGGCGGAGCCCAATGTGGTGCACAGTCAGTTGTCACAACTGCACTTCGCCCTTTCCCATAAGAAGCAAGAGCAATAAAAGGATTACCTTCAACAGTCACAGGAACATCTGCCTCTGGTTTTGCAATTACTTTATTATATCCTAGGACTTCTGGCCATTCACCAGAAATATCTCTAAGAGTCTCATGCAAAGAAACCGTCTTAGGTTGTACACCTTCACAATGTTCAATCCTATCATCAACAGTTAATATCTCAACAGGAAGAATCTCCTGAACACTGGTATCATGCCACTTTCCTTTTGCATCTATACCTGAAAATGTCAAGTATCCTCCTACCATTAATAAAGCGCCTCCCTCTAATACATAATCTTTAAGAAGATTACATCGATTTGGCATTTTTTTACTCTGATTAAACGTAACTCCAGGAAGCAAAAGAGTATTTGCTCCAATATCTGAAAGTATAACAAGATTATATTTTTTTATTTCTTCCATATAAAACGGAAATTGTTCATTTGCAAGATGATTAGGAAGAAACGTCACTTCATATCCACCTCTTTCCAAAGCTGCTTTGAGCCATTTTTCGCCTGTCTCATAGCTTGATGTATAAAAGGCATCAAACCCCTTTACATGAGTGGTATAACTCATCCACGATTCTCCAGCCAAAAGCACTCTTTTACTCATATTACTCCTCGTATTATTAAGTTGTAGCTTTTCTTTACCTGTTCTTGGTAATCAGCTACTATTGTTATCTGATGCTGTGGATTGGTTTCTAACTCCTACCGCACGACGGTTTTCGAAAGGCTCCAACCACAGCCTCTTTGTTACATTGTTGATCAGTTAGATACCGCATGACGGTTTATGTAGAACGAGGATACAATCAGCAAAGAGCCCTGTGGGTCGATAACAGCATCAAATACTTATTACAGGAGGATTTACTAAATGATTTACGTTGGAATTGATGTTGCTAAGGATAAGCATGACTGTTGTATCCTTGGGCCAGATACCGAAGAACTTTTCCAAGTCTTTACGATACGGAACAATAGCGATGGCTATGGAGAATTATTCCACAAGATTGAGTCAGTCTCCAAGGACAAATCTCAGATAAAAATAGGACTCGAGGCTACCGGTCACTATTCCTACAACATTCTGGGATCACTTCTTGACCATGGCTACCATACCTTTGTCATCAATCCGTTACATACAAATCTTTACAGAAAAGGTCAAAGCCTTAGAAAGACAAAAACGGATAAAGTCGATGCCCGCTCCATTGCTGAAATGCTTGTGACTGATAAGACACTCAAGCCCTATACAGGTACATCCTACCACAGCGAGGAGCTAAAGTCATTAACTCGTTATCGTTTTGAGCTTGTCAAAGAACGTGCAAAAATGAAAACTTCAGTATCCAGGCTTGTAAACATCCTGTTCCCGGAACTTGAGTCTCTTGTTCCGACTCTGCACATGAACTCGGTATACCGTCTTCTTCAGGAACTGCCGGGAGCATATTTTATCGCAAGTTCCAATCTCACCCACCTGAAAGCTCTACTTGCTGATGCTTCAAAAGGGCGCTATGGTCGTGAAAAGGCCATCGAAATCAGAGAGACTGCAAAATCTTCTATCGGATCACTTATGCCTGCTAAATCAATGGAACTCAGGCAGACAATCCATCGAATTGACACACTGACTTCCGATATTAAAGAAGTCGAGCAGTCCATTCAGAAAATCATGGATGAGTGTGGTTCTCCAATTACAACTATTCCCGGCATCAAGTATCGTATGGGGGCAATGATTCTAGCAGAGATTGGAGACTTTACACGCTTTAGCAATGCAGATCAGGTTCTTGCTTATGCAGGACTATCTCCGTCTACGTACCAGTCCGGAAAACTAATATCTTCTTATGCTCGCATGGAAAAACGTGGCTCTAAGTATCTGCGTTACGCACTTTTCAATGCTGCTATATATGTTTCTGGATGGGACGAGCGATTCAGGATCTATCTGTCAAAAAAGCGGGCAGAGGGCAAGCACTACTATGTCGCAATAAGCCATGTGATTAAAAAGCTTGTCAGAACCATCTTTCGGATGGAAATAACCCATACGTCATATCAGCCTTTATAAGTTAAATTAGCTCATAATCTTTTCTGAGAGCATCATCGCTGATGCTCTATTCGTCATACAGTTTTCAATGTACTAATCTATCTAAAATACGTTTCCATATTTTATTCTAAAAATCTTAATCTTATGCTTGACTATTAATAGTTAGTCTTTCTTTTCAATAACAATCTTTATAAGGTCGTTGACTCAACATATTATTTATGAATAAATATTGGCAAATCCCCAACTCCCATGTGTTTGTTCATTCCATATTTACTCATCCAACCTCCTGCTCCTAAACCATTTCTAACAATTCTAGATTCAAAAGCTGTTATTACACCATTTACAATCGTATAAATAGACCTACGACTATTTTTATCTACAATTGTTACATTTGCTACCGCTCCAGTTCCTAGATGTCCTATTTTTTCCTTCCACCACGAATTGCCGGTGCGAATCGCAAGAAAATCAGCCGGATGTACGCTCATAGTAGAAACCGCTTCGGTTAAACTTAGTACATTTAATTCTACTAGTTCAAAAATAGCTGGTAGATTGTCTCTTGTATCACCAAAACCTTTCATCGTCGATTGATTTTGTCCATCCGAAACCAATATTTTAATTTTCCCTTCATGCAAAGCATCAAATGCGATTTGTTGAGCTTTTCTAGTAATTCTTATCCCCTCCCTATTCCCCCTTGAAGGCCTCAACATACTTGTCACAAACTCACCAGTTATATTTTTCCCATCAATTAAATTTAAGACTCTGCTTAATCCTTCAACTGCATCACTATGTGTACCACAGCCTGCAGCAGTAACATGCCCTAAGTGTAACGGTCGACCTTGGGATAAATTAACCATTCTTTCACTATGTTCTGGATCTTGAGTATGTGACATATACACTAACTTAGCTTTAGAAGTAATTTCAAACAGACGATCAATATTTTCATCAGACATAATATAATGCCCCATATGATCCTTAATTCCAATGATTAAATGAGCAGTTGCATTCGTAATTCCATTTCTTGTCATCTTTTCAGACATGATGTCTTCAGATAATTTTCCACAAAACATTTGAATCAGTTCTGCAGTACTAAGCCTTGTACTTAAAACCGATGCCGCCCCCAAGAAAACCCCTAAACTTAGAGGAAGTCCCCTATCTATCTCTGCCCCCAAAAGAGCCGGTGTCATAAAAGTATTACCAGCTCCAGGCGAGAGTCCAATAGTTACCCCATCTTGGGCAGCACAAAAAATCGAATCTGTACTAACCTCAAATAAGTCTCCTAAATGCACATGTATATCTATTAGTCCCGGTAGCACCAAAAGATTCTCACAATCAATAATTAAATCTCTCGCTTCTGTTTCAATTTCCTTTTGGTTCAAAATAATATCTCCGCTTTCTATTGCCAAATCCCTTATTTCATCTATCCCATTTCTTGGATCAACAACTCTACCACCTTTCAATACTAAGCGTCTTCCACATGTATTACTGGTCATAAAATTCGTAAATTCTCTATTTTGATAGAACCTAATATCTTCATTTTTAGAAACTTTGAACGTATACATTCTATTCTCCGTCGCCTATTTTATCTATAAAATTTCTTACGCTATCTCTAATAATAATCTGAGGCTCAAATTGAACCTTTTGTCTCTCTGTACATTTTTCTTTTATGATTGATATTATTTGCTTTACCGACTCTCTTCCCATTTCATAGACCGGTTGTTTAATACTCGTCAAAGGAGGAAATAATATATCTGCATATCCTACATCATCATATCCAACCAGCGAAATATCTCTCGGGATTTTTACTCCAATCTGATTGGCCCATCGATAAACTCCATAGGCCATCAACTCATTATATGCAAAAATCGCACTAACTCCGTTGTTGTACAGACACTCTGCCCCCTCCGCACCACTGTTAATATCATAATCTCCTATAAAAAAAGAAATATCCTTACAAGAAATACAATTATCTTTTAACGCTTGTAAAAATCCATTAGTTCTATTTCTCGAGTCTTCCAAATGCTTAGGTCCAGTAATACAGCCAATCTTATTATGGCCACTTTTGCTCAAATATTCTCCCGCTAAATATCCTCCTTTCCAATGATCTACTGAGACAAAGTAGCCTTCAATATTAGAAACATATCTATCCACCATAACATGGGGAATTTCCAAATTAGATAAACAATTTACAGTTTCAAAAACTTTTTTCCTATTGTCTTCTTTTGCAAGACATAAAATTATCCCATCTACGCCCTTATCATCTAAGGCTTGAATGTACTCTAACTCACGTTTATGATAATCATTCGTATTGCAAAGAATTAAATTCCATCCTTGTTCATTGCACTCAGCCTCTACACCTTTGGCAATTTTCCCAAAAAACTGATTGCTTACATCAGATATTATAAGACCAATTGTTTTTGTTTGTTTTTTTACCAGACCAACTGCCACTTGATTAGTATGATAATTCAATTTCTCTGCAATTTTCAAAATAATACCTTTTGTTTCATCCGGAATAGATACCGCTTTATTATTCAAAACTAAGGATACTGTAGTAGTAGAGAAGCCTGATTCTTTTGCAATGTCTTTAATAGTTGCTCGCATTATTATCTCTCTTTTTATTAATTTTAGTTCTACCCATATTTTCTCAAACAAATCCTCCTCAATTTATTAAATCGGAAATATCTAAGCATTATGAGTCCACCTTATTTTCCCCATTCCAAGATAAGGTTTGCATATATTTTTATTGCATCCAAATATTGTTTTATGGTTACATATTCATTTACTGTATGACATTGTTCAAGAGAGCCCGGCCCATATTGAAGAGTAGGACAACCAACAATATTATGCCACGTTCTTGAATCACATCCCGCAGGAGATCCCACTAATTTAACATTCTCACCCATAGCCTCTTTATACGCCTTTTTAAAAACATCAACAAATGGATGGTCCAATTCCATCTCAAATGGATTTCCCTGTTGATAAGTTGTTATCTTTGGTTATGATCTCGAAGCCAATCATCTCCCTCACACCTTTTATATATTGCATCCGTATACTCTTGTATCACTTGTTCTCTACTCATTACATTTGGCAAATAATGAACGCACGTCTTAAAGCAACAATAATCAGGTATTGTTGAGCCCGCCTCACCACCATAAATTACCCCCACATTGCTTGATGGGGGCGGTAACAAAGGGTGTTTATACTTTAATAACCACCTATGCTCCAACTTATTAATCTCCTCCATTAAGACGTAAGCCTTTTCTATTGCATTAATCCCTGATAACTTAAGCCCTGAATGAACAGCAATTCCTGGTACTTCAATTTGGAAAAACACCCATCCCATATGCGCCACAATCAGCTCATAATTAGTCGGTTCACAAACAACTACTGCATCCGCTTTTACTCCTTTTACGGCTGCACACAAGGATCCATTTCCTCCTCCTTCTTCATCACATACCGTTGCATACTTAACTGTCACCGGTAATTGAATCCCTGCATCTCTTAGCACCTTTGTAGCCATTATCGATGCCATAACTCCCGCCTTCATATCGGCAACACCCAGTCCAACTATTTTGTCCTCTATAACTTGTGCATCTAGTGGATGAACTTTCCATTCTTCAAGGTTATCTGCAGGCATATGATCTATATGTCCGTTAAACAGAATAGATTTTTTCTTCTCACCATTTAATGTAGCATAAACATTAAAGCGATTATCATAATTATGTCCTGTATTTCCTTCATGGTATAATTCATTACACTTTATAATAGCCTCTTCTGTTAAGGGATCTCTTTCAATGTGATCTGCCTTCATTTCTTCAAATATCTTCACGAGATACTCTTGACCAAAACCTTCTAAACCACCATCAATACCATGCCCAATATCATGCGTATCAATACTCACCAAATCTAAAAGATACTTTATATACTTGTCTTTATTTTTCTCGATTGTTTCGTCTATCCTTTTACTATAGTTATCTAACATTTATTTCCCCTTTCCAACGCTCCTTCACAACCTTTACAAGTTCTTTGGGATTTAAAATACTTTTTCCTAGCTTCAGTTCATTTGCTATGATTCCCATTTCTGTACGCTTAATTTTACTCTGTTCAATAATAGAGTCCTGCGAAAATATATCTCGAGCTGTTCCATCTGCTATTATCCGTTTTCTAGCCATTGCAACTACTCTCGGAAAATTATCAGCCACAAATTCCATATCATGTGAAATTGTGATAACGCCTGTTCCTTTGTCTTTCAAGTAGTCTAGTAAATCCACTAAAATCTTTGTTCCTCTCAAATCTTGTCCTGCTGTAGGTTCGTCTAGAATGATATATTGGGGGTTAACCACAAGTATGGATGCTATCGCAACAAATTTTCTAATTGTATAAGGAATTTCATATGGATTACAGTCCATGAAATCTCTTATTTGCATAATATCTGTAACTTCATCTACTTTTTTCTTTATTTCCTGTTCTTGAATTTTATAGTACCTTGGCATATAAGCAATTTCATCATATACATTTTGATTAAAAATTTGATCATCAGGATTTTGAAATACGTAGCCGACATATCTTGCAATTTGTGCAACTGTATACTCTCTTGTATTTAAACCATTCACAAGCACATTGCCTTCTGATGGCTTGTTTAAACCATTCATCAATTTAACTGCTGTTGTCTTTCCAGCTCCATTCTGTCCAATAATAGCCAATCTCTCATTCTCCTCAATAGAAAGGCTCAAATCCTCATTTGCGAGGAATCCATTGGGATAACGAAAACTTACATGATCTAATACTATTTGATTCATGAATAATTATTCTCCATTTATTTTATTTCTTAACTGCTGTATACATGCGTCACGTGTCACAGGAACGTTATCTAATGATAGCCCTTGGCATTCTAACTCGTGATTAAAAAATACTGTTTGAGGTAACATGACACCCCTTTCCAGTAAGGTGAAATCAGCCAGTACATCTTCAGTCCTACCTTGTGCAATCATTCTTCCATTTTGCATAACGAGCACTTCATCTGCATACTGTGCTAATAAATCAATCTTATGCTCCACTAATACAATTGTTTTTCCCTGTTTTTTTAATGTATCAATAATTTCAAAAATTCCTGCTGTTCCCTCCGGATCTAATTGTGAAGTAGGTTCATCAATCACTAAAGTATCGCTATCCATTGCAAGGACTGAAGCAAACGCAACCTTTTGTCTTTGTCCTCCAGATAAAGCATTCGGATTATTTTGCAATAGCTCTTCTATTTTGAGTTCATTGGCTATGGTAAATACCCTCTCAATTATTGTTTCTTTTTTAACTCCTAGATTTTCCATCCCTAACGCAATTTCCTCAAATACAGTTTTCCTTACACCGCTAATTTGAGTAAAGGGATTCTGAAATATATATCCTATTTGTGTAGCAAGAATATCTATATCTATTGATTCAATAGATTCTCCATCAATTATAACGCTCCCTGATAGTTTTTCCTTTATAAAAAAATGAGGAATCAAACCTCGAATCAAATTACAAAGAGTCGTTTTTCCTCCAGCATTGCCACCAATAACGCCATAAAATTTCCCTTTTTCAAATGAGGCTGTAATATTATTTAACGAAGGTTCTTTTGACAGCGGATACTTATAGCTCACATTTTTCATTTCTATATAAGCCACGTTATTATCCTCCATAACACTAACACTCCAAAGCATGTATCAACTATAATAACTATAATTTTTTCTATAAAACTTTTCTCTGGTAGTTCCACCAAAGATGTATGCTTGCCCGGAGCTGAAAACGCCCGTGCATCCATAGCAATTGATTTTTCTTCAACTCCAGATATAGAGTTCAAAATCAATGGTCCCATAACAGGAATATATGCTTTAACTCGTTTAAGCAAATTACCCTCAGTTTCAATTCCTCTTGCCCTCTGTGAATCCATAATAATCCGGGCATTTACCCCTAAATCACTGATAGTCTGAAAGGATGAGAGAATCACAAATGATGTCACATGTGAAAGCCCTTTTTTCTCTAATGCATATGCTAAATCGTCCCACTTTGTCGTCTGAGAAAACATAATAATTGCTCCACAGAACGCTGTTACACTTGACGAAAGTAACAATGCTTCATGAATACTTTCCTTAGAGACATGAATACCCCATTTTTGCCATAAAATAGTTTCCCCAGGGGCAAAGGCCGATTTCATGGCAAAAAGGAATACTCCAAACATTAGCAAAACTTTCCAGTAAACCTTAAAATATTGCTTGAGGCAATTTGCCACAATAGCCACAATAAAGAGCATTGCCACAAGAAAAATTCCATATCTATAATTCCCAACCAAAAACACACTCAAACCAAGCACTAGAAATATATTTAGCTTGGACAAGGGATTGAGATCATTAATTGGATTCCCTGTTCGTTTCGGTTCCAAGAATTTTTTTGCAAATGTTATATTATCCATAAGAAATCACTCCTAATCCTGTTCTAAGTTATCGATAAAAAACTTTGCATTCGGTAGTTTCACTTTCAGTCTGTCCGGAACTGCATTTAAAACAATGCACACTATAACCATACACACAACTTTATCAATCGTTTCGCTGACAATCTCACTCACAAAGGTTGCCGGAAAGACCCCCCAACCTGCAGACATCAGTGCTGCCACTATTGCACTAGCACCCGTTCCAACAAATCCTCCCAAAAGAAATGCCGTAGTCGGTACCGCAAGGGTAGCATCAATAATAGCAACAAGAATACCTGCTAATCCTGATTTTATAGGAGATTTGAAAATACCCGATTTTGCAAAGAAATAACTTTCAAAAGCGAAAAGCATAGCTATTTCAATATATGCCAACACAGTAGGAGCCGTAATTGCATTCAATAATTGCGTACCTATCGCTACAATTAATCCAGGAACAATTCCGCAAAGTGCAGCAATAACAAACGTTCCAATCGAATCCAAAAAAACCGGCAATTTCAACATCAAAGCCAATTGTCCTCCAACAACATTCACAGCAATTCCAATTGGAATCAAAAAAACTGTTAGTTTATTCCATTTCTTCATACAGTACCTCCTTCACACGCTTTAGTAAAACGTTTTACTTTAATTGTATTTTATTATTGTTGTTGAGTATTGTCAAAATTTTTCATCTTATATGTTTGACTGAGTTTTTATTCAAAGGATATATTTTTTTATTCTTTAAATGTTACTTATATACCCATCTAACGTTTATTATGAGCTTTATCTAAAATCCTATTTCTAGACAATATAATTCAGTATTCTGCTCTTAGACTTAGCAGATTTTCTACCTCATCCAATTTAGGAATTGACGGAGCTGCACCATGCTTTGTGCATGCAATTCCAGCTGCAAAAGAAGCTATCCTCATGCTATCTACAACAGTCATTCCTTTCATTCTCATGGCAACAAAATAACCAGTATATGTGTCTCCTGCTCCAGTTGTATCTACAGCTTTTACCGGAATGCATTCTTGATAATTTTTATTATCATTCACCCCAAAATAGTAAGATCCATTAACTCCAAGAGTCAATAAAACATCTGATTTAGGAAAAAATTTTCGCATTCCGTTTTCAATGACCTTAACATCCGAGCTCCCAATTAATTGTTGAGCCTCAACTTCATTTAGAACAAATAGAGAAATTTTTTGCAAATCACATTTCTTTAGTTCTTGATTATAAGGAGACGGATTCAGCACAATGAACATTTTCTGCTCATATGCTCTTTGAATTAAATATGCTAGCTCATTTATTTCATTTTGAAGAAGTAAAAAGTCGCCCTCTTTAAAGTAACTAATGACTTCATCTATCTTATGTCTTTTTTGAGACTGATTCGCTCCTCCGAAGAGAAGTATACTATTTTGTCCATTTCGATCTACCTGAATAAACGTATGGCCACTTCTCCCACTTACATGTTCCAAAAAAGACGTATTCACACAAGAATCTTTACATACCTCTTCTAGCAAATCTCCTTCTTCTCCCACTTGTCCCGCTAAATAGACATCTACTCCCGCTTTTGCTAAAGCTATTGACTGATTTAGCCCTTTGCCACCTGCCACTGTGGTCATTGAAACAGAGGATTCAGTCTCACCGGGTGCCAAAATATGATCCACCTCATATACATAGTCAATATTTAGAGATCCGTAAACTAATGCTTTCATAGTAGAGCCTTTCTAACTGCAGTAACTGTCTTGTCACATAATTCATCTATAGTCAAATGTCTTACTGTTCTCATCAATGTATATATATCTTTTCCAATCGGCTTAATCCAACGCTCATCCACGCCATCCATTCCTTTCATACATAGTAGTGCATTTAAGACTGGAGCCGCAGTACAGTCTACATCTTGACCTTCCATCGCAATAATATAGCATGTTTCTTCAAAATCATTGTTTCCGAACCATAATGCAATAATCTCCGCCGCCACATTTGGATAAGCATGAATCCAGTTATATTCTTTGAACTTTTCCTCAATCTCTCTCCATGCTTCCTCCCACGTTGTCTTATCTCTACAAATTCCCAACGTATAATTTACTACAGAGTAATATTCACTTTTATGGGGAATCATATCTATAGTTTTTTCCAGAATCAGCTTCATATCGTATTCTACAAAACTCAAAGATACCAATATTGCATTAAAAATTCCGCCAAGCATTCCACTATTAGAATGAGATACAACACTATCGTCCGCTGCAAGTCTTGCTGCAAGCTCTGGGTTCCCCGGCGCAAGCATCCCATGCAATGGAGTACGCATTTGCGCTCCTATCCAATCCGAAAAATAATTGTTAATTTGACCACTAAATGGCGGCAATAAACCTAATCGAAGATTTGCTAATGCTATTTTTTCCGCAGAATAACCATCAGCTATCATTTCCAACCATTTATCTGCCACATCTAAAGATGTAATAGAATATCCCTTATCGCAGAACCCATCTAAATATGCTAACTCATAGGTTATGTCGTCATTATATGTTTCAGGTTTTCTTAAAAATCCTCTAACTTCTCCAAAACGTTTTCGAATATTGTCCGTTGTATAACCTTCTATTTGCGTCCCTAGACAACCACCTATAAGTTGTCCCATCCAACCAGCATATACTTTTTCTTGATAATTAGTACTCTGTACATCGTAGTAAACCGGCTCAGCAAAGCTCACATCCGCTTTGATTTCAGAAAAATCACGATAAATTTGATACTGCCAGTAGGAAGAATTTTTATCAATCTTTGCATTTTGCAGTGCACGGTAAATGCGTGCAGTAATAACTTGAATTGCTGCCCCATCCCTGTCTTGACATGCTTTAAGGCCAAGTTCTATCCACTGTTCCGCTTCAGAGACATCATATCCTTTTTCCCGCATACACTCTATTGCCGCAACAACCAAATGACATGGTGCTTTTGACCCAGGTACCTCACTATACCAATCTATAAATAGCTGCTTATCTGAAGCATTGCCATTCTCTAAGTAAACCATCCAATCTTTCTCATTGTCGCATTTTTCTTCGACTCGTGGCGGAATAGCTTCCGATATCCATTGTCTTTCATATTCCCAAGCTCTTTTTTCCATATTTTTATTCTCCATATTCAATAACAATATTTAAGATTTATACTTCATTACCTTATGCGATTTTTCCTCTTTTTAGACGTAAAGGAGTAAATCGAAATTGCAAAAATGGTCACTAGATAAGGAATGCATTGTATGAGTTGCGAAGGAAGATTAAGCATTTGCAAACGGATAGCCAAACAGTCTGCCATTCCAAAAACAAAAACCGTCATCATAATATGACCCGGCACCCCTCTACCCATGGCTTCTGCAGCCATTCCAATCCATCCTCTACCGGCAATCATATCCCTTGAAAAGAAGGAAACATATCCCATAGACATATATGCACCTCCTATACCGGCCAAAGTCCCTGCAAGCGTTAAAGCCATAATTTTGTATTTAAAAATATTTAAACCAACAGACTTTGCAGCAGCTTCATTTTCCCCTACCGCACGAATTCTAACACCTGACGGCATTTTCCAAAAAAACAACGCAAGAAAAGCTGCAAAAAACCACCCGAGATAAGTGATTAGATTATGTCCGGAAAATATTCCTCCCAAAATAGGAATATTTTCAATGAGAGGAATTCTAACAATAGGAACCACCGGACTATTCAAATTTTGTGTAGATCCTTTATTTCCTGTCAAAAAATATGTGATAAAAACTGTCATCCCTCCAGACAAAGTATTTAAAGCAATTCCCGCAAGAACAGAATTAGTATGTAATACCATAGTGAAATATCCAAAAAAATAGGCTAACAAAATCCCCACAATTACAGCAGATAAAATACCTCCTAAAGCGCTGTGTGTGAAATAACCAAATACAGGTCCAGCAAGAGAACAAGCAAGCATAATTCCCTCCGTACCAATCGGATCAATTCCGCCCTTCGTGAAAACCATACACGCTAAAGCAGCATATAAAATCGGAGTCATTACTCGTAGCGATGTAAAAAAGAAGTCTGTAGAAATAATTGTGTTCCAAATATTCATACTCCCTCCTCTATTTTACAAAGTCAGCTTCTCTGGCTTCATTAATGACCATTTTTTTCTTGAGTCCGCTCAAAATAGCAGTGGCAGAAATCAATAAAACCATAACCGCCTGAATAATATTAACTATTTCAAAAGGTATATCTGAAGTTCTTGACATGATATCTGCTCCGATTCTCAAATAAGCTAGAAAAAATGCCGCAATAGGTACATATTGAATTTTATTTTTTGCAACAATCGCAATCAGCACTCCATCCCAACCATATCCTGGTAGAGAGCTATATTGGAAGCGTCTATACATTCCAAATAACTCAACAGATGCTCCAATCCCTGCCAACATTCCGCCTATCGCTTGTGTAAGAAAGATAATTTTATCAGATGATATTCCCGAATATTCTGCCATATTTCTATTTTTCCCCACTAGCGTCGATTTAAATCCTATTGAGGTTTTATTCATAAACACATACATTAACAAAACAGTCACAATTGCTATTATTAAACCAGTGGACACTCTTGTTCCGGGAATCAATATTGGAAGTTTAATGTTATCCGGAAACTTAAAAGAATAATTTACATTTTGTGTTGGGTCATACAAGAACGTAGAAATAATCCATGATCCAAAAAACAAACAAATATAATTAAGCATTAAAGATGTTACTAAAACATTTGCTCCCGTTTTAACAGAAAGCACCCCCGGGATTGATGTAATTATTCCTCCTACAACTCCAGCAAAAACCATTGAAACAATTAGTCCTCCTATCCCAGGAATCTTAATTGTTAGTGCAGATGCACAAGCTGTTACCGCCCCAAGAAAAAAACCACCTTCCATCGAAAGATTGAATAGACCCGGCCTAAACAAAAGTATCACCGACATCCCAGTAAAAATGAGAGGAATCATCGCCTCGATTACATTTCCAAATCTCCTCAAACTTCCAAGAGGACCAAATACAAAAGCAGCTATCGCTGTCAAAGGTTCCTTAGAAACCAATAAAATAATAAAAAAAACAATTAATAGAGAGATAAATATAGCCAACATAGTGCGAAACATTTCTATATAGGATGATAATGGTTTCTCCCTTTTTTTCATGCCTATTCCTCCTGTCTTTTAAGTCCCAACATATAACTTCCTAACTCATATTCATCTACTTTACTGGCATCAGAAAAGAATGCAGATTTCCTACCTTCACACATAACCATTACACTATCCGACAACTCCATTATCTCATTCAAATCGGCAGAAATCAGTAGGATAGCCTTTCCCATATTTCTCAACTCAATCAATTTTTTCCAGATAAACTCATTTGCTCCTACATCTATACCCCGAGTTGGTTGATTTGCTATCAAAATTTCAGGATTTGAAGAAAACTCTCTTGCAATGACTATCTTCTGCATATTCCCTCCAGAAAGACTTCCAACTTTTTCCTCATCACTTTTGCAAAGAATTTGAAATTGATTTATTAATTTTTCTGTATATTCATGAATTTTTCTATTATCCAACATAGTATAACTGCGAAATCTGCCATCATCTATTTGGTTTGCAACAAGATTTCCCCAAATAGAAACTTCAACAGATACCCCCGTTTTCATTCGATCTTCCGAAACATAAGATATCCCCATATCTCTAATGGCGCGAACTGAACTTCCTATAATATTTTTATCTTTATATAAAACTTCACCTGTACATTCTTTATGAATTCCAAAAATAACCTCCGAAAGCTCACTCTGCCCATTTCCTTCTATTCCCGCAACCCCTAAAATCTGACCTTTATGTAATTGAAAGGATACATCCTGTAAAACTTTTCTACCCTCTTTTATATAAGACAAATTTTTTACATCAAGTATTATCTCCCCAAAATTAGCCCGTTCCTTCTTCACCTTCAACATCACATCTCGACCAACCATAAATCTAGAAATATCCTCTTCTGATGCATTATTCACCAACATTGTTCCTACAGTATGTCCATCTCGAAGAACTGTGATTCTGTCACAAATCTGCATCACCTCTTTAATTTTATGGGAAATAAATATAATAGTATGTCCACTCTTTTTGAGTAAAAGCAATTGTTCAAAAAGTTCCTGTGTTTCCTGAGGAGTTAAAACTGCCGTAGGTTCATCTAAAATGAGTAATTGTGCCCCACGTAGCAGTACTTTAAGTATTTCAACTTTTTGTTTTAACCCCACCGATATATCTCTTACAACAGACAATGGATCAACATTTAAGTTATATTTTTTTGCCGTATCCCTCACTATTTTAACTGCTTCATCTCGATTAACTAAACATCCTTTTTTAGGTTCCATTCCCAAAAGTACATTTTCATAAACCCGAAGAGAGTTCACCAACATAAAATGTTGGTGAACCATCCCCACGCCCTTTCCGATCATCTCCGAAGCATCTTGAGGGTTTACTTCCTCACCTCTAAAAAAAATTTTTCCTTCAGTTCTTTCTTCATCTCCAAATAATATTTTCATTAGAGTACTTTTACCAGCACCATTTTCACCCATCAATGCATGGATTTCTCCTTCTCGAATTGATAAGTTTACATCCTGATTAGCAATAGTACCATTAGGATAAATTTTTGTTATATGCTCCATCCGGAGAATCTCTCTATTCATATTCTATCTCCCTGCAATTTCAAGAAAATACAATAATTAAACCAAATTTTATGGTGCAACAGACTGAATTAAATCATCGATTTTCTTCTGGTCTACATCCCCTAATGCAGTAGGAACCTCTACCTTTCCGTCTGCCACTTCTTGCTCAGCTTCTTTGACTTTTTTTCTAATGTCTTCAGGAACATTTTTTTCATAATAGCTATTTTCAGCTAGGCATGAACCTTTTTCCTTCAATCCAAGATTTTCCATTTTTCCATATGGGACTTTTCCTTCTGATTCGAGTTGAGCAGTTCTATAAAGAGATTCTCCTACATTTTTCATTACAGAAGTCAAAATCGTATTCGCTTTCTTCTCGTCTGACCCAGCAAAAAGCATAGATTGGTCAGAGTCAACTCCAATGGTATATTTTCCCATTTCTACAGCCGCATCCACACATCCTAGACCAGCTTGTTCAGCCGCAGGAAATACCACATCTACTCCTTGATTAAACTGAGCAATCGCAGTCTCTTTTCCTTTTGCTGTATCATCCCATGAACCAATATAAGAAACATAGACCTTTATTTCAGGATCTATAGATTTTGCACCCGCAATATAACCAACCAAAAAGTCAGTGATAATTGGATGTTCATCTCCACCAATGAAACCTATTTTCTTTTCATCATTAGCAAATTCCATCTTTGATTCTGTAACCAATGCCGCTAATACCCCCGCAAGATAGGAACCTTCATTTTGTTTATATGAAATTGCGTACAGGTTAGGCCATTTTCCTTCTTCCATTGTGGAATCAAACATCACCCACTTTTGATTAGGAAATTCTTCAGCCGCCTGCTCAATTACTTCAGCAGATGATGAGCCATTGGAAACTATAATATCCCATTCCCCACTTTCAGCCAAATCTTCATATGCAGGGAGCCATTTTGTATTATCCCTACCTATTTCAACAACTTTTGTTTTTAATCCCATCTCCGTTGCCATCTTTTTCATTCCTTCATTAGCAGAATCATTAAAAGACTTATCTCCCAATTGGCCCGTACACACAAACGCAACAGAGGGTTTCTTCACCTGTCCCTGTTCATTTTCTACTTTCTCGGTGGTCTGCACACCTTCGTTACCATCATTCTGCTTATTGGCACAAGCCAAAAGTGATACAGCCATCGAACACGCCATTAGTGTTACTAAAAGTTTTTTCATTTTCTCCTCCTTGATATAAATTTTAACTATTTTTATAGGAAACATTTTTTTCCTAAATTATTTTCTTAATCGAATAATATTGTACAACGCTTTATTTGTCAATAAAAAAACTGTGTATTTTTCACCATATTATTTTTTTGTTAATCATAAATTATTTATACATATTTTTCAATATACATTCCTGCTATAATTTTTATAAAAATTACATTAGGTTTCCAATTACTCTTAGACAATAACACTATTTATTTCAAATTGCTTTTTTTATTCGAAGCATGACATGTGATTAATTATGACAATTCAAGAACTCGCAAAACTGGCAGGCGTTTCC
>BNJS01000517.1_pt1 | contig 88779 bp, 161 predicted proteins | sample 8540461 | NCBI WGS metagenome assembly BNJS01 (sample SAMD00202454, study PRJDB9452) | human saliva metagenome | isolation source: human saliva | place: Japan
GCTAATCCAAAAATCAGATGTTATACTAACAACGCCTAATTCTTCGTCATAAAATTCTCCTCTTTTTAAAAACTTCTGTATTTTTGAAATTCTATTCTAACAATATTATCATCTTTTTCTATTTTTATCATAATAAATTTCAAAGCACCTTTTTCTCTTTTTCTCCGTTTTTATCTATAAAGAATTTATTAAGATGTTCAAAATCACTTCTATTTTTCATATCTCCTTTTAAAAATTAGAAATTTTTATTCTATTTTTATCCAAAATATATCTTTTATCTTCTTTTATTATAGCTCTAAAATTGTAAAAATCTAGCTTTCTTTGTTAAAATCACTATCTTTTATATAATTCTATAATCAAATTAACATTAGTTTCAATTTGATTAATGTATTCATCATCTTCAGAGTATAATTCTTCTATATAACTATTTAACTTAGAAGTCCTCTATTTACATCTAAAGCTGGAACAGAAAATATTACGCCACCTACACCATTATCAAGTATCTGAATAAGATTATACATTCCTAAACTGTCATTTAAGTCATCTATGATAATTCTGTTTTGCATTAAGTCTTTTTAATTAAGTTTAACGCATTAGAAACTTCATCAAAATCAGTAAAGACGGAAACTACATTACTTGTATTAGTTGTAAGGTTAGGTGAATTTTGAATTGTAATAATTTTTCATTCACATCAGAAATTTCTTCAATTTCTCTTAAACAAGCATTTAAAAGACTTGTTTTTCCTGTCATGAGTTTCACCAACTATCATTATAGTTTTTGTATTCTTTTTATATATATAATAAATGTAATTGTTTTTCTGTCATAATATTTAAAAAATCTTCTAATTTAATCGCACCATAAACGCAATTTTTCTTTCTAATAACAAAAATAGGTGCTTTCAAACTTACCCCTTTTATGCTTATACTTCCATCTATTCTTTTCTCCATTTTGGTAATATTGCACTTATTATATTATTGTTTCTATCATTGTACCTATAATCATCTCTCCTAGAATAATAGTCTTTTAATTTGATGTTGTTATATTCAGCAACTGTTTCTAAAATCTCAATAGCCTTTTTCTTCACTTATAACTATATTTGTTTTTAAAGTTTCAGTTGATAAATTAATCTGATTTATTTTTATAAAAACTTCTCCATTTTCATTAAGACTAATTTCTTTTTACCATTTCATTATCTAATAATTCTTTTTAATTCTTTTTCCTAATATATCAGCATAAAATTCTTTTATTTCTTCCATATTCTCTCCTTTTAATTACGATTAGAATTTCTAAAAACATTCGTCATAATAAAAACATTAAAGTTTCCTATTATTTTATCTTCAATAAAATTTTTAAATTTTTCTTAAATAATTTTAACTCTTCTTTTCACTTGTAAAATAATTGCTATTTCACTTCTTTTTATTGTCTTTTTTGAATATTTATCAGTTGTTTTGACAATCTCTCAATATCATTTAGATAATAGTAGACTTCACCTTTTGGTACTCTACAATATATTCCATATTTTTTCATTTAGTAAATTTACTTTTTCAATGATTTCTTCTAGTTCTTCATTATTTGCTTCTAAATAATTTGGAAATTCATCATCATATTTGTCTTCATCTTCATCATCTTTAAACTCTCCTATGATAAAGAATATTTTTGCCTTTTTCCAATCTTAAAACTTCTGTTTCCTTTTATTATTTTTCAACTACTATCGCTTTTTCATAAGCAATTCCTAAATCAGAAACAATACTCGCTATTCCAATTTTCTTCATCATAAAAATTTCCTCTTTCTATTATAGTATCATTTTGAAATTGTATTTCAACTGAATTTGTACCTTTGTTATCTATATTTCTATCAATTTTCACTTCTAAAACTTTTCTCTTTCATCACCATTTTTATCTGTAAAAACTTTTCTGTATGTCTAAAAATCATAACCAAAATCAAAATCCATAGCAATTCAATCTCCTTTTTATATTTGCTTTCTTTTTGTTTATATTATACCACATTTTTACTAAATTTCAAGTAAAACAGACAATATTGTCCTTTTTATTTTTAATTTTTAAATAAAAAGCTAGTATAAACTAGCCTTTTTATCATATTTTTATTTTTGTACATCTTCTTTTTGTTTCTTCATTCATTGTTTCAACAATTTCTTCTTCCTTTTTAAATTTTCTTCTATGATTTCTTTTTATAACTTCATCAAGGCTTTTTCCTTTAAATCAATAGGCTCTTTACCTACTTCATTAAATATAAGTTCTGTTTTACCTTTAATATATTTATCAGGAACTATGCTCGTTAAGTTGAATTTTAATTTTTCTTTCTTTCTCTTTTCTATAAGGATTTAATAAATTTCTATAAAGATTTAATAAATAATTTTTTTGTATTTATTTTCAAAAATTTCTTTTTCAACTGTTATTAAAAGGTGTTTCTATTCCTAAATAATTATAGATTTCTTCAAAAATATTTTCTACATCTTCATAAAATAAAATATATAAGTAACATATTTTCTTTTTCTTCTTCAGTGTTCTTTAAAATAGTAATACCATCTATATTAATTCCTGAAACATCATCATTTATAAAATAATATTTCTCTTTTAGTATTATCTTCTTCTATTTCTTTTTAAAACTTTATCAAAACCATTCATCAAAATTTGGATAAAGATTTTTATATGTTGCTTTGAAGTTCTATTTTTAAATTCTTTTTAAAATTTCTTTTTAATTGTAAATCAACATGTGAATATTTAAAAACTTTATGGCTTTTTGTTCTTTTTAACATTACTTCCACCCTTAATATTCTTCATCTTCTTCTATATAATCACGAATGACTAAATATTCTCTTTAATTTTTCTTCTGTTAGTCCACTTTGTGAGTGTGTTTTAAAAATATTCTCACTAGGAAAATAATCTTTTTATATCAGATATTTCATCATCTACTATCAAATAATCACTAACTCCCTTAGTGCTATTCAACCAATCCATTATCTGTAAAGCCTCTTATTCCATTATGCTCTCTATTAGTTAGTCCTATTACTATCTTATCATCTTCTTTCATATCTAAACTCTTTGAAAGGTGTCTGTAAATGAACTCATTTCACCCTCAATACTTGTTCCTATTCTCCAAGTTGAAGTAATGCAAATTCCTATTTCATACAAAATCTAAGTAATTTAATGAAATTAATCAATGTTCTAGGGTCAAATTTAAAAAATATCTTTATAACCATCATAATCATAAGTTAGTTTAAGTGCTAACGAATATCTGTCTTTATTTGCTGTATTTACAACTCCGTCCATATCCAAAAATATTACTTTCATTCTTATCTTTTTCCTTTCAATCTATTTCATCATAGTTTTTCATTTAAAAATTATATAAAAGCATTATTCCAAATATTTTCTAAATTATCTTCATTGTTTTTGAACTTAAATATATCATTTTTCAAGTGTTGACATTGAACTAACTTCTATCACATATTTCTTTGGATTTTTAGATAAAAAAATTCAACATAAAGAAAAATCTTTACAAATTAAAAGGAACATCATCTTCAAATAAATCAAATATTTTCAACTTCTACTATAAAAAGGATTTTCTATCCTATCAAATTCAAGTGATGTATTTAAAGGCATTTTCTTTTAAATAATTTAAAAATTCATCTTTTTGTTAAATATTTTATTTCTTTTTATCAAGTCTTTCTTTTTATCAAACATTTTTCTCCTATTTTAATCCTCCAAATTAGAAAATTGTAGTATTTCTTTTATTTCACTTTCCAACATTTCAGTTATTGTCAAGACTTCTAAAATTACATTTTTCGACTTCTACAAATTCTTTTGTCTAATCCAAATGAAGTAAAATTAAAACTTAGCAAGTTCTAATATAGCATTTTCGTCTAAAATTATATGATTTTTCTTGATATGAATTGATTACCATTATTTTTGTTCCTCTATCTGTAAAATTCAGAAACAGTTATAGGATAGTTATGATAAGCCCCTACATTGGTTTTTATATGTTTTTGGTAATGTTTTGTCCTTTTTCATTTTCTTCCATTGCGTCTTCGTCTAATAACAAATTAGGTAATTCTGTTTTTAATCATTTTTTTATCTCTCACTTTCTTCTTTAATTAATCTATCTTTTAAACTTTTCCCTTGTGTATAGCTTTTCAATTTCTTTTGCTAAATCTTTTAGTTCCAACATCATAGCTTTTTCGTGTTGCCTTTTCTAAATCTTTTTACTTCTTAATGAAAACCTTATATTCTTTTATCTTTTTGGGTTATCTGCCATTTCTTTCATTTCATCTAAACTGTGAACTTCATCAATTCCCATTTTTAACTTCTGTGGCTCTTCTTTTCCATTTCTAAATCAAATATTTCTATTTCAAATAGCTTTTTGAATTTCGTTTTTCCATAATTTCCCTTTCTTATCACATAAGACATTTAAGTCTATAACTTTATTTTTCTCATAAGTGATTTTTCTTACCATATCTTTAAGATTTTTTCAAACCTGCTTTTTCACTGTCTTCTTCTAAATCTCTTTTTACTTCTTAGTTTTGTAAAAACTTTTTGTTCTTCTCATATCTTTCTTCAAATTTTTCTCTTTCTTCTAGATCGACATCTCCAAAAGTTTATTAATTCTCTTAAAATTTCGCTCATTTCTATCATTCCTTACAATCTTTGAAACTTTTCATAATAATAAACTATTTCTTCATATATTTTGTAATCTTCTTCATTTCTTACATCAAAACGATAATCTAATGTATCACAATCTTTTATCATATATCATTATGAAAGAGAATGTTTTATTATCTTTTTATTTTTAACTCATATTCTTTTTATAAATTTCAGGTTCACCTAAAAAGTTTAATTCTATGTTTTTACTCCGAATTGAAATATTATTTTTCTTAAAAATCATATCCTTTTATTACCTTTTTCACCACATTCAAAAATTATCTATGAATTTTTAATATTTCTATGGATAAGTTCTCATTTTTTTATATAGTTAATCATTTCATTTGTCATTTCTTTAATTTTTCATCAAATTCTTCCATAATTTCACCCTAATAATCCTAATCTAAGAGTTTTTTTATCTAAAAACATTCCTATAACTTCCATTCTTCTATTATTTTTCATTAATAAACCTTACCTTTTTCTTCAAATTCTTCATCATAAGCTATAAAACTTGCTGTTTCTTCATCAAAATTTATAATGTGTTTTGTTATAGAATATAACTATATCTCCCTCATAGAAGAGTATCTTTCATATCATATAAGCCTGTAAATTGAAATAATTTTTATATCACTAAAAAGAAAGCTAAGGGTTGTATATCCTTTATGGTCGATATATTCTATATAACTTTTCTTTCAAAATTTATTTTAGTTACCTTTACTATCTTTTCTCTATTTTTAAAAAGCCTTATATTCAATTTTCCTTTGCATTTCATACCATTCCTTTAAGTTTTTTAATTGATTATATTTTTCATTAATTCTTTCATTTGTTCCATTAGTTCTTTCATTTCTTCTTCAACTATTTGTCTTATTTTAACATATTTTTCCTGTTCTTTTCTATGCTGTTCTTCTAAAAGGTCTATCTTCATCTAAAGTTTTTCATCACTCTTCTTGAAATTTTTAGAATATTCTTCCCTAGTTTTTCATCTAAGTCTACCTCTTTTATTCTTAATGAAATCAAATTATCTGTTTCTTTTTCATTTTTACCCCATTTTTAATAACCTAAAAAGATTGAAAAAAATTGAGTATATTCAGAAACATAATTTTCATAATCCATTTTTATTTTTCTAATATTTCACTTATTTTTCATCTTCAGTTATTTTATAATAATCATTCACATAAGTTTCTTCTATTCTTGTCATTTTATCACCACCAACAATATCTTCAAAAACATTGTAAGAATAAATGCCAAAATAATCAGCTATTTCATATACTTCTTTTTATTGTAGAAATCCCATAATTGAAATTATAATATTATCATCATAAAATCTTGTTACAGTTATTTCTTTTATCCTTATGTGTTCCGTAAAAACTTGCTCTTTTTGGAATGGAATAGCTTTTGCTAGTTTACTTTTATTAATTGCATTTTGCATTTGTTTCTTTTAATACAATATCATCAATAAAATTTTCATTTTTCTTTTCTGTTTCTTTCAGAAATCAAAATTTCTTTTTGGTCTGCTTTTAATACTGAATAATCTTTTTATATTGAAATATTCAACAATTTCTTTTTATATTTTCATTATTTAATTCTAAATTAGAATAATTTTAATATTTTTTTATTAATATCTTTTTGTATAATAACAACTAAAATCAAACTCTAAATCATATTTTGATATTTTCCTAAAAATATATTTTATAATACCATTAATTTTTAATTCTTCATCTAAATTTAAAATATCTATATTCTTTTTCATATTTTTCACAAGGAATAATTGTTTCTGAACCTTTATATTGTTTTGGCGTTCTTCTATAACTTTCTGTAAATCTATCATAAAATTCTTCATTTGAATTATAATTCTTTTTAACTTCCTACCATTTTTACACTTCCCTTTCTTGTTGTTTTAATAGTATTAGTTATTTTTACAAAAATAATCTTTGCCAAATCAACATAATCCTTTAAAATTATATCAGTGTATTTCATATCTTCAAAATCCTCAAGCATTTCATCTTCTAATTCCATAAAACTGATTAGGTGTTATTTCCTTTAAATTTTTAGATTTCTTCTGTTATTTTTCCATTCAATATTCCTGTGTGCAATAGTAGTCTCACTCAATCTAATTGATATAGAGGTGAATGCTTCATTATCATTAGATAAAATTAAATAATTATCTTTCAAAAAGAATTTCACATTTTTCAAAAACATCTTTGTATCAGGGTATATATAAAATTTTCAATTTCTTCTCTATTATATGTCAATATTCTAGTTCCAAACATTACTTCACCTCTCTATTGTTTATGATTTCTAATAATTTCTTTTTAAAATGTCTGCTAACTCTCTATGTTTTATATTTTCAAGTTCTATTCTTTATCTAAGAATTGAACTAAATCCATTTACATATGTCATTTGACTATTTTCATCTAACTTTGAGTCACTTTTACTAGTCAATCATTTCATCTTGATTGAGTTGTTTTCTGTAAAATTCTAGTTTTCAGTTTTTCAACTCCTCATTATCATTGGTATTCCATAATCATCATATCTATATTCTGTTTTTCCAATAATCTTTAAAATATATTATTTTATAATATCCATTATCTAAATTTTCTATTTCATAAAAGGTACATAGAACAATCACCACTTTTTGAAAAGTTTTATAAAAATACATTATATTTTCACCATTTTTTATAATATTATATTTAATTTTTCTAACATTTTTCTTTATTTGTTATAATTTTTAGGTACATCATTATTTGTTATGTTTTCTAAATTTTCTTTTACAGATAGATGTCTTCTTGATTGTTTTGAATAGAATTTATGAAATATAGTTTTATCTTTTGCTTTTTAATAAATTAATCTTTTCCATAACAATTTTCCTTTACCTCTCTATAAATTTTTATTAATTTCCTCTTTAAATTCTTTCCTAACTCTAATCTAAAAACAATCTTTTCTTTATCGAAAATAAATTCATAACTAAATCCTCTGCTTGAAATATCTTTTTCTTCAATCTTGAAAAATCATTTTTAAATCTATGATATAACATTTTCTCTATATGTTCATAATAAATATGATTAGAACTATTACTTTCTCTATCATTAATGCAAAATTCAAATTCTTCATATATAGTATCAAAATGTCCATTCTTATTGATGTTTTTCTAATATTTCATTTTCTAACCAATTTAATTGTTTCTTGATTTCTTTAATTTCAATTTGATTATTATAACTCAAAAACATTTTTCTATTATTGATTTTTATGAATAATTTTTATTGATTTTTATTTTATTTTTAAATCAATATTTGCTTTTTAGTGTTTCTTTATCTAAAAATACATTGGTATTTCCATTGAAGTTATATAGTCTCTTTTTATTTTTATTAGTTTTTCTGTTAAAAACTTCTTTCTTTGTATTTTTCTATTTTTCTCTTTTTATTTAATCTTTCAGAAAAATCTAATCTAAAATCATCAGATAAGCAAGGTAATAAGTAAAATAAATAGTTTCCATTCACTTCACTAATCCATTCATTTATTTCTTCATTACTAAATCCTAACTTTACAAAAAGAATTTATAAAGTTCAGATATAACTTTTTAATCCTGATTTAATGATTTCTTTTCTATTTCTTAAAAGTTCATCTTTATCAATTAAATTAGTTTCTTCATCAAAATCTGTTACAACTTCAAATTCATTAATTTCATCTATAACAGATATTAACTGTTCCACTAAAGTGCTTTCCAAATTATATAGATTTTCAATTTATTCAAATCTATTTTGAACTATATCATTTAATAAAGATTTTTCTTCACCTTGTTTATATAAATGAGAAATGATTACAACTTCAGCATTATGTTTTCTTTTAATAAAAGTATTAAACTTATATAATTCTTCTTTCTTTTCAACTTCACCTAATCTATGGTCATAATCTCTAAAAACTTCAAAAATTACAAATTCCTAATTCAGATTTATATTTTTACATTATATATATCTTATTTTTTTCTTTCATTTTTCTCCTTTTATTCAATTTCTTCTATAACTCCGTCTATTATTTTTCTTTATTTGACTAATATATTCGTAATTTTTTCAATTTCTTCATAAGGCAAAATGTCATAGCCCTAATGCTATATCCAAAGAATATAATTTACCTTTGTAAATATTCTTCCATATCTACTCTACAATCAGGACTTCCAAAATCAAAAAGTTTAAAATAAACTTTCAATCCATTCACTTTATCTATTATATTAGTTGTACCTAAAAATTTTTGTTTTTCATCATAAAATCATCTGTTTTAATATCATATTTTTCTTCTTTTTAGTGCATTTATTATCTTATCAAAAGTTTCTTTTATTAAAATATTTTTCATAATCTTCCATTTCTTTTGAATAATTTCTTTCAATGTATTCCAAATCTTTTACCCAATTTTTCTTCCCAAGTCATTTTACAATCACTTCCTTTTAATTATTACTAATTATCATCTTTTATATATTTTTCATATCTTTTTATTATATTTGATTTTTCTTGTTCGTTTCTAAGAACTTCTTTTTATTTTTCTCTATTAAGTCTTTCTGCATATTTTTGCATAACTTCTTTTTGCTAATTGGTATTCTTCGTCTTTTTAATTTTTAAATAAATAAAAATTTTTGAATAAATGGAACAAAAAGTAATAAAACTTCAAAAGCTAATGATAACTAAAACCAAATTACGCTTGAGTTCTAAAACTAAATTTCCAAAAATAGAAAAAAATAACTAATATAAACCAAAACGAATAATATTCTGTTATATCATAATAAAATCCCTCTTTTTCTTTAATAAGATTATTAGCTTGTTTTTCAATTTCGTTCATTTTTCTCCTTTTTATTCTTCCATAAAATCAACATAATTTGGTAAAAATTTATTACTGCGTTTTAAATTTTTCAAATTCATTAATCATTTCGTCTTTAATTTCCCACAATTCATCTTCATATTCTAAATTAATTTCTTTTTCTTTAACAACTATTAATGCCAATCCTAAAGAAATTTGATAATACGGACTATTACTTTCGACATATTCATTGTTCAAAAACAATGTATTTTTACCTAAAAATTTTCCACATTTATCAAATATAAATTTTTGTTTTAGGGTACTTTTTCTGTGTATTTTTCTATATCAGCTTTTATCTGTATGCTATTAGTTCAATGCTTATTCCATATTAATCCACCTTATTTTTATTTTTAATCCACTTATTCATTTTATTTAATTTCTTTAAAAACTTCATCTATTTGTTTTTAATTTCTTCTATAAATTCATAATTTTCTTTAATTTCTTCATAAGGCAAAAATATCCCAAACCAAAGCTATATCCAAAAGGTACAAATTCCCTTTTAGATATTTCATCATATCTGCCCTTACAATCAGGACTTCCAAAAATCAAAAGTTTAAAATAAACTTTTAAATAAGCATGTTTTTATTTATTATATCTGTTGTTCCCTAATATTATCATCATCATAATCATCATCAAATTTGATTAAATAATTTTTATTTTTCTTCTAATTTAGCATAATAATTTTTATCAAAAGTTTCTTTTATTAAAATATTTTGTAATCTTCTACTTCTTTTTGAATAATTTTTCAACATATTTTAAATCTTTTTGCCCATTCTTCTTTCCAATCATAAGTCATTTCTATCACTTCCTTTTTAAATTTTTAATAAGATTAATTATCTTGCAATTTATTTCAAAAACTAATATAAGTAAATATAAATGAAACTATTATTATGACTATAATTCCTTTATAATTATTTAACATTTTTGTATTTTCTTAGTAGAATTAATAAAAAGGAATTACTAAAAATCATAAAAACAACATTTAAAAAGTAAAAATCGTCTTCTATAAACTCTTCTTTTAAATAATTTTTTTGAAAAGTTTCATATCTTCACCTCATATTTACAAGAGTTGCACCTGTTTTTCACAGGTGCTTTTATCTATTTTATTTGTTTTTTCTTATTATTATAGGATTTTGTGCCATAAAATTACATTATCTTTTTGAAAAGAAATGGTTCTCCAAATCCATTTTTCTTTTTTAAAGTAAAAAGTAGAATTTTGTTCTTTGTCTTTTAAAAAGTTTCTTTAAATAATATACCCCAAGTTTTTACAACACTTAATTCTACATAATCCCAATCATATTCTTTTAAAGCGTTCATTTCTTTTTCGACTTCACTCACATCATCTGTTTCAAGTGAGTTAAAGAAATTAAATTCAATCTTATTTTGAGAACTGATTTCAAAGGAATAAGTTATTCCATTTTTTTATTATCATTTTTCTTTCTTTTATTAATTTTTCTATCTCTAACATTATTTCCAAATCATTAGTAAATTCTTTATCAGTTAATTCTAATTTTAATTCTAAAAAGTCATCTTGTCCTAAGTTTCTTTCTAAAGTTCTTTTTAAAGAAGAAATAGGTACTATTTTTATCATTTTTCTGATAATGAGCTTTACAAATAATTTGAGTTTTCTTTTTATCATCTATTACAATTTGTAAAAACATCTAAATCTTCAAACAAAGCTATATCTGAATATTTAGCAAATCCTTTTTACCATTTCGCTTTGTTAATTCAAACATATATTCTTTTTACATTTTCACTTGTTTTTATAATAACAGCTTTATATAAGTCAAACAGTACGAAATTATTTAAAAACAAATATTCCCTTTTGTTGTTTTTAAAATCTTTATCAAAAACTTTTACTAAATCCATTATTTTTCTACAATCATCACTTTTTAAAATCACGATTATCACTCCTTATTAATTTAAAATATCTAAAATGTTTTTCTTTTTGATAGTTATATTATACCATAAAATATGTATAATGTCAAGTCGTTGAGACAATATTGTCCTTTTTATACCCTTGTTTTTTATTGTCAATATTTTTATTCAAAATAGACTTGCAAGTCCATTCCTAAAATTTTATTTTTAGATTTAAAAGAAAAATAAAAAAATAACATAAAAATGCAAAGACTTTTAAATCTCTGCATTTTAAAGATTGAATTGAATATTTTTTTCCTTTTGAAATTGGAATATATTTATTATAACATTTAGAAAGTGAAATGTCAATAAATAAATAACTTTAACTTTAGATAAATAGTGCTTTTAGAAATCCATTTCTCTGTCATCTTTAGCAACTTCTTTTTCTTTAATTTCTTTTATTATTTTCTTTGACTTTATCATTTTTAATAATATCTTCTTTTAATATATCTCCTAATTCAGGATTTTTAATATTTCTTGAACTAAGAATGGCTTAACAGTTTCTTTTGCACAACTATTGAAATCAGAATATTCTTTTAAACGATAATCGCCTCTTCTCCGTAACTGTCATAAACTAATGTTATATCACTGTTATTTTTGAAGTTTTTCCCAATCTCTAATGTCGTTCATATTCATATTGTTAAAAACTCTTCACCCATTTTATCTTTGATTTCATCAAATAACTTGAGTTCTTTCGTATACCATATTTCCCGTCTTTATCTTGAAAATCTACGCTCACCTTTATCACTTGAGTATAATGTTCCTCTTCTGTCATTACTTTAAAAACAGGTAATTTATCTATTAAATCTAATTTATCTACTATTACTTCCATTTTATCAAAAACTTATCTATTTCGTTTTTCGACATTTACAGCACTTTCTAAATAATCTTTTTAAGTTTTGTAACTTACTTTCTTCTTCATCTATTTCTCGTTCCACTTCTTTTTCTTTTTACTTCTTCTTTTTCAACTGCTATTTCGTGAAATTTTACATCTCAAAAGTTTTTCTTGATAAACTCCAGCCTCTTTTGAACTGCTATAACATTTTCTTCTATTCTTTTATAAAGACTTGGATTATGTCTTAATGTATCTTCTAAACTTTCTTTAATAGCTTTTTCACTATAATCTGCCATAATCATTATAACAGTGAAATCTTTAATAGAGTTGTCATCATATTCACCTTTATCGTTCTTTTTCAAAATAAACTATTTTGAAAGTATTAGAGTGTTCTTCAGCAACTTGATACCATTCTATTATGTTATCAACATTCATAAAATCCCAAGCCATTTCTCCTATTAAACTTTTCATAAATGTTTCTGTTGTTTCTCCCAATTCTTGAGTTCCACATACTTGTGCCTCTCCATAAACTTGTGCGTTGTCAGTAACTCGTGCATTACAAATTTGTGCTTTATCATATACTTTTGCATTTTCTGATACAGTTGCGATGCCAAATACTTTTGCTTTTACCGTATACTTGTGCTTTTATCATATAGTCTAGCATTATCAATTTTTGCATTATCATATACTTGTGCTTCGTCATGAAGTTCTGCATTTTTCAGTAACTTTTGCTTTACCGTATACTTTTGCTTTGTTATAAAGAGTTGTTTCTTTATCAATTAAGGCGTTATCAAACACTTCTACTTTATTATAAATTTTGGCACTATCTTCTACTTGTGCGTTACCATATACTTAGCATTACCACTTACTTCTGCATAATCATAAAGCTTTTTGCATTGTCAAATACTTCGAGCGTTATCTGATATTACAACATAACCTTTTATTTTAGCATTGCCATATATTTTTGCCTCATCAGTAACTTTGCTTTTATCATATGCAACAATCTCCCTCTTGAGATAAATTTCTTTCACTTTCTATATCCACCCTAAATCTCCTGCCTTCACATCTCAAAGTCCTTTAAAAGCTCTTATTCTGTATAAATTATATGTTTCTTCTAACAATTTAGGGTTTGACAAAGTTAGAAGTATTAAAAATATCTTCATATTCGCACTCATCTTTTTAGTGCTTTTTTCTTTTTTCTTTTTAATTTTTTCTTTCTTTTCTAATATCTTCAGGTTTATAATACGAAACATATTCACCTCTGTCTTTATCATATTCATTATATTTTTGTTAGATGACTAAGGTCAGTTCCTATTTCTCTGCTTTCTGTTATTTTACTTTCTTTTTATAAGTTCGTATCAGCCATTTTACTTTTTCTCCCTTATATAAAAATTATTTTTACTTTAAAATTATAACATAAAATCTTTTTATTTAACAGTTATTTTAAACTTTTCTTAAAATTATTTTAAAATTTTGTTAAAATTATTTGTTATAGATATATTTTTAAAGACATATTTATAAAAAGGAATGTTTAAACTATTACTATAATCATCTAAAAGAAAGTCTAAATTACCTTGTGTTATCTCCATTGTACTTTTATTAATTAAATATAAAATATCTCTTCTTAATTCCTTTACATAAGTTATGATTTCTTTTTCAATACTTTTCTCGATTAAGTCATTTTATATAGTCTTTTTAAGTTTTTAGTACCTAAGTTATATCTTATTATCAAATCACTTTTAGAAATTGATTTTAGAGTGTTATAGAGTGTTGAAGTTTTAGTTTCTTCTCTTGAAAAATAAAAATAAAAGTTATTTTTCATTTTAAAATTATGTCATCTACTTTATAAAAGTAAGCGATTATCTATTTTTAAAACATATATTTATCTTTTAAATCATTTTATAATATGTTTTTAAAATTTGAAAACACAATCTTTAATTCTTTTTCCATTATCATTTTTCGTTAGGAATTAAAGGTTGTGATTATTATATGATAAGTTCTAATGTTAGCTTATGATTAGTTTCTCTTAGTTCCTGAAAGTAAGTATCTAAATCTTTTTATATTATGTTTAATATTATATTCATTTTCAAGGGATTGAAAAATCTATATCAATTCTATTTACTTTTTTTATATTCTAAATAATTATTAAATTTTTATAAGTGCAATAGGATATTTAGATATAAATTTATCGCTAGTTGCTAATCCTTGTATAATGAAAAATTTCAGCATAATTTCTAAAATCACAATAAAATTCCATATATTTTTTAAATTCTTTTTCACAAAAATGCCTCATATTGTACCTCTCCTTTTTACAATAATATAGAATATTATAACATTTCTAATGAAAAATTTGTATGCCACTAAGTTATCTTAATGGCAAACTAATTTGTTTTATTTTTAATTTTATATTTTTCATTAACTTTTTTAAATCTTTTACATTTCTAACAATTTTAGGAACAGTAGAATAAGAATTTTTACTATAAAAATCTAGTGAAGTGTCATATTCTATATCAAAATAGTTTATTGTTTCAACTTCTAAACCTTTAGCTAAAGTTAAAATGGTTACTCTATTTTTCTATTATAATTTTCATCAAACATTTTTACTGTATCAGGAAACATTTTAAATCTGTAAAAACAACCAATTTCCTTTATAATGAAAGTTTATTTCCTACTAATCTTTGACTAACACAACCTTGTTTTTATCAAAAGCATTATAATTTATATATTTGACATAAAGAGTTCCTTTTTAATACTCTATCTAATTTCTCAAACTGATTATTTGAAAAATTTAATTTCATCTATATTAATTATTGGTACTTGTTTTTAAAATCAATTTCAAACAAGGCTATACCAAAATTCTCTATTCCTACTTTAACATCAATTTCACCATTTTTATAAGTTTTTAAAGCACTTCTCATTATCTTTATAATAAATGCAATGTATATATTTCATTTTTGATAATTTCTTAACATCTCTTGCTAATTTTCTATACATTTTTCACTTCCTTTATAATTTAATATAAATATTATACCATAAAACAAACATTTTTTTCAATAAAAAGGACTTATTCAGCCCTTTTCTATAATAAATCCTTTTCTATTTATTCTTTTAATCTTATAGTAGTAGTCAATTATATCAGCAAAATCTTTTTCTTTAACAAAAATCTACACCTTTTTAATCAACCATTTCATAAAGTTTATTTCAAATGGTGTCTTACATTCTATATGGAAAGTTTTTGAGTAGGATTTTTCTTATATTCTAGGTAACATTTTTCTAGCACCTTTTCCAAACATTATAGTATTCAGATTTTTAACTTAAACATAAATCCATTATTGTCTGCAAATACAAATCCTCATTTTTAAAACTTGTTCTACTTGCTATTGAACATAAATGTTCAACTTCATCAAAAGCATTTATTATCTTGTATACTTCAACTACTCTTATCATATTGCTATTAAGTGGTAATAAGTAGTTTTCATTGATAAATTTTAAAAATTGTTACTGTATTCAACATCTATATTATGTCCATTTAAGTTCAAATCATTTTTAACTACATCTAATAAAACAAGTTCTTCTTTATCAAAGTTTATGATATGTTTTATCTTTTAAATGATTTAACTTCAAATAATAAAAGTACAATTTTCTCTTTTTGATAAATTCTTTTTAGTTCTTGTTTTACTTCATCTTTTTCTCTGTTCCATAGTTCTTCAAAATCAGTTTTCCAATCTCCACCTGTTGTAGACTTAGTTGCAAGTACAAATTCATCATCTATTACTGATACTAAACCTAAAAATCCATTTTCTTTGATTTTTATATAACAGGATATGAAAAGATTTTCTTTCAGTGTATCTTGAAGTGTTTCTTTCATTTTCGTTCATATTAAAAGAATTTATTATAACTTCTTAATTTTGCTTCTCCACTCTCTTTATTTACAAATAAGCCTCTTGCTTTTTATCGTAACATCATTCCATATCTTCTTTCTAAAACATATTTTTCTCCAAAGTTTAACGATAAAAAGATTGGGACTACATTCTTTAACTTTTACTAATCTACTTATTATAAGATTGTTTTACTTCTTCATTTTTGTTAAATCAGTTGTATCTCTTTTTGTAATTTAGCTTTTGTTTTATAAAATAATCTTTATCATACACATCATTTTTGATAGTTTTTATTTCTTTACCATCTTTTGTAATTACAAGATACATAAGTTCTCCACCAAACTCAACTTGCCCTCAAGGTTTATTGAATGTTCAGTAGTTTTATTAGTTCTATGTCCAAATATTTGAGTAAAATTCTGGCATTTCCCTAATCTAAAGTTTTCTTCGTAAATACCACTTATATCATCATCATAACCACCTATTCCCTTTATCACTAGCCTCTGCTGAAACATAAGCAAGTCTTGGTACTGACGGAAGTCCTGCGTGAGTACATAAGTAGTTACTCCATTAAAAGTTAAAAGCGTACGCTTGTCTTAATCTCTTATAGAATACTCTACATTGTTTTTAATTCTTCAACTTCTTCATCATTCATATTTTCTATTGGTTTAGCAACAGTTTCAAACAAAATTTTTTAGATATTCTGACATCTCTATTTTGACACAATTAATGAAGTTTCCATATTCGTGATTACCCTCTAACAAAAATAACATTAGGTTTCTTAGAATAGATACATCATTCTTTTTAGTGTTTCTCTATGTTCTAAACCTCTGTCTAAATAATCTCCTAAAAATATAAATAAAGTATTTTTCATTCCATTCTTCTTCTAAACATCTTACCTAATACAGTGTTACAAGAATGTATATCTCCTACAACTACAACTTTTTCATATTTATTGACATCATCTATATAGAAATTATCTATTTCTGATATATCATCTATCTTTTTAACACCTTTTGAAAGTTCTGTTTCTTGTATAAGTGTATAACATCTTTTTTATAGCGTCTTTCAGGAACAAATTTATATCTATCTCTTTGTCTGTTTCTTTGTAAACATTCTTCTAAAAGATACATTTTTAAATTCTTTTAACAAATATTGTGTACTTTATACATATCTGCAAGTGCCTTATAATTTGCTACCATTTTTTTGAGTAGAATGAGTTGCGTCAATTACAGTGAAATCACCTCTTTTCATTCTCTCTTCCAAGCATTGTAATAGCATATTCCAAGCAATTCTATCATTTTGTTGAGATATTGAAAATTCTCCATCTAGTGATAAAAATAGGATTGCATATCATAGTTCTAAATTCGTCTGCACATAATGTATATGGCTTTTAACCCATTTTCTTGTATATATGTACTTTTTACCTATCCCCATTGCTCCTCTTAATAATAATAATGTTCTCATTTTCTCCCTACCTTTTCATAAATAAATCTTACAAAACCTTTCAAAAACCAATAATTCATAGTTAGCTTTTTAATTCTTCAATTTCACCATAATCAAAATAACTTTCAAATTCCTTTAAAGTTAAAGGGAACAATATAGTCATTCCAAGTTTTATCAGAATATCCATAAAGTTTTAATTCTTTTTCATTATTCTATATAATAACTTATTATAATTTTTATCATTTAGTTTTGCCTTAACTCTATGAAAATATTTTATTGTTGCAATAAAAATATAAACTTTCTTTTTATTTAATCCTTTGAAAATATCTTTAATTCTATTCCAAAAATAATATTTCTTAGTCAATTTTGAATTTATATTTCCTAATATTGCAATTATAAAAATAATACTAATAACCAACTCATAAAAATACCTTTGTATATATTTTTTATTAAAAAATAAAAAGTGTTTTTCTTCATTTCTTTCAAGTAAAGTTATTTACTTTTTAAGTAATCTCTTAAAATTATCTATTTCTAAATAAAGAACAATCAAATAAGCTGGTATAAATCCTATCAAGTAAAAATTTTTAATATTTTAAGAATATCTATGTTATTGTAAAAGTATAGTTCATCATAACCACCTATATCATTTTTATTTCTGTATCATAGTAAAAAGGTATTAATATCAGTTCTCTTTTTGTAATTCTAAGACATCTTCAGGTAACTTATTTAATTCCTTTATAAAATCTTCTTTAGAAATTATCTTATAATTTTCTTCTACTTTTCTACCATTTTCAAGATTGTGACTAACTGTTTTTACTATATTCTACATCATAAGAAAGATAAAAAGAAAGAAAAATTGTTTTTATATTATTGTCAACAATCACTATCTTTGGTATGTTTTTCTTTTTGTTATTTCTATTTGAACTAAATCATCTATATAGACATCTCTAAAATAAAGCAAATTTTCCTTTTCTTTTCATTAAAAATCTATCAAAATTTTTCTCTGAAATATTTTCTATTTTTGTACCCTATCTTGCATAAAAATTGATTTTTGAAATATATTGTTTTTCATCAAAAATTTAAAAATTATTTCTCTATCTGTTTTAATATCAGTAAGTCTTGTTGTTACTTTAATTGATAACTCTGTATTTTCATTTTTCTTTATCTGTATAAATTATTCTTTTTCAATTCCAGTTCTTAGTTTTTCATTTTTCTCCTTTTTGATAAAAAGTATATTGATAAAAATTATATTGATAAAAATTATAGTTTATTCTTTTTTCAAAAATTAATAACAAAGTATTTTTATATAAGCCATTTAATTCCTTAATGTTTTTCAAATAATATTCGTTTTTATCTTCTTCAAGAACTATCTTATTTATAGTGATTTCTAACTTTTCTTGTGGATTAATTTCATAAACCCTTACAATAGTTTTTGGATTACCAAAACTCAATGTACTAAAAATAAAATTAAAAATAAAATTATTTTTCATATTTTTCCCCTTACTTTTTCATCTAATAATCTATTTTCTGTATCACAATATAAATAAACTGCACGATTATCTTTTCTTTGATTACGAATATCAGAACTAACTTCTTCATTACTGATTTCTTCTAAGTCATTTAATTGTTTGAAAATTCTTCTTGTGATGTTTCTTTTATATTCTGTTTTGATATTTCATTTTTCCAAATAAGAAAAAGAAATTCCATATTTTTATATCATATTCAATTCTAAAAGGAAATTGTGCAGAAGTTCTGTATTAAACTCTATCTTGGGACTATCATCTCAATCAAAAATTTTCATAAAATCATTTATATGTAAATATTTATAATATAAATATTCTAAATTTCTTTCTCTTTCCTCTTCTGTTGAGAAATTTTTCATAATCTCTAAAAATATTTTTCTTTTAATCCTATTGGTATCTTACAACGGAAATTAGGATTATCTTCAAAATCTAAGAAAAATTTCTCTATTTGTTTCTTTCTCTATTAATTTTGTTTCAACTTTTGATTAGAAAATCTCCTTTTTCATATTTTTCTGCATTAAAAATATCTTATTCTTCTTTCAAGTCCTGTTCTGAATTTTTCTCATATTTTTTTCTCCTATAATTTCATTATTTGTATTTCTAATAATAACTTTCTTCTTTTTAATTCAACCATTTTTACAAAGTATAAAACTTTCTTTCTATTCAAAGAGAATAATGTAAATCTTAATATGATAGAGATTAGATAGTAATTGTCTAAATTTGTGTTATCTAATATTTCCAAGTTCCATATAATTTCATTGTAAAATATATCCACCATATAAGCTAAAGCAAAATTTATTAACATTATTCCATAATAAGTGCTGTTAAACAGTTGTTTCCATTTATATTCGTTTTTACTTTCGTTTAAGTAAAATTTTTAAGATAAATCCTTTTTACTAAGATATAAACAAATTTTTATTAAATGATAAATTAATAAAATTGTTTCTAATATAAAAATATATTCTATAATCTTTTTATATTTTCTAATGTAAAAATAACATAATATCCCCTCTATAATTTACATTTTATAATTTACTCACAAAAAAATCAATTATAATATTTAACATCGTTGTCATCAGTAATTTTTATTTAATAATTCATCAAAATCTGTATCTTCCAACAATAGTTCTTCTATTTTTCTTTTTCAATAAATTGCTCATAATCTTTCATTTTTTGTTCTCTTTCAAGAGAATTTTCAGGAAATGTTACTCCATAACAAAGAGTTCGTTGAATAATATCTTCAACAAAAATGCCATCTTCATTAAACATTTTTTGTTATATTGGCAATTTCAAATTGTGCAATTTCTTTTTCTTTCTTTTTCTTCAAGTTCGTTAGATAACAAATTAAGACTTACTATGAAATTTTGTTTGCCTTTTTCATTATTTCTATTTAAGAAAAATTCAAATTTTAAAATATAAGTAAAAATTCATTGTCTTTTTCACTTTTTCCCACCTCTATTTATTATATTTTTCTTTGTAATAAGACTTATCTTTGAATATTTCTGTAAGTCTTTCTTTAGTTATATCATCTATATTAGGTGATTTTAAAAATAAATAAATTTTATTTCTATATTGCTATCCTTTCCATCTTTTTCTAAAATAAAATTAACAAATTCTTCAATTTCATTGTTAAATGTTCTTATAACTCTTTTATCAACATACTTAGTTTCATCAGTATCTTTTTATTAAAGCATACTCCACTTTTTACTTTCTACATCATAATATTTAATTAAATTAATTTTTCATATCTATCTCTCCTTTATATCAATCTATTTTATAATCCGAAAGTAGAAATAGACTTGCAAGTCCACTCTAGTCTAGTTATATTATACCATAAATTATATGTTTTGTCAAGCAAATTAGACAATATTGTCTTAAATGTTTTAATTTCTTTTTTATTATAAATAAACAATAGTTTAGATAAAAGAAAAAGGTTAGTTTCCTAACCTTTTTCTAATTATATTTTTACGACATATAACAAATTATAAATCTTTTTCTCTGTCTTTTGATTTTTCTTCAACTTCCTTAGTTGATACTTTCCCGTATTGTTGATTTTTCTCTTCAAATCTTTTCTAGTCTTTTTATCATTACCATTATCAAATTTTTTTCAAAAACTTTTAATAAATCATCAGATTTTTATAATATCGTTATCAATATGTTCTTTAAAAAGAAAGTCTTATTTCTTCTTCAAAATTAACTCTTTCTTTGTCTATTTCTTGGCATAATTCTTTATAAACAGGGTCTGTATAGTCATAGACATCATATATTTGTTTCTTTTCTCCGTTTAGTTCAGTAATTCCTATTCCTATACCATAAGTTGTTATTTTTGCCAATTTTCAAATTTTTGTTAAATCTTCACCCATAAATTCATCAAAATCATAATTTTTCAAGATTTTCTTTAGCATATTCTCTTACTTTATCATAATCATTATTTTCACTAGCACTATTGTCATAGCAATTCTCCATCATTAGTATATATTTCAAAAGGAGATAACTTTTTTATCTAAATCATATCTTTCGACCATTTCTGTTCTTGTCATTGTATTATCAAAAAAATATGAAAGCATTATAATCTTTGTATTTATCAGTTTTTAACTCCTTTTTCCCAATTTTTCTTTATCTAACAAAGTATTATCTTTAAGTTTATACTCATTTTTGATATTTTTCAAATTCATTTTTCTACTACTGCCTCAATTATGTCTTGTTGATAACTACGGATTTCTTCTTTTTAATTCATTATTGTTTGTATTCTCTTTTTCCAGGTGCTTTTTCTTCTAACTCAACATTTTTATTTCTTTGTTTTTTTAAATAAATAATTAGCTGAAATTTCATATTTATCAAAAACTTTCTTTAAGTCTTTTTCTTTAACTATTCCATCTTTATCTGTTATGTTATCAATTTCTTCTTTTATAGCTTGTCTATATACTTTAGCCTCTTCTGATACATTATCTAAAAAGTTCATCATAAGTATTTTCTACATAATCTCCATAATTGTATTTAGTATATTCTCCATTTTTCTTTTCAAAAAGAATTTCAACATCATTGTTTTTAAAGGTTTCTTTTTATATGATTACTAAATTCGACTATATCTTTAATATTTATATCTTTTTCTTCTTTTAATTTTTCTTCTAGTTTTTCATTATTATTCTTACTATTGAAAAATCAAAACCATCTACTGTTACTTTGAAATCAGGTAACTTATCTTCTAATCCATATCTTTCAAATAAAAGATATGGTGATTTTTTTCTTCAAAAGGTTTTAAAGTTTCATTTTTAAAATCAATGATAAACTCTTCTTCTTCTTCTATATCATATAAGTTTTTAAATTCGTCTTTTGCCTATTCTTTTCAAATTTGGTTTCTCTTATTATTATACTTTTTATAACTATCAATTTCTTTTTGTAAATTCTCCTAAATCTATTTTTGTCTTTAACTTTTTCATTTAATTTTTCATAATGATTAAGTTTTTCTTTTTAAATCATCACTATATTCAAATTTGTTTAATTCTCTTTCTTGTAAATTCTTTCTTACATCTATAAGTCCTAAAGCAAAAGATAATTTTTCAGGCATTTCATAAGAATTATATAAGTGAACTAATTCTTTAACTTCTAAAAATCCTTTTCTTTTCCTACTGTTCTATCTTTTTAAATCTAATCTACTTTTTTTCTTCGTAAAATTCTATTTCTTTGTCTGTTCCTTTGTTTTTCTAATATTGATTGATATAATCTGTCTTCTCCTTTTTATATCATATCTTTCATATAGAGAATTTTTATCAATATTATCTTTAATAGGATTTACTTTCTCTACTTCCCTAAATCTTTTGACTAATTCTTCCCAATCTTTATTCTTTTCTAAGAAATCATTGTTCTTAAATCTGTATTCATTAGGAGAAGTTTCGTTAAGTTCTGTTTTTATTACATAATCTAAAAAGTCTTTTTTGGTATTCTTTTTACACTTTTCTTAAACTTTTCTTCATCTTCTTTAAATTTAGTATGTTTATTCATAAAATCAAAAGTTTCAGTTTTATTCTCAAAATCTTTCTTTTCAGTGTTCAAGTTTTTCTTTAGGACTTCTTTTCAATATCATCATTTAATTCTATAAACTTATCTTTAGCATTAAAATTAAAATCTTCGCATAATTCTTTTTAAATCTTCTTTTTTCAATATAACCATTTTCATCTGTTATATTTTTGAAATCTTTCTTTTATAACATTTCCATGAGGCTTTTGCCTCCATTATAATTTCCTTATATAATTGATAATCTCTGTCTTCTTCTTCTTTTTTGAATGGACTTCACTTGGTAAACCATATCTTTTATAAAGTAAACTATCATTATCACCTAAAAACTCATTTAAAGTAGTGTATTTAAAATCCATATCATATTCTTCAGAAGTTTCATCAAAAACATCATCTCTTAATTCAGTAGTATCTATTCTAAATTTTTCACCAAAAACTACTGTTTTGTCTAATAATTGTCCTAGTCTTTCTTCTTGATATTCTTTGATATTTTTCTACTTTTTAAGTCAATGTCTTCATTGTCCTTAAATTTTTCATTTAGTTTTTTATAATATGCTAAATCTTCTTTTTAATTCATCACTAAGTTCAGTTTTCTTGACTTTTTCAATTACATTTTTCTAAAAATCTTTAACTTTTATTCATATCTTCACCTTGATTTAACATTTCTATCCCATCTTTAAGAAAGTTACTAAATTTTTCTTTTTCATATTTTTCTCCTTTACATATCTATTTCTTTATCTTTTTCTTTAATTTCTTCTACTTTAACGACTTTTTCTTTTTGAATTAGAAGATAAATCTTCAATTAATTTTTCAGTATCTTTTTGTTAAAACTTCTTTTTCATCTATTAATTCTAATAACTTATCTTTTTACTGTATTAGTATATGATAAAACCTCATAATCTATATTATCATCAATTTTTGTTAAATTCATTCCTAAATATTCTTCATAATTATTTTGAATTTATATATTCGGTTTCTTCTTCAAAGAAAAATCATTATTAAAAGTTATTGTCATAAGTTTATTATTATCATAATTTGCTATTTTACTCCAATTTTTCGATTTTTGTTTATATTTGTATCTTTTTAAGAGGTCATTCAAAACTCTACTTTGTCAATTCTTTCTATAAAACTTTCAATTTCTTTTTATGTTGTTTTCTTTACTACCACTATCAAATAGTAATTCATCTTCGTTATCGTACACTTTAAATGCTGGTAATTCATCTTCTAATCCATATCTTTTTACCATTTCATTTTAAAGGAAAAATTGTTGTAATTTTTTTCTTTTAGACTATCATTTTTCCCATATATAATTCTCAAGGCAATAATTATTAAAATCTCCATTAAGTTTTTTCTTTTAAATCTTCTTTTAGTAATTTAATAGCACTACTCATTTTTTCATAATTTGGTATGTTATCTTTCAAAAAGAAGATAAAAAGTTAGCTTTATATTAGAAATTTCTTCTTTGTATTTATCTTTGTTATTTTTCAACTTTATTTAACCAATATTCTTCTGATTTAACGACTATCTTTTTCTGTTGCTTTCACTTCTTTTTCATCGAAATTAGAATATCTGTTTTCTAACATTTCTACTTTTTCTTCACTAATTAATCCTTTTTTCACTGTTTCTAATTAAGTCTTGTCTTACTTCTCCAAATATAAGTTTTAGCCTCTGTTATAGTATAATCAGCAATTTTTTTCTAAGTGATTTCCTGTGTATTCTTCATAATCTTCAAATTCTTCTTCTGTACTTTTCATTTGTCCTATAACTAACTTTTTCTTTTTAAGAGATTATCCCAAGATTTAACATCATTTTAATTTTAAGTTTCCCCAAAACTCTTCGCCTTTTTATCTATTATAAATTCTTCTAAATCTCTTGTAGGTAAAAGAACTTTCACTATCATATAATTTATCTCCATTTTGTGAATATATGATAAAATCTTCTTTCTTTATATCGTATCTATTTAGTAATTCTTCATCTGTAAGATTATTTCTAAATATACTTTCTCTTGTGTTATAGCAAAACATAGTTTCATCTTCATAGTCTGATAATATTTTTTTCAAAGCCATCTCTTTTTAAAAATATCATCTTTTTATTTTTATAATTTTTCATTATCAATTTTTTTCTAAATAATCTTTTTCTTTTTAAAAAAATCTAAAAATTCTTTTTTTATTTTTCATTGATTTGTTCAGTAAAATGCTTTAAATCTTTGTTACTTATCAAATTATCTTTTTCCTAAAGTTTTTCTAATAATTCTTTATCCTCTTTCATTTGTTCTTGTTCTTTATTTAACGCTACCATATACCCTTTAAAATCATTTTATGTTATGTTCTTTGTTATAATTATCCTCTAAAGACTTCAAAACGCTTTTTATCAATTTCATAATCATCAAATAAAGAGATTTCTTCTAATAAAATTTTATCTTTTTATTTTTCACTTCCAAATGTACTTATATATTGGTAAAAATCTTCTTTTGTACTTTCATTTTGAAATATCTATATTCACTCCTTTTTACTTCGTCTGTTAGGATATTTTTCTCTATTTGCTCTCCAATCTTCAAAAATATCTTTTTAAACCTAGTTCACAATTTTTTTATTAAAGCTGTTTACAGTTTCTTCTTTAAAATCAAACTCTAAATCTTTTTGCTTTTATTAAATCTTTAAAGATTTCAACATCATCAAATTCTTTCTTTAATCCAAGTTCTTCTGATAAAGTATTAGAAAACAACCTTTAATTCTCCTTGATTTTAAAAATCTAACTCTACATTATATTCACTCAAAAAGGACTTAATTTTTATTTTTTTCTTCTACTTTTTATCAAAACCTCATCACTTAAAATTTCTTCATAACCTGATTTCATAGCAACCTTTAATTCTTCTGTATCGTTCCAATCTTCTTTAAAAGTTGTTAATCTTTTTCGTCTTCAATTCTTTCTTTAACATTTTCATAAAAACTATCTTCTTTCATCTTTTCAAATAGATACTATCAAGATTAGGACTAATCATATTTTCCAATTATATGTTCTCTATCATTAATTAAATTTTCAGCTATAACAGGAACTGCTCTTTTTACTATCTTTTAACGCCTCTTTTGTGCTTGAATTATAGCCATAAAATAAAGCTGTATCTATGTCATCAACTAATTCTAAAAAGTTTTAAAATCAGGTAATTCAGAAATAGTTCTATCTAAAAGTTTATTACTTACTTCTGTCGATTTCTACCATTTTCAAAAGTTCAATACTATCTTGTAATAATTTTTTAATTCTATTTTATTCATATTTTTCTCTCCATTTTTATATATATTTTTATAGAAAGTTGAGATTTAACTCTCAACTCTACTATAATTATAATCTAAAAATTCTATTTCTTTGTCATCTTTTTCAGATTTTTCAACTTCTTTTCTTTCTTATCTTGCTACTTTCTTTTTCTTCTTCTACTTTATATTTTTCTCTAATGTACTCATATCCATCAATAACATTATTTTCAACTTTACTTGCTAATTCTTGTCTTAAATCTTCAACATAAGTTTTGATTTCCTCATAGACATAATCATAAATTTCTCCATTATCAAATATTGGTGAAAAATATTCATCTACACTTAGAATTGATTTTCTTCTCCTCATTTATTGAAGAGTCCTATTACTTCTCCACTCTTTAATAAATTATCCCAATCATTTATATTGTAATAATCCATATTATCCCAAAACTCTTGTCCTTTTTGTTTCTACAATGAATTTTTCTAATTTCCTTTTATATCATCAATATCTGAATAATCATCTACATAGGGTATTTCATCTCCATTTTTAGTATAAATTTCAAAATTAGAGTTGCTATATCATATCTTTCACCAAGTTCTTTAGCTGATAGATTTTTGTATAAATATTAGTTAATTCTTCTCTGTTTTGGTCTAAATAATCTTTTACTATTTTTCCAAATTTCTCTTTATCTAAAGCATTATCTTTAACATCATAATTATAACTATGTTTGAATAATTGATTTTTCTTCTTCTAAAATTTCTAAAAATATCATTCTTTATCTTTTTAACTTCTGTATTAATTTTTCTAATTTATCTGTATCCTAATAACTTGTCTTCAATTTCTTTTAAATCATCTTCAAGTTTATATTCTTTGTTATAAGTTATATACAGTTCTCTAAAAGGTCTTTGTCTATTTCTGTTATCTTTGTAATGAAAAACTCTTCTTTAAAAACTTCATCTTTAATATTGTCAGAACTTACAGTCAAATACTCATTAAAATCTTCATAACTATTTTCTCTTTTAGCTTGTTTCCAATCTCTAAAAACTTCTTTTTAGAATTTTCAACTGTTTTTCTCATCAATTTTTCCTTATCAAAGTAGGTGCTAACTCTTTTCATATTTTGATGTCTTCAAGTATTTCTTTATTTGTGGATATTCTTTCATCACTTAAAAACATTACCCTAACGCCTTACATCTCCTACTGTTAGATTATTTTCATCAACTTTATATTCTTCTAAAAGCAAACTTGTATTTCTTACTTTGTATTCAATCTTAGTATGTTATATTTTTCTTCATATTTTTCAAGCATAACTTCTCTTAAAGTTTTAGCCTCTCAAAGTCTTCTTCTTTAGAATATCTTTCAAACAATGCTTTTATCAATTTCAGGACTTATTATAGAACTATTATTATTAGCTATTTCTCTGTTATTTATTAAACTTTCAGCTAAACTTTTTAGGAGTTGATTTATTAAAAATAAATCTTTATCTTTTTAGTAGAATATTTTTCTGTAATATCACTTACTATTTTATTTTCTATAAATTCATCAAATATAGGAAGTTTTTCACTTTCTAAAAATTCTTCTAATTCTTCTTTATCTAAATCTAGTATAGCTTTTTCATATATTTTTCTATATTATAATCTTTAGTTTCAAATCCTTTTTCATCAGTTAATCCAATTTTCACTTATTTGAAATAAAACTTCCAATTAAATTTGTTTCTTCTTTTTCTTCACTATAATCACTTACTATTTAAAATGTTTATTGTCTATAACAATATCTTTTCAAGAACTATTTCTGTATTCTTCATAGTTTCTTTAGGGATTTTTATATTTTGTTTTGTTTCTTCAAGTTCAAAAAGTTCTGCTAAATTTAAGTTTTCTTCATAAATGAAATACTTGCATATTCATTTTCATAAGCATTATCAATAGCATTTTTAATGAAGTTAAAATGGTGAACTTTCTATTTTTCTTTATTGTACAAGTCTTCAACTTCATAACCTTGACTTTGTATTAAGAAAAACCATAGGATTAAATTGATTTTCTATTGAAAAAGCTGTGGGATTAAAAATTTCCTTATGCAATTCTTCTTTTTAATAAATCAGGCTTTTTATAACTTTCGATTAAAAATTCTTCATCATAGGCTTTTTGTATATTTATCATTTTTATCATTGCATAAAAATTATTTGAACATCACCATAACTGTTTCTCAATAAGTCCATTTCATTTTACATCAAATGTAAACTCATCAAATACAATATTGTCAAGTTCTTCTTTTTAAATTTTGGTATTCTTCACTGTTTTTCATTATAATCACAATATTTTCTTTAAAACACTTTCAATTAATTCTTCACTATAATCAGACATTGAATTTCTTTCCAATATAAATTCAGCGACAGCGTCTGATAAATATTCTGTTCCTATTTTGTCTTTTTATTTCTCTTATTTCTTCCATATCATCAGGTACAATTTGGTCATTATAACCCCAATATATTTGAAATTCATTACTATTATAATTTTCCTTTTTAATAAATCTAAACCTATTTCTTGAACATTTTTCTAATGTTAATCTTTGTTTTTCCATATTTTTCTCCTTTTTGTAATAAGTGGGTATAAAAACCCACTTATTGACTTATATTTAAAAAGTTTTTCTAAAAATCTAAAATTCTAAAAATCTAAAAATCTATTTCTTTTTTCATTAGTTTTCTACTTCTTCATTTTTCAATTTCTTCAATTTCTTCTTTTCTACTCGTAATCTTCTACTTCATATTTTTCTTTTTAATTTTATCAAAGTTTTCTTTAGTAATTACATTATCTTTAGTATTTTTCTTTTTATCTCTTGTCTTAATTCATCTGCATAAATTGAAAGTTCATCTTGAATTTTTATTATATATTTCACCCTCATCAAATATATCACAACAATAATCAACATAGTTATTAAAAAGGTTCAGAATTTCTTGAAATAATACCTATTACCTTTTCATCTTGTAATAAACTTTCCCAATTTTTCACATTATAGAGGTTCATATCTTCCCAAAACTCTTCACCTTTATTTGGTACTACAACTTCTCTTATTTCTAAAAATTATGATGTTTGTCTTTACTATCGAATAATATTTCATTATCTTTAGTATATATTTTAAAAATCAGGCATTTTCATATCAAATCTTTTCAACTAAATCTTCTAAAGTAAAATTATTTAAAAAAATATCATTTTTATATTCACTAAATTCATTGACAAAAATCAGTTTTTATAGTTTCAAAATTATCTTCATCTAATGTTTCTTTTTGAAATATGATAGTTATTATCTTCTGTTTTTCAATATACCCTTTATCTTCTAAAGTAATTTAATAGTTGTCCTTGCATTTCTTTTTACATCTTCTTTAAATGCAACTAAATCTCCACTCATTGATTTATTTTTGTTTTCTAATCTACCTAAAACAGCTAATTGTATATCATCATCTAAAGAATATTTTTCAATAAAGTTTTTCATAATCTTCTTTACTTAAATTTATAATAGCTTTTTGTATAGACTTTTTCTATATCTACTTCGTGAGGTACAAATGCTTTTTCATCTGTCAACTCTATTTTTATTTCTATTAAGTACAGAACCTACTGTAAAAATTTCACTTTCTTCTTGTTCTTCACTATAAGCACTAACAATTCTTACATCATTCATATTTAAAATAATGTCTTTTTCTAATTGTATTTGATTGTGTTCTTCACTAAAAATTATCTTTAGAAATTACAATATTTTTCCACTTTCTTCAAATAAAGCTAGTTCATCTAAAAACACATCTTCTTTGGTAAATCCTATATTAAAAAGTAGCGTCAGTATTTGAATAATCTTCTAATTCTCTTTTAAATGAACTTAAAAATCTTGATTTTTTCAACCTTTTCTTTATCGTACAAGTCTTCCATTTCATATCCTTGACTTTTGTACTAAAGAAAGCAACAAGTTAAATCCATCTTCTTCTAAAATATCTTTCAAATTATTAGGATTTTTGTATAATCATTAAAAATAATTCGATAAATCTCCCATATCTTTATTTTTGGTCTTTACAAAGGTAAGAATTTAACTTCCCCTACATTAGTGTTGCTCATAACTTGTTTTGCGTCCACTTCTATTTGAAAACTTTTCTACAACTACTTCATCTAATTTGTTAGCAATTTCTAAATATTCATCACTATCACTTGGATAATCTACTATTTATTTAAAACTTTTTCTGTTAATTCATATAGTATATCTCTTTCATACTCTTTTATTACTATATGACAAATATTCTGCAACAGCACTTTCTAAATAATCTGTTCCTATTTCTTTTTAATTCTCTTATTTCTTCTATTTCATCAGGAGAATATCTGTTTCTTCATCAAACCCATAAGTCAGTACAGTATTATCTCCATTTTCTCTTTTAACAAATCAAATGCTAAATCATCAAAATTTTCTAATGTTAATTTTTCTTTTTATCACTCATTTTTCCTCCTACATTTCAATCTCTTTACTAGATTTTTCAACTTCGTTAGTTCCATTTTCTTTTTCTTTATAATCAGTTTCAATGTATTTTTCTTTTTTATTTTTCATAGTTTTCTTTACTTATTTTTATTATCTTTACTATTTTCTACTAAATCTATTCTTACATTTTCTAACTGAACTATATTTTTCTTCATAAGTCTTGAAGAAAAATTCTTTTCTATCCATTTCTTCAAAAACAAATTTAGAATAATCATCATAAGTTTTTGTTTGTTTCATTAGATAATATTGTTACAGAATTATCGTTGATTAAACTTTCCCAATTTTTGGTTTTGAAAGAGCCATATTATTCCAAAATTCTTCACCTTTTTTTATCTACTATAAATTGTTCTAAATCTTTTGCTTTTTCCCTTGTTTCACTGTTATAAAGCATTTCTCCACTTTCATTGTTATAAATTGTGAAATCAGGCAATTCAGGTCAAATCTTTCTACCAAATCTTTAGCTGAAAAGTTTTTTGTAAATACATCATTTTTAAACTCTAAACTTTGAGAAAGAAAAATCATCAACATAACTTTCAAAAATTATCTTTTTCTAAAAACATCTTTTTAAATTTATATTCTTCCTTTTCTCTCTCTATAACCCTTTTCTTCTAAATAATTTAATAATTCACCTTGCATTTCCTTTATGCTTTTATTAAATTCTTGCATATCTTTAGGTGAATTAAAGTTGTTTCTAATTTCAATTTTTCTAATTCTTCTTCTTGAAGTTCTTTTTCTTCTAAAAATTTATCATTTTCATATTTTTTCCTTGTCTACTTCAGTGCATTTCAAATGCTTTTTCATCAGTAAGCATAATTTTTCTCTAACAAATCCACCTATTGTATAATTACTTTCTTCTTGTTCTTCACTATAATCACTATATATTTTTACTTTATCTCTACTTATAACAATTTCTTTTCTAAAAACTAAATCACTTTCAGTAGACTTAGGGATTATTATATTTTGTTTTGTTTCTTCTAAATCTATCAAATCCCTTAAATTCATATTAGTATAAAACCAATTTTTACATCTTCATAAAAACCTTTTTATTTCTTTTGATAAAGATTTTTAAGAAAGGTGATTTTTCAACTTTTTCATCATCATATAAATCTTCAACTTCATATCCTTGACTTTGTATCCAAGAAAAACATAGGACTATCTTGTGAACATCATCTCTAAATTCTTCAGAAATATTAAAGTTAGATAAATAAAGTTTTTCATTATCATTAGGTGATAAAATAACAGCTACATCTCTTACTCTTGTATTTTTAAAAATGTCATTTTGTATTCATATTTATTGAGAAGTTTTCTTCAACAATTTCAACTGCTTTATCAAAAAGTTCTTGATACTCTTCACTTTCATAAGAATAATCACTATTATTTTCTATTGTTCTTTTCACAAGTTCATCTTTCAAATCATCTATATAGTCAAAAATTTACTTCTGATAAATAATCTTCAAATGCGTCATATAAGGTTTTCATATTCATTTGCTTTTTATTTCTCTTACTTCTTCCATAGTTTTCTTTCATAATTTCTTCATCATAATTATAGTAAACCGAAATTTCATCACTGCCAAAATTTTCTTCTTTTAATAATTCTAATCCTATTTCTTGGACATTTTCCAATGTTAGTCTTTTTGTTTTTCCATTTTTAAACTCCTTTTTATTTTTAAAAACATATTTTTAATAAGCAATTTTTAATAAGTAATTTCTAAATTTCCATTTCTTTATCATCTTTTTCTTTAATATTTCCTTTGTATCTCCTTGAATTTCTTTTTAACTTCTTTTTCATCTTCCTTTTTCTCAAAGTACCAAAAAGTGCTTTCTGAAAATTTTTATATCGTATTTTTCTTCAAACTCCTTTTTGAAATTTAACTGATTTTTATAATTGCTTTTTATCATCATCTAATTCTATTTCTGCTTTTATTCTCTCAAAACCCTTTTCCAAAAGTTCTATTCTTTTTATCAATAAGATTTTTCTTCTTTTGAAAAATTTTTCTAAATAAAGATTATCATTTGCATAAAAGTAAATCATAGTCTTCTTTTCATATCCATTACTCTTGAATAAATAAGACTATCTAAATCTTGTTCATCTAAGATAGTTGAACCTACTTTTTATATTTTTGTTTTTCTACTTCATAATCAATATTATTTTTCCTTTAAAAATCTTTCCAACTGAATTTATTTGATTTTCATTTAAAATATCAACTAAAATTTGAGATTTATTCATATAATCATTAATGAAATCTATGTATACCTTATGATTTTCTTTATCAACACTTGCAAATAAATGTTCTTGCATTTCATTAAAATCCATTGTTTTTAATTTTTCTTGAATAGCTTTATTTTCTTCTTTTTAAATTTAACATAATATTTAACCCCACTTTTTATTTTTCTAAATCCTGTACTATTTCTTTTTAAGTTAATTTTTCATCTGTATGATTACTTCCTACACTTACCATAATATTATCTACTTCAGTAAGAATAAACTTTTTGATTGTATGATAAAGGATAATTTTCAATTATTTTCTCTATATCATTAAAATTAAGTTTTTCCTGATGAAAGAGTACCATCTTCTAAATCTCTCAAATCATTTTTCTTTTAATAGATACTTTTTGATATATCTTCTATATTCATTGAAAAACTTTTCTCTTGCTTTTTAAAATACTTCCCTATTTCTTTTTTCTTTTTCTTTTGTTCTCCATTCATTTTTAGGAGAAATTGTTTCTTCTGATTTGTTATCACCTTTCTTTAAAAAACCAAAACATACGCTCACTTCCTTTTTTTACATTTTTACAATTCTTTTTATAATTTTTCTTTATAATTCTATTTCTTTTTCACTATTTTTCATCTTTTTCTTTATTTTCTTTAGTTGTATTCTTCTTATCAAAAAGTTTTATTCTATCATCTAATTTTTGATAATTTTTTTCATAATCTTTTTAGTTATAAAAGGTTCTTTTTCATCTTCTTGAATTAAATCGTATACTTTTTCTTTTACTGTTTCTCCAATACTTGTAAACTTATCTTTAAATCCTTTATCAGACAATTTATCGGCAACATCTTTAATATATCTATTATAACCATTATAAGCTATTAATTCTCCGTTTTTATCCTTATGGCAAACTTCAAGTTTATCTATTTCTCCTAAATCTTTAATATCAAAACTCCATTTATCTTTTCCATATTCACTAAGAATTTCTAAAAATTCTTTATTAGCTTATTCGTTTATTTCTTCTTTAAAATTACTTGCAAAAAGCAAGTCCACTTTCAGTATAAACAAAGAAATCAGGTAAATTATCTTCTTCGTCAAAATATTTAATAAGTTCTTCTTTACTTAAATTCATTTCTTTTTCCAACATCTTTAGCAAGTTTACCAATTTCTTTATTAAGTTTATTTCTATATTTTCTTTCATCTCCAATTAAAAGTTTATCTTCATCTTCTATAAGAAAAACTTCCTACCTTTTCAAACACTTCTTTTTCAAACTTACTTTTCTATTTTTAAGAACTCATTTATTTGCTCTTTTACTAAAGTTTTTCGACAAATTTTATATTTTTCTTTTATATCTATTTATTCCATTATCTTCAAAAACTTTATCTACATTTTTAAAAATATCACTTTCTTTTTATGCAAACAGCTTGTTCTTTATATTCTTCTTTTTATTATATCTTTTATTATAGTTTTTACTGTTTGATTATCTCCAAACATATCTAATTTTTCGGCTAAAAATTTTTATGTTCTTTAGTATCTTTATCTAAAGATTTATTTACTATATCTTTTCACAATTTCTTTTTAATTCTTGTTTATCTAATGTTTTTTGTTTTTCATATTCTTTAACTTGTTCAATCAATTCTTTTACATCAGCACCTGATTGACAACTAATTTGATAATCAACACATCATCATTTACATTCACTTGAGTTGCTTTTGTATATCTGTCTACAAAATAATTGTCTTTATCATCATATTTTAAAATATGAACTCTATATGGATTTTTCTTTAGTTTCTACAAATTTATCTGTACCATTTTTTTCAATAAATTTGTTTTGTAACTAAAAAGTCCATAATCGTTATCAAATTTATATCTTATATATGCTGGATTTTTCATTTTTCTTCTACTAAATTTTTCTCTTGTTAATCCTTTAAAATTCTTTATAGGTGTATCAATTTTTAATTCTTCTTCTATAAAATCTTCCATATTTTTCTCCTTTTTCTATTACAGTATTATCTGATAATCTCATTTCTAATCTAGTTTCATCAGAATTAATATTAGATAAAGTGAACTTAACAGTTCTTACACTTTCATCATAATTTAGATTAGTTTCCATTGTTCTAAGATTATAATTAAAAATATCCTCATATTTTTGAATGTTCTGTAACGCCTAGTGAACTACTCCCACTTCTATAAGTGGTAGCTTTTTGGGAAGTATATGCTTTTACTAGCCATATATATTTACCAAACTCTTCGGATAGTTCCTACCCTGATACATATTTTCTAACTTACTTTTTAATATCTCTAAACCTTTTCTTAATATATTTATACTTGCATTGTAATCTCTATCTGTTCTAAACCACAACATTCGCAATTATATATTCTTTCAGATAGTTTTAGAGTTTCTTTCACATTGCCACAACAAGAACAAGTCTTAGAACTTGGATAGAAAGTAGGTACTCTTACTACTTTTTCTTCCATACCAATTAGCTTTTATATTCTAGTTGTCTTATAAACTCACTCCAGCTTACATCTGATATGCTTTTAGCAAGTTTGTGATTTTTAACATTCCCTTTATATTTAAGTCCTCTATACATATTATATCGTGGTTATTGATAATGTCTGTACTTAACTTATTTATAAAGTCTTTTTCTTTTATTTCTAATTTTATTATGTATCTTTGCTACTTTCTTCTTTTTGCTTTTTGATAGTTCTTACTATCTTTTAGCTTTTTATCACTATTCTTAGCAACTTCTCTTCTCTTTGATAATTTTTCTTTGCTCTCTTTTTAGTTTATCTTCATATTTCTTTGTTAGTTTTTAAGTTTTCTACTTTTTGTATTATCACTCATAATAGCAAAAATCTTTTTATTCCTAAATCTATACCTATATTTTTATTAGCCTTTGACAATTCTTCTATTTCTTCTTCACATAGTATAGATATATAATAATGATTGATACTATTCCTACTAACAGTAACGCTCTTAATTATGCCTTTTATTTCTCTATGTAATCTAATTTTTAACCAATGATTTAAGTTTAGGTAGTTTAATATATCCTTTATCAATATAAATAGCACCTTGATTATTGGTAGTATAACTTTGAACAGGATTAGATTTACATTTATACTTAGAAATCCAAACTCTTTTATTCCTTAGAAAATTCTTAAATGCCTTTTTCTAAGTTTAGCTGTGCATTAGCAAGTGCTAAACTATCAACTTCTTTTAAATATGGATATTCTTCTTTATATTTAGCTGGAGTAGGATATTTTAGTTTTTAATTCCTGTTAGTTTATATTCTTCATAATTCTTTTTCTATCATCTAACATAAGATTATATACTTTCCTAACACAACCAAAAGTCTTAGAGAAAAAGATAATTTGCTCTAAGCTAGGATATATTCTAAATTTATATGCTTTCTGTACTATCTTAGTTTTCATTTTCTTTTCTCTCCTTTATTTTTTTGCTTTCAATATAATAATATTATAACATTTTTTTATTTGTTTTCTTACTTTTTAAGAAAAAGCTAAAATTATTTTAAGAATTTATTAAAATAAAAATAGCTTTTCAAGGTTTCTCTTATTTAGTTGTTTTTTTAACACAAATCTATACTTTTTGAGTAATTTCAGGATATTTTTCTAAAGGATATTTAACTCTGTCCACTTTTTGATAGGAACATTTCCAAGTGGTCTTGCATAGATTTTATAATCTCCATATAAGGCTTGGTATATAACTAATTGCTCTTTTTGTTTCTGTATGTTCAGCAAGATATAAGGTTTTTATATTCTTTCCTTTTAAAATGCCTATAAACAACTCCTAATTGAATTTCTCTTTTTATCTTCAACTTCTTTTGTATTTTTTTCTCAAAATCATATTTTTCTCATAAGAGTTATTGTATTGTTCTCTAAAAATTAAGTAATCTCCAAGTATTACCATTTCAAGTGGTATGTCTTTACTTATTTTAATAAACATTCCACCAGCAACCTTTATAGCGTTCAAATCTTTAGAAAACTTAATAGCTTTTTTCTCTAAAAATTTCAAATACTTCTTCCATATTTTCTAATGTTATTTTTTAAGGCATTAATTTCTTTTTAGACTTTTTCTTCAATGTATTTTTCCATAATAACCCACTTTCTTTCTAAAAATCAAAACTTTTTAAATAAAGACTTCTTAATTTCTTTCATTTCATCTTCTAAACTTTTTATAACAGCTTTTTCTCTGAATTACAAGTTTTCATTAAATTTTTTTCATCTAATATTCTTCTATGTAAGTCATTTGCATTTACAAAAACTCAAATAAATCTTTATTTTTCTATAAAATTTCCTATTTTCACAACTTCCAATTCCTTTTCTTCTATATAATGTTTTAAATTATACAATACATTGCCTATTACTTTCATCATAGGTAATAGATTATTTTCATTATAAATCAAAAATTCCAATCCCTTTTTCTTTTTACCTTTTGAGTGAATTTATCTCTAAATTTATATAGGACAATATCTCCCTCAAAACAAATCATAATCTCTTTTATCACAACAATTTTAAAAAGGTGCTACATAGAATTCTTCATTACTTCTAAACTCTACTTCGTTGTTTTTAAAAGTATTAATTTACCTAAAAACAGTGAATATCTCTTCCCTAGTTAATGCTTTTTCATTTTTAAATCATAAACTTTAAATTTGTATTTAACATCAGATTTAATTTCAGTATTTTTCATCTAATCACCCTCATCTAATCACTTATTTCTTCTTTTTTATTAAAAATGCCATTTTCATTGAAATAATATTTTATTACATTTTTACAAAAATCTGTTAGATTTTTAAGTTGTGTTTTTAAGAAAACTTAATAAAGTTTTATTTAATTTTTCCTCTATCTCTTCTTTTAATTCTGTTGTTATATCTTCAAGATATTCGTCGTCATTAATTTCCCAATCAGCTTGTTTTTCTGATTAAATCAAGTACATCATCTATATACAAAACAAGGTTCATATTCTTTCTTTTCACCTACATAGATACAAACTAAACCATCTTCTATATAATCTGAAATATTATATTCTATCATTTTAAAAATTTTTCTCTATATTCTTAGTTTTTACCACATAACTCATATCTTTCATTATCTAAACTGTAAGTAAATTCACTAATAAACACCCTATTCTTTTTGTTTTTATTATTTATATTATACCATAAAAATATTAAAAATCAATAAAATTAGACAACATTGTCCTAATTTTTGTCTTAATCTTTTTATAAAAAGAGAACTAATTTGTATGTTAGTTCTCTGATTTTTATTTAATCAATTCAAGTTCATCATAGATATTTTTCTTTAATGATTTGCATATTTGAATTTGGTATTTCATTTTAAAAATAAATTAGGATATGCTTTTTAGGTTTATTATACATAATTCTTTCAGTATAAAAACTTAAATATAATTCCTTTTTGGCTCTTGTTAAAGCTACATAACATATTCTTCTTTTCTTCTTCTAAGTCTTCTTCTGTTTGACATCTAAAACTAGGAAATATATCTTTTACCATTCCTACAACAAACACAACAGGAAATTCCAATCCTTTTTGAATTGTGTATTGTCATAAGTTTTACTGCATTTAAACTTTCTTCTTCATCTCTAATTGATTTCTTTAAAGAAATTTCTTCTAATAACATACCTAATTTATCTCCGTTATCAGAAGATTTGTCTTCCATTTCAGTTATTAAAAGTTTAAATTCTTCTATGTTTTTCACATCTATCTTCATAATTTTTCTCTGTATTTTATATTACTTTGAATAAAAATCAAAATAATGGGTTTCTTCTAAAAATTTTTCTAAAATTTTTAACAATTTCAGTTCCACTTTCTAGTTTACTTTGACTTCTTTTTAATTAAAAAGTAAAACTTTTCTATTTCTTCTCTTGCAACATTAGTTAAATTTGTTTCTTTAGCATATCTTAAACTTTCAAAAAGACTTATATCATACTTTTCAGCAAATTCTCTTAATCTTTCTAAACTAACATCTCCTATTCTCTTTTTAGGGGTGTTCAAAACTCTCATTAAAGCTATGTCATCATTAGGATTATAAAATAATTTTTAAAAACTTATCATATCTTTAATTTCAAGTCTATCATAGAAGATAGTCCACCAAAAAAATCTTAAAAGGAATATTTTTCTTTTTAAAAATTTATCTTCAAAATATTCTTGATTGAGCATTTGTTCTATAAAGAATAGTTATATCATTATAAGAATATCCTTTTTATAAGATTTTTATTTCAAAAGCAAACTCTTTCACCCTCTGCATAGTTATTTCTACATTGCAAAAACTTTAATAAGTTCTCCTTTTTCATTTGCTGTCCACAACTGTTTGTCTGTTTTTAGCTTTTATTACAATCAATAACTTTATTAGAACTATCTATTATTACTTTTGTACTTCTGTAATTTTGTTCTAACCTTATTGTTTTAGCATTAGGATAAGTTTTATTAAAACTTAATATATTCTTTATATCAGCACCTCTAAACTTATAAATACTTTTGGTTATCATCTCCTACAACACAAATATTTTTCATATTTACTTGCTATCATTTCTATTATTCTGAATTGTATTTGGTTAGTATCTTGATATTCGTCTACCATTATATACTTATATCTTTCTTGTACTTTGTTAAGTATTTCTTTATTCTCTAACAATTTCTTAGTTAGATATAATATATCGGCAAAATCAATAGCATTATTTTTCTTTTTAAAAATCTTTCATAGTAATTAAAAATCTATAATGTATTGTTTTTTGGGGTGTTTTAACAATGCTTGTTCCATAGCATTTATATCATCAACTAATTCAAATTCTTTAAAATTTGAAAAATATCCTATAAGTGTTCCAATGTCCATATCCATATCATTTTAAAAGATTATATCTTTTTATCTAGTTCTTCAATAGCTTTCTTTTTGGTCATCAGTATCATATACAGTTATATTTTTCTTCATAACCCTATATAATCATAATATACTCTCAAAAGTCTTAATCCAAAAAGCGTGGAAAGTAGATATAGTACATTTCTTAGCCTCATCTCCTATAAGACTTGTAATTCTTTCTCTCATTTCATTAGACGCTTTATTAGTGAAAGTCAAAGCTAATATACTGTAAGGACTTATTCCGTTATTTTCTATCATATTCGCTATTCTATATGTAATTGTTTTTGTTTTTACCTGTTCCTGCTCCTGCAAGTATTAAAAATAGCACCATTTATTTGCTCAACAGCTTGTCTTTGTTCTTTATTCAATTCAATTAATAATTGATTATTCATCTTTTCAACTCCTTAAACCTTTTTAGTTTTTGTACTTATATTATACCATAAAAACGCAAAAATTCAAGGTAAATCAGACAATAATGTCTTTATATTATAAAATTAAATAAAAATAAAAGGACTTGTAAGTCCTTTTTGCAAATTCTTATAAGAAAAATTTCTGTTACAACTCAATTTCTTTATCATTAGTTTTTCTCTACTTCAGTTTCTTTTTCTACTTCAATTTCTTTTTCTTTAGAAATATTTTTATTTTTGATTTTCTTTCTCTAAATCTTCTATTAGTCTTGTCAAACTTCTAACATCTTTTAGCATAAATCATCTCTTAATTCATTAAAATCTTTTGAATTTGTTACTCTTGTTTTTTTCATCTGTATGATATTCCAGTATTGCTTTTTACCCTATCTATTTCTTCTTTTACTACACTATCTTTTTTTCTTTCAAAAACTAAATTTGAATAATTTTTCTTTTGAGTAATCAGATATTAATTCTCCTGTTTTTCTTATTTTTCGTATGTAACAATAACATCTTCATTTTTCTACAAATCTTTTCCCAAGTATTGTAATTCAGATTTTTGAAGAAAGAAAAATAAAAGGTCATCATCTATATACTTTCGAAATAAATCTCCCGTACTTCTTTAAAATTATCTATTTTTCATATACATTAGAATTTTTTTATAAGTATTTCTATCGAAAATTTCTTCTCCGTCTTTATTATAGACTTTAAAATTGATGAAAATTATCTCTATATTCCATTTTCCTTTTTCATATATTTCTTTTAAACTGTTCATCTGTAATATTTGTTTTAAAATCATCAGTTTTTAAAAATCAAAAATCTTTAAAAACATATCCTGAACTAAAAATTAATCCTGTTTTTCACTTTTTTGAAGTTTATTTTCTAATAAGTCATCTAATATCTCAACTTTAAATTTTTTTCTAAATCTCTTATAAAAGTTAAAATTTCAAGTTTATTATCATCTCTTACATCATTTAAAAGCCTTATAATTTTGTTTATATTCTTCAAATTCATATTCAGGGTCGTATGTTTCGTGCAACATTTCTTCAAAACTTTCATCATCTTCACGCCCTATCCAATCCTCTTTAGTTAAACCATATCTATCTCTTTCAGGTTCAGGTTCAATATTATCATTAATTTCTAAATTGTTAGGATACATTCTCTCTATAATATCTAAAACCTTATCTTTTTATTTTTGTTTTTTTATTCCCATTATTTTTCACTTCCCTTTTTTAAAACAATTATGCAAGAAGTCTACTACTTCTATAAGTGGAAGTAGTAAACTTCCTTTTTACTCTATTTCTAATTCTTTTTTTCTTCCTTAACTTTTTCTTGAACTTCTTCTTTGTTTACGACTTTTTTTCTTTATTTCCTTTTTAAATTTTTCTAACTTATCTTCGACTTTTTCTAATTCTTTTTCATATTTTTTCTTTTAACTCAAAAGAAATCTTTAGTTTTTATACAGTTGTTTTTCTATGTCTGTTTTTTTCCCATAAGTTCTTTTTATACTTTGTACTTCTTCATTTATAATTTCTTTCTTTTTGAATTTACAACATTTTTCAGAATATTCTTCAAAGTCTGTATAACTCTTTGTGTAAACTTCACCTTTTTTTCATCAGTTTCTTTTTCATAACATATAGAAACAACGCCTTTTTCAGCAAGGGGTTTCATAACTTCTAATATCTTTCAAATCCATATTATCCCAAAACTCTTTACTTTCTACTTCTAAAACTGTTTCTTTTTAAAAGTAGCAATATCACAAAGTGAACTGTCATTTTTTTGTTATAAAGTAATTTATCAGGTGAAAAGAATTGTAAAATTAGGCAATTTATCTTCTAAATTAAATTTTTTTACAAAATCATCTTCATTAATATCCCCTTTGAAATTACTAGGGTGAATATTATAATCGTTATCAAAAACATATTTAAAAATATTTTTCTAAATCTGTATTAGGTATTACCATTTCTTTTTGTTTCATTTTTCTGTTATTTTTCCATTTTTTTATCTCTATATTTTTAAAGAACATTCTTCTAAATCATCTAAAATTTCCGTTTTTAACACTAATTTTTTTCCTTTTTTTCAAGTTCTAAATCTACAATTTTTTTCTTCAGTAAAATCGTATTCTTTATTGAACCCCTCAAATTTTTTTCTGCATTAGGAAACATTCTTCTTATATGGTCTTTATTTTTCATCTATAAATTCATTTAATCTATCTAAATCTTTTTATATCTTTGTCTTTATCATATTCTAAAAAAATATTCAAAAAGTTTTACTCATAACTCCACTTGCGTCGCCTCCGACAAGTTCATCTGATATTTTGTACCCACCACCACATTTAAAAAGAAAAAAATCTCCATTAGAAGTCATTCTAAAATCTCTTATAACATCTTTAGGTTTAAACTCTTCTTCTTTCATTACATTAAGTGTAAAAGCTATTTATTTTATGTAATAAATCAATATCCATTTGAAAAGTTCTAATTCCTGAATTTTGATTTTCATAAGTCATTTTTCCCTCATATCCAAAAAAATCTATTTTTATTGCTCATAATTTTCTCCTTTTTATTTAGTAGAAAGTTGAGATTTTTACCTCAACTCTCTACTTAATTCTTTATTTAATGTTTTTAAAAATTCATTTCTAAAAATCAATTTCTTTATCTTCTTTATTTCTTTAGTTTCTTCTTTTTCATCTTTACTTACATCTTTTGTTTTTATCTTTCTTTAAATTTACTTAATTTATTTTTCAAGTTTTTTTCTATATTTTTTTATCATATTTTTCTTTTAAATCTTCAAAATATTCTTCTTTAATATAATCTTTTTCTGCAATATCTTTTTACATCTTTTTACAAATTCTTCTACTACTTTTTCTTCAAACATTTTTTTCTAAGTTCTGTAATGACAGTAGGTTTTGCATAATCATCATAATCTTTGTATTCAACTAATCCGTCTTGGTATCCATCATACCCCTCAAAACATACTATTAATCCAGTTTCTTCAAAATCTTTCCAAGATTTTTATATCATACATATTCATATTATCATAAAATTCTCTGCCTTTAATATCTACTATCATTTCTTCCATTTTTTTCTACTTCACTAGGTTCTATCATTCTACCTTTTTTTATCTTGATAACCATAACCACCATCATCACTTGCAAAAAGCCATACCCTCGTCTGTGAAAACCTTAAAAGCTGGAAGTTTATCTTTTTAAATCTAATTTTTTTCAACTAAATATTCAGTTGAAAGTTCAATATCATCTACTTTATATTTAACATCATTATAAAGTTCATCTCTATATTCAACACTATCTAAGAAATCTTTTTATTAGTTCATTTTTTTCCATTACTTAAATATTTTTTTAGTTGTATCATCAGAATATTCTAAATGATTATCTTCTAAGTTTTTCTAACATATCTCTTTTAAATTCAGCAATTTCTAAATCAAATTCAACATCTTCTTTTGTTTGGCTAAAATCATACTCTCTATTAAATCCCTCAAATTTTTTTCTGCATTAGGGAATTTTTCTTTCAATATATTTAGAATTTTTTTCAATAAAATCATTTAAAATATCAAGTCTTTCTTTTTGTTTGCTCTTTATCATAATCTAAAAATCTACTAAAAGCACCTGTAACAGCACCTGTATTATCTCCTTTTAAAAGTTCTCCACTAATATCATATCCTATTCCTGTTTTTAAAAGTGAAATTACCATTATCCTTTTGTTTAAAAACCTCTTATAACTTCTTCAGCGTCAAATTCTTCTTCTTTCATTACATTAACAACAAAACTACTTATTTTAGGCAATAAATCACAATCTACCTCAAATGTTGTTGCACCTGTGTGTTGATTTTTCATAAATTTGTTCTGCCTCATATCCAAAAATCTGTTTTTACTCATAAATATACACTTCTCCTTTTTTTATTTTTAAGTTATTTTTAAAAAAATCTATTTCTCTATCAACTTTTTCTTCTTTAGCTTTTTTTGATTTTTTTCTTATTTTCTTTTTTTCTTCTTTAGTTTTAATTGCGTCTTTATGTAAGACATCAAACATTTTGTTCTTGCATTTGTCATCTAATAGTAATAGTTTTTCTTTATCTTCAATTAAATCTCTTATTTCAGTTTCTTTATAATTTAAAAGCCTTACATATCTGCTTTACTTTTTCCTGATAGTTCTTCTAAAACTTTATCTTCTTCATTTTTTAAAAAATCATCTTTTAAATAATTAATAAAACTTAAACTTTTTATAAAGATTTTCTTTTTCATCATTATAAACTTCTATCTTCTCTTTTCCTTTACTATCTTTAAATTCAAATGTAATTTCTTCTATAAATCCATCTTTTTTTAAAATCATTCCAAGATTTAATATCTTTCAAGTTTGAGTTATCCCAATATTCTTCACTTTTTATTTATTATTTCATTTTTAAGGTTTTTAAGACTTTCATCATTTTCAAATGAACTTTTATTAGAAAATAATTCTCCATTTTGAACTTATAGCTTTAAATGGTAAAAGCATTTTTCAGATTTTTCATCTGTGTAATTGAAAAGGCTTTCTATTTCTTCAGTAGGTATAAAAGAAATTAAAATCTAAACTTAAAAAGCTGTTTCAACTCTTTTTGTGTAAAATCAATATCAGTTTTTCCGTAAATTACACAATCTTTCATTATATCTTTTTTTGAAATTTTTCAAGATTTTTCATTCAAATTATCTTTTTTTCTAAAAAAATATTTTTTTCTTGTTCAAATTCGTCATACATTTTTTTGAAAGTTTTTCGGTTTTTCTAATTTATCATTGTGTAATAATTCATTTGCTAAAATATCTTTTTTTATATCTCTTTCGGTATATATGTCATCATTTTTCAATAACATTACATAAGGCTTTTTAAATCTCCTCTTGAAATTTTTCTCTTCATTTTATTTCATAATTTTTTTAATTCCTGTTGCTCTTTCAACTTCATAACTAGCATTTTCTAAATTATCTTTTATAATTTCTTTCATACCAACTTGCATATAAGTTTTTTTAGTTCTAACATCTCTAATATATGAATGTCATAACTTTTTATCTTTTGTTTTCTCTTCAATTCTTTCTTTAACTTCACCTGAAATTACATTTCCAAATTCACTTCTATTCTTTAAGTTCACTAAAGTTGCAATGTCTTCTGTTCTGCTTTCAAAATATGGTTTATAGACATCATCAGGTACGAAACTTTCTGTTAAAAAAGTTAAATTCATTCTATCATCTGTTTCTTTTTTTCAGGTTGCATTTTATTTATTGTATTATTTAAGTTTTTTTATTGTTTCTTCATATATAACAGCTTTAAAATCTTTCTTATTGTCTAAGGCTGTTTCAAACAATTCATTATTAAATTTGTTTAAATCTAAGTCTTCATTTTCTAACTTTTCTAAAAACTTTTTCTAATTGTTTTTTTAAAACTTTCCTTATTTGCAAAAAAATACTTAACATTCTTTTTCACCCCTTTTACTTTTCTTTATTAGTAAATTATATCACAATTACCTTACTTTCTAATTTATTTTTAAGAATTTTATAAAAAATTTTATAAATTTATTAAAATTAAAAAAATGACTAATAAAAAAAGGTTGATTAAATCAACCTTAGAGATTATTTTTCTTTATTTTTTTAAATATTTTTATCCAATATTTCTTTAACATTTTCCATATTTTTCTTTTTAAAAGCTGTATCATTCAAAATCTTATCTTTGAAAACTTTGTTTCCTAAATCTAAAATTACTTTAATTTCACCATTACCATTGTCTTTAATTTTTATTAATAAAGTCTTCCATTCCTTTAAAAAGTTTTTTTCATCAGTAACATCTTCTTCTTTGCTTGTTTCTTCCTTTTTCAGATTTTTGTTTCTATATTTTTTTCTAAATCTTCTATTTCTTTTTGTATTTTTCTTCATTTTTCAAATTGTTTTAATTAGTTGTTTATATCCTAATTCATCAAGAACCTTTATTAACTTATTTTTTTATCTTTAACAAGATAATCTCCAAAATAAGCAATCTTGCAACCTATAAGCAATCTTCCATTTTTTTAGAGTATTTTCTCTAAATTCTAAAATCTCATAATCATTTTTGAAAAGATTTTTTTCTATAAAACTTGCCACTTCTAAAAGGTTATCTTTTCTTATTTGTAAAACTTCTAATTCTTCCACTATTACTTTTTTTAATTTTTATCATTTACTCTCACTTCCTTATTCTATTATTTTTCATTTTCGTGTAACATTTCAATTATTTTTATTGTTTATTTCTTCTACATCTACATCATCTTTTTCTAACTCTCTTATAAATTCTTTTTAATTTTTTTCTTTTAATTCGTTTCTTTCCATTTTTCCACTTCCTTTTTCTTGATATTTTTTTCTAAAAATTCTTTTTCGTTAAATGTTTCAAAATAATAATAACTCCCTGTTTTTTTCCCTTACAATATAATTTGCTAAATAGATTTTTTTCAGTTTTTCTTTCACTTTTTAAAACCACCAAAATCTATCTCAAAAACCTTTTTCTAAAAGTTCTTTCTTTTTTTCGTCAAAATTAACTCTATTTTTTTCTTTCCACAAAAAAATAAAAAAACATCATTAAGGTTATCTAATTCTACTTTAATAGCTTGATAAAATTTTTTTGTGATAATCTTTAAATTCTTGAAAACTCATTTTTTTAATTCTTCTAATCTTTTTTTAAAAATTCTTCATTTTTTTAAGTTTTTCTTCCATCATTTCTTCGTATTCTTTTTGAAAAAAATAAGTTTTACTACTGTTTTTCTTCTCTTAATTCTATATCTGTCCAATCATATCCAATATCCTTATAACGAATTAATGAGAAAGGTGCTTTAAAAATCTTTATTCATATTATCATCTTTTTTTATCATCTTTTATTTTTAACAAACATAAATTTGATAATTTTGAAACTAGACTACCCATTCTTTTCATTAAACATAAATCCAACATTTTAAAACCAACCTACCTTTTTTTCTTCTTTTTCTGTTCTTCTCCTATGAAACCAATACTTTAGATAACCTATCCTAAACATAATATTTAGTTGCTTATCATCTATTGGACTTGCTAAATTATTATTTTTAGGACTTTTATATTTTTTAAAATCCATTTCTCACCTATAAGTTCATCATATCTATTTGTCTTTTGATAAATCTCTGCAACTAAAATTCCTGCATTTTTCAGGTACTAAATCTTTGATTTTATCTAATATATAATAAGGAACAGCGTAATAAAATTGTTTTTATATTGCCACTATGATTATGTTTTTCTTGAAATCAGCTTTAAAGTCTGAAACAGATATTTTAATTTCAACTTCTCTTAAAAACATTTTTTTACTTACTGATAGTATATCACATTCGTGGTCTACAATCCTTATATATTTTTTTCCATAAACAGAAGTTTTATCTTCATAATAGCAACCATTCATAGCGTCAAATCTTGGTACTACTACAAGAGATGATTTTTCAAAAAAATCATAAACTAATAATTCCATTTGTTCCGTAGTTATTTTTATTTGTTTTTCATCTTCACTTTCCATTTCATTTCTCCAAAATTCATAGTATTTTTTTCATAAATATCATTCATTTCAATTTCGTATAACCCACCAAAATTACAAAAGAATTTCTAAAACATTTCTTAATTTTTAAATTAAAATCAGCAATACTTTCTATAAGTGCTAAAACCAATTCTGAATTAGATGAATGAACATTATATCTATTACGAGAAAAAAATCATATAAGATATAGTCTACATCATCTAATGTTACTTGGCGTCTATATTCAGAAAAAAATGCTTTCATTTTATTATCTAAAAACAATATTTTTTTGCAAATTATTATCATAAAGATAATTCAAAAATTGTGCTAAACTTATTACTATTTCAGTCATTTTTATAATTTTATCACTTTTAGTTCCATTTTTTTAAGTTATAAAAATTAACTATTTTTTTCTACGATTTTTCATTTTTTTAAATAAACCATATTTTTTTAAGATTTTTTTATTTTTCTTCTGATTTATCTAATTCTTTTTGTAATTCCATAATTTCAGTAAATTTTTCAGGAATTTTTATATTTTTATTTTCATAATATCTTCCTTTCTATTTTTTTCTCAATAGTAAAGAGTAAAGTTATCTTAGTACCTTTTCTCAATTTTTTTACCATAAACTTCTCCACCGAAATTTGTTTCAAATATTCCATTTTTCATAAGCACTTACCATTAGTTCACCATTTTTTAGTGAAATAAAATTCTCTATTTGGAAACAATCTCATTATTTCTTCATAGAAAAAAATGAAATTTCTTCCTTGTCTGATTGCTTTAAGTGAGACAACATTTTTTCTTAAAACTTATGCTATTGTATCTCCCTATTTGAATATAATTAACTAAATAATTTTTCTAAAGCCTTTTTACAAAATTAATTTTTTTCTTCTTTTTTTGATTTAAAAAGTCATAATTATTTTTCTTAGCCAAATCATAAATTTTTGGCTTTGATTTCTTCTAATTTTTTCTTTAAATTCTTTTTAAAAATGAATTATCTACTATTATTTCAACTTCAATAGCTTTAGCTTTTTCTTCTTCTTTATTTTTCAAATTTGTTTTCAAATTTTTCAACAATAAATTAATTAGATTTCCGTTTTTCATCAACAACATCTTTGTAAAGTCCTTTATTCAATCTATGATTTTTCTATTTTTATTAAAAATTTTTCTTCAGCAATTTTTATATTTATTTCTTTTTGATTTATTGCAAAAACTTCTAACTGATTTATTGCATTTTGGTATTTAGCATTTTCTTTCATTTCTTCTTTTTAAAAAAATTTTTAGCATAAATAAAAAGTCCTACAAAAAAACAGCACCACAAATAATAATATAAAAACCAAATCTTTCAAGTGAATTATCTAATTCTTGTTCTTCTTTACTTAGCTTGTTCATTTTTTTCCTTTCATTCCACAAGTTCTACTTTTTTTCTGTTTCAAAAAGCCTCAACAGTTAAACTTTTTTTATATCTTCTTTTTATCAAAGTATTCCTAAAAAGTTTAACTGATTTTTCTTTCTATTTACTTCTACTTCCATTAGTTCAATATTGTTTTTCTTATATCAACAATTATATATTCTTTTCCATTCCATTCTGTTATTTCTAACAAATCTTTTTGAAAAGGTGAGTTTAATAGAAAAAAATCTATGAGTTACCCCATATATTTTATTTGAATTTAATCCAATCACAACAAAAACAACTAAAACTAAAGAAATCATCAAAGTTCTTTTTAAAAGGTTTTTTTAGTAAAAATTATCAATTTGATTTGTATTATTGCGTATATTATTATCAAACTTAAATATGCTACAAAAAAAGAATGTTGAATAACTCATTATACCCCCTATTTATTGTTTGAAAATACATTACCTATAACTTTATAATTAACTCCGTAAATCGTTTTTTTAAAAGTATGTATAGGCTTTTTAACTTTAATTCCATTTTCTTTCTTGAAATATATACAGTAACATTTTAAGTAATCATCAAAAACAACTTCTGAATATTCTTCTTTATCAGAATAATCTAATTGCCCATTTACTATATCGCCCTCAAAAAGTTTCTTTTGAGTTTATATCAAAAGTACCTATGTTTCTTAGCACTACATATCTTTCTTTAGGTAATTCTTCTAAAGTATCTAATCTAAAATTCATCTTATATAACTTTTCCATTCATATTAAGAAAATAAGCGTTCTCATTATCATTTTCTAAATAAACTTTCTCAACTTTTATCCCAAATTTTAAATTCCATTGCAAAATCTCCTCTTCTTATTTTTAGTTCTATTTTTCTGCTTTTTCTACTTATTTCTTTTTAAAATCTTGAACCTCTTTATTCAAAATTTCCTTTTCAGTTTCTTTTAAAATAATTTCATTTAAGGTATTTTTAAGTTTCTTTTTCTTTTCTTTTGATAACAAAGATTTTCTTTTGTTTTTAAAATTTCATTTCTTATATCTTTATCAGATAAAAATATATAGTACAATTCTTTTTCAGTTATAACTTTTTCATTAAGCCATTTTATCATATTTTTTTCTTTATCTTTGTTGTAAAAATTCTTCAAAACTTCTAATATTGTTTTCACTGTAATCATTTAGTGGAATAACATCAATAAATTTCTTTTCATTTTTATTTAACTCTATATTTTTCTTCTCTTTCTTCCAACTCCGACAAAATCCAAAAGCAGATGCAATAATTGAAAAAAATAGTAAGTATTGATATAGATAAAAATTTATTAAAATTTTTTATTAAAAACAGAAAAGTTAAACCTTGAATTAAAGATATGAACCATATCGTTACACAAATTATCCTCAACTCATTATCATCATATTTTTCTTATTTTAAAAATTTTCTTTTCTTCTTTAGATAAATTTTGGAACTTTTTCTTTGTCTTTAAATACTATTTTTCTTTCTGATATAAAAACTATAAGAAAGTTTAAGGTTGCTAAAATCATATATATCCATATCACAACTTCGTATTTCACTGCACTTCCCCTTTTTATTCTAAAATTATAATTTCTTCTTTTTTCTTTTAAAAGTGTTCCAAAAATCAGGTTGATAACCATATTTCTTTTTGAAATCTCAAAATTGTATTATTTAGCATTTTATCTAATATATAATTTCTTTTCAGGGTATAGTTTTTTTGCGTTTTTCATCATTTTCCCATTCTTTTTTAGCTTGTTCTATTGCTTTTTCTTTACTATCAAATATATCACTATATATATAATCATCAGCTTTATCAAAAGTATAAACATAGTTTTTATTGTTTTTTAGCCATTTTTACCACCTTTATTTACTATTTTCTTATTATTTATTGTATTTTTAAATTTTCTTTTTAAATTCTTCTTCAGTATAAAACTCAAATCTAGGTTTATTACCTGTTTCTGAAAATTTAACTATATATGAATTTGCTTTTTACTATAATAACATCTTCATTACTATAAGGACTTTTTCTTTATACCAAATTTCTTCTAATTCATCATTCCTATTAACAATATAATTAAATGATTTTTTTCATCATTAATTTCTAACATTTTTTATAATATCAGATATTTTTCTTTTCGTTACTTGTATAGCTTTCTACTAAATTTTTCTTGTTTTATAACCATAACCTAAATTTTTTTATTTACCATATCTCTAATATTTTTCCAAGTTTCAATCCATAATGTTTCTTTAACTTCTTCTGCCTCTTCATAGTTTCCAAAAAGTTTCCTAATTTATGTCTTTTTCATCTAAATTAGTTGCTTTTATTGATTTCTCTTTAGTATGTTTTCCATTTGAAATCAAGACAATAATATTCTGAATTTATTCTCCATTTTAAATTATTTGTATATTTTTCTTTTGTACCTTTATATCTGTTTTTGGTAAATTTCAGAATTTAAAACTTTGATTAGCAATTTTTTCAATGTTGTGAAATAATTGCCTATTTTAAATCTTTCATTATCTATACTATCGTAATTTTTCTATAACTGAGATTATATTTTCTTCAAACAAGAAATAATAAGTTTCTCCCTTATTTAATCTTATTTTTATTTGAAAAAAACTATTTTTCATCTAAATAATATAAATTTTTCTTTAAAAGATTTTTTTATATTTATTTTTCTAATTTCAATAGCTTTTTTTATTTACTTTTTCTTCTTCTTTATTAGTTTCTGCCATTTCATTGTTTATTTTATCTATTTCTTCTATAAATTTTCTTTATCATCATCTGAAATTTCTTTTTAAATCATACCCTCTTATAATATATCCTTTTTCTTTCATTAAATTATTAGTGAAATCTTTTTATTCTTTTTTATAGAATTATGATAATGGACTTTTTAAAAATTCTATTGCCTCACTTTTTGTATTAAAATAATTTCCCTCTTCAAAATTAAAATTTGAATTAAAAGCAATATTTAATTCTGTATTTATAGTAGGCTCTCCAAGAAGAAAATCAATAGTATAGTAAACATTACTTCTTTTTTTATATTTTTATTTTTTTCTATAATCCCAAAATCTATTCTTCCATATATCTGAATTAAGAACTTTTTAGCGATTTCTAATGTTTTAAAATAATTTCCTGTATAATAATCTTCACTACTATATAATTCATTATTAGCTTTTACAAAAATTATAATCAATAGTAAAATATACTCTGCCTTTTTCTGCTCTCCAATAACTATTATTATATGTTTTTTTATATGTTTTTATCATAATTTTCTTCATTTATAATATTTTTATCTTGATATTCATTTTCCATTTTCATTTTCATTTTAAGATAAAATCTTCATCAGTTATATTTTTTTAACAAAAGTTTTTAATTTCATTTCGAGAATTTTCTAAATGGTTTTTTTAAAAAAATCTATTACTTCATCAAATTCATTAAAAATAATTACCCTCATTATAATTTTTTTATTATCATATTTATTGTGAAAGTCCCCATAAACTGAATATGGCAAATATGGATTATGCAAATTAATGGTAAAATACGCACTATTTTTGTACTCTCTTTATATCTTTTCTATATTTTTTAAATCTATTTTTCCATATATTTGAATTAAGAACTTGTTTAGCAATCTCTAATGTCTTAAAATAATTTTCCTGAATTATAATTATTGACATCATAAGCCTTATTTTTCTTCTATTTTTTTCTTCTATTTTATCTTCATAAGAAATCACATCAAGTTTTTATAATAATATTTTTTTCTCCTTTATTTGCTCTCCATAAGTCTGTATTTTTATTTTTTTAATATTTGTATTATTAGTTTTTCATTTTTTTCAAATCTTTTAATAGTGTTTTTCAAAAATTCTTCTTCCTGTTTCTCCACCATACATCTCATCATAACTTATTTTATTTTTGCTATTCCAAAATAAACTTCCCTCATCATCTTCCTCTTCATCACTATGAAAAAAACATACTTCTATCATCATTTTTCTGCTTTTCTTCTAGCTATGTCATCTTCGTTATCTCTAAAAAAACATTCCCATAATATCATCTCTCTTTCATTATATATCCAAATATATAATTTCTTCTTTTTTTCTTTTAAAAGTGTTCCAAAAAGTCAGGCTGATAACCATATTTCTTTTTGAAATCTTAAAACTGTATTATTTAACATTTTTATCTAAAATATTCTTATGTTCTTCCGATAACTCCATATATTCAGGATAAAAGTCTGCATTTTCTTGTATAAGTTCTACAACTTCTCTTACAAAGGCTTGTATTTTTCTTTATATATTTCATATTCACATATATATAATTTTTTTATCAGGGTATAACTTTTTGTGTTTTTATCGTTTTTCCCATTCTCTTTTTAGCTTGTTCTATTGCTTTTTCTTTACTATCAAATATATCACTATATATATAATCATCAGCTTTATCAAAAAGTATAGACATAGTTTTTTTATTGTTTTTAGCCATTTTAATCACCTTGCTTATTTTGTATTTTTACTTAAATACGATAAAACTTCTTCATCAGTTGCTTTAGAAAATTCATCTTCGGCTTTTTAATAAAGCTATATCAAAATTTTTCCATTTTCAATTTTATACTTTTTTTAATTAAGTAACTTTTTATTTTTTTCTTTTTATTGTAAAAATATCTAATGAAATATAAGTCATCTTATCGCCATTGCTTAATTCTAAGATAAACCAGCTTTCCTTAGCATTTATAGTATAGTCTACTTTATATTCTTCTTTTAATTTGTTTAATCCGTTTATAATTTCACTTAGAACAAAACAATAGACTTTTTCTTTTTCTTTTTTTGCTCTAAAATAGTTTCTTTCTTCATTTTACCACTTACCACCTTTAATTAATTTTTTTAATTTTTTAAAACATTATCATCAACATCTCTAATCACATTTCAACATATTCATTAAAAACTTTAGTTATGTCAGTTATCATTGATTTTTAAGACAACTCCTATCATTTTTCTTATGAATATTAGCTGTATCAAATATTATTATAGCAAAAAAACATTGTTTTTAAAAGTTCTAAATTATTAACATCTGTTTCATTGTAATCAAATTCTTTAAATTCTCTTTCTAAAACAGTTAAAAACATCATTTATTACTGTATGATTAATATAGTTTTTCAAATCTATGTACTAATATTTCAGTTGTTTTTATAATTCGTGTTAAAAACGCCTTTATAATATCTATTTAAAGCATATTCTTCTACATCTATTTCCCAAAGTTCCTTATGTCTTTTCATTTGAAGATAGAATATGTAAATCATTGTTATTCCTGTCATATCTCCATCTTTATGTTTCACTTTTTACTTTTCTCATAATCACAACTTCCTTTTTGTATTTTTAAATTTTTAGTTGCTTTTTAACAATTCAAAAACTTCTGTTCCTTTTTTTAGTTTGCCTTTTTCCTATAAAAATAATATTCTGTAAAATTGTTTCCGTATTCTGAAAGTTCAGTATTTTTTTAATTTTATCTGTAAAAAAATAATATTATCTTCTGTAACAGCATAAATCCTATATTTTTTTATTAGTTGCTAAGTCAGTAAAATATAAAATCATATCCATATTTTTTTATTAAAAACTTTAAAAATCAAGTCTAACTTTAACTTTATTTATAGGTAAATCTGTTGATTGATATTCATTCATTGGCAACTTTAGTTCAGTTGCACGAAAATATGTTAAACCTCTACGATTATTTATGAAATCTAATTGTAAAAGTGTCTTTTAATTCGTGTTCTTTCATTGGCAAAATACCCCCATTTTAATTAAAATATTCTTCTTTTCTGTATATTTCATCTTTGCTAGGATATTTAACACCTTTTACTAATTCTTCTATATATAAGAGTTTCATTTTATTGAAAAATGTCCTGAAGATTTGAAAATTCTAAAATTGATAATATCATATTTATTTACTAATTCTAAGATTTCTTCTTCTGTTAGTTCAACGAAATTGTGAAATTTATCGTTTTCCTTTTATGAGTAAGACTTATTCTTTTTGATATTGATTTTTTTCTTTGTTATTTAATTCTTTATTTTTCTAAAAATGCAATGTTCTTCGTCTATAACGATTGAATATTTTTTTATAATAACCTGCGAATAAAAGTAGTTTTGTATTCACCATCTGCTTTTTTTAAAAGTTCAAACCTATCTTTATCCAAAGAAAAATTTCCTTTTAACTTTCTCATAATAACCCCCTATTAACTGTAATTAACAACTGTAATTAACAACTGTAATTAACTCTGAATTTATAGATATATTATACCATAAAAATTCATAAAATTTCAAGTCTAAAAATAAGAAAAAGGACAATAAAGTCCTTTTTTTAAAAATTTTTATTTAACTTTTTCATTAATTGTAAGAATTTTTGTAATTAATTTTTTTAGTAGCAATTATATCTCCCAAACTATTGTGAGTATTTATTTTAATCTCAAAATGATTGCACCAAGTTTCTAGTCTATTATTTTTCAAGTATTGGTAATTTTCCTACCATTTGCAACATTCTTATAGAATGGAATGGGTCGATTGGATAAGAGCCAAAAATAACTAAATAAGAAATAATTTCTGTTTCTTTTTAAAGAAACTATCTATCACTTTTTATATCAAAGTCCACATTATACCCTGCTACAATGAATTTATCATTTTTGTTAAATTTATCAACATATTTATCTAAAAAAAGCTACAAATTCTTTATACACATCTTTTTTCCTCATAACAATTTATATTCTGAAAAATCTTCTAATTTTTCTTCCTTGAACTTCTAAAAGCCTCTAAACTAAAAACTAGCATTTTTAAAAGGCTTTTACATAAGCATTAAACATAGCTTTTGTTTCTTTATCAACAACTACTATTGCACTTAATTGTGTCAAAGCACAAGTTTCTACATCTAATCCACCTGTTTCAACATCTATAAATATAATTTTTGTTCATACATTATCACTCCTTAAATTTTAAAAATTTTTGTTTTTCTTTTGTTATGCACATTATATCATAATATATATATTATGTCAAGTTGAAGTTGTTTTTTTATTGCTTTTTACATTTTTAAAATAAAAAGACAAAAGATAATTTGTTATTATAAAATTATCATTCATCTTTTTGTTCTTAATTTATTTTTTAAAATAATCTCTGTAATAGTGTTTTAAGCAATTTTAATATAAAGTCTTGAGTTTTTATAAGTCCTACATTAATATCACTAAAAAAACTATGATAAGGACAGCTATAACAAATAACAATTCAAACGCTAAGACAAATATAATTGACAAAGACTTTATTTCTAAAGTTTTTTTAAATAAATAAAATAAATTTCATAAAAGCATATTGTCAAAAATGTTACTAGCCACAAAATTAATAATCTAAAATTTATACTTGATACAGTTATTTCATTTACTTCTTTCAGTCCGTAACGATAATAAAATGTAATAAAGTATTCAATAACAAAAAAATCAAGTTATATGTAAAAACCTAAAAATTTGTTATTAACCATTATTCCTCTTTTCATTATCTTTGTTGCGATAATTTCATAAGCATTTTGAAGTCAAAGTCTTTTTTTATTATCTAAAAAGAAATTTAATATATTCTTCCATACTATCTTCCACTATATATTCATAGACAGTAACATTCTTTTTCTTGCCCTTGTCTATACGCTCTTCCTAATGATTGTGAATAATCTTGGTAACTCCAAGTAGGTGAAAAATAAACAACATCTGTACAATATTGTAATTCTATTCCAGCCCCACCTGCTTGAATTTGTACTAAAGTTATAGTGTTTTCAAGGTTTTTCATAATCTTGGAAATCAGGTAGAGCTATTTTTCTCCACCTCTAACTTCATATATTGTTTTTATTAGAGAAATCATCATCTTCTGATTTCTTTTCTATTCTTTCTTGAATAGCTTTCATTATATATTCTCTTTCTATTTTTGAAATTATAGAAAACTAATACATTGTTCTTTGTACCCTCTAAAAAAATTCCATTAAGAAATCAACTTTATCTAATATGTTAGCATATTGTCTTCCTAATGCAAAATATCTTAGCAACACTTACCAAATCATCATCAACTTGATTTTAAAAATCAATTCTAAAAATCATTAACTGTTTTTTTAGATAATTCTTTTTCTTTTTAGCTTGTATTTTTCTTAATAGCGTCAGCTAATTTAAAAAGTAGATATTTCTTGAACTAATTTATTAAATTTTTCGTCTTGAATTTTTGTCTATTTCATTTTCAAAAATTAGAACTACTTTCTGTTCCTCCAAAGTCAATAGCACCTGAAAATTTAGTTAAAAAATTCTCCAAATGTAGCCTCTAATTCCATATATTCAGAAGATTTAGGAAAAACATTTGTTACTTTTTATAAGTTTAGAGTAAATCCAAACATTCTTCTTTCTTTAAAAGGCTTTGAAGAGAAACTTTTAAATTCTTCATCTACCTTTTCTCTATTATTCCAAAATCTATCTTCTCTTTCAGGAACTCTTACATTGTAAAGTTTAAACATTCTTTCACTATAAGTTGCATTTTTCATTTCATATTGATATGCACTTTCATAAAACCCAGCTGTTGCAAGATAAACACCTAAATCTATATAACCATTAGGATATGGCGTTGCTGATAACATACACCACCCATCACTCTTTTTAAAGAATGAAATAAAGCCTTACTTCTCTTTTGAAGTTCTATTTTTTTCATAAAATGACACTCGTCTACTATAAAAAGTATTTGCAAAACATTTCAGACAACATCTTACTTCTTGTTCCTGATAAAGACACACCTTTTATAGGTTTCATATCTAAGATATGTTTAGTTCTTTTAACAATTTCTGCATAAGTTATTACCTCATAATTAGGTATAGATATATTTTTCTGAAAATTCTACATTTTTAATCTCTCTATCCCAACCTTTTTCTTTAACTTTTTGTGCTGGTGCTACAATTATAAGATTAGTGTTTTTCATCTTTTCTATGTCTTAAATAATGGTGTATAGCCATTAAAGACTTCCCTGTTCCTGTATCTGTAATATACATATAATTTTTTAGAACTATCAACTAATTCTTTTTGATATTCAAACATCTTCCTAAATTTTTGGGATATATTCTTTTACTTCTTTTTCTTTTTTTGCCATTTTCTTCTCCTTTATTGCTTTTAGTGTTTTTTTAAACTAATTTAGTTATAATTTAGTTATAATTTAGTTATAATTTCAGTTATAATTTAATTCTTCTGCTTTTTAAAAACAAAATTTGTTATACTTTTATCATTAATAAAAATGCTAATTTATTATAACTAGCATTTTTCATTTTTTTATTATATCTTTTAATTTATTTTTCCGTTTCTTTGATATAATAAGTAATTTATCTCATCTATAACTTTTTAAGAAAGTTATTGGTCTTTCATCATACCATAACTTTTTCTTTGTTTTTCATTACCAAATGAGTATACCCATTCTCTAAATCTCAAATGAATTACACATCTTTCGTCTTGAGATATATCTCTTACAAAAATATAACTTTTTCTCTTGAAGTTTTTTTATCTTGATTTAAGTAAGTTATAAAATGCAACTTAAATAATTCGTCTAAGTTAAATTCATAAGAATAACATTCTAATGAAATACTTTTTCCATTATAGTATTTATATCATTCTTATAATCCATAACTTCAGCAAAAGTTTTTCTTAAAGACTTCTCTTAACTTTTATTAATTCTTCGTCTTTAAAGTTTTTCTAAACCTACTATTTTAGCTGAATAATTTTCTTTGAATAATTCATTTGCTATTCTTGGTTTTTATATCAACACTTTCGTCGTCTAATATACTTCTTTTTTATATGTTCGCCTCTATCATATAATGTTCTTGCAAAACTGTAAGCCATTTTTAACACCTCTTTTTAATCACTGTTAGGTAACATTCCTAATCCACCCTAACTTAAATCCTAATCCTTTTTCTTCTTTCTTTTTCTTCAACTTGACTTTTGTTCTATTTCTTCATTAGTTTCATCTATTCCCACTTCTTCATTTTCTTCAACTTGTTGTTTTTTCGTCTTCTCCTAAATTAAATTTAATCTTATTTGTTTTAGAAATAGACTTTTTTTAACTACTTCTTTTTATAGTTTGCATTTCTCTTGCTTTATCTACTTTAATTTTATACTTTAGCTTTTCTAATTCTTGTTTAACCTTTGCTACATAAAACCTAGTTTCAGGTATATTTTTTTATAATTTGTTGTTTTTTTATTCTACTAATACCTGCATTATAAGACGCTATTGCATTATCAGTTTTACCAAATGCTTTTTAAGCTATCATTTAGATGTAAAACACCAATTTCAATATTTTTCATCTAAATTTTTTTCTGTTCTTATCATAATGTTTTAGAAGTAATATCCATAATTTGCATTATTCCATAAGCCCCAGCACCACTTTCAGCTGTTTCTCTAAACTTACTTTCTACACTAGCAACAGCTAATGCTAACTCTATATCTACATCATATTTATTCGTGTATGTTTTTAAACTTTTTTTATAAAGTTTTTCAGCTTGTTCTTGACTTAAATTTTTTTATTCGTATTCATTATATAATTTATATGATTAGTGTTAGCTAAACTAATGCTAGAAATCACTAAAAACAATATCACAACTTTTTAAAAATTTCTTTCATTTCATACTCCCTTAAATTTTTTTAATGTTCATTTTCTATTTCTGATTATATTATACCATATAAATTAGTTTTGTGTCAAGCTAAAAAGACAACATTGTCTGATAAAAATACCTTTACAAATATAAAACTATATTTGTAACAAAAATAAATATGTTATAATTAATATAACTTTTTCCATTGTTTTTGATTTTTCGTGAAAGTTTTGAAATAGTTCATAACTTTTTACTTCATAACTTTTTACTTCTTTTTTTATATTTTTTTATCAATAAAAAGGCACAACTTTATATGTGCCTTTTTGTTTTTATTTATTTTTTTATCTAATTCAGGAAAAGTATTAACAAAACTAATAGTTTTTAAATTGTGGTACAACAAAAGGTTCTTCACTTAATTTCATTCTTTCGTGAGTTTTATTAAATTCTTTTTGCGTATTCTATTATTTCATTTAATTCTTCTTCTGTTTCATAATGAAATTTTATTGTTTGGTTTTTGGAGTTTCTCTATTGGCAAAAGTTTCAAATACTAACTCTTTATATTCAGGTTTTAAAAATAGGTTACCCTATCTCCTTTTATAGGATTTTTGATATTTTTCATTTGTAAGAAGTTCCATTACTTTTTCATCATAAGTATTACCTTTTTACTACATTAGTAGCCACAGTTACATCATTAGAACTTGTTTCTCCTTTATCTTTACCACAACCTACTAATCCTACAACTCCTAATACTAACATTAAATATATTATTGCTTTTTTTCATATTTACATCTCCTTTTTTTATAAAAGAAGTTATAAACATATTTCATTCTTAATTTCAATTCTTATTTTCGCCATTATTATAACATATAAAAACTAAAATGTCAATGATTTTTTTGACTTTATTGTCCGTTAGAATAAAATTAAAAAGGACTTATAAGTCCTTTTTTAAAAGTTTTTTATAAAGTTTGAGTTTCTAAATTTTGCCTTTGAATTTCTTGTTGAAATTGAAGTTCTTCTTTTTCTTTATCTTTTTCCTCTTTCAGTAAAGCTATATTAGAATAAAAAAACAACTAAAGAAAAAAAATAATGTTCTATGCAATATTTTTAAGAAAAGCATTGCTACTTAATAATACTTCTAAAGGTTTTGTTCTTTCATAAAATTCTTCATTCATTCCAAATAAAGCACATATATCTCTTGCAATTTCAGGTGTAAATTCTTCGTCTTCAAAAAGAATATATTTCGTTTTTAAAATCTATAACAGGTAACATAAATAGACTTCTTTGTTCAAATTCTTCTTCTGTTAAACTATCATCACTCAAATTAAAAATCTTCAAATATTTCATCTTCTTCAATTAAAGCCCTTATTCTATAATTCATTAAGACATCTAATTCAGAAAATCTTGTGTCATCTACTTCTAAATTTTCAAATTCAAAAAGGTAAACTTGCCATTGTAAAGATTGAATAAATATTTTTCATCTATATTGTTAGGGTCATAATATGGATTATTCTTTTTTTAAAACCCCTCTAAATCTCTATAAAGTATTGAATATGAGTTCCCATATTTTTACCTCTGCCTCTTCAAAATGTGAATTAGCTAAATTTATTACAATGTCTGCTATGTATTCTTTATAAAAAAACTTTCAAAAAAATCTTCAATAAAATCTATATCAGTTTCTCTGTAAATAGTATTGTAGAATTTTTCTTCTAATACCATTTTAAAACTAAAAGCCATACTATCATACACAATTTCTTTTCCATCAATAAATTGCATATCAATAGGTTTAAATTTTGCTTTTTTTATATAACCTGATAATAAAGGTTTATGTTTCTTCTTTTTTTCTTTGTTTATTTTTTTCCTTTGTTATCAACATCTTCAACATCTTCTTCAATATCAGTATCATCTTTTTACTATCACTCATTTCAATAGGACAATATATGAAATTATTTTTCTTTTGAACATACATAAGTTAAAGGTATTGCCATTCTGATTTTTAATAACTCCCTCTATATTAAAAGTTATAAATTTATTAACTTCTAACGAGATGTTAGTTATAGGTTTTCTTTTTAAAAACCACCTTTCATAAAAATCAGGCAAATATCTTTTTTTATTAGTTCATCACTTGTTTCATAAGATAAAAAATTTTTCTTTCTAATCCTACAAAAAAATTCTTGTTGAGTTACATCTATTAATTCTCTTCCTCTTTCTGCCATTTTTATTCCTTTCTTCTATTAAATTATAGATATTCTATCTGTTGTTTCTTGGAACACTTTCGTAAATAATATCATAAACAACCAATACCCTAACACAAGATAAAATGTTCTAGGTTCATTAAAGTTTTTTGAAAAACTTATCATCATCTTGTATATCAGCTATTTGTTTTTGCTGTCCAAATCGGTGATAAAGGAATGTCAGGACTATTTGCTACAAATAAAAAAATGCTATAAGTACAGTGAATTTAGCAATACTATTTAAAAATTATTCTTAGCAATTTATCCATTCCACCACTTAATCCCTGTATCTTTTCGGAAGTAAATATAAAATGAAATGTTCCCATTGCTAATGAAACTGCTACACTTAATCCTGCAAATAAATATGCAAATAATATCGTAGAAAATAATTTCATTATTTTTTTATTCCTATCAACCATACTCCTACAAAAGCAAATCCTTTTTACTAAGAAATTTCCTGTTTCTTTTTACACCTAATAAACTTTTTCAATGCGTCAGTTATAAAGGATAATCCTGTTGAAAGAAGTGATACGACTGCTTTTTACACTTTCTGTTATAATATCCCAATAATCTTTGCTATATATTTCTCTATTTATGTCTTCTTGCGACGCACCACTATAAATCATTTCTACAAGTTTTCCTGAGTTATTACTAAAAATATTTCCAAAAAAACTATGAAAGGTGCTGTAAATATTCTTGTAATTCTATCTAAAGATAAAGGTTCACTAAGATTTAGAAGTTGCATTGGCAATCTCTTAGTTACAATTTCAAACATATCTTGATAAAAATACTTTACCCAAAAATTCAGCTAAGAATATGATAATAGTGTAATGTAATATAGTTTGTAAAGAAGTCATAACAATCGTCTTTACACTTCTACTAGGATTTCTTATATATTCTAACAAAATATCTAAAAATTTTTTTACTAGGACTATGATTGGGATAATCATAACCATAAGTTTGACTATCCCATCTGAAAAAAAGTGGCAACGAAAAATTAACTATTCCCTCTAAAATACCCTCTCTACTTGCATTACCTGTCGATAATGATTGCACAAAGGTTTGTTCTATATCTTGTAAAGTTATCATATTTTTCACCACCTTTTTTTAATTCCTATTTTTTTGTTATATCTTGCTGGAGTTTTACCAGCATTTCTACGAACTTCATCTTGAATATGTTCGGCTCTTCTAAGTTTAATATCATTATCTAACTTTTTATCAATATTGTTTCTTGCTTTAACTTCATCAACAGTCATTAAAGTTCCATCTTGATTTCTTATAAAGAAATCTGTTCCCTCTTCTAAAACCATCTGCAACCATCATATCCCTATAAATAGTTGTATAATCTCTTTGGTATCCCTCTGATTGCTTAAAGGCTGTCGGGTCATTTCTTTCTCTAAATCCTTGAATATGGCTATAACCTTGTACTCCCATATCTCTGTAAAGATTTTGCATACTTTCTGTACTATTAATAGCATTTGTTACATTTGAAATTACTTCACCTTTTTTTAATACTACTAAAAAGTACCTTTAACAGCACCTGCAACTGCTCTTCCACCTTGTCTAATAAGCGAAGTTTTTTTGTCTTATAGTATCGCTAAAAAGCATTGACTTTATCTTTATAAAAAGTGTTTTGCCATATCTCCTAAATCATTTTTTTAACTTCATTCACCATTTGTGCTTTTTACACTAGGGTCATCAACAGCAAAAATAAGCACCACCTAATTTATGCAGTTGTCCACCCTACAACTACTCCTGCTCTAGCAACTCCACCTACAACTACTCCTGCTGTTGCAACTCCACCTAACACTTTTTCAGTATTTCTTATAACAGAACCTGCACTTTCTCTTGCTAATGCTTGGTTTCCACCTAAAGCCTTAGCAACTGTTCCTGCTCTTCTTTCAAAGTTAGTTCTTGTTTCTTGTATACTCTTTTCTCTGTTACTTTGTGCTGTTCTTGTTGCATTAGCAAGATTATCGTGTACATCATTTCTTTCGTTAATTCTTGCCAGTAATCTTCTATTATCTGTTCTTGTATCTTGTTGAACTCTTGCTAAATTACTTGTTCTTTCATTAAGTTCATTAGCTGTTCCATCTGCTACATCTTGAGCGTCTTTAACATTTTGTCTAGCTTGTTTTATAGCATTTTTATCTCCACTTGCAACTGCTTTCTTATAATCTTCTTTAGCACTTTTTAAATTGCTTTGAGCAACTTCATTCTTTCTAAATGCGTCATTTTGGCTATCAGTTGCTGATTGTAAATTTTGTTCATTTTGTTCCATAGCATTTCTATCAGCTGTATTTTTGTCTATTTTTCATTTTCGCTATTTCTAACTTGTTTGTTTTCTCTTCTTGTTTTGAATTTATCATAACCTTTTTTAGCTAATACAACTGCTGTTGCTCCTGCACCCATTACTTTACCAACAGCACCACCTATAAAGTTTCCTGCATTAAGACTAGCAACTCTTCCTGATAATACACTATCAGCAACTTGTCCACCCTCTCCTGCAATGAACATTCCTATCATAAGTACAAATCCTGTTTGAAAAGCTGTACCCATATTTAATCCATCTGCCTTTGCTTTATCAATACCACTTGTAATAGTTTCTATAATGTTTACAACTACTCCTATTAATCCCAACCTTAGTAAGTGATAATCCTTTATTTACAATATTTGAAATAATAGAACCACCTATTTGTGCTGTTTTTTCAAACAATAAGAAAGGCATTAAAATAACTGATAACCCTACTATTAAAACATAAGTTATAAAAGCCATAAGTACATCTTTAACTAATCCCATAACAGTAAACATACTACCAAAAGCAAGTAAAGCAAACATTACTGTTGCAATAGCCCCTATTCCATTTGTAAAAGCTAAGTTCCAAATAGTAAAAGGTATTGTTAAAATCGTTGATAATACATCACTAGGGTTTTTTTAAAATCAGGTACTCTCATTCCTGTTCCAAAGAATTGTTCTCCCATTTTCATAAAACCTGTCATCAAGGACGGTTGCGACATATCAGGTGTTCCCATAGTAATCATCTGATAATTATTTATGGTCGTGGATATAGTCTGTGCATTAGAACCTGAACCCATTGTTGCTGATACTTGTTGTCCACTTGGTAAAAGTAAGAAAACAATAACAGCAAAAGTTATTATACTAGGTAAATTAGGTAAAATTAAACTTGCTACTGTTATATTTCCAAGATGTGATAATGTTTTTAGTAAAAATCTATTGTAAAGAATAGAACACATAAAAGCAAGTACAACTGCTGATAAATTTTGCTATCATTACTGCTAATTGTGTCATTATCATAGTGAAAAATTTATCTACACTATCACCAATAAGTTCTGAAATAAAACCAATATTAACTGCCTCATCAGGGTCGCTAGGTGCTGGAGGTGTTGTACTTCCTGTTCCACCTGTACCACCACCAGTTCCACCAGTTCCACCTGTACCACCTGTTGTCGGTACAGAGTATGAATATTTATTTATTAAGAAAAAAATAAAAAGTATAAGAAAGCCTATAAATAGGGACTTTCTTAACTTTATCATTTTTGAAAAATGCTTTAACATTATTCCAAAAATTATTATAATTTACACTTAAAACCCCTGTTACCATTCTATTTCCCCTCATTCTATGACGGAAAAGCTAAATTAAACTTTTGGACTTCCTGCATATTGCTCATCTTTACCATTAACTCCTGTTATGCTTACTAATCCGTCATAATCTTTTCCTGCTTTTAGATTTAAGTTTATAAAGAACTTGTTCTCCTTTTAATAATTTTTTTGACATCACTATCTGTAAGTTTTACAGGTGTCCCAAATAATTTAGTTTCTTGATATAATCTAAATGGTTTTTCTTCGTTATTACTTGAATAGATAACACCTTTTTCCCATCTTTATTATATTCAATTTTATATATAGGTAAATCTCCCATACAAGCCAATTTTTCCAAATACTTCTCTTTCTGTTGTGTTTTCCATTTTTACCTCCACTTTTTCTGCATTTTTTTACTATTTCTATTAATTCATTCTTTGACATCTCAATTATTTCTTCGATTGTCAAATCGTTATCCGATACTCTTTTCATCAACTTAGAAAATTCAATAGTTTTTTCTGTATATAAGTTGATATTTAACATATCTAAAGTTTCTATAAATTCTATACCGACATCAGTTATGCTATATGTTATTGATTTTTTTCTTAACTGTTTCTGTTATATAACCTGTTTTAACACATTTATTAACAGTTTCAGCCCTTGTTGCCTCTGTTCCAATTTGTATACCTTGTAACATTAGCTTATAGTCTTCATCATCACTTTCAACTGTTTCATCAACTACTTCATTATCATTTTCTTCTTCTTCGTTTTTCTTTAGCCAACTTTTCTAAGTCAACTTTCTTAAATGGCTTTAAAAACCAGTTAAATAATTCAATTACACTTACTTTTTACAGGGGTGTTGTTTTCTTTTCTTCTGTTGTAAATGCTACATCAAATTCATCTCCTTTTTTTGAAGATTAGGTAACATAACATCTCCACTTTCTTTTTCAAAGAAATAATAACCCTCTTGTTTAACAGCTTGTCCATTTATTTTTAAATTCATAATCTCCTACTTTTTATAATCATTTCTTTCTTAGAGATTATTGTTTCTTCTTCACAAAAGTTAGCATAAAATCTATTACAAATTACATCATAAACTTTCTTTTCATCTACTGATAAGCCCTCAATTCCACTTATCTTAGCTGTGGGTGTAATCGCACTATGCGAAGTATCTGCACTTTCACTATTTTTCAGATTTCTCTGCTTTTACTTTACTATTGTCAAAGATATTTTTTTACTATCTCTAAATTTCAAAGTTTTTTTCCTGCACGATTTTGGTGTGCATTAATAAATTTTTTTACAGTTATCTTTTTCACTTTCTTTTTAAATATTCTGATGAAGTTCTTGGATAAGTTGTTAAACCTTTATCATATAAAGATTGTGCAAGTTCCAATACTCTATCAGCTTTAAATCCTTGTTTAGATAAAATTTGTTGTAAAAGTATTTAATGAAAACAACTTTTTTTAGGTTGTGGTTTTAAATTCTTTTTCTTTTTATATCACTAACAATAGCTTTACCTATCCTGTTAAGTTCTTCTGCTTGTTTAATACTTTCTTCTTTAGTTTTTCCATTTTTTTCTTTTGTAATAAGATTTACATTATTTTTTTGTACTTTTTTTACTATAAAAATATGGAACAGGAATAAAGTTTTTAATAGCCATATCTCTATCATAGATATATTTTTACAATAGGAATTATAAGTCTTCCACTATTTAAAAGTCTTCCTTTTTTTACACTCATAAGTCTTGTAATGTTTATTCCGAATAACCAATCCAAATATTGTCTTGCTATCCCCTCATTACTTAAACTTAAATATGCTTTGTTATCTAAAAGATTTGCAACTCCCTCTCTTATATCTTCTTCTGTTTGTGCTGGTAACCACAATCTTTTTAATTTTCTTTTTTTACTATCGTGTAAAAATCCATATTTTTTTCAAAATTTCATCAACTATTATTTGCCCCTCTCTATCAGCGTCACCACAATTCACTATGGTATCACATTTTTTTACAAAAGTTGAACAATAGCCTTTAACTTGTCTTTAATATCTTTATCAGGCATTACCTTTTTTCTCAAATTTTTTTCAGGAACGATTGGCAATATATCGTTTGCCCAACTACCTTTTTCTTTAGTGTTTTTTCTCCATACTTATATTCTTCAGGCATTAACAATGTTAAGAAATGCCCTCTTACAGAAGTTGAAAACATACTTTCATCAGAATTAGTATAGTAGTATTCTTTTTCACCCTTTTTTTATTAAGTCCTAAAAGCCTTAGCGACTTTTTCTCATAATATCAGGTTTTTCACAAATTATAACTGTACTCATTGCATAACCTCACTTACTTTTTTTATATTTTTATTTTTTTAAATAACATTAACAACATCAGTTGCTTTAGTTCTTTTTAGTAACTTTTCTTTTAACTTTACTTGTACTTTTTTTGAAATTTCTTTATCGTTAAGTTTTTTTCATATAATTACTTATCTTTTTTCTTTAGTATCTTTATATAAATTAGAAAGTTCTTCAAAAGATAAAAGTATGTCTTATTACTTTTTATTTTTAATTAAATCATTATACAATTCTAAAAATTTATCATAATCATTAATAATAGCAAATATACCTTTATTTTTCTGTTATCTTAGCACCATTTTTATATTAGTTTGTAACCTTGCTTTACCTGTTTTAGATTTTAATTCTAATCCAACAAACTTTCCATTTATACATATAATTAAATCAGGTAAACCTATCGTTCCATAAATTCCACCCTTTGTCTTAAAATGATAAATATTATTTTTCTTTTTAAAAAGTCCTTGATTTTTCTAAATTTTTTTCTCTTGTGCCATAATTTTTTTCCCCTTTAATATTTTTTTAATTAACTTGATTTTTATAAATATTTTTCTATTATATTGTATTTTTTTACATATCTTAAAAATTTTTTGAAAACATACATTAATAACAGATTTATTAATCTTTATAATTTCAGCATAATTAAATAAATTAAACATAAATTTTTCAAAAATCTTTTACAATATCTTTATTATTAATACTTATTTTTAGTAAAAGGTTTAATTAAATCTCTAAAAATTCCATTTTATCTTTCTTTTGAAAATAAAGATTTTTTTCTATTGATACAGGAAATTTATCATAAATATATCCTATTTTTTTCAATAGCGTCTTCTTTTGTAAGAAATTTTTTTCTGTTATTAAAGTATTTAACATTTCAACAACATCTTGAAATAATGTTACAAATACTGTACTTTCAGCTTTTCTACTGTATCTTTCAATTTTTCTTTCAAAAGTAATGAAATTTTTTGGTTTCATCTGATGATTTACTAGCAAGAACTGTTAAATTACTTATTATAGACATTCTTATATCTTCTAGTGTTCTAACTCTTATTTGTGGTAAATTATTACTCAAAATCTTTTTGCTTTTTTTAAAATTGGCTCTATTCCTTTTGGATATTCTTTCATTTCTAATAATTCTTTCTCATTTAATTTCATATTATACCTCTATTGTTCTTTATTGTTTAATTCTGCTTGTTCGGATAATCTTTTAATTCTTCCATTTCTTCAGGAGAAATTTCAGCATTTTGTTTTAAAACTTCTTCAGCTTTTCTTAATTCTTCTTTCCTTAAATCTTCTTGCGAATAGTTTCTAGGTTGTAAATACTTGTTTCCATTACTTACAGTAGGCATTTCATCTTTTTCTACTATAACAGGCATATTAGGATTTACTTTCTTTTTTGAGGTTCTTGATTTGCTAACTTTTCGTCATATTCTTTTCTAAGTCTTTCTTCTAAGTCTTGCATATCTTTTTTTATATCTAGCCTCATCTATACCATCACTTTTTATCTCTATATTTATCATATCTATCTTTAGTTAGTAATGTTCCTGTTGCTATAACTCCTGCTCTTTCAGTTTTACTTAAATTACCCCACCAACTTGCAAAACTACTAACTGATATAATGGCGTTTAAAATAAGAAAACTAATCATTAATTTTTTTCTTTAACATTTTTTCACTTCCTTTACTTTTATTTTTAAGATAGTGTAAAAATCAATCTCAAATCTTCTTCATTGAATTTTTCACCATAATTATTCCTAATGTTTTTTTCATTTCATTTTCAGGAATAGGATATAATCCTAAATCCTTAATTGCATTTACATTGTTTTCATCATAAGAACTTAAAGAATTTTTTTATTGAATAATATAGTATTTATAACAAAACTTGCAAATTCTTTATCTGAATTAAATTCAAATTCATTATTTTCGTAAATTTTATCAACAATAATTTCAAATTGATTGTTAAACAATATCTTTTTTTATCGTAGATATAGCTTTAATTTCATTAATTATTTTATCATCTTTTATTATTAAATCTATTTCTATATTATTCGTTTTAATGAAATTAATTTTTTTAGTTAGTCCTGAATTATTTTTTTAATTTATCAATAGTATACTTTAGTATACTATTACAATTCTTTTAAAAATAAGCCACAGGTCTTGGATTTTTTAAGATTTTCCTTTTTCTAACTCACATTTTTAAATATTTTTTTAAATTAATCACATTTTTCAAACTTTTTCATTAAAATAATCACATAATTTTATATTTTTTTCTTTCTTTTTCTGTTTTCGTTATTACTTTCTCTTAGTTCTTTTGCTTATTGCTCCAATATTTGATTTAATAGAATTAATTAATTCTTTAACATTCATATTGTTTTTTTACTTTTTATTTTGTTACTAGCAACTAATTCAAAAAGTATAACTCATTTCTATACCATCTAATTGTGAAAATATATTTTTGTATTCTTTCAAACTCTTTAGAAATCTTTCTTCTTATTTCATTTAAAGTTCCTTTTAGGAAAATAAAATATGTTTTTTTATTTATAAAGTTAGAAATTATTATATTTAATCTCAAGTATCTCATTAAAACTATTTCTCTAAAATCCTTGAAAAAAATACAGCTTTATTTGAAATAAAATCTTGTATTTCATCTTCTGTAAGTAAATGTTCAATTTCTTCTTCAGATAAAAGAATTTTTCATCTTCTTTAATTCTTCTTTCTTTATAGACTAATTCGTTAAAATTTATTACCTTTTTCATTTTTAAAAGAAAAATTCAACATTTTTCAGTTATTTTTATCAATATTTTCTTTTAAAAGTCCGTATTTTATTAGTTCATTAGATATTTCTTCAAACTTTAACACTTCATTTTCATTAAAAAAAGATTTTCTTTTTAAATTTGTAATATTCAATTAAAAGTTCTTTTTATTTCAACAGCATTTTCTCTTTTAATTTTTAAAAATGTCATTTAAGTTCTTTTCTATTTTTATATTTCAAAACTTTTTGATACTTCTCAAAAAAATGTATTAAAGTTTTCCAAAAACTTAGTTGTCAATTTAGCAAATTCTGAATATATATCTTCGTATTCAGCATTTATTGTTTTTAAATAATTCTTCTTGGTTTATTCCTACATTTTTGTAAAGACTTTTTGTTTTTAAACTTTCTTCTAAATTTCTTCTATCTATTGTGTGTTCGCCTAACGATTTCAAGTTATTTATTTTCCAATAAATCGTTTAATGTAACTTTATTTCTTGTAAAGTTCCTAAAAATATCAGTTAAGACAATAGCAAATATTTCAGAAAGTTGTACTCTGTTTCTTGTTAAAAATGTAAAAATTCTTCATCATTCATATCATCTACTTTAAATTCAGTATAACTTAGTATTTTTTTAAAAACAGTAATAAACTTTCATAATGAGTTCCTTTACTTCTGTTTATATTTATGCCATTTTTCATTGTTTTTTTCTCAAATATTTCTCCTACACCTAATAAGATACTCTCAATAAATAAGAAAACACTTTCTTTTTATAAAAATTTTTCTTTAAGTATATCTTCGTATTCTTTTTAATTTTTACTAATTCTTCTTTCTTTTTCGTTTATTAAATTTAGTTTTTTTATCAATTATTGCTATTTCTTCTGTATTTTCATATAGCTTTTTCACTTTCTCTTAAATCAATTAATTTTTTTATTTCTTTTATCCATTAATTGAATTTTTTTCAAAGACTAATAATTCAGCTTTTTAAAACTGATGTTTCACTTATTTTTTTCAACTTCTTTTTAAAATCTTCTAATTTCTTTTCTTTTTATTTCTTCTATTTCTAATTCATTATCAATCTTTTCTCTCTCTAAATCTTCATTTGTTTTCTTTTTATATTTTCTTCTTGTTCAATCAATTTTAATTTTTTAAAGTTTCAGTTATATTCTTATTTTTCAAATCTTTTTTTGATAAAAATTGCCAAAACTTTAGTTGTTCTTCTGTTCTAGCAAAAGAAAATATATAACATTTTTTTCAAAAAACTATCTTTTTCTTCTACTAACTCAACTGAAGACGAATTTATGAAATGTAAAAACAATTCATATAATTGTTCTACTTCTACTTGTGTTTTTCTTAGATACTTCATTGTAAAAACTTTCAAAACTTCTCAAATCTAATTTTCCACTTTTTAAATCCTAACTCTTCTTTTTTTATTTATTATTGATGTACTTTTTGTTATTAAGATAATCTTTTTCTATCTGTTACAGATTTTTATATCCGTAAACATACTTCTCATAAGTTCTCTTGCTTTTTACTTTTTCGTTATTTTTCCACTGATAACCCCCACTTACTTTAATTTGTATATTATTTCCCATTTATCGTAAGTTTTTTCATAATTTTTGTTTTTTTAAATCTAATTTCGTATGCTTTCTTTGAATATACTTCTGCCTCTTTATCTCTTTTTAAATCTGTTAGTTAAATTATTTTTGGTATGTAACATAATTTTTCTTCTCCAAACTTTAAAAAGTAAGATAGCTTTTAGCTTGAAATTCTTTTTCTTCAAAAAAACCTAAATATCTACTATCAAAACTCAATATACTTCTTCCTAACAACAAGTATTTACCTTTAGGAATAATTACATCATCTCCCTCTTTAAAATAAGGCGTTACATTTTTTTATAGTTAGTATTTTTCCCAAAATTTTCTCCATTAACATAGATATTTCCATTTTTTTACTATAACTCTATCTCCCTCAACTCCTCTGATACTTTTTTTAGAATATCATTTGGTTTAAAGAAAACATTTTTCTTGCTCATATCCTTTAATTTGAAATCTCTCATAACTTAATATAACTCTGTCATTTCTTTTTAAGATTAGTTACTTTTTCAGTGTAATACATTCCTAAAGGTTCTGACGCACTGAAATTAAATCTAATCTTAAACAAGAAAAACATTATTATCATAAAACAAATTACAGTAAAAAAATTAATATTATCTTAGCCTTTTTTCTTTTGTCGTTTTTATATTTTCTTTCATATTTTTCTTTCCTTTTTTTCTTTTTCCTTTTTACAGAGTTCAAACATTTTATATTAGTGAACTACTCCCACTTCTATAAGTGGTAGCTTTTTGGGAAGTATGTACTTTTTACTAGCTACATATATTTACCAAACTCTTCGGATAGTTCCTACCCTGTTATAATATCTTAACTTACTTTTTAACATCTCTAAACCTTTTCTTAGTATATTTATACTTGCATTGTAATCTCTATCTATTTCTAATCCACAACATTCGCATTTGTATATTCTTTCAGATAGTTTTAGAGTTTCTTTTTACATTACCACAACTTGAACAAGTCTTAGAACTTGGATAGAAAGTAGGTACTCTTACTACTCTTCTTCCATACCAATTAGCTTTATATTCTAATTGCCTTATAAACTCACTCCAACTTACATCTGATATACTCTTTGCTAGTTTATGATTTTTTTAACATTCCCTTTATATTTAAGTCTTCTATACAGATTATATCGTGGTTATTGATAATTTTTGTACTCAACTTATTTACAAAGTCTTTTCTCTTGTTTCTTATCTTATTATGTATCTTTGCTACTTTTTCTTTTTGTTTCTGATAGTTCTTACTATCTTTTAGCTTTTTATCACTATTCTTAGCAACTTCTCTTCTCTTTGATAGTTTTTCTTTGTTCTCTTTTTAGTTTATCTTCATATTTCTTTATTAGTTTTAAGTTTTTCTACCTTTGTATTATCACTCATAATAGCAAATTCTTTTTATTCCTAAATCTATACCTATATTTTTATTTGCCTTTTGGCAATTCTTCTATTTCTTCTTCACATAGTATAGATATAAAATAATTTCCAAGACTATTTTTTTGCTTATTGTTACTGATTTTATTATACCTTTTACTTCTCTATGTAATCTAATTTTTAACTAATGATTTTAAGTTTAGGAAGTTTAATATATCCTTTATCAATATAAATAGTATCTTGATTATTAGTAGTATAACTTTGAACTGGATTAGATTTACATTTATACTTAGGAAATCCAAACTCTTTATTCTTTAGAAAATTCTTAAAAAGCCTTTTTCTAAATTTAATTGTGCATTAGCAAGTGCTAAACTATCAACTTCCTTGAGATAGAAATTCTTCTTTATATTTAGCTGGAGTAGGATATTTAGTTTTAATTCCTGTTGATTTATATTCTTCATAATCCTTTTTCTATCATCTAGCATAAGATTATATACTTTTCTAACACAACCAAAAGTCTTAGAGAAGAAAATAATTTGTTCTAAGCTAGGATATATTCTAAATTTATATGATTTTTGTACTATCTTAATTTTCATTTTCTTCTCCTTTCTAACAATTCAACCCCTACTTATAGAAGTAGGAAGACTTCTTATTAATTGTTATTAAATATTATACCATATTTTTATTAAAATGTTAAAAGAAAGCAATAAAAATATTCATTGCATATGAAAATAAAAATGCCATAATTAAGTTATGGCAATTCTTTTTAACTAAATCTCTAAACAAGCAATATAAGAATGGTTTTTATCCTTAGACTTACATCTTTTATAACTTTTTCTAAATTATATTTTTAAAATTTAGTTCTTTGATTTTTATTAGAATTAGTTTTATCTAAACTTTCAATCTCTTTACTAAGTTCTTCTAGTTGTTTTTTTCTTCTTTTTGTATAAATCTTTCATCTCTAATTCCGTCATATAATATCACCTTTTTCAATCTTGTATTTACAAGTTTATTGTTTTCTCTTTATCCAAATTCCTTTCTTGTTAGTTGTTTTTTATATTATAAAAATTCAAATAAATTATCTAAAATTTACTATTTCTTTTTCTTTTAATTTTTAAAAATCTTTTTCAATATTTTTCTTTTTCTTTTCATATTTTCATCACTTATTTCTTCTTATTCGTATTTTTATTTCTTTTTCTCTTTCATTCAAATAATTCATTCTGATTTCCATTTCTTCTTTTTCTTCTTGTATTTCTTTTCAAGATTTCTTCATCACTTTTTCAAATCATCTTTTTATTTCAGTAGTCAAAGAAGTGTAATGAAGTTTTTCAAAATCTTCCATAATATCATCATCAAAATATTCATCAAATTTATTTTTTTATAAATTTTTTGCAAAGCCTTTAAAGGACAAACTTCTTCATAAAAAAACTATTTGAAGTTGAATATATTATATAACTTTCTCTAAAAAAAGCACCAGCTTTTTCAAAAACTCTTCAGTTAAATCATTACCAAACTTTGTTATAATTGTATTTGAAGTTTCAGCGTTAGCCTGCTACTAAAAAAATGTATTAAAATATATTTAATACACTAGATTGTTACTACTTCATTGAGTATATTTTTCAATACTTTGTATCTATGTATCTTAGTATCTACTCATAGTTCCTTGTACTCTCCATAGTCGTAAATTCCTGACTAGCCATCAGTACATTTCTTTTTATTTTTAAAAATATCTATGCTATTACTTTATAATTTTTGTGCTTTTTTCAAGATTTATACTTGCATTGTAATCTCTATCTATTTCTAAACCACAATTATTACATTTATAAATCCTATTATTTAATTTTTAAATCTTTCTTTATACTACCACAACAAGAACAAGTCTTAGAACTTGGATAGAATGTATCTACTAACCTTAGTTCTATATTTCTTTCTTTGCATTTGTTCATTAGTTTAGTCCTGATACTATAAAAATTCTGTTCTTGTATAGCTTTTTGAAAGATGTTTATTCTTCATCATATTAGATACTTTTAAATCTTCAATAGTAATGTATTTTAACTTGGTTCTTGTTATTTCATCTACCATCTTATTGTTATAATCATATCTAATACAGTTTAATCTATAAAACAATCTTTGCATTTTTAATTTCTTCTTATTAAAATTCTTACATTCTTTCAATTTTATCTTATTAGATTTAGAATATTCTATACTCCTTGCCATCTTTCTTTGTTCTCTTTTAATTTTTCTTTTTAAGTTTCTTTACTTTTTTTAGTTTTATTTATATTCTTAAATATCCTACCATCAGAACATACAGCTGTATCTTTAATTCCTAAATCTACTCCTAATCCTTTAATATTTTTTTATTTTCAGTTTTAACTATATCATCTACTTCCATAACAAGTGATAGAAGTATCTATCAGCTACTTTTAGATATAGTACCACTTTTTAATATTTGCATTTTTAGGTATATAACCATATTCTTTTTACCCTTACAAATTTTAAAGTAGGTATTTTTATTTTTGTGTCTATAAAACTCAAAATCTTTCTTATTATCCTTAACAAAATAAGCACCTAGTTCATTCTTACCTTTCTTCTTAAAAACAGGAAAACCACTTAAACCCTTGAAAAAGGTTTTTAAATGCTTTCTCTCCATAAATCATAGCTTGTTTAACTGATTTTTGAAGATACATCTTTTATCCATTTTTTTATCAGGATTATTAGGAAGATATATATTATTGATATACTTAGAAAAATCAAAAGCACTAACAAATTTATTTTTCTAATTCATATTGTTCCTTATTATATTTAATATATTCATTATATATAAATCTTTTCAGTACCAATAGTCTTACATACTTTTTATCTTTTGTTCATTTTGTTAGTTTTAATTCTATCCTTATTGATTTATACATCTTCCACCTACCTTTCGATATAATATTAATTTTAAAAATAAATCAAAGTTATTCATTCAAAAATTCTAAATCATCTTCATCAATTTCATTATTCAAAAATACCATAAATGTTTTTTTGATACATCAATAATGATTGTATTCCTTTCTGATTGTTATAATCTTCTTGAAATTCTTCAAGTTCATCTAAAAGTATTGAATTAATTCCAGAAAGCTATAAACTTTATCTAAATCTTCTTTTTCTCTCTTACTGAAAGTTCATTATCTAATCCTTTCATAATATTTATTTCTTGTAAGTTTCTCCACTTTTTTTATAAATGTATTCTTTTATGTTTTTTTATATGTTAGATAATTATTATTGCTTTCTTTTTGAAAAATGTTCCGATACTTTGAATTTGTTTCATAACACTTTCAATACTATCCCAAGTTTCAATTTCTGAAATTTTGGTTTCAAATTTTTCAATTTTATTTCTTAATAATTTCATATAATAATTATAGAAATTATAACTATATTCTTCTTTATCTCTTTTTCAAATTCTTCTATTTTTTTCCATTTATTTATAGTTAATGGAAAAATTTTTATCATTAATTTAACTTTTTCAATTAAATATTCTTCTCTGTTTTTATCAGGAAAATTAAAAAGAAATATCTAGGAAATCTAAATTTTCTTTGATTTCATAGAAAGTAGTATATCCTCTCCCTCTTCAATCGAAAATTCTTTTTAAAGAAATATCTTTTCTATAATCTTCATCAAGATAAGTATTTGTTAATCTTTCTACTTCATTTGTAATTTCTAAAGTAAAACATTCCATTTACAGTCCTATCAAAAGTTTCTTTTTATCTTTTTCTATAAATTCTTTAATTTCTTTTTTAGATTTTCCCAAGTTTTAATGGTGTTCTCTTTCATTTTTCACTTCCTTTAACTAATTTTAATTTGAAATGTTTTATTTTTTTCTTTTTGATATGTATATTATACCATAATATATATATTATATCAAAGTATATCTAGTAAAAAGTGGGTTTAACCCCACTCTTTTTTTATCTTTCACCTTTTTATTTTTGTTTCTTTTTCTTTTTAATTCTTGTATTTTTCTTCTAATATTCTTTTTCATCTTCAATCAGTCTTTTTCAATTTCTTCTAAAAAGTTCTTCATCTTTTTTTAAATCTTCAATGTAAATTTCCATAGGCAACATTTTGATGATTGATATTATAAAAAAATCTTCAAGTGCATATTCGCCAAAATTTACTGTCTAAAAACTTTTTAAATTTTCAAAGTGGACTTCCACTATCATACTCGTCCGAATATATTATATAACTATCCTTTGAAAACATTCCACATTTTTCAAAAACTCTCTTATATTCAGTTGTATCTTCTTTATTTTTTAAAAATCTTCTATTCCTTTTCTGTCAAAAACATAGACTTCTCTCATATTTCTCACTCCCTTTATATTGATATTATTGTTTTTAATTTTTGGATTTTTCTTGTTTCTTCTATTTTCAAAGTTGATTTCATTTAATTCATCAAGTAGATTTTGTAATTCAAAAATCCTCACTCAAACTTTGTCCATATTTATCTGCGTTCTTTTTCTAAATAATCTATCTTTTTATCAATTATTTTTATAATCTCTCAAAGCACATTCTAATTCAAAATTATATTTTTTTAATAGCAAATTATTTTCCATTATTATCACCCTCTAACTAAAAATTATTGTTTTTCTAAATATTCTTCTTTGATTTTTTTCAATATGTTTATCTGACATTTTTAGTTCCCAATTCATTTATTTCTAAGAATAACTCAACCTTTTTCTTTATCTGTTAAAATCATGTTATATCCTTGTTTAATTATCCTTGTATATCTTATTTGATGAAACAATATTGTTTTTTATCTTCTTCATTTAATTCACTAAAAACTTTACCATTTTCTAATTTTATTTTTATCTTCAATAAAATCCAATAAAGTAGTTATTCTTTGTTTTCCGTCTAATACTTTCTAATCTTTTGCTCTTTTAACTACATTTACAATAAAAGTAGGTTTTGTTTCAATTCCTTTTTCAAAAAAATAGCCATAATATAAGCTAATTTTTGCTTTTTACTCCAAACTAAATCTCTTTGGTAAAAAGGGTTTAAATCTATTTCATCATCTAACCAATATCTGTAAATATCAATCAATCTCATTATCATATTTGGATTAAACTCTAACATATGATACCATTTATTTTCTTTTTGTTAAAAGTTTCATTGTTAGTATTTACTTCTTTTTCTAATTCTACTTCTATAAAATCTCTTTCTATATCTTTCCATTCATAATTAGTTGTATATGGAATTTTTTTACATATTCTTTTTCCTTTACAAGTTATTATCTTTCCATTTTATTTTTGTTATTATCAAATCTTGAAATCTTTCTTTTTGATAATTATAAACTTTATCTCCTATTTTTGCTTTTTTTAACATTATCAATCACTTCCTTATTTTTATTTTTAAGTCTTCTTGTATTTTTTTCAATTAAAGAAACAACTTTTTCTAAATCTTTAACATTTTTCTAATAATTGTTCATATCTATCTAATGTATCATTTATTCTTTTAATAGGTTCGTCCATATATCTTGCTCCTTTAAAATTTAAACTCTTGTTATCTTGGTAGTTGTATTATACCATAATATATATATTATGTCAAGAGAAATGCTGTGCTTTTTCTAACTCTAAATAAAAAGGCTAGAATTTCTTCTAACCTTTTTATCTAAACATTTTAATTTTTATTATCAGAATTTGTTACTTCTGTATTTGTAGGTGCTGTATTTTTCTGTTCCTGTTGTTTCTTCTTCTACTTTTTGGAACTTCAGTTTTTCTATTTCTTCCAAACTAGGTTCTTTTTAACAAATCAGGATTTTTCTCGAAAAATGCTTTTATTTATTCTTTTAATACAGGTATTTTTTGTAACAATCTTTCTTCTTCATCAACTCTTAAATTTAGTTGTGCCACTCCTAAGATTTCTTTAATATCTGCTATTGTATCTTCTGCACTTTTTATTTCTATTTCTCCTCTATTTTCTCTTAACAATTCATAATTTATATATTCTACGATTGTTCTAAGTATTTCTTGTTGTTTTAATACAGAAAAAAATTATTTAATACAGCTATTTTTCTAATCCTACTGTCAATATATCAGTATTTATAGAATTTTTTAATTATTAAAAATTCATCTTCTGATATATATGTTTAAACCATTCTCTTATTTGTGGATAATTTTTCTTCAATTAATAAGTCTAATAATACAGAATACATTTGTTCTCTATTATCTTCTTTGATTAAATCTTCATATTTGTTTTTGATTAAGGTATTTTTCTAACTTCTTCTTGTGGTAAGTTAGGTAATTCTTTAATTATTGTATTTATATCTCTATAATTAGTAAATTCTTTTTACAACCACTAATTTATATTTATCATCTATCTTAGTCAAATCTGTATTTTCATCTCTGACTTTAACTATTGGTGCTGTTACCAATGAATTGAAAAGTTTTTCAATTTCACTTTCTTCTTCATTATAAAATGGTATCGGCACTTCTTCCATATAGAACGCTGTGTTAATTCTCATATTTTTTTCTTTCCTATTTTTAACAATAGAGTTATCTTTTTCTCTATTTTGTACATAAGTTCTAAATCCAAGAACTCCCTACAACAATTAATAACACTGTTATTAAACTTATTATAATTTTTTCATACTCTCTTAACCCTTTCCTTTCATTTTCAATTTGTAAAACTAAAATTGAAAAATTAAAAGGTAAATATATTATTTTAATATTTTTATTCATAGTGTTGTTTGGGATTAATTCCACTATTGCTGAACAAAACATAACTAACATTTTTTTGGGAGATGTCTATAACTATGTTTTTATTTTTTTATTAAAAACAAAATCATATTTACCTTTTTACTTAATTACTTACTTTTTATTATTTTTTTAAACACAATATTTGCTTGTTCTATTGCGTTTTTCAACATATTCAATTACTTCTTGTGGTGGTTCAAATTTCTATAACCTTTTAACTGATTTAAAGAGAATTTTTCCGTTCTTTATTATTTCAATAGTATATCTCTTTCCATCTTTTAAGATATGTGTATAACATACATCTACCATTATTTATATGTGGTAAATAAGTATATGCACAATGTTCCATTCTTTCACTCTCATCAAAAAAGTTTCTTTTTGTATCTAAAAATTTTTATGTCTTTTGGTAATTTCAGTTTTAAAAATGGATTATTTTTCTTCAATTACCATTTTATCTTTTCTAAATTTTTACTTTTTTTGTAAATTTTTATAAATTTTTATCGTGTTCAGATATTAATTTCTTATTAGTTTTTATATTTAGATTAATCTTATATTTTTCCTTTCAACATAATCAAAACCCTTATGTAATCATAAAGATAATTTTTCATCTTTTTATTTCTTCAATCATTATTTTTATCAAATACATTAAAAAAACGATTGAACTCTTCTTTGTTCTTTAAGATGAAATTCTTTTATAATCTACATTTTGATACTTTGGAAAATCTTTTTCTTCTAAATATTTATTAGCTTTTAACAAAGAATAAACACCATTCAACGACATTTTATTGAAACAATTATAAGTTTTGTACTTCCTTTTTACTTTTTGAAGTTTCAATTCTATCAATTCTTTTTGTTTCTAACTTCTTTTTAAAAAGTTGAAAATCAAAAGGAACATTTAAACTTTCTTTTTCTTTTTAAATCTTCAATTATTTCATTCATAATAGGGATTTTCTTTTCTAAACTTTTTAAATAATCAGGAAATATGAAGATAATAATGGTAATTTTATATCCTTTAATTGAAAATTTTTGTATAAAAACTTTCTTTCATTTTTCCTTTTAAATAAACCCTTTTACCTAACAATATATCATATTCATTTTCAAATTTTATTGTAACATCAAGTTGATAATAAAAAGTATTACTTGAAAAAAATCAATAAAATTTAAAGAAAATATTGAAATATAATATTTGTTTATTTCTTCAATATATCTAAAATTCAAAGCATATCCTATTGGAAGTTTTTATTTTAAGTTTTTATTAAAATTTTTACAAAACATTTTTAATAAATTCTTTTCCTGTTTCATCAAGTTTAAAAATAAATTCTATCACTTTGATAAAAAGGAGTAAAATTTTTCATTGCACTTTCAAAGAGAACAGATAGAAAAGGAGCAATCTTTTTATTTGTTCTCTTTCTTCTATTATCTTTGTTTTTTATATTTTTATTTTCTTCAAATTCGTGTAATTTTTCCTGTTTCGTCAAACTTAAATTCTTGAAATAAATAAATTTCATCATCTATTAAAAATTGCATTTGTTTTTCACCATTTTTAAAGTTATTTCAAAGCTGGTATAGTATCTCCTGTTGCTAATCTATGTTCTACAAATTCAGGTGAGTGCTATCAATACTTTTTAACTTTTGTGCTTGGTCTAATAACTGTTCCATCTACTCTTTCAATTAATTTTATAGTGTTATTTTTTTATCTAACATAACGATATATCCTCCATTTATTATGTTAGATGTATCAAAATTAGTTATTACTTCACTTGGAAAAAAACTATTTCAATAACTCCATAACTTACAGTTTTTATCTTAGTGTAATTATTTTTGTAATCAATAATATGTATTCTATTAATTATAAAAGTGTCATCACCAATCGTTAAATTGTATAATCCCTCTCTATCAGGTCTATCAATTCCACTAGGTATTCTAGGAACATAATAAACATTATCTGTTATAAGAGTATCACTAATTTTTGTAATTTTTCATTGATTATTTGTTGCTTTTTCAACACTATTACACCCCATTATTGCTAAACTTATCATTGCTAATGTTAAAACTTTTTCATTTTTCTTCTCCTTTACATTTTTATTTTTTTCACTTTTTATATTATAACATAAAAAAACAAGAAAATTATTCAAATAACTTATGCTGTATTGTTTTTAATGATTGAGTATTCTCTTTCTTTTTGCTCTTCTCTTAGGGTTTAACTCCATTTATATTGTTTTAACCTTTCTTTTGCAATTTCTATATATTTTTCATTCAATTCAATTCCAATTCCGTTTCTTCCTAATTTTTTCTGCAACCAATAAAGTTGTACCTGTTCCTAAAAAAATATCTAAGACTACTCCATCTTTAGGACAACCTGCTTTTTATACACCTTTCTACTATTTCTTCAGGAAAACTTGCAAAATGATTATGTTTTAAACCTTGTGTATTTACGCTCCAAACAGTCCTCATTTGTCTTCTATATTAGAAGTTTCATTATAATTCTTTTTGAAAGTTTCAATCCAATCAGTTTTATATTCTTCAAATTGTAAGTCAAAATAATAGTATCTTCTTTTAACAAGAAAAAAATATTTCTTCATAATCATTTGTAAATCTATCTTTTTACGCTTTCAGGAATAACATTAGGTTTATGCCAAATTATCTTATTTCGCAATCTCCAGCCTCTGTTTTATCATTTCTATCAAAAACATTGAGGGTATTCCTACTAGACTTTTAATTTTTGGCAATACACTTATTCTTTTTACAACCAAATCTTTTTCTTGCTTTTTAAAATCTTTTTCTACCCTGTTGTACTATTAGAATTTGAACCTGAATAACTATCATTTAAAATCACAAACAAAGTTCCTTGTTTTTCAAAACTCTATTACATTCGTCAAATATATTGCATAATTCTTCGATATATTCTTCAGGGGTTTCTTCAAGTCCTAATTGCTTTTTCATTTCCATAATCCCTTAATCTCCAATAAGGTGGAGAAGTTATAATGCAATCTACACTTTTCTTTTTAAATCTTTTATTTTTTCTCTAACATCTCCATTTATTATCTCAAACATTCTAATGTACCCCTATTTCTCTTTTTAGACAAAGTAAGGATACCTTTTATATCCTTACCTTATCTTTTGTGTTTAAAAATAACTTTAAAAAGTCTAATTCACTTTCTTCTTCTCTTCTGTCTTTACCATCATTTCTTACTCCATATCTAAATATACCATTTAATCTTGAAGAAATACGAGTAGTACCATACATTTCCAAATGTTTATAAAGTTGTTCTTTAGTTAGATTAGTTGTTAAAATAGTAGGATTTCAAATTCTTTCATACCATTTTTCTCTTGTTGCAAAATAATCTGTAAAGTTTTTCTTCTGCCCATTCTTTATCTCTGTTTTATAGCCTCTGCTCCTGCGTCATCTATAAACAATACATCAACAGTTCTTATAACTTCTAATAGTTCTTCTTCAGGAATTTTTACAGGTGGTCTTAATAAATTTAGATAAGAACCTAATGTTATGGAACTGTTGGTCTGTATAAACACGGAGGCTGAAACTATAAGCTGAGGCTGGGCAAGCGGCTGAAAAATGTGAGGTGAAATCTGTGGCAACTAATCTAACAGGTAACTATGGGTGAAATGTGGTATGTTCAGATAAATGTATGTTGGTGTGGAGTGAAATGATGGTGGGCTGAAGAAATGGTGGGCTTTAAATGGCTTCTGGGATATGGTATCGCCGCCAGGCGATCAGATGTTTGAGATGTCGTGGATGAAAAAATAAAGATAAAAGTGTGAATTACGTGCTGTTTCTCACTGCTGTTGAGATGGCATGGGCGGTGGGAACGAAAAACTTGAAATATCGGTGTCTGTTTCGCGACGGTTGAAAAACAGGGACACTGGCTATGATTACAAGCGACCAGAATGCAATGACGAAGGTGGCTGAAAAAGACGGACAGCAAAAAGAATGAGGTGAACGCAAGGTGAAGTCTGGTGAAATCCTCGTGTTGCCCGATGAAAGGCAGGCTGGGCGTGGCATGGTGTTCTGAAGCGTAAGGTGGTTACAATGATTGTGGAAAATGACCACCTGGCGTTAAAGAAGATATATTTGAAGAATAAAACTGATTGGTTGAACTCAAAAGAATATGAGCTTCTGATAAAAATGAAGATAGTGACAGGCAGGCGGCAGCCCACGGAGTTCAAGCCATCATTGCGAGATTCCGCAATAGTGAAAGGTAATGCTCGCTGGGTTATCTAAAAGGTGATGATCTTGGAATATTTTCAGAACAATCTTCATAATTAAGTGAGTAATTGAAAAAAAAGGTTAAACAATAATGGGTTAAACCTGGAAAAACAAAGAGAACTCTCAATCGTTAAAACAATACAGCGCAGATGTTGATGTTTTCTGTTTATGTTATAATATAAAGGAAGTGAAAATAAAATGTAAAGGGAGAAGAAAAAAAATGATTACAACATTGTAATGGACCCAGCAATGGTGTGGTGGTGAGAAAAAAAACAAGCAATCGTGGTGGTGGTGATGCTGGCTGGATCAGTGTTCGTATGTTCTGGTGGAGTGGGCGATGAGGGATCTCTGATTTAACGATTGACTGATGCCTCGGTAATGAGATACGTGAAATGACCGCTGAAAAAATAAACTGATTATGGAGTTGAAATAGTTTTCAGGTAATGTGGTGCTGACCCATCTGGCGCCAAACCGATTCGTTATGTTGAATAAAATAACTATAAAACGGTTGATGGATGGAGGTGTGGGCAAGCACAAAGTTAAGTGGTGATAACCACCTGTGGGGCTATAATTAACGGCGGGGCCTGCTCTCGCTTTATGGTGTCGTCTGATTACAACAGATGATGAGGTATTGTTCAGAATTTAGTTGAGCAAATAATAAAACAGACTCTTTTGAAAGAAGGAACAAATAAAAGGATACTCCTATGTTCTTTGAGATGCAATGTGGGCCTGTGGGGAGTGGGGTGCAACTTGATGAGGCTGAGAAAAGGCCCAGTGTTTAGCCAAGGGCTGATAAAAAAAACAAATCAAGCTTCAATAAGTGTCTTAATTTTAGACTGTTGAGAAGAAATGAGCAAATGTTATATTCAGTATTTACTCTTTGGGACACCAGTGGGTTTTCAAGCAATGCACATTGTCAGCGATGTTCGTAAACGGTGATGTAATGTATTGGTGGAATGGTTTGTTAAAAGGAAAAAATGAAAGGACACAGCAGAACCTGATTGAACAAAATGCATTGATATCTGTTCTGATTGTTAGTTGAAAAATCTGTGGTGAATAATTGATTAAAAAGTTCGGCACAATTTTCGCTTTAAGGATGCGGGTAAATTGAACTCGAAAATGAGGCCAAACACTCAGTGATGGGCGGTTGAATGATTTGTTCTTTAAAATGTCGCAGAGAAGATTTTCAGTAAATGACAGATTATAAATTTCAAATCAACAGGGCTGAGAAGGTTCGTCGTTTAATGTTGGTGAAATAATGATTGAGAAAATAAAGGTGAGAATGATACATAAGGGACACAGGCCGAGAAAATGAGATAGTATAAAATAAAGAGGTAATGTCTGAACACGACAAGAACATAAGGGTGCAAAAGAAACAGGTGAAAGATAAATGACGTTGAAGAAAATAATCCTTTAAGGCAAATTACCAAGATTTGTCGTACAGATACAAAAAAAACTTTGATGGTGAAGTGGAACGTGCTGCGCCTGTTACCATGTAAATGGTGAATGTGTTGCTCTGTGTGTAAAGATGGAAAGAAGACCTGCTGTGTGGAGACAGGCGCCCTCTTCGCTCAGTTAAAGGTTATGGTCGAACCACTAAATGGTGAGTGTTGGCCTGCGTAAATGTTTAAAAACGTAAAGAAATCAAAGGTGAATGTGATTTTGGGCAATAGTAAAACATGATTAGACATCTAATCGGATTATGTTCGGCAATGGTGATTAATCTGGGCATGAACAAAAAATATTAAGGCGTGTTGCTGATTTTTCGATTTTGGACTGCAATTGATGAAAGGGGAAAGGGGTTGAAAGTGTGGTATGTGGACGATAACGGTGTTGTGAAGTGTGGTTAGAACAGCTGTACAGGCCAGGAAAGACAACTGTTGAAGAGCTGGTGCTGGCGTTCTATCGGAAAGTGCCGATACCATTTATAATGAGGAAAGGTGGTGACTTTCGAGACCGTTGCGCAACGTTAAAGTCGAGATGGTGAATTTGAAACTGGGCTCAGATGACCGTGGTGGTGAGAACACTGATGAGATATGGCACAATGATTGGAATTGCCTAACTTCACAGAAGATTAAATAATCAGGCACAAATTTAATCAAAAGTAATGGAAAGGACAAATATGATGTGATGTGGACATTGGTGAAAGTATCACAAACAGAAGAATAGTTTAAGCAAAAATATATCGGAAGATGGTGCAATAATTAAAGAGGTCTCTTGATGTGAAATGAGATGAAAAAAATAACAGCAGTAATAATTTTTGCAACGTGCGCTGTAAATACTGAGACTGTCGTGAGGCTCAGGAGGTATGGTGTTAAGAGAAAATAGAGGAGAGAATAAAGTGCAGAAGGCATCACAATAACGAATGAAATCTTGGGAGTAACGGCAAGGGTGAAAGATGACACAAACTCTGCCTGATGAGACAAATAAGCATTTTCGGAAAAATGATTCTGAAAAACCTGGTTGGAGAATGAAAAAACTGAGAGTTCAAAAGTGAAGAAGAGGCAACAGGGAACGAAGAAAATACCGGCGCCTAAATAAAGTAACAGAACCGACAATAGATGAATAGATGAGTTGAAAATTCTGTGCCCTGACCCAAGTGCGGCGCGGCGCAATTCTGGGCATAATGTATTATGGGTATGTGCAACTGCCAGGAGTTAAATACAAAGGGCAGGAATATGGACGAACAATGCAGAATAAATGCGATGGTGGAATTGAAGATGAAAAATGATGAATGAAAAAGTTGAACAAAAAATGAAGGGCTAAAAGCAAAATAAGAAGTCGATTATGTTAGCGAAAATAGAATGAGATTGCAATTGTGAGAAAAGACTCGAACGATAACAAAATAAATGGAAGACTCAACAACAGCAAGGAAAAGGAATTCCATGTAGCTAATTATGAATGAAGAATGAAAGAGACTGTAAGTAAATTGAAAATGGCTCGCTGGTGAGCACAGCTGGCGTCGTATGTGGGTTTGTCAATGTAATAATGAGACAGACTGTTGAACAGGTGACAGAAATGGGCCATGCCTCAAAGGGTGGTTGGATAAAACAAAGGAATGGCTTATGATATGTTGCGAAGGATGGCTAAAAGGCTGCTGTTAATGAAGTGGTTAAGGAGCCAGATGGGGTGGACAGGTGAGGCTGCTGGTGGATTTTGTTGAGATGAAATAAGGCCAGAAATGACAGGGGTTACAGTGATTAAATGAGAGAGATAAGGCTGTGTTTCGTCAGATGGTGTCTGGGACTCGAGATGAGCGCAGGGACTGAGGTTTGACGGATGAGAGGGTGATTCGACCAGGGCATAAATGGTTGAGACTAAGTCGGATGGTAGTGAGAAAGGTCGAGAGCTGGAAAGAAACAGTGATTACGGTGGGGCCAGTGTGTGAATGGTGCTGAAAATATCGGTTACAGACCAGAATGCTGGTTAAAATATTGATGAAAATGAATTGACAACGCGGATCTTTATGGACGAAAGTTGGTGCAGTTACAAAATCTTGATGATCAAATCGGCACGAATGAAACGAGAAAAATCAAAGAATAAAACAATAATCATCAATATAAGGGTGAGAAATATGAGGAGAAATCTATGTACAGAGCAGAGAAAGGATAGAGATTTTAAAATGAAGACTCTGACTGAATGGAGGATTTTGAAAGTGGGCTGTTCGAGGATGGTTATATAATGTTCGGACGGTATGAGTCGCGGTGAAGTTTTTGAACGACAGGATGACGGTCTCCAGCGAACACCGTCGTCAGGTGTTGCTTATGAAGACGTTGAAGACTAAAGATGAAGAACTGAAAGTGAAAAAACGTTGAAGATGAAATGATGAAGAAAATACAGATGAAAAGCTGAAAGATTGAAGACAAAGGTGGGGTTAAACCTTTACTGAATATGCGGTATAATGTGCGTATGGTATAATATGCATGTCGAAAAATAAACATTCAGTGAAACCGGACAAAGAAATGAAATATTTCGATAAACAGGAGAAAT
>BNJS01001570.1_pt1 | contig 88741 bp, 126 predicted proteins | sample 8540461 | NCBI WGS metagenome assembly BNJS01 (sample SAMD00202454, study PRJDB9452) | human saliva metagenome | isolation source: human saliva | place: Japan
GCCTGCCCCACGTGCTGGGCGGCATCGTCGATCATACTCACCAGCCGCACCCCGCGCGTCACATGCGGAGTCCACGGCGTATCAATCACGTCATCCAAATCAGCCTCGCTCAAACCCGCGATATACTCGCTCAACGCCGCGGTGGCCGCACCCAAATATTCGGCCAACGGTGCGGCATCCTCCACCACGACGGCGCGCGCCTGCTCCGCAGTATGCCCGTAGCCCACCGTGTCGCCCAACTCTCCCAAATTGAAGCGGGCATCAAACCCCTGACTATGCCACACCTGCGGTTCGCCGTTCAGCTGCACGAGCTGCGCATCCATCTGCCGCCCCGCATGCCACAGCAGCCAGGCGATCGAATTCGTATGCCCACCAGCGTGCGCGTTCAACACCCCTGCGGGCAAGGTGTCTACAAGGGCTTTCGCTTCGGTGGCGGGTCGGCTACAGCTTCACGCTGCAGAACATCGCGGGCATCCATGGCGACTCCTTCATTCGGGGTAAAAACGTCTACCACCAGTCTAGATTCCAAAGCGCAGAGGCACATCTATTTTGAGGTTTATTGTGCATTCAGCGACTTAAATAACCGCCAGATGCAAAACAAGCCCCAAACTAGAAAGCCGAGGCGCACCAAAGCCCACCGGCGCAATAACGCTCACCTCCGCCGTTCTTCCGCAACTAACTTTGCGCGACAGCCTCCTGGTAGTGCTCGCCCCACGCCCACAGCGCATCGAACAGGGTGCGCATGCTCTGCCCCAGCTCGGTCAGCTTATACTCCACGCGCGGCGGCACCTGCTCGTAAACGGTGCGGGTGAGGATTCCGCGAGCCTCAAGCTGGCGCAGATTCTCGGTGAGCACCTTCTGCGAAATATCACCAAGCGAACGCTGAAGCTCCTTATACCGCAGGGGCCCGTTGAGCAGATCGCGCACAATCAGGGCGCCCCAGCGCGTTGAAATAACCTCTAGTGTGGTTTTCGACGGGGCACTGCGGCAGCTCGGCGTTTTTAGTAAAGATACTGGTCCGTCACAATAGTTTCCTCGGGGTAACTGGGGCACGTTAAAGTGCCGTCTTCACAGGTGTTTATCGCATCGGTAGCGTTGAATACGTCCTAAGAATACAACGTTTATCGCGGAGGAAACATGAAAATCGCAGTCATCGGTGCAAACGGTAAATCCGGTACTCTCGTCGTGCGCGAAGCCACCGAACGCGGGCATGAAGTTACCGCTATCATGCGGTCCGAACACCCCACCCAGGCGCAGCACACGCTCATCAAGGATGTTTTCGCGCTCACTCGCAGCGACCTGTCGGGGTTTGATGCGGTGGTAGACGCCTTCGGCGCGTGGACTCCCGAGAGTCTGCACCTGCACAAGGATCACCTAGTCCACCTTGCGGATGCGCTCAGCGGCACCCAAACTCGTCTGCTCGTTATCGGCAGCGCCGGTAGCCTATACCCCGACTCGACCACGAATCAGCGGCTTGTAGACTCGCCCGCCATGCCCGAAGAATTCAAACCGCTGGCTACCGCGATGGCGCAGGCGTACGATGCGCTGCGCATCCGCGACGATGTTGCCTGGACCTACCTGAGCCCGGCCCTGGTGTTTAACCCTGAGGGTGAGCGCACGGGCGAATACCAGCTGGCAGGCGATGTGCTGACGATGAATGCCGCCGGGCAGAGCGAAATCAGCTATGCGGATTTCGCGGTCGCCGTGCTTGACCTTATCGAGTTGGGGGATCATCAGCGTGAGCGCGTGAGTGTGGTGTCGCGGTAGCTTACACACTCCCGTTGTTGGGTGTAAAAAAGAGCCTTTATGTGAATAAAGCGGGATTTTCAACGCTTTATTCACATAAAGGCTCTTTTTAGGCTGCATAAGATAAGGTGGACGGCCCGCCAGCGCAGCGTCAAAAAACTTAATGTTTTCTTGCAAAACCCAGGAATAAATGCCATACGCCGCCTGTTGAAGTTCACCGGAACACCAGACACGAATTATGAACACCCCTAAATTTCACCGGGAGAACACTATGACTACCGCGGCCTTCACTTCGATATGGTCGTTATCGGCTTCGGCAAGGGCGGCAAAACCCTTTGCTGGCGCCTACGCGAAAACCGGCAAGAACGTCGCCCTGATCGAGCAGTCCTCAAACATGTACGGCGGCACCTGCATCAATATCGGGTGCGTGCCCACGCAAGGCGCTTGTGCACCGGGCTGACGAATTCCGTGCCAGCGGCGAACACAACGCCGAAGTTGCGGGACGCCGCCTACGAGAGCGCCGTGATTTTTCCGTGACAAACTCCACCGGTGCCATGCGCGCGAAGAACCGCGAAATTCTCGAATCGAACGCCACCGCCAAACTCATTGACGGTCACGCACGGTTCCTCTCAGACACCGAGGTCGAGGTCACCGCGGGCGAGGACAAACTGGTCGTCACCGCCGACTGCTTTATCATCAACACCGGTGCCGTGGCGACTATCCCGCCCATCCGGGCGCCCGCGAATCGAAGCGCGTGCTCACCTCTACCGAGCTGCAGAAGCTCACCCCGCGCCCGAAGCGCCTGGGCATTATCGGCGGCGGTCCTATTGGTGTCGAGTTCGCCGGTATTTTCTCCTCCTACGGCACCGAAGTAACCCTGCTTGAAGGCGCTCCCGCGCTTTTCGGGCGTTACGATGACGACGTCGCCCAGGCGGCACGCGAGATTATCGCCGACCAGGGCATTACCGCTCACGCGGGCGTTCGCGTAGAGTCTGTAACCGATAACGCCGACTCCGTGACCGTGAACTACCTTGACTCTGAGGGCGCATTCAAGCACCTTGAGGTGGATTACGTGATGGTCGCAACCGGGCGTAAACCCGCCACCGAGGGGCTGGGGCTTGAGAACACGAGCATCGAAACCACCGAGCACGGCGCAATCGCTGTCGACGGGCACCTGCGCACCACCGCACCGAATATTTTTGCGCTTGGCGACGTTAACGGCGGCCCGCAGTTCACCTACATTTCCCTGGATGACTACCGCGTGGTGCTCTCGCAGCTGCTCGGTGACGGTTCCCGCTCCACGAAGGACCGCCAGGCGGTTGCCGCGACCATCTACATGAACCCGCCGCTCTCATCCGTTGGCCTGACTGAGCGTGATGCGCTCGCCGCAGGCCACACTATCAAGGTTGCCGCCAAGCCTGTTGCCGCTATCGCCGCCATGCCGCGTGCGAAGACCCTGGAAAACCCGCGCGGCATCATGAAGTTCGTGATTGATGCCGAGACTGACCAGATTCTCGGCGCTCAGCTGTTGGTGGTTGAGTCTATGGAGGTTATCAACCTCGTGGCGTTGGCAATGCGCCACAATATTACGGCATCACAGCTACGTGATGAAATTTACACTCACCCTTCAATTACCGAAGGGGCTGAATGAGGTGCTGGCAGTGGCCCAACCTGTGGCCCAGCCTCAGCCTAAAAACCCGTGGGGCGGCGCGCCCAGCCAGTACGCCTACCCGCCCACGCGAGCGCTATTCTGCGGGTGCGGGACCGCCGTTCGAGCTGTGAGCCGGGGCGGTTTTACGCCCCGCTGGTTGTGTTGTCTTCGTGGTGCTGGCTGCCGCGTCGTCACCCGGTGTATGTAGTAAGGCCCCGGCATGGGGTGAACAGTTGTCCACCGCTGTCAGGGGCCTTTGCTATACTTTTCTTTCCGAGGGCGTAATCACCACCCCCAAAGATGCAGGTTAGGTCAGGATGTCCTAATATTTAATCGTACGTGCGCGCCGCTGGCACGTCATTCACCAAGCATACAAAAGACGGGGAGTCATCCGTGGCGTTGCCCAAAGAAAATTGCACCCTATTCGTACCGAGACCAGGAACACCAGAACCGCGTGAATTGGCGGGTCGATCCTGCTCGCGCTGCGCTTCTTGTGCACGATATGCACGGCGCTATTTCGTGCGCGCCTTTCGAACTGGAACGTAACGGCCAAAACCCTCCCAGACGCCCAAATCAACATTGCCATTGCCAATATTCGCCGCCTAGTGGATGCGGCACGCGGCGAATATCCCGGTCTACTATACCGCCAGCCGCCCCGCCAGAACCCGCCGACAGGCGCCTGCTGACCGACTTCTGGGGCGACGGCCTGCGGGACGATGAAAGCGCCCAGATTCTTGACGAGCTCGCCCCACCGAGGCTGATACCGTGCTCACCAAATGGCGGTACTCCGCCTTCGTGCGCTCCCGCTCGAAGAACAGCTCAAAGAGCTCGGGCGTGACCAGCTCATCATCAGCGGATGTACGCACATATTGGCTGCCTCACCACCGCCCTGAGGCATTCATGCGCGATATTCAGCCCGTTCATGGTGGCGGATGCGCTCGCCGACTTCACCGAGGAAGAGCACCGCATGGCCTGCGAATACGCCTCAGGCCGATGCGCCCGCGTGCTAGACACCGCCGAGGTGCTGGAGCAGATCACCGCTGAGTGCCCCTCGGCGCGGACGAGGGCACCGGAAACCCGGAAGGTGCGCGCATGAGCTGGGTTATTGTGACCGGCGCGAAACGGCGGAATCGTGCGGCAACCGTGCACGAACTCATCAAGAATAACTATTCGGTGTACGCCGCCGATCTGGCGGAGACCCGCACGAATCATTCGCCGCCTACGGCGACACCACGTTCCGCTACCGCCCCGTTAACGTGGGTGATGAAGAGTCGGTGCGGGCGCTCGCATGGTGCCGCCGCTGAGTGGGTGAGCCCATCAAAGGTGCCGTGCTCGCGGCGGGGATCGCCCACAGCAGCCGCTCTTAGACACCTCCTTTGAGGACTGGAAACGGCTGCACGCGGTTAATGCTGACGGTGTTTTTCCTGTGCCTGCGTGAGATCGCGCGCGTTATGATTGAGCAGGTGCAGGCATCGCTGAGAACACGCGTTCGCTGGTGACGGTCGCCTCTAACGCCGCCCGCGTGCCCCGCGCTGAGTTCGGTGCTTACGGGGCCTCGAAAGCCTCAGCGGTGCGCGTATCGTCAAGCTTTCGGGCTGCAGCTGGCGCGCCACGGTATTCGCGTGAACACGGTCTGCCCCGGCACCACCCGCACCCCATGGTGACTGACGCCTGGGAACGGCGAGGACCTCAGCGCCCTGCCGGTGGCGGGCAGCCCCGAGACCTTCCGCCTGGGAATTCCGCTCGGGCGCATCGCTCGACCCCGCCGATATTGCGGCGGTGAATGCGTTCCTCATCGAGCGATGCCTCACGGCATATCACCATGCAAAACATTGTTGCCGATGGCGGCGCGACCCCTTCTAGCAGGCCCGAAAGGCGTTCATCAGTGAGCAATACCCTGCCCTGATTTTCATGTTTGCCACCGGCACCCGCGTGATGCGCACCGCCGGTTCCCTCCGTCAGGTCACCCCGCAGGATGCGCGCACTGCCGCCGAATGCCGCCGGTACCGCCGGTGGTCGGTCCTCATTCCTTTTCGACCCCGAACGCCCCCGCGCACTCTTTCGTGCCCGAACGCCTGCAGATCGACGACATCCCGGTGCCCGAGCGTGAGGTTACGCTCGCCGAACCAACGCAGATTGAGGGCCGCGAAAACCCCGGGTACCGGCAGGCGGTAGCGACCGCCGTTGAGCGTATGAAGGCGCATCAGCTGGATAAGGTCGTGCTTTCCGTCTGCTGCGCGCCGATTATGCGCCGGGCGCCCCTCGACTCTCGCCGGGGTGTACATGACAACCTGCGCGCCCAGCAGCCCAACACGTTTGTTTTAGCGTTAAGCTGCCGCAGGGTCACCGCGGGTTGGAGCATCCATATCTGATGGGTGCCTCGCCGGAGCTGATTTTCAGTACGGAACCCGATACCGGGGAAGGCAGCGCCTTTCAAAAACGCACCCGTTGGCGGGCGGCGCGCCGCGCATCGCTCGAGCATGGCAGCGCCGAAGATGAGGCTCTTGGGCGGCGGCTTATGGCTTCGCCGTAAGGATCGTGGCGAGCATGCGACCGTTATCGCCGATATTCGGGCGCAGCTGGAACCCATGACCCGCCAGCTCACTATTCCTGAGGGGCCTTCGCTTCTGCAGACCCCGCAGCTGTGGCACCTTTGGGCACCCCATCTCCAGGCGTGCTCAAGCGGGGTATGACCTGTCTGGATGGTGCGCGCGCCATCTCACCCGACCCCGCGATTTGCGGCGCCCCCACCGAGGCCGCGCTGCGTATGATCGCCGAACTTGAGCCGTTTAGCCGCGACTATTTCGGCGGGCTCGTCGGCTATATGAACGCAGACGGAAGCGGTCAGTGGGCGCTCGTGCTGCGCTGTGCTGAGGTTGATGCGCAAACCGCCATCCTCTACGCGGGCGCGGGCATTGTGGCTGAGTCAGACCCGGTGCTGGAACACACCGAAACCGGCACGAAACTGGGCAGTTTCGGGCGCGCTCGAGCGTTAATGCGCTGCCGCAGGCGGTTCCAGCAGACGCTTTAACATCCAGCGGTGTGGCGACGGGTGCACATCCACTACGGAACGGTGTCTTCGGTTGCCACCGCCAGCAGGAACTGTTCGGGATGCGCCGCCCGCCCCGCCGTATCTGCCGTTGGATGCGCTGTCGGGCTGAGTGTCAGCACCGACCAGGTAATAAAGAACGAGCGCTCGCTGCCCTCGTGGGCGTTTTCGTCCGATATGCCGCGGGTTTTCGGGGTCTGACGCACCTGTGTCCCCACCGCCTGCCGACGTATCTTCTGCTGACGTATCTGAGTCTTCGGGCAGAATGAGCGTGCACGCACACTTACTCGCGGACTCACCAGCTCGGCGCTCGCAGGGGCGATCCTGTCTGCCAGCGCATCAGCGGGTTTGCCGGTTCGACAGGGCGCTGACCATCGCCAGATCGCATCGTCACATTCGATCTGTACCGTCTGCGGTGGAGAAACAACTTAGCCATTGCCCGGTCGCTGAGCACCGCCTCCTTCGCGGTCAGGTACGAACTCCGCCGCCTGCTGCTGACCCGGCGGTAGGGACTCATAGGCAGCGCGTTCGTCGACGGTGAGCGCAAACCGTGCGAAACCTGGGAAAAGTGAGGCCTGAACCGCCTCAAGATCGATACAAAAGACCACCTGCTGCTGCGCACAAAAACCGCCTGCCGCCAGCGAGGGAACCTGCGACATATTGAAATTCACGCCCGCGATGCGCGGCTTACCGTGCGGTTTACCGCTCGTGCAGAGCCGACATGACCGATCTACCGTAATCGTGCGTGCACTCCGCCCCGAAATGCCCAGCCGAGGCGCAGCCGGCGCCGCATGAGAGCTTCAGTCGCCAGGTAGCTCACCGGGCCGATGGGCGCTGTATAGACGCCGCCTTGCGCCGGGCCTGCTCGCCCACATAGTCACGTCACGAACTTAACCACCGGTAAAGGTGCGGGTGGGCAGGGTAAATACACTGATGTGCGTGCGTGAAACATCCGCATCCCCGGAAGATATAGAGTGGATGGTCATACCCTAAGTCTACCCGTCCACCGCCTGGAACCTGCGCGACGTGACGAAACCTCTAGCTTCATGAACTGACGCCACACTCTGCGCTTTACGAGTGTGTAAGGTAAAGTCGAGAGCATGCAGAATCAGATTATTGCGGCGGCTGACGGCTCCGCGCTTGGTAATCCCGGACCTGCCGGATGGGCATGGTACATTGACGAGAACCACTGGGCGGCAGGGGGCTGGGAGCACGGCACCAACAATATGGGCGAGATCAAGGCGGTTCTCGACCTGTTTGAGGCGACCGCACATCGCGCCGAGAGCAAACTTCTGATCTACTGCGACAGCCAGTACGTGATCAACTCCCTCACTCAGTGGATGCCCGGGTGGAAGAAACGCGGCTGGAAAAAGGCTGACGGTAAACCTGTGCAGAACCGTGACCTGCTCAAGCGCTCGATGCCGCAAGCACCGGCAGGGACTACGAGATGGTCTGGGTTAAGGGGCATGCCGGGCACGAGCTGAATGAGGCCGAGATTCCCGTGCGAACGCAGCCGCACGAGCCTTCAAAGAGGGCGAGAGCCGAAACCGGTCCGGGCTTTCCCGGTTCGCCGCATACAGCAGGTGAACAGAGCGCCCCGAGCGCCCAACCGAGCAAAACTCGTGAAACCGCGACCATGCTCACGCCCAAGACCCGATACTCTCGCTGCGGATGCGCACCTGAGCCTCGAAGACTTCACCGAAACCGAGGTGGAACGCGCACGCCAGTTCGACTCCCTGAAACTTAACAGGGATTCTCAAGCCCGCATCACGCCGTTGCCGCCTCGACCCGCAGGCGGTGCGGGAGCGGAAAACGAAACTTGCCGAAGCCTCTGCACGTGCCGCAGGCGTGAGGCGCAGGCGCAGCAACGAGCGCTCGCCGAGCAAGAACTCGCCGAATCAGAAGCCGAAGAGAACGAAGAATTTGAAGGCGAAGGGTTCGAGAAACCGAACAGGAGAGCAACCTCAGGGAAGCGTCACAGAAAATGCCGTGCCGAAGGCCTGCATCCGCCCCCACGAGGAACCGCTGCCAGTGACCTACACAGCGGATCCTTCCGCCCCGAACCCTGAAGACGCCATGCACGCCGAACGTGAGCTTGAGATGCGCGGCGGGAGCATGAGCGAACCCGAGATTTCTGCGCTGCTGCACGAGCGTCTGGTATGGGTGACCGCAACCGGTCGTTCCGTCAGCCGTGCCGACACCATCGCGTACCGTGCGCGCGCCTTCACCCAGCAGGGCAGCCGCTAAACAGGGCGTGCAGGTTGTCGATGATCATAACGTGCTTATCATGGCGGCGGTGCAGACGGCACGCGGGCGGGTCAATCGTTCGAGCCTGTGGCATTACGACACGGCGGCATCCCCAAACGGGTGGCGGCTGCGGTTTAGGCAAGAGACCACCGCATCCTAAGTTCGCACATTGCCCGCATAATCGGCGCAGTCCGCGCGGGAATCGACGTCACCAGATCATCTGCGCCTAAGAAAAACCGGGGCTGCCGTGAAGTCCGGTATCAATCCTTCACGGCAGCCCCGCGTGCTATCTCGATAAAGTTCAGTGCACATAGTGCGGCCTGGAACCTAGCCCACACAAACATCGCAGCGTTCGCGTTTTCAGTCTCCGCATAGTTCACACCCGCACGGTCAAGAGCCTCGTTAATCTGGGTAATCGACTCTTCCACACGCTTCTGGGTGCCGCGCCAATTATCAAGCACCGCCTGAAAGTTCGTTGATGCCGAGGCCGTCCACGAACCCTGCAAATCCTGTAGGGATGCGGTCATCCCGGTAACCTCGGCGCTAATGTTAGCGACCCGAGTTTTCGCCTGGGCTGCCTTCGCCGCAATGGTTTCCTGAATCGACGACGAACTGTGCCATGATATTCCTCCTGGGTAGAGAGTAAAGGTTTTTCCGAAAGCTGCCGACCACGTGAAATTCTGCCGTAGAATTCCGTGCCGTGCAGCGCTCACCATCTACCCTAGAGAAACGCCCATCGCGATGCGCCCGCAGTCCCTACCGCCTGTGGATAAATGCCCGCACGGGACACAAAACCGGTTATCCACAGTCCGAGAACGTCCTAAAACTAGTATGGGATGTGGTTTCTCGCCCGCACCAGCCGAATTATGACGAACTATATCCACGCCCAGCGGTTACTGCGAAACGCCGTTATCGGTCATCACCGGCGCCGGATAGAACGGCAGGCTAATCACAAAGGTCGCACCGCCTCCGGATGTTTCCTCAATATGCACAGAACCGTCGTGCTGCTCCAAAATCGCCGCCACAATCGACAGCCCCAACCCGGTGCCGCCGGTCTCACGCGAACGCAGCGTATCGGTGCGGTAGAAACGCTCGAACACGCGCTCGCGATCTTCACCGTGAATACCCGGACCGTGATCGCGCACCTCAATAACCGAGAGCGGGTATCCGGGAACATCTTCACGCACGCCAACCGCGATTTCTAGGGCGTACCCGCCGGGGTGTAGCGCATCGCGTTGGTATGCGGGTTGGCGACCACCTGGCGCATCCGCGATTCATCGCCGATCACGGGTGCACTGGCGAGCCACATCGTCGGTAAGGCCCACAAGCGAGACTTCACGATCCGGCGACGTTGCGTAGGCGTCGTTGCTGGCATCAACCGCCAGGTGGAACAAATCGAAGGGCGACTTAGATTCGCGGCGTTCGTCGGTGCGCGCCAGCGTGAGCAGATCCTCGACCAGCTGGCCCATGCGCGCTTCGACTCGGCCTCGATGCGCCCCATCATGATTGCCACGGCCTCATCGTTGGGCAGGGCGCCCTGGCGGTATAGTTCGGAGTACCCGCAGATACTCACCAGCGGGGTACGCAGCTCGTGCGAGGCGTCTCCACGAACCGCGCATCTTCGCCTCTGACTTCGCCCGCATTAAAACGAACTCTCAATCTGCGCGAGCATAGTATTCAGCGAGATCGCCAGGTTGCCGATCCGTTGCTAGGGTTGTAATCCTCGATGCGCTGCAGAGATCCCCGGCGGCAATCTTCACGGCGGTCTGCTCACGCGCGCCAGCAGCTCGAAGGTGCGGTCCACAGCGAGGTCATCGCGATTGCAGCGCTTAGCGTGGCAAGCCCGAACGCGAAGGTCAGCACTCTAATAACGCGACCACCTGGTTCGTCTGCTTCAGCGGCAGGGCAATCACCATTGAAGATGCCTGACCGTTGGTTGAAGACTCCCAAAGAAATCGGCATAATACGCCAGTCGTTAGAGCCTGTCCGCGAGTTCACGGTCGTGCGGTTCGTGTATTTCTTGACTTTTTCGGAGTCCCCAGCCGAGTGAGAACCGGCTCGTTTTCCGTCTGCTGATCGGCTCCCCGCAATCAGTACAGTACATTTCCATGCTGATCGAGTACATAGACCCGGTACGAGCCGACCGCCCCGTCCCTGCCGGGTCTGCGAGGTTCCGACGGAGAAACGAGCGAGGAAGAGCTCGCCTTCATCTCTTCGTCGAGCTGATGACCATTTGGGCGCGCAATGCCGAAATCGCCACGAGCGAGGTGACCGCGATAACAAGCGCAATGAGTACCGAGGTCACCAGCACCAGCTGAGTTCGCAGCGACAGCGGTGGGAAGACGATCAACAGGTTTCAGTGGCACGAGATACAGCTCCGAGAACCGCGATCATGTAGCCCACACCGCGTTTGGTGTGAATGAGGTTCAGTCCTTCGCGATGTTGTTGTCAATCTTGCGGCGTAGGTAGGGAAAATGTACGACTCCACAATGAGGAATCTCCGTTGAAGTCGTACTCCCCATACGTGGTCGAGAATCTGTGCTTTCGAGTACGCGGTTTGCGTTGAGCATCAGGTAGTGCAGCAGGTTGAACTCGGTGGGGGAGAGGTCGATTTCCTCTTCTCCCAGGAACACCTCATGAGTGTCAATGTTCAGGCTCAGGTCGTCCACGCGCAAAAATCGCGTCGTCTTCTTCCTGGGCGTTGCGTGACCGGCGCAGAATACGCGCGGATGCGATCACCTCATCGAGCGAGAACGGCTTGGTGACGTAGTCGTCACCGCCGCGCCAGACCGGCAACCTTATCTTCGGTGGCGTCCTTCGCGGTGAGCAGCACGGGTACGTGCGCCCCGCATCACGCAGACGGCGAGTGACCTCAACGCCGTCCATACCGGGCATCATCACGTCGAGGACGATGAGGGTCCGGCTGTACTGTTCCGCCTTCTCAATCGCTTCGCGACCGTTACCAGCAGTGACAACCTCAAACCCGCAAAGCGCAGGATGTAGTAAAAGCTCTAGAATATTGAACTCGTCATCAACGACGAGCGGTTTAACTTCTGCAGACATTTGTGTACTCTTCTTTCACCAGGAAAATTATCGGAAAATCTTATGTACCAATATGCGTCTTAACGCTCGCCTGCGCAAAGCGCCACGCAATACCTGGACCATGAGCGCAAGAAAAAGCGACCGGAAGCAGAATCAGCGGAATCTGACTCTCGAGCGCTGCGATGCGCCCCGCCCATTTTCATGAGGAGCATGAAGACGCCGCATATTACGCATACTACGGCTAGAATACCGCCGCCCGCACCTAGCCAGCAGATCGCTCGGGTGTAGGGAAGGGCAGCGGCGGCCTCTCGGGCTCAGAGAAGATACGCTGCTACTCATGGCATAACCGTATCAGGTTTATGGGCCTGCTCCCGCCGAAAAACGCAATATTGCGCTGTGACGGGCAGTATTCACAGCGTTTGCGCAGGTTAGGGTCTGACATGGGCGCATGCGGGCGAAAACATCACACGAACTCCTCGCCGTCATCGCGCTGGGAGATGCTTTAATAGGTAGTATGTCTGAACAGGGTGACCAACAACCCGACGAATCTACTGTGCCCACGCTCGAACACGATGCTGGGACAACGGCAGCTGCGCGTGACCCTTTTCGTCGTTGAGGAAGATGAGACTTCCTACCGGGGAACCCACCCGGGGCCTGCGCATGGCGCCGTCGCACCACGAAGGTTGACGATATTCTTGCGAGGCAAAAGATATTGCGCTCACCGGGGTTGAGGCTGTTGCACCGCATAACTCTATCGGTCTGGTGCATCATTTTGCGCGGCGAAGAAGGGCGCTTGACTACGCATCTTTTTGAGTGTCTGCTGCCGGGGTACCGCGGGTGGTTTGGTTTGCGACTCTGTCGCGGGCGCCTCGATCCTAAGGGTTGCGACTATCTGCGAGGTCGGTCTGATTCCCGGTGATGACGCGCTTCTCGCCCCCGAATGGGTGCCGTGGGCGGATCGCCTGCAGGCCAGCGAACGTGATAACAACGGCGCTGAGGAGGCGGGCGCATCCACTGAGGAACAGCAGGACGCCGAGGATGCCAAGAGGTTTAGCGTGAGCTTTGCTGAGAGCCGCCTTGATAGTTTGTTCTTCACGGATGTACTCGGAACGATTTTCGAGATGGATTCTAAAGGCGAAAAGTTCGCTCAAGCGACGCGCCGGGGTAATCCGTGGCAAAACTACTTAGCAAAAGGTACATAATAGTTACTCAGATATAGGTTCGATATAAGGCTAGGCTACGTTTGCTTGGCTGCAGGTTGTATATAAGGGGAATAAGACGGTATGACCGATCTGATTGATACCACTGAAATGTACCTGCGCACCATCCTCGAACTTGAGGAAGAGGGCATTACCCCCATGCGTGCGCGTATTGCGGAACGCTTAGACCATTCCGGTCCGACCGTCTCACAGACCGTGGCGCGTATGGAAAAGCACGGACTGCTCACTGTTGAGCCCGACCGTCACCTCGAACTGACCGATGAGTCGCAGAAGGCCGTTGAGGTTATGCGTAAGCACCGTCTCGCCGAGCGTCTGCTCTCTGATGTGATCGGTCTGGATATCGAGTATGACATGATGAGGCTTGCCGCTGGAGCACGTGATGAGCGATCACGTGGAGAGGCGCATTCTGGATATGCTCAACCAGCCTAAGTTCTCTCCTTACGGCAACGCTATTCCCGGCCTTGAAGAACTTGGCATCGACAGCGAAAAGAACGACGAACGTACTGTTCCTATGGCGCTTGCTGCCCGCGATTCCGGCCCGGAGGATCGCTTCACGATTTCACGCTTCCCCGAATCTATCCAGACGGATATTGACCTGCTCAAGGTGCTTGCCGACGCCGGTATTACCTTTTGGCGCTTCGGTGTCTGTGGTCGGCGGCGACAATAACGATGTGATTGTGCGTGCTGATGGCGAAGATGCCTCATCTCGCTGGATTTGGATGTTGCGAACGCACTGGCGGTCAAGCGCGCATCTGCACTTTAAAGAATGGGGTATCGTTCGCCAGCCGGACGGTTTTTAGAAGGCGGCTGATAGTGCGTCTTCCCGTATAAGATCTCATACTGACCGTGGGGCTTACCGTAGGGTGAGCTCCACGGTTCTGTTATCCTGAATTCTCGGGATGGTGATGCGAGGCCACAGTTACTCCACTAATATATAGGGTGGCTCCCCGAATTGTACTCTTCGGGACGGTATATCTGTATCGTTGAGAATTTGGCGTGTCATAGTGCATCCATGCCGGATGTGTCTTCCGCAGATGAGATGTTTAAAACCAGGTTTTGGGGATACATCCCAGATATGGCACGGAAGTTGCTGTAAAACGACAAAACTACGGTGCGACTATCAGGAGAAAATTAACGTTCGCGCAGATTTTAAGAGAATGGATCAACCTTAAAGAAAACCTGGGAAATGCTGGATATTTGTGCCGTAAAACCCCTAAAATCCGCGGAATGCTGTATAAAACTACTAGTCAGAGGCTTATTTTTAGAAGAACAAGTGTTCTTTTTCGTAAAGTATTGCCAACTCTGTGTTATGGACTATTTGACACTATTGGGGTGAAAAGGTGGCGACACGAGTGACAACTGAGAGTTTTCTGTGTATTCTCATTTTTGTGTCCAAATCCCTAATCGTAAGAGGGCACCCTTGAGTGAATCCGCCGAGTTCTGCCGGCATTTCAAGAACGTCTACCCAATACGGCAGAAGCGGGAACCACTTTTCGGTTTCTCCTTGGGGAAGCCTAGGGCTAAAGTCGCGCAAGTGACCGAGTGAATCCATGCTCGCGCCCGACAGCTTACCTCGTCAGGCAATGGAGGAATATTACTAATGGCTAAGAAGATTGTTCGTAACGCAGGTATCGTTGCTGTTGCCGGTGCTGCTGTTATCGGTTCCAACATTCCGCAAACGCATTTGCTGAGGTTCCTGCAGCAACCGACTTGAGCTACGATTACAGCAGCTACGAGTACGATTACAGCAGCTACCAGACCCCGCAACCACCACGTTGCACCTCAGGCTGAGCAGCAGACCGAGTATGTTGCACCTGCACAGACCGCACAGGTTGAGACCACTTCTGCACAGGCACCTGCTGCTGCACCAGCAGATCAGGCTCCTGCACCCACTACCAACAACGCAACTCGTGATTCTATTGTGTCTGCAGCTAAGGCTGCTCAGGGCACCGGTTACGTTTGGGGGCGGTCGCTCTACGGTGCATGGGACTGCTCCGGCTTCGTCTCCTACATCTTTGCTCAGCAGGGCATCAAGCTGACCCCTCACACCTACACTATGTCCACTGAGCTCGCGCAACCGCGAACCCCAGCCTGGCGACATCGTGTTCACCAACGGTTACAAACCACGTTGGTATCTACGTAGGTAACGGTCAGATGGTTTCCGCTCTGAACCCCTCGCAGGGTACCCAGCTGACCCCCGTTGATGGCAATGGTTACATGCCTGTCGATGGTTACTACACCGCTTTCTAATCTCATCTGAGATAGAGAAAACTTGAACAAAAGACGGCACCCGTCCAATCGGATAGGTGCCGTCTTTTGCGTCTCTGGAAGGTATATATGCCTTTCGAACTCGGTGTCAGACTTGGTGTCACACTCATAAGGCTTGCGTGCAGATTCTAGGCGCTTAAGCCCTCACACCGCGGCTCTATGGCAGAAAAACGCGGGAGAGACCGCATCGTGGTCATGTGAATATCTCATGATGTGACTATATAAAGATAGGCTTGCCTTGTCTTCTGGGCGAGTACAATACTTGAACTATGGAAAAGTCATCATCAACTCCCCATCCGTGAAGACTGGACGGGCGAGGCATCTCCGACAGCTGTAGCAACCCTCTCAGGCACCGGCGGCACTGATCGTCGCCCCCACAAAGGTTGGCTATATCCTCATGGCTACTGATGGCGAAGGTCTCAACGTAAATTTGATGCCAAGCTCCGCAAGCGCAAAAGCCCGGTGTCGTGCTGTGCGCATCCTTAGAACAGCTCGATAAACTCGCCCAGATGACCCCAGAAATCCGCGAATTCTACCGGAAACACTGGGATGACGACATTCTTTTAGGATGCATTCTGCCCTGGCGCGAAGACGCTGAAAAGTACCTGCCGGATGAAACGACGAAGGAACTTGCCCGCGATGCGCGCGCAACCAGCTGCTTCGTGGTGCGTTTTGGTACCCCCGCAGAACAGATTGTTCGTGCCCTCTGGGAGAATGAAGGGAAACTGACCTTCGCGAGCTCAGCAAACCCCTCGGGCATCGGTAATAAGGGGCGCGTGACGGGCATTGGCGACCGCATCGAGAACAGCGTAGACGTGATTGTGCGCGGCGATGAATACGTGAAATCCATTCAACCCGATAAGACCGACGAAACACGCCACGAACAGGGCGTGATGGTCTCAATGGTCGATGCCGAGGGCAACCTGGTGCCCGAACAGCACGGTGAACGCGGCGTGACCCCCGCCCCCACCCTGATTCGTAAGGGTCTGGACTATGAAGAGATTATGCGCCATCTGAGCGACTCATTCCCCAGCTGGGATTATCGCCACGGCATGTACTACTAAGCCCGCCTCAGGCTATTTTCGGTAGGTTATACGGGACGTGCGTCTGATCGTTTGTGAGACGCACGTCCCGTGTGCGTCTCTAGGCGTGAGGCGAAAATGCGTTCTTGCGGGGCGGCATGTGCGGGTACCATGAAGAATGCCAACACAGTTTGAAAGCCCCTAAGAACAGCTCCGACCAGGAATTTACGTACCTTGCCATCGGCATGGTGGCGGGTGCGATTCCGGGCATTGTGATCGGTCTGCTCGTCGCGCTGCCGCTCGGTAACCCGGCCATGTGGGTTTTCTGTCGTCGGCGGCATAGGCATTATTATCGGCATGGTAAGTGCCCGCATGATCTCACTGCAAGAAAACGAGGCACGAAAAACTCCCGCAGTGAGCAGGAATAGCTCATCGGTGGGCACAATTTAGTGTCCCTCCTTGGTTGGTTGTTCGCTCAACGCTGGGCAGTAGCCCTCCAGCTCGGTACGGAGGTTCAGACGCGCGAGCGCATCCCGAGAAGATGCGCGGTGTCTGAGGCATAGATCGCCGTGCGGTTCAGAAAACCTTGCAGAATCGCCGCTCGGTCGCGAGTGAAGGCGTCCGAGCGTACTGGGCGTACTCGGCGCGAACTCCGGCGACATAGCGGGTATAACGCGGACTATCGGCGGCGAGAATCGCAAGGTCAGCATCAAGGAAGAATGCTGCATCGGCACGGGTAAGCGCGCCAGAGGTATATTCTTCAATACCATCGGCTAATTGGTGAGAAGCCGTGAGCTCTATCAGGTGCGCAATAGCGGTAACCTCGCGGTTCGTGAGAGACCCGGTGCTCGCCAGGGGAGTGAGGGCGGTGCGTGCGAGGTCGGCACTAGCCGCCTCGTCTTCGCCGGGTTTGCCTCGTAGACGGCATCATGAAACCATGCCGCCAGAAGTACCGCCCGCGGGGTTGCGGTGTGGTGTCGTTTGTAAAGGGTCTTGAGCGCGGTGAGCATTTCCGAAAGATGCACGCTCGTGTGGTATTTCCGATGCGGCTGCTCGTAACGTTCCAGTAGATCTTCGCCCAGTGCTGTGTGTCCGGGCAGCAACGAGTCCCAGGCGCGCATGAGACGCGGGCGTATTTTGTTAGGGCGTTCCCGCAATGGAACCCGCAGCCCGCTGTCTATCAGGATGCGCGTCAGCTGCGACCCGCTCACCTCGCGCGCACCTGCACGAACCAGCCCCTCGTACCGATATGCGGGAACGTCGTAGTGGTCGGCATCGAAAGCACGCGGACTTATGCCGGTTTTCGCCGCAAAATCGTGAAGTTCCGCCAAAGAAGTGTCAGAAATTAGGTGCGAAAAGACCGTGCCGTGCGCGGGCCAGACGGGTGGGTCAATCAAAAATACTCACTCGTCTATTCTAGGGGCGTGTAAGATGCTAAAAACCCGTGTGATGCCCGTATAATGGAACGAGTTGCCCCCGTAGCTCGAGGGATAGAGCACTTCTCTCCCTAAAGAAGGTGTCGGACGTTCGAATCGTCTCGGGGGCACGGATGAGCGTAACCCGCTCGATGCAGCTTCCTCACGGAGGCGCATCAAGCGGGTTTATTTTCATCTGCTGGGGCGCCGTTGCCCGTGTTGAGGGCGTAGAACATAAAGGTTCCACTAACATTTTGCCGCAAATCCTGAAGTAAGCAGCCCTATGCGCTTATTCTGAAAGTGACCGATAAAACACCCATGTCATATTTTAAGAGAGGCAATGATGTCTTCTATTTTTACCCGCAGAAATGCATTGTTCGTGTTCGGAACCGGAGCCGGTGCGGCACTACTGAGCGCGTGCGGCGGTAATTCCACCACTGAAAGCTCCGGGTCGGGGAGCGCATCGTCGTCTGATGCATCGCCGAGTACCTCTTCAAGTTCAAGCTCTTCATCGTCGAGTTCAGCCTCGGCAAGTTCCTCGTCAGCTTCTGCCCATCAACTTCAGATTCTTCACCATCGCAGTCTGCGCAACCGATATTGATATGAGCGGCAGCTACGGCGGAAAAATCAATTTTGAGTCCGTTCTGGAATACGAGAAAACCGGTACATATGAGCCTGCTACGAAGGAGCATCCGGCAAAAAATGTTCCTAAACCCAAGAAACCTGCCGGTGCAGATGAGAAATCGCTCAAAGGCCTCTACCTGAGCATCGCGTTTGCAGCTGCCGCAACGCAATACGCCTATAACACGGGGATTACTCCCTGCTGGAGCAAAGTTCTATGTCGGAACCAGAACGCAAATTACTTCTTGAGGGAAGAGAAAAGAACGACTCGATAAAACCCGCGAAGGCACATTCTGGCCGGATAATATTACGATCGACTATACGCTCACCCAAGAGAGGCCTCAGCTCGAAGGCGATGGCGAATACAAATGGGATCGTGAATTTATCGTTGAGTACGGTAAATTCGAGGTTATTGACGGCAAAGTTGAGTACCATTCAGACGAAGACCACGACATGATATATCGCGATATCTTTTAAAGGTAATTTGACGGCACAGTATATTAACGGAGCTTGATAACCAGCGCGGTTGCCAATCAACCGAAGTCTAAGAGCTAAAAACGTAAGTGCCCTTGCCTCTGTAAAAGGTATTTATCTCCGAAGGACTCTGTTTATCCTTTTCGGACTACCCAATGTGCGTGCTGTACTGCTCTATACTCCTGTGCGACGAGTATTGCTGATGATGACGGGAACTTGTGCGCGGTGCCGCGCTAAAAGGGGCAGTGCAAGCCTAAACTTAAACATATACCGATTTGTCCAACACTTCCGATAAGGAGAACTCTACTCATGTCTTCTCTGTTCGATCGCCGAACCGCCTTACTGGTTCTGGGCTCTAGCGCCGGTGCCGTATTTTTATCTGCCTGTGCCCCTAAGGTGAAGGGGACTGAGGCGACGTCGCCCGCATCCTCCTAGTTCATCGTCTTTCCAGTTCATCGAGCTCTAGTTCCTCGTCAAGTTCTTCAAGCTCCAGTTCGTCGGCATCACGTTCAGCGTCGTCAAGCCCGAGTTCGAGCATCGACATGAGCGGCAGCTACAAGGGCGATATTAACTTTGAATCCGTGCTCGAATACGAGAAGTCGGGTACCTTTGAGCCCGCCACCAAGGAACACGCTCAGAGAAACACCCCCAAACCCAAGAAACCGGGGAGTGTCACCGAGAAATCTCTCAAGGGGATGCGCGACACTATCGCCTATACGGCGGCAACGGTCGAATACGCCATTAATACAGGTGACTACTCGCTTATTGAAAACGGTCCGATGAGCACATCCGAGAAAAACCATTTCTTAGACAGCGAGATGAAGGATCTGCTGCAGAGAGCACGGGACGGCAAACGCTGGGTGGACAACGCCAAAATAACCTACACTTTGGACGAAGACAAGCCCGTGTGGGATGGAGAAGTCTACTCGTGGAAACGTACCTTTACGATGAATTACGGCAAATTTGAAGTTGACGACGGGAAGGTAGAGGACGTATCAGACGGCGGAGGCGACGCTAAACGGGAATATAAAGGTCACCTGCTGGCGGAATACCGCAACGGATCTTTGGGTTGTTGCAGGTATAGCTTCACAGTTTGAAGACGATGACGATCCTGTAACTCCGTCGAGCTCCCTAGCGTATCAGCAGGGGTTTAGCCCCGAGCCCGTCTTCCGGGCGGGGCTTTGCATGAGTCCTTCCCATGAAAAAGGAACCCTAATCGTGAAAGTAGGGTTCCTTTTTATGCAGTGAGGACGATGGGGAGTTATTCTTCGGGTTTACCGTCTGCCTCGGCGTTTGGCCCGCCTGCGATAAAGGTGGAGGCCGCATCCTTAATGCTGCGCATCAGCTGGTATGCGATACCCGCCAGAGACAGAAGCAGCAGCGCCCAATCCACAGGTAACAGCACGTTCAGAGCGCCGGGCTGATGCGCGGGTCGGCGAGCGCTGCATCCAGCATAAAAATCGTGGCAATGTGCACGAGCAGGTAGCCCACCGAGCCGCCGTGAACAGTGCCTGCAGTACCTTCGGCAGGCGTGACGTGTACGCCAGAAACGCCAGCGAAAGCCCAAAAAAGAGCGCAAAAACTATGCCCACCGAACGATGCGCATACGTATACGCACCCAGATTGTCGCCCAGCCCGGAGGCGAAGGCGGACAGAGCTTCGGTTGAGGTGACGGGGGAGAGGTCGGGAACCTGGGCGTTCGCCAGCCTGCCGTAGCTCGGCAGCACCCAGAACGCCACATAGGCGCCCAGCAGCAGGGAAATCGTGACCGCCACGTACAGAAAGGTCTTCGAACGCTGCTGTTCGGCGGGCGCGTTTGCGCGCACGGCACGGTCATCCATGACCTGTTTGAACTCATGAATTTTATGCTCTTGGGGTTTTCGCCCGGACTGCGGTCGGCTCTGCCCCTGCTGTGCCTGCTCGCCGTACAGGCGTTTCTTCTGACCTTGTGATAGACCCATACCTTCCATTATTGCGCAGAGCGACTGGTTGTGTCAGCGTGGGCCTTTACCAAAAAGAATGCTGTGGAGTATATATACGGGCAGGCTTCTTGGTCTTCTGCTGCGTGATACTCTTATTTCCTACCGAAACTGACAGCCGCAAAGTTGGTTGTATCCTGACATACCATGCCTAGTTTTCTTTACTTGCGCGTATTACTCACCCAGACTCGCAATTGTCCTCTCTCCGCTTTCCCAGTCACTACGGATCACCGCATATCCCATGACATCGCACCTGATACTCTGAACGGTAACTCCAGCTTCTCGATAATGCGCCTCGTGAACCCAACCTGCAGAGTTAAAAGCACGACGCATAGCAATATTGTCGCTTCGTGTATTGCCCTCAACGCGGATAATGGAGCTTTTGGATTCAAAAATAAGGTCAGTTAGCTTTAATGAGGCGCAATACTCCCTGATCCCTGATTTCTATATTTCGCTACCATACGCATATCTATTTCTGCTGTGGAATCTTGCAGTCCGTGCACTATGGCAATACCGACGTGCTCTCCATCGCTGTGAATAAAGGCAACACGGTTATTAGGTTCGGAGAATTCCTGCTCTTCAAACCGGCGTATGAGCTCTCATGCGATACGTTATGTTCAAGATGGAATGGCCAATCGCTGCCGCAGAAAACATTCTCAAATGGTTCCCATTCGTGCTTTATATCTGCCCAACGAACAACACAGTTCATGTTTTTCCTAACTTATTTTTCAGCTCATATTTTGTGTTTCGAGAACGTATGAATCTCATCTTCAACACTGAGCTCACATAATAAAACATAGGAGGAATCAACCGTAATAATCTGATAGTACAGGGTATTACTTTCGGAACTTATACCACCGATTACGCCAAGGGGTTTCATGGTGGAAATTCCTTTTACTATTTACTGAGGAGTCCTCACAGTAGGGTCAGATGATGTCAGTACCCTATAGCTTGGCCAGGTCGATCTTGCCCATGTGCAGGATCTTATCGCGTGTGGCGGCGTTGGCCATGAGTTCGGCGATGTTGTAGGGGACGACCTGCCACGAGACACCCCAGCGGTCGACGCACCAGCCGCAGCGCTCGGCCTCGGGCACAGCAGAGAGCCCCGCCCAGTAGCGGTCGATCTCTTCTTGGTCGCGGCAGGAGACGATCATGGAGACTCCGGGCGTGAAAGTGAAATCGTGGAAGGTCCCAGAGTCCGTGGCTGCCATCCAGGTGCCGCGCAGGGTAAAGTCGGTGAACATAACCGTACCCGCATCCAGCGGTCCGCCTTCCTCGTAACGGTACAGAGCACCGCGGCGGGCGTTATCAAACAGGGCGATCCAAGCGTCTGTGGCTTCCTCGGCATGAGCGTGATTAGTACCGCCGAACATGAAGGATGGGATAACAAAGGGGCGCGGATCGCCGTCCGGGTCGGTGAGCATGAGCTGCCAGGTCATGCCGAAACGGTCACGAACCCGCGTAGCGCGGGGAGAAGGGTACTCACCCAGCTCCATGAGTACGCCGCCGGTACTGAGCCGCCTCATAGAGCTCATCAAGGTAGAGTCTCAGGCCCTGTTCCTCTCCGCCGAATAAGAGCGGATCAAAGTTCAGGATGCAGCTGATCGACGGGTTCAGGGCATATTGGTTACCACCGTTGATGAGCGAGAGCCTGAAACCGTGGATGCTGACCGTCGCCGCGATCCCGGGTGCCTGCTCGATCACGGATGCATCGCGAAAAACATTGGCGTAGAACTGTGCTGCTTCGTCGGCGGTGCCGTCGCACCAAATAGCGGGAGTGATGACCTGATCCATGCGGTCATCGTAACATGAGCGCACCGCGCGGTAGGGTACCGCTAAGAGCGAATTATGCGCGGCAAACGGGCGCGACGGGTGGGAGCGAGAGGGCAAATACGGTAGCATGGAATATCGAACGTGTATTCTAGGCAGCGAGGTAGATCATGAGCGAACCCACCAACTCCGCATCCGGCGTTGAGCCTGCCGCAGATACCCTCTTTGCCGATCTTGAAAACACGCAGCCGCCCTACGATCCCGAATATGATGCCCATATTCCGCCGGAAGATAGTTCCGCACCGAAGAAGACCCTTCGCCCACGAATCTTTTATGCCCGAGTTTTCAACCCCTGAAGCGGTGACCTCCCAAACCGTCACCGCCTCATGAGGATGCACTCGGCGAGTTCATGCCGCCCGCCTACCGAGTGGGCGGGTACGGAAGCGAGTACAACCCGAAGACCCTTACGGGGAGCGCACCTATTCGCTGAGCACATCGACCCTGCAAACCCTGATCGACGGGTTTAACGGACCGGCAGCGCGAGGCTGTTTTTACACGCCGGCTCGCCCCTGCTGATCGTCGCCGGGGCCGGGTCTGGCAAAACCCGTGTGCTGACGCACCGCATCGCCCATCTGCTCGCAACCGGTCGGGCAACTCCCGGGCAGATTCTCGCCATCACCTTCACGAACAAGGCTGCGGCGGAAATGCGTGAGCGCATCCAAGCGTTGATCGGCCCGCGTGCGCAGCACATGTGGATTTCACCTTCCATAGTTTCTGTGTGCGCGTGCTGCGCCGAGAAGCCAAGGCACTCGGGCTCAAATCCACCTTCACGATCTACGATTCGGCGGATTCGCAGCGCCTGCTCACGCTCATTATCAAAGAGCTGAACCTTGACACCAAAAAGTTTGCCCCCAAGGCCGTAGGGCACAGGATTTCCGCCCTCAAAAACGAGCTGGTGAGCGCCGAAGAATACAGCGCGGCAGCGGCGAATAACCCGTGGGAAAAGACTATCGCGCAGATTTACACCGTCTACACTCAGCGCCTTCGCGCCGCGAACTCTCTCGACTTTGACGACCTCATCGGCAAAACCGTGTTTTTGCTCAAGAAGTTTCCCGAAATCGCAAACTATTATCGCCGTAAATTTCGGCATATTCTGGTGGACGAATACCAAGACACCAACCACGCCCAGTACGCGCTCGTGCGGGAGTTGGTGGGGGCGCATCCGCAGGGCAACACTCGCGAGCAGGGGCCGTACCCGGATGCTCCACCGCCCGGCGAACTGACCGTCGTGGGCGACTCAGACCAGTCGATTTACGCCTTCCGCGGCGCCGACATTCGCAATATTACGGATTTCGAGAGCGACTACCCCCAATGCGCACATTATTCTGCTGGAACAGAACTACCGTTCCACGCAGAATATTCTCTTCCGCCGCGAACGCCGTGATTGAGCGTGTCCCCCAACCGCCGCCCCAAGAAGCTGTGGACGGCATCGGGGGAGGGTACCAAAATCGTGGGGTACGTCGCCGAATCAGAGCATGCGGAGGCACGCTACATTGCCCAAGAAATAGACCGGCTTGCCGACGAATACGGTATCAAAACCCTCGGATGTGGCGATTTTCTACCGCACCAATGCTCAATCCCGCGCCCTTGAAGAACTCCTGATGCGCGCCGGACTGCCGTACCGCGTGGTCGGCGGCACCCGGTTCTATGAGCGCAAAGAAATTAAGGATGCGCTCGCCTACCTGCGCGCCCTCTCAAACCCGGATGACGACGTGAGTGTGCGGCGTATTCTCAACGAACCTAAGCGCGGTATCGGCACGAAGTCTGAGACCGTGGTTGCCGATCACGCATCGGCACAGCGAATTTCGTTCTTTGCCGCCGCCCGTGCCGCTGCCGCCGAGCCGGGGAGCGTGCCGGGTTTGGGCGCTGCAGCCGTTAAAAAGTATGCTCAGTTCGTCAAGCTCATGGACGATCTGCCCAGATTGCGCGCACCGAATCAGCGGCCACAACCCTAGAGGCGGTGCTCGAACAGTCCGGCTATCTCGCTGCCCTGCGTGAGTCCAAGGATATTCAGGACGAATCCCGGGTGGAAAACCTCTCGGAGCTGCTGGATGCGATGGTCGAGTTTGAGGCGGAGAACCCCGGTGCGGACTTAGAACAGTTCTTGGAGCATGTCTCGCTGGTGGTGGATGCCGACTCGATTCCGTCCCGAGGTGCCTCCGCCGACGGTCAGACCCCGTCTGCCGCGCAGATTGCCGCCGAGGCTGCGGAGGCGAAGGCGCAGGGCATGATTACCCTGATGACCTTGCACACCGCCAAAGGCCTGGAGTTCCCGGTTGTTTTCCTGACCGGGCTGGAACACGGGCTGTTTCCGCATCAGCGGGCACTGACTGACGAGGGCGAGATGAGCGAGGAACGCCGCCTTGCCTATGTGGGGCTCACGCGCGCGATGCAGCGGCTCTATATCACCCGCTCCGAGACCCGCACGATGTGGGGCAAGAGCCAGTTCAACCCGCCTTCCCTTTCCTGGAAGAGATTCCCGAGGAGCTGATCGAGTGGCGTCGCCTGGGCGGATTTGCCGGGTTTGGTGCCTCCGGGATGGGTGCATACGCCAACGGTGCCAGCGGGTATGGTGGCTACGGGCAGGGCGGCTATCGCGGGGCGAGCGGATACAGTTCCGGCGGTGGGCGCGCTTAGATAAAGGCAACTCGGGCGGCTACGCAGGGATATGAGGACTCCGCTCCCGGGCGAACCGTGAACCATCAACCGCTGAGGTCAATGGTTCGGCAAGCTACGGTTTGGCGGCTGCAGCCAGCGCATCGGAGCGGTGCGCAACCGATCACGGGTGCATCAGGGCAAGGAAATTCCGCAGCTGAAGGTGGGCGATACGGTGCGCCACACCAAGTTCGGAGAGGGCCGAGTTCTCGCTCTGGAAGGCACCGGCGATAAGACCGTGGCGAAGGTGCGTTTTGCCTCCGAAGAGAAGCGTTTGCTGCTGCGGTATGCGCCGTTGGAGAAAGTCTCGTAGACCCCCGACCCGCAGGGTGCATCCGAACACGTGATGCCACCCACAAAAACCGGGTTGATGTGCACCCATAAGTGCACACTAACCTATATTTCCGATAAAGTAGAGATGAGAGGATTTCGAAAGCGTTTTCGCGCGCCTCGCACGGGTGCCGGGGCGCATCGTATGAACCTCATGCGAGACCAGGCCGTCGCATCCCATGCGGCGGCATCACTCGACGAAGAAGGACACCTGTGGACCTTTTTCGAATACCAGGCGCGCGATCTTTCGCAAAGCACGGTGTACCCGTGCTCAAGGGTATTGTTGCGACCACTCCCGAAGAAGCAAAGGCAGCAGCTGAGGAAATCGGCGGCCTGACCGTCATTAAGGCTCAGGTTAAGACCGGTGGCCGCGGTAAGGCCGGCGGCGTGAAGCTCGCTAAAAACCCTGACGAGGCATACGAGTACGCTCAGCAGATTCTTGGTATGGATATCAAGGGTCATACCGTTCACCGCGTGCTGGTCGCACAGGGTGCTGACATTGCTGAAGAATACTATTTCTCGATTCTGCTTGACCGTGCAAACCGCTCGTACCTTGCCATGTGCTCGGTAGAGGGCGGCATGGAAATTGAGCAGCTCGCCGCTGAACGCCCCGAGGCTCTCGCTAAGGTTGAGGTAGACCCGCTGGTGGGCATCGACTCCGCTAAGGCGCAGGAGATTGTTGAGGCCGCCGGGTTCTCCGCTGAACTGCAGCCCAAGGTGGTTGAGGGTTCTCGTGAAGCTGGGCGATGTCTTCAAGAAGGAAGACGCAACCCTTGTTGAGGTTAACCCCCTCGTGCAGACCCCCGAAGGCGATATTCTGGCTCTTGACGGCAAGGTCTCTCTCGACGATAACGCGGAATTCCGCCAGCCGGATCACGTGGCGCTTGTCGATAAATCCGCCGAAAACCCGCTGGAAGCTAAGGCTAAGCAGCACGACCTGAACTATGTGAAGCTCGACGGCGAAGTTGGCGTTGTCGGCAACGGCGCCGGTCTGGTGATGTCTACCCTGGATGTGGTGGCATACGCTGGCGAAAAGCACGGCAACGTGAAGCCCGCCAACTTCCTCGATATCGGTGGCGGTGCATCCGCTGAGGTTATGGCTGCGGGTCTTGAGATTATTCTGGGCGATGAGCAGGTTAAGAGCGTTTTCGTGAACGTCTTCGGCGGTATCACCTCGTGCGATGCCGTGGCTGAGGGGCATCGTGAAGGCGCTTGAGATTCTGGGCGATTCCGCAACTAAGCCGCTTGTGGTGCGGCTGGACGCGCAACAACGTGGAGGAAGGCCGCCGCATCCTCTCTGGGGCAAACCACCGCTCGTGGTGCAGGCAACCACCATGGATTCAGGGCGCCGACAAGGCAGCAGAGCTCGCTAACAAGGCGTAATCGCCACCGAAGGATTTATAGGAAAAACTATGTCTATCTTCAGAACAAAGACTCTAAGGTCATCGTTCAGGGCATCACCGGCGGCGAAGCGCACCAAGCACACCCGCTCGTATGCTCGCAGCCGGCACAAACATTGTGAGGCGGCGAACGCCCGCAAGGCCGGCACCACCGTTACCCACAAGGCAGAGGACGGCTCCGATGTTGAGCTGAAGGTCTTCGGTACCGTTGCCGAGGCTATTGCGCGAAACCGGTGCGAACGTTTTCGATCGTTTTCGTGCCGCCCGCCTTCACCAAGGCCGCTGTGCTGGAGGCTATTGAGGCTAAGATCGGTCTGGTCGTCGTTATTACCGAGGGCGTGCCTGTGCAGGATACCGCCGAGTTCTGGGCTGCCGCGAAGGCTTCGGTGGACGAGAACGGCAAGCAGATTACTCGCATTATTGGGCCGAACTGCCCCGGCATTATCACCTGAGGAGTGCCTGGTTGGCAGTACCCCTGCGAATATTACCGGCAAGGGCAAGATCGGTCTTGTTTCCAAGTCTGGTACCCTCACTTACCAGATGATGTTCGAGCTCGCCGACATTGGGTTCACCACCGCTATCGGCATTGGCGGCGACCCGATTATCGGCACCACCCATATTGATGCTCTGGAGGCTTTTCGAGGCTGACCCCGGGAGACCGGGGCATTGTGATGATTGGTGAGATCGGTGGCGACGCGGAGGAACGCGCCGCCGAGTATATCAAGGCGAACGTCACCAAGCCCGTAGTCGGTTACGTGGCTGGCTTTACCGCTCCCGAGGGCAAGACTATGGGCCACGCGGGTGCGATCGTCTCAGGTTCTTCGGGTACCGCTCAGGCGAAGAAAGAGGCCCTGGAGGCTGCTGGCGTGAAGGTTGGCAAGACCCCCTCCGAGGCCGCTAATCTGATGCGCGAAATCTTCGCCACAAGTAGCATCCCGCCGGCAGGGCAGCTAATAAGACCCCCGGCGGTGCGAGTATATGCTCGCGCCGCCGGGGGCTTATGTTGGGACAGAAAATTTATCGAAAAAGAGCTGAAGCGAACCTACCCCAGCGTGGTGCCGAAGGCCAGACCCAGCAGGTAGGTGATGCCCGCCGCGCCCAGTCCGATAAGGATTTGGCGCAGCCCGCGGCGCATCGGGGAAGACCCGAGAGTAGGCCCCACGATACCGCCGGTGAAAGCCCAGTGCCATGGTGACGAACAGGAGCGAAAGCAGCATCGCCCAGAGGCCGGAAAGCCCGAAAATATAGGGCAGAATCGGCACGAGCGCCCCGGATGCGAAGAAAGCTAAACGATGCCGCCGCCGCACCAATATCCGTACCCAGCGCTACATTCTCTTCCTCGCCCTTCTCTCATCAGCACGATGCGACAGTGACGGGTCGCAATCGCAGTCGAGGTACCCGAAACGTTCCAGTGCGCGGTGATGCGCCGCCTCCTCGTCCATGCCGCGCGCCCGGTAGATGAGCTCAAGCTCGTTCGCATCAATATCAAGGTCGCCCGCCACGCGGGGAGGGTTACCTGGGTCGGCTGGGAGGCATCCAAAAGTTCGCGCTGGGAACGCACCGAAACGAACTCGCCCGCCGCCATAGACAGCGCACCCGCGAGCAGACCCGGCAATCCCCGAAAGCAGCACCATAGAGCTGGACGCACCCGAGGCCGTAATACCGATCGTCAGCGCCAGATTCGAGACCAGCCCGTCGTTCGCGCCAAACACCGCCGCGCGGAAGTTACCCGAGAGTTTTTCGCGCCCGCTGGTGGCCAGGGCGCGGATAATTTCTTCGTGAATAGCCTCGTCAGCCGCCATTTCTTCGGTGGCGTCCGGATCTTCGGCGTAGGGGGAGCGGGATTCGGCAAGCTGAGCCATCGCCAGAATAAAAACCGACCCGAAATGCCGCGCAAGGAACTGCAAAATCGCCGAAGACAGTGAGGGGCGTGAGGGCTTGCCAGCATGTTCGCCAAGCATATCGCGCCAGTGCTGTTGATGGCGTTTCTCGGCCTCGGCAACCTGCATCAGAATCTCACGCTCTTCGCCCTCGGCGCGCTGGGCCAGGTAACGGTAGATGCGCGCCTCCGACTCTTCATCGGCGAGATAACGCCGCCACCGCCGGATTTGTGCCTCACTCGGCTGGGTGACGGGATGGTGCCGTGCCGGTATGTGCCCGGTCGCCGGGGAAGAATCTTCGGATGCGGTGCGAACCCCCTCGGCCTGTGCGGTGAGAAGATGCTCGCTCTGAGTTTTATGCGGTTCGGCCGATGTCATAGATACCCCGGGTAGATTGGTGTGCAACTCACCAGCATAGGGGGTTCGTACTCGAAAATCTAGGAAAAGGTGCCGGTGCTTTTATGTTCGCTGCATCGAAAAATATCTTTCCCAGTACCCTCACTGGTACGTTTCTTCATGCGAAAAAGAATTTACAGGTAGCGTGAGAAACGGCTGTTAAGAAAACCTGAGGAAAATCAATACAGGGGATAGTTAGGACAATAAAGGTGCCGCCTCCCGCGTAGGGGAGACGGCACCTTTCGTTCCTAAAATCCTGCGTGCGGATTACTTGATTTCGCCTGCGCTATTCTCTAAGAATGCGCGAACGAACCACTGGAACTTCTCAAGCTCAGCGGTCTGACCGATCAGCAGATCCTCGGTAATGGGATCAACTTTACCGGCGAACTCGATAGCCTTGCGATGGTCTTCGATCACGCGGGTGTAGACGTCGTTGAGGGCATGCAGGTGCTCGGTCACGCGAGCGCGGCCTACGGGGTAATCCTCGTGGTTGCGTGCTGCGACCAGCGCACCAGCGAGACCGTTGGGGGTTGCACCCAGGGTTGCCATACGTTCTGCGATGTCGTCCACGAAGTTGCGAACGGTGTCGACCTGCGGGTCAATCATTTCGTGCACGGCGATGAAGTCGGGGCCGGTTACGTTCCAGTGTGCGTGCTTCAGGGAAAGATGCAGTTCGTTGAGGTCGTGCAGGCGAGCCTGCAGAACCTCGGAAATTTCTTTGCCTTCGTCAAGAGTAAGACCGGGCGCGGTGTATTGTGCGAATGTCATGTGAGACTCCTTCTTAGTGCGTAGATGCTGCTTCAAGGGGGTAGACGGTCGGGGATTCTCACCCGCTATCTCCCCGCAAAAGCGTTATCCTTAGTAAATCATTTTTACGCCCCGGAGTCAAGTTTATTTTTAGTAATTCATAATAAGGGTGGCTTTGGGTGCGGTTCTGACAACGCTAAAAAAATAGCCCAGATAAGGCTTAGCACACCCCGCCACAACCCTGTGCAATCAGTGAACCATCATCGTGAATACAGAGAGGAACGCGAAAATCGGCGGCTATTCGCCCTAAGGCGCGCACCGCATCCAACGTTAACTCGGTATGTAACATGCGGGCATCCCCAGCTCGGCAGGAACCTCGCTCACCCGGCACTACAATTACCTTCATGCCCGCCGCCGTTGCGCTGCGCACCCCGGAGGGCGAGTCCTCAACCGCCACACACCGGCTAGGCTCAACCCCTAAAACGCTGCGCCGCCAAAAGGTATGGTTGCGGATCAGGCTTTGGATGCGTCGTCTCATCGTTGCCGATAATGACCGAGAACGTTCCCTCTGGGGCGGCATCGGCTGCACGCTGAGCGATCGACGTAGTCGCGTTCGTAACAATCGCCGCCGGAATCTGGGCATCACGCACTTGGGTCAGGGAAACGCTCAATACCGGGCAGAAACTCCACCTGCTGATGCGCCAATGCCTCACGAACCTTGGCAACCAGGGCGCTCATTAATCTGCTCATCCGGCAGGTCAACCCGCGTTCGCGCAGGCGGTCAAGCGTAAATTTCATGGAAAGCCCCAGGCAATCCAGGGTATCCTGCTCGGTCCAGGTGCCGCCGAACTCGGCCGCCAGAGCAACCTTCGCGGCAGCCCACACCGGCTCGGTATCCACAAGCGTGCCGTCATGGTCGAAAAAGAATCGCGGCGGGAAAAGAAGCATTATTCGTCATAGATTAAAGCCTCACAGGTCGGGTGTTCAGGTGCCCATCATCCTGCACATGTGCCACAGCTAGTACTATGGGCTATGTGAATAACGTATCCGAACATCACGAAGGGCGAGCACCAATACGCCCGCCGCAGCGTACGCATCCGATCCGGATTATGACGCTTTATCTGGCCTACCCCATGGCGTTTGTCTCTGCCGCCTGGATTACCGTAGGCCGTGCCCTCTTCGGTGCCGCCGGTGATCTCGTGCCCATTTTTGCTATCTCATTCGGCCCAGCACTCGCCGTAATTCTGTGTCTGGGCGCGCGGTGGATGTTTCGTGATGCGCATCGTCGCGTCGACCGGCGGCGAGCACTCTGCGGGTTGGTGCATCCTGGGGATTCGTATTGTCCGTGTGGACCTGCTGGGCGCTCGCATTTCTCTTTGGGATGTTCATTCCCGACTACCGTGCCGGGGTACCGGTGTCAGGAATTGGCGCGCTCGCGGGTGCCGATTACGTGGGCTACGGTTCAGGATTCAGGAATACCTTTCGGAATTTTTGACCTTTGCCATGGCTAGTACCGCCGCCGTGATCGCTTTCAACGCCAATAGGGCGCTCGGCGCGCATGCAGCAGGGTGTTACCGACGAGGTTTTTGGAGGAACAGGCGCGACAACAAAGCCCGTATGACTTCTTGGACTGAGGCCTAGTCTGGCCCTCTCATCCCGCGCCCTAAAAAGGCTCTTTATGCGAATAAAGCGTATTTTTCACCGCTTTATTCGCATAAAGAGCCTTTTTAGCACTGAATTTTGGTTCCAAAAACCCGCATTAACCCCTTGCATCCAAACCTTGAGTGTAGTAGACTCAAGTTAGCTGTAAAAAGAAGGCGCAGGATGCGCCCCGCACAAGACGCGAAAGGATAAGATTTATGGACGCAAAATTCACAACCAAGAGCCAAGAAGCGCTCTCCGCCGCTAATATGAACGCGCAGACAGCGGGTAACCCCAGCATCGAACCTGCGCACATCCTCAAAGCACTGATGGATCAGCGAGAAGGCGTTGCCGTAGCGGTTCTCAAGGCCGCAGGGCTCGATATCGACGCCATTTCGGAAGCCGCATCCGCAGAGATTAAGAAGCTGCCGAAGGCATCTGGCGCATCCGTACAGAACGCAAACTTCAGCCGCAGCGCCCTCGCCGCTATTCAGAGTGCGCAGACCCACGCTCAGAAATTCGGTGACACCTATATCTCACCGAAATGCTGCTGCTGGGCATCGCAAGCGGCGATAGCGATACCGCTCGCGCGCTTGAAAACCTGGGCGCAACTGCCAAAGTTATCGAAGAGACCATTCCCCAAGTACGAGGAGACCGCACCGTGGATACCCCGGACCCCGAAGGCACCTTCCAGGCCCTTGAAAAGTACGGAACCGACCTGACCGCGCTCGCCCGCGAAGGCAAGCTCGACCCCGTGATCGGCCGAGACTCCGAAATTCGCCGCGTGGTGCAGGTGCTTTCCCGGCGTACCAAGAACAACCCCGTGCTTATTGGTGAACCCGGCGTCGGTAAAACCGCTGTGGTCGAAGGGCTGGCTCAGCGCATGGTCTCCGGCGACGTCCCCGAATCCCTGCGTGGTAAAACCCTGATCAGCCTTGACCTTGGATCCATGGTTGCGGGCGCTAAATACCGTGGAGAATTCGAGGAACGCCTCAGGCCGTGCTCGAAGAAATCAAAGAAATCCGAAGGCCAGATCGTCACCTTTATCGACGAGATGCACACCGTGGTTGGTGCGGGCGCATCCGAAGGTTCCATGGATGCGGGCAATATGCTCAAGCCCATGCTGGCACGCGGCGAGCTGCGCATGATTGGCGCTACTACACTCGACGAGTTCCGCGAGAATATTGAGAAAGATCCCGCTCTGGAACGCCGTTTCCAGCAGGTGTACGTGGGTGAGCCGAGCGTTGATGACACCATCGGTATTCTGCGCGGACTCAAGGAACGCTACGAGGCGCACCACTAAGGTGCAGATTTCCGACGCCGCCCTAGTCGCCGCCGCAGCACTTTCAAATAGGTACATTCCCTCACGTCAGCTGCCCGATAAGGCGATCGACCTGGTGGATGAGGCCGCATCGCGCCTGCGCATGGAGATCGACTCGGCCCCCGAGGAAATCGACCAGCTGCGCCGCGCCGTAGACCGCCTGACCATGGAAGAACTGGCCCTCAAGAACGAGACCGACCCGGCGTCGAAGGAACGCTTGGCGGCGCTGCGCAAAGACATGGCTGACAAGAAAGAACAGCTGGATGCGCTCAACGCCCGCTGGGAAGCCGAAAAGGCCGGTCTGAACCGCGTGGGCGATTTGAAGAGTGAAATCGATGAGCTGCGCTCGCGTGCCGAGGTGGCACAGCGCGAGGGCAACCTGGCGGACGCATCCCGCCTGCTCTATGGCGAAATTCCCGCCAAGGAGAAGGAACTGGAAGAAGCTCAGCGCGCCGAAACTGAGGCTCATGGCGAGGCTATGGTCTCTGAAGAGGTCACGGCTGACGACATTGCCGAGGTTATCTCTTCCTGGACGGGTATTCCCGCCGGGCGCATGCTTCAGGGCGAATCCGAGAAGCTGCTGGAGATGGAGAAACGTATCGGTGAACGCTTGATCGGTCAGGAAGCTGCCGTGGTTGCTGTGGCGGATGCGGTTCGCCGCGCCCGCGCCGGAATTTCCGACCCGAACCGCCCGATTGGTTCCTTCCTGTTCCTGGGGACCGACCGGCGTGGGTAAGACCGAGCTTGCGAAGGCTCTGGCGGAGTTCAGTTTGACGACGAGCACGCCCTGGTGCGCATCGACATGAGTGAGTACGGCGAGAAGCACAGCGTTTCCCGCCTGGTGGGTGCGCCTCCCGGATACGTGGGTCACGAAGAGGGCGGTCAGCTGACCGAGGCCGTGCGCCGTCGCCCCTACTCCGTGGTGCTTCTGGACGAGGTTGAGAAGGCTCACCCCGAGGTCTTCGATATTTCTGCTGCAGGTGCTTGATGATGGTCGTCTGACTGACGGTCAGGGTCGCACCGTGGACTTCCGCAACGTGATTCTGATTCTGACCTCGAACCTGGGTTCGCAGTACCTGGTCGATCAGGAGATGCCGTTTGAGGAGCGCACCGAGAAGGCAATGCAGGTGGTTCACCAGGCGTTCCGCCCCGAGTTCCTGAACCGTCTGGACGACATCATCATGTTTGAGCCGCTCTCTTCCGAGCATCTGGGACAGATTGTGAACCTGCAGATTCAGGGCATGGGCAAGCGTCTGACCGACCGCCGCCTGACCCTGGATGTTACCCCCGCCGCCCTGGAGTGGCTGGGCTTGGCAGGGTACGATCCGGCCTTCGGTGCTCGTCCACTGCGCCGCCTGGTACAGCGCGAGATCGGCGACCGTCTGGCGAAGGGCATCCTCTCGGGCGCTATCCACGATGGCGACACCGTAGAGGTGGATGTGAACCCGGATGTTGCAATGGACGGTCTGTCAGTGACCTCCAAGCGTGACGACTAAACTCATCACGGCGCGAAAATAGAATGCTAAGTTGCAGCGGGAGCGTAATTACGCTCCCGCTGCAGCTTTCTACTCAGGAGTTCGTGCTTGCAGAGCTAAGGATCGATACGCCTGTTTGCATAAGCTTCTAGATATTTCAAAATGCTATAGTTCCCTCATGGATACTTGTGAGAATAACGCTGACGTTTACAACAAGATGATTGAGCCTTTACAAGTTCTTCGCCAATGGTCTGAGGCTCATAAACAAGAAGTACTTGACGCACAAGACGTTTACGATACAACGGCATAGCGGCAGAATATATATGAGGAGGGGTTATCGTCTGCACGATAGCCCCTCCTCATATTGACGGGAGTTTAAGAATAAGAGATAACGAGTTTTCCGATCATATGGGAGCTTTCAACTTTCTGATGCCCCTCACAGAAAGACTCAACACTAAGTCCTATTAAGGTCTCGGTGAGAGTACCCGTAATCTGTCCCGAGTCAATCATGTCAGCTACCTGCCTCAGCAGATCAGACTGATACGCCATATCCTCTGTTTCAAACATGGAACGAGTGAACATAAATTCTGGCGTCACAGAGATCGACTTAGGTTTAAAAGCGCCAATGTTAAGAGTCTGAGGATCGTCAATAAAAACTAATTGACTCTGCGGATTCATGGCAGAGGCAATATCTTCTTCACGATGTTCAGTGTAAGCAGAGAAAACGTAGTCGGCGCCGCCAAGATCCTGAACTTGCTGCCCCAAATCTTTGCTGTGATCCACAATGTCATCCGCTCCCAGCGTCTTGCACCATTCAACGGATTCCCGGCGTGAGGCTGATGCAATTACGCGAAGAGAAGTTCGTGCTTTTGCAAGCTGGATCACCATAGAACCGACTCCGCCTGCCCCTCCAATCACCAAAAGGTTACCCGAAGTATCTTTGGTGAGACCCATATGATCAAAGAGTGTTTCCCACGCAGTGATTGCGGTAAGTGGAATGGCAGCCGCTTCCGTGAACCCCAGCGATGCAGGTTTCTTAGCGACAATGCGGTAATCTACCGTCTGATATTCTGCATTTGAACCTGGGCGTGTGAGATCACCAGCGTAATAAACCTCATCGCCAGGGACAAAACCAGATACATTTTCCCCTACAGACTCGACGATACCTGCCGCATCCCAACCAAGAATTTTAGGATCTTGCTGAACTCCTGCACCCGCGCGTACCTTGATATCCACGGGGTTGATAGAGACAGCTTTCACTCGAACCAAGAGATCCTGGGCGCCCGGAACAGGGATGGGCATTTCAGCCTCAATGAGCGCTTCTGGGTCAGAAATTGGTAGGGAACGTAGCATAGCAATTGTTTTCATAGTGTTTGACATAAAACTCATTCTACTTCTCGCCCCACAGGCACTTTCAAGGAGGGCTAGTTACTCCGAGGAAACCACGTCATACCTATAGATGAAACATAATTCATAAGGTTTCGTGCCGAGCCGTTTTTATCTTTGCCCGAGGCGGGAGCGTAGTTTATGCTCCCAGAACTCAGTCTTTAGCGCGCGGAATCAGCCCTTACTTCTTGCGATTCTGATAGAAATCCTTCTCGAATTTGCGTGCCCAGTCCGCAATAAGTCGGTAGGTGTCGGAGCACAGCTCTAGGGTTGCCTTCGCCTCTATCTGGTCGTCGATGGATGCGGCAGCCTGTTCCAGCCGATCTGCCCACTCGCTGTAGGTATCGGCGATAGACTGCAACAGCTCGTGCCCCATCTTCTCATCCACCATGCGGATATTCGCGATGACGGAGACAAAGTTGAAGTCTACGCGCGCAGGGCTGGAGGCAATATCGTAGAGAAGCTCATGAAGACGTTCCTTGCCTTCGAGAGTAATGGAGTAGACCGTGCGCTCAGGCATAGCACTGTCTTTGACGGTGGTGCTCTCCACATACCCTTGCTTGTAGAGCTGCACCAGGTTGCGGTATACGGAGGGTGAGCTGATGCGCGCCCAACTGCGCACTCCGCGCTGGTCCATCATTTTGTTCATTTCGTAGGCGCTCATCGGGTGCTCATGCAGAGCCCCAGGATCATAGCGTCGATAGTTGGGGTTGCCATGATGCTTCCTTTCACTATTGCTGTTGCTAATAATACTATCAGTAATACTAGTCTTGTATATAGGAGTTTGTGATCAAGAGAACCCGAACAGGGAAGTAGGTTGCCCGTCCCTAACTGGGGAGAGAAACATCCCCGACATACACTAGACACATGGAAAAATGGACCGATACGCAGAACTTCGCAGACGCGGGCGAGAAAAGCACACTCATCGCCTCCGCGCATCGCGCCGCCATTCGCTCCATTGAACGAGTCGTCACCGAAACCGTCACCCCGCACAACCCTCTATACGCTGCCGAGGGCATCGAAAAAATGCTCCGCACCGGCGGCGTTTTGGCGCTTACCGGCGCCGGGGTCAGCACCGAATCCGGCATTCCCGACTACCGCGGACCCTCCGGATCGCTCCTAGACCACCGGCCCATGACCTACCAAGAATTCCGTTACGACGATGCCGCCCGCCAACGCTACTGGGCTCGGTCTTATGTCGGGTGGAGGCGCATGCGCCGCGCATCCCCGAATCGAGCCCACTATGCGCTCGCCGAACTTGAGCATGCGGGCGCGGTGAACGGCCTGATTACCCAAAATGTTGATGGTCTGCACGTGAGTGCCGGAAGCAAGAACGTGCTAGCGCTGCACGGCGATTTATCCTCAATTCTGTGCCTGGACTGCGGAACGCGCGAGTCGCGTGAGAGCCTGGATATCCGCCTGGATGCAGCAAATCCGGGGTATCTGGAACGCCTCGAAAGTACCGAATTGCAGGTTAATCCTGACGGCGATGTTGAGCTCGATAACGACTATATTCGCAGCTTCCAGATGGTGGGGTGTACGGTTTGCGGCTCGACGAAACTCAAACCGGATGTTGTCTATTTTGGTGAATCCGTGCCCGCCGACCGGAAGGCTCGCCAGCAGCAGATGCTCGCGGATTCTTCGGGTGTGCTGGTGGTGGGTTCCTCGGTCGCGGTTATGAGCAGCTACAAGATTGTGCTTGATGCCCTGCGCGCGGATAAACCCGTGGCGGTTATGAATGGTGGTCCCGGGCGTGCGGATGCGCGCGTCACCTATCTGTGGCGCACGGGCGTGGGGGAAGGCGCTGGAAGAATTATGCTAGATCGCCTCGATCTCTAATACTGCTGATAGTCGATCGCTAAAAGACTGCTCTTTATTTGAACAAAGAGGGTTTCCAAATCGCTTTGTTCAAATAAAGAGCCTTTGTGATGGAAGGAGGGGGGCGAAGGGTACAACAGTGCAATGGCAGCTCAGGGATGGGTATAAGAAACTGCCTGCATAACATTACAAAACTCAGAAGTTAAACATGATGTTTAATGTTATGTATAGAAATCTAATAGTACGAGTGCCAAAATTGTTAGTATTTTCATTTTTAAAACTCTAAAATTCCACGTCATATTGACCTAGAAATAGTCATTAAGAGTAATATATGAGCATGAGAACTAAAAAAATTGCTACTTTCGGTGCCGTTGCAGCTCTGAGCTGCGGATTGGTAGGCGGTTTTACTACCATTCCGGCAGCATTTGCAGATCAGTCGGTCCCTCAGTCCGTATCTACCCCGACCAATGCGGGTCATTCCTACAGCGATGGTGCTGTTATTTCTTTCCCCAGCGAATGGAAAGAAGGTCAGCCGCTGAACTTCAAGGGTTCCGGTTTCAAGACTGCAGACGGTAAGTCTGGCTCTGTTCTGGCTATTAAAGTCAACGGTGGCGGTGCTCTGACCAAGGTTGAGGCAGACGAAAACGGTAACGTTTCTGGCTCTGTCCCTTGGAGTGAGGGCCTCAAGGTTGGCGATCAGGTTGAGATCAACGTGCTCACCGGTTCGCTCAAAGAGGGCGACGTGAAACGCGGCGGTGCGGCTGCAACCGTCGAGGTCGTTGGAGAAGGTAACGACCAGAAGGCAAACGAGCAGAGCTCTTCCTCTCTGCCCGGCGGTGGTAACGATAACACCGACCAGGGTGATAAGAAAGATGAAAGCGGTAAGGGTGGCCAGGGTGCCACCGGCGACGAGCAGAAGAAGACCGAAGAGCAAGGTACCCAGACTGAGGCTACCAAACAGGCAGCCGATTCTGACAGTTCCAGCCAGACCGTGACTGCTAACCAGAGCGCAGATGTGAACACCCCCGCCGCAGCTACCAATGCTGAGGCAGCTAATGGTGCTCACCAGTTCGCAACTTGCGATGAGGCTAAAGAAGCAGGTTTCAAGGACATTCAGCGCAATGACGCTGCATATGCCGAGCACCTCGACAGCGACCATGATGGCGTGGCTTGCGAAAGCAACGGCGGCAATGGCGAGCATGGTACCGCATCCAACGGTACCGGCGGCGCAGGTTACGTCTCGGATAACAACGGCGGCTCCACAACGCTTCTTCGAACAGCAACGGCAAGCTGGCTAACACCGGTGCAAACGGTGCTCTGACCGTAGCAGGTCTGGGTATGGTTGCTCTGGGCGTGGGCGGTGCAACCGTAGCTGCTCTGCGTAAGCGCAAGCGTGCCTAAAGATTAGATGATCAAGTCCTCGGGGCGGCTCTAGAAGCTGCCGGAGGCTACATAGAATCCCTCGTTCCTCATGATTGAGGAGCGGGGGATTTTGCTGTTTAAACCTCAAAATCTAGGAAGAGAGTTTCCACAAAAAGCTGCCGATAGCCGCCCTCCGTAGCAAGACCCCGCACGGCAGTAATAACGCTTGAAAGGCGTACCAATCAGGATTTGCATAGGAGACGTTATCTAAGTCAGAATGTGCCTTTTGCGCATCCTTAAGACCTCTAGATAGGCGCTACACGATCCGTATATGCAAATTCTGAATTTTTATGAGCATACCACCACATTTTTGTAGTACTGAGTCTCGTTCTTTATCCTTTATTCCCTGCAATCGCGGGGAACTTTTAGATATGCACGAAATACATAACTACAAGTTAAGACAGACACAGGAAGAACACAGGAACGGGCGCGAACCTAGAAATACAAGAACATAACGGCACACAAAACGGAACGGAGAGTCCAATGGATATCTTGATGATGGGACTGGCAGACCTAGTAGCGATTGGCACGCTCTGCACCCTGTACATGATTCGTCATAAGACCCGTGAACTCATGATTTCATATGCGGTTATTAACGCCGGTGTTTTCACCGTAACGGTTGCTTTGGCACATGCCGGAAGCACCGCAGGCGCTATGGGTCTAGGACTTCTTCGGTGTTCTCTCCATTATCCGCCTGCGGTCTACCTCCCTAAGCCAGCGTGAGGTCGGGTACTACTTCGTATCTCTCGCCCTAGGTCTGATCTCCGGTGTGCGACTTGACCCGCCATATATCGCCTTCATCCTCATGGTGGTTCTGGTCGGAATCATTGCGGTACTGGATTCATCGATCTTTGAGGCGAAAAACCAGCCGCGCACTCAAACAGTCACGGTGGATCGCGCTATCAGCGACGAAGGAACCCTGAAAGCCTATTTGGAATCGCGCCTCGGGTACGAGGTCGTCTCCGCTAAGATCCTGGAGCTTGACCTGCTCAACGACACCACACAGGTGACCATCACCTACAAAGAGCTTCCCCAACTCCAAGAACACCTTAACGCGAACTACGAATACTACGCTTCCTAGGCTTCATCTCGCGGATATCGCCTAAAACTACACCTAAAAACTCACAAGTTGAAAGGACCTATCATGAGTCCCCTCAAAGCACCCTCAGCCGTACACCCCTGTTTCAGGGTGGCGCCGCACAGACTTTGGAATCTACGCACATCCCTGCGGTAGATAATACTCCGTCTTCTCACCGAAGCGGGCACCGAGAGGAAAGTACCATGTCTATCGTGCCAACCTATTGGCAGAGCATCAGCCTTGATGAACTCAACGAAAAGGCCGCTATGCAGACCCGTGTGGACCGCAAATACATTGTGGACGCAGATTATGCGGCATCTATCCTAGCTGAACTTCCCGCCGACGAGGCGGCTGTCCTAGAAATCGACGGTCAGCGTGAATTCGCCTATGACTCTGTATACTTCGACACCCCTGACCTGGTGAGCTATAAGGCTTCCGCCATCGGCAGTCGTAACCGGTTCAAGGTACGTACTCGCAGCTATCTGGATTCTGACCTGAGCTTCTTGGAAGTCAAGACTGAAGGGGCTCGTGAATTTACGGTCAAGGAACGTATTCCGTACTCTATCGAAAACCGTGACATGCTCACCGCAGAAGGCAAGGAATATGTAGCTACCGCGCTTGAGCAGCTGACGGATGCGTCTGTAGATGACCTGGAGCCGGTTATCCGCACCGGGTACCGTCGTACGACTGTATATTTGCCCCAGTCCGAGCAGAATCCGGTGGATTCTCGCCTCACGATTGATACTTCGCTCACCTGGACTCCGCTTTCAGAAAGCGCGCTCATGTACACCGCAGACGGTGGTGAAGGGCCAACCAAGTATCAGGTCGGTACCGAATATACTGCACCCGGTACGGTGATTATCGAAACGAAATCCGGCAGTGCACCTTCGGTCGCTGATAAGTATCTGTGGCGCGCGGGCATCCGACCCGTCAAAATTTCTAAGTTTGCTACGGGTATGGCTGCGTTGAATCCTCAGCTACCGGCGAACAAGTGGAAGCGCACGATTCAACGTTGGATGCAGCTTGAACCTGCCGCTTAGATCTAGACCCTGAGCGGGTAACGTCTTAGAACGCGGTACAAGAATAGGGTGGGGTTTTCCAGAGGCTCACCGTGTTAGGGCATTCTGGAAACCCCACCCTCTCGCGTAGGATGGTTGAGGCAATCTTTACCGAGACACTTAATCCCTACAGACGAGGAACTCCGTTCGAGATGTTCAAAAACCGGTTTACATCTGTTCTTACATGCGCCTTTGCAGCATCGCTGGCACTTGCCGGATGCGCGATTAGCGGGAACCCTGATAACTCCAAAGCCACTGTGACCGCACAGGAACAAGGGAAGGAACTTAAATCTGGCGTATACACCTCGAATACCAAAAATGGTGAAAAGATTAATGCGCAAACTCACTTTACGCAAGAAGACGTGACCTGGAACCAGGATGCTGTTCTTCCGCTCAATCTGGCAGATCCCACCGCAACCGATGGGGTCAGCGAACAAAACGGCACGATTACGATTACGAAGGGGGGAACCTACCGTATGTCTGGCGACTATACGGGGCAAGTGAAGGTTCAAGCCCCTAAGACAGATAAAGTTCAGCTCATTCTTGACGGCGTTAATATCACGAATGAGATCGGACCTGCTATTAACGTTGCCTCTGCCGACGAAGCCGTCATCTACACGTCTCGGGGCAGCACCAATAACCTCAGCGATGGTCCCGAGTATGCAGTCCAGGGCAAAAAAGAGGCAGATTCTACGATCTATTCAACCGCTAACCTAACCCTTGCGGGCGATGGAACGCTGAACGTCGCCGGTAAATTTGACGAGACGGTGCACACCACCAAAGGACTGGTTGTTGCCGGCGGTGCCCTCAACATTAATTCTTCGAAGACCGGGCTTAAAGGCAAGGACTACGTGGATATTCAGGGCGGGACCCTGCGTATTGAAGCCGCAAAAGACGCGATTAAAGCCACCAACACCGAAAAACAAGGCCTTGGATGGGCGCGCGTGGCTGGCGGTGACACTGTTCTTCGTGCTGGTGACGACGGCATCAAGGCGCTGCGCACCCTTGAGATTCTGGACGGGAAGCTCACCATCGAAGGGTCTGAAGAAGGGCTTGAAGGGCAATACGTCAATATTCATGGCGGCAATACGCTCATCAACAGCAATAACGACGGCGTGAATGCCTCGCTCAAGGACCAGCTGCCTAACGATCAAGAGTATGAGGATCAGAAGGAAGACAGCGATCAGCCGGATGCCAGCCCCGTACCCTTGGGTGGTGCCCGCGATACCACAGAGGTTATTGATACCGTGATCAACATGACCGGTGGAAATGTAACCCTCAACGTGGGTGCTGACGGCATGGACTCTAACGGACACGAGTTCTACACAGGAGGCGAGTTGCTAATCAACGGTCCTCAAGACGATGCCAATGACCCTATTGATCCAAATGGTGACATTACTGTAAGTAACGACGCCAGGATCTCATTTGGCGGCGGTGGTGTAGAGCTTTTCAAGCGCCCGATCGACGACTCCACAAATGGGTATCTGCGAATTGCAGATAACGATACTTTCCCACAAGGGCAGTCTGTTCAGGCAGTAGATTCTGCCGGACAAGTCGTTGCAAACTACCGGGTGATTACTCCGGGTGTTAAACAAGTATTTTTCTCGAATCCCTCTATCGTGAAGGGTCAAGAATACACTCTTTACCTAGCACCCACGCTGGTGGATCCGAAGACCACCACCCTTGCACCTGGTGCCGTTGAACGTGGAACTTTCACGGCATCAACCCCTGATCTATAAAACATAACGAGAGGAGAGAATCCTATTCCAACCTTTAGCCTGCGCAGGATAAAACCATCACACAAAACTCCGGCGCGGGTGGCGGTGCACGCCACAAATATGCATCAGAAAATCCAACTTCTATCACACGACACATACATCAGGAGCCTGCAGGAACCCGTGAATTTGATGCGGCAGGTACCCGTTACCCCGTAGAATTCGGATGTAAACCCTGAAAATACTCACAAACTGCTCAAACAGTGTAGATAGAAAGTGATTCTTTCCCCATGAATAAAAAAATACTGACTTCGGCAACCTCGGTAACTTTGCTCGCGACGCTTGCGCTCACCGGATGTTCAACTACGAGCAACGCCCTCGCCTCTGGCACGACGGCGGCGGATAGCTCAGTCGGTACGACTGCGACAACATCCTCGGCAACCGCCACCGACACTGCCGCCAGTAGCTCGTCATTCTCGACCAACGTAAAGAGCGGCGAAAAACTCGACGTCGACACTCACTATTCGGAACAGGATCTCAGCTGGGACGCTTCCTCCGAAACCGCGATTGACCTGTCAAACCCCACCGCAACGGACGGCGTTACGGTTGAAGACGGCACCTTGACCATCACGAAGGCTGGCACGTACAAACTCTCCGGCGAATACCAGGGGCAGATCAAGGTCGAAACCGCTGACAGCGACGCGGTTCGGCTCGTTCTCGATAACGCAAACATCACGAATTCCAGCGGTGCCGCGCTGAACGTGGTAGACGCTGACGAGGTTATTCTTTACAGCGCATCCGGCACCACCAATACGATAAGCGACGGCGCAGACTACACCGCAACGGGGGAAGATGATCCGGATGCTGTGGTCTATTCCAAGGCCGACCTGACGATTGCGGGTGAAGGCACCCTGAAGGTGAACGGCAACCACGAAGACGGCATTCACACGAGTGACGGCCTTGTGATTGCCAGCGGCACTCTTGAGGTCAATGCGGCGAACACCGGTATCAAGGGCAAGGATTATGTGGATATCCTAGGCGGCACTATTAACGTGACCGCGCAGCAGGACGGCATCAAATCCACTAACGATACCGACGAGGGGAAGGGCTGGACCCGCCTGAGCAACGGTACCGTGACCGTGAATGCGGGCGATGACGGTTTCAAAGCCTCTCGGGTCGTCGAAATTTCCGGGGGCTCCCTGACGGTTGAACAGTCCGATGAAGGCATTGAGGCACAGTACATCAACGTCTCTGGCGGCAATGTAAACGTCACGAGTGCGGATGACGGCATGAATGCCTCGCTGAAGACAAGCAATTCTGAGAGCACGGATTCATCCGAGAACACCTCTGATACTGCCAATCAGCAGCAGAACAACCAGCAGCAGGGCAGCCTGCCGGGTGGGCAGCAGAACGGAACCTCCAATCAACAACAGCAGGGGATGGTACAGCCTCCGGCGATGCCCTGCGGTAACGCTCGCAGGACGGCACGTCTCAGAACGGAACTACAGGTACCGGCCAGCAGGGGATGGGCCAGCCCCCGCAGGGTGGTATGCCCGGTGGTGGCGGCGGAACCTTTGAGGTTATCGATGCTGCAATCAACGTGAGCGGCGGTAATGTTACCGTCAATGCTGAGGGCGATGGCATTGATTCGAACGGTGTCACAACTCTTTCTGGAGGAACGCTGATAGTGAACGGTCCCAGCCAAGGCGGTAACGCTGCGCTGGATACCAACGGCGACTTGCTCCTCAACGGTGCCACGGTTCTCAGCGGCAGCACGGCAGATATGTTCGAGGCCCCTCCACCAACTCGACGAGCGGCTACCTGAAACTGACCAATAGTTCCGGATTTGAGCAAGGATCCACGGTTCAAGTAGCGGATTCATCTGGTAAGGTGGTGGCTAACTATAAAGTCACCAAGTCGAATGTGCAGTTGGTTCTCGTCTCCCAGCTCATCGATCGTCAAGGGTCAGAGTTACACGGCGTACACTACAACATCGGCTGTGGACTCCAACGCAGCGTCGTTGGCATCCGGTGCGACCGAGCTAGGTAGCTTTACAGCCAGCTAGTGCGGGTTGTTCCCAGGACTTGGGGATAAAATCTTTGAGTCTCGGGCTTGTAGAGATGGGTTGCTACGCGCGGCTCTTATAGAAGGCTCCTACAAAGGTTTGGGCTCCACATCAGCGTATGATGCGCGAGGTGGAGCCCAAACCTATGCTATATTCGCCGGAGTTCAGGCGAAGAAACTGAAGATTCTGACAGATTTTTCTGAGCATGAATCTGTCAATCAACAAGACATTGAGGGGTAAAACAAGGTACCCTAGAACATAGGAAAGACTAGAGAGCGATCCGTGGGTTATGCGCGCCTTGGGTGTGGTGGCTGCGGACATGAGGAAAGAGGGGGTCACGCCATGGGGCGCGGCCGTCAGAAGGCTAAGCGCAACACGGCAGGCTCGGGAGATGAAGTACTTCAGCCCCGAGACCGACTACAGTGCACTTGAGCGCGAGCTCAACGCTAAGAACACTAAATCCTCCGAATCATCTTCTCGTCGCTATGATGATGAGGATGATTACTCGGCATACGCGGAGAAATATGCCAAATATGATGATGAGGTGTAGCGGTAGAGCCCTAGCGTTACGCTCATACGCGAACCGGCTTTAAGCACCCTGCAGGGTGGCTTGGGCCGGTTTTCTTATATACTCTGCGGGCGTGCTGAGCGGTCTACGGGTTTTCATGTTGGCTTGTTTGCGCATCTGCTGATGCTGGCGTGGCATCCTGCGGTGTGGATACGATAGTGTCACCTACGAAAATGTACAATACCCGAATAAGACCTGTGCCCACCCGGATATTCCTGCCAATGAAATCGCGGCCGCGGGAATTGTCCTCGGTTACCGCAGCGATGACAAGGTGAAATTGCATCGCAGCCCCTGCTCCGGCGGTCGTGGGGATTTTTAACGATCACATAGGAGAGAATGATGGGAACTAAAGATGATATTGTGCGCATAGCCACCGACTATATCCAAAGGAACGGCGTCAGCGGTTTCAGTTACGCAGATATAGCGCGCAAAATGAACATCAAAAAACCCAGCATTCACTACTATTTCCCTGTGAAATCCGATCTCGTGCGTGCAGCCTTCGAAAAAGTACAGCGCAGACTTTTTGAGACGCTGCGCCAGGGGTGTGGATGCGGCACACAGCCTCCGCGAAGAACTCGAAGCTCTATATGAGGCCCTACCGTGCGAACCTGGAACAGGGCTATAAACTCTGCCTCTGCTCAATGCTGGCGCTGGAATCCCTAAAGCAGAGCGCACCCGATCACGATGCTGAAGAGAGCAAGAAGACGGCGAAACGGGGAACGCATATCAATGCCACGTTCGTGCCCCTGCGCGCCCAGGCTGAAAACCGTGAGCCTGCCGAGATTAACACCGCAGATTTTCAGACTAAGAATATTCGCTGGCTCGCCGAGCGTTTTGAGCACGCCGGGTACGACCCCGAGCACGCGCAGGCAGAGGCGGAGTCCTTATTCTGCACGGTGCAGGGCGCGCAGCTGATAGCACGCTCCGCACAGAGCCTTGACCTCTTCTGACTCCGTCACAAGCGGCACCTCGATAACCTCACCGGTGCGTAAAAGCGCGTATCACGCAGAGGCGGCAGGTCTATTTTGAGGTTATTGTGCATTTTGCGGTTATTTAAGTCGCCCGATGCGCAATAACTCGCGAACTAGAAATCGGACGAAGACGGCCTGGCATCTAATGCATCAAGCTGTGTGGAGTATATGCGCATGGTGAGACAACCCCCGGAAATGAATACTCATACATAGCTAAAACATAGCTTCTTCATGTTTTAAAACGAGAAATGCCACGCATTCTAGAATCATGAAGAACGAAAATACTACCGCAACACTGTCGGTCGAACAGGTCGAAGAGACTTCTGAAACATCCCAGAAACCCAAGAAAAAGAAAGTAACTAGGGCGCGTTCTCTTAGGGAGGCGGCCTCGGCACCCTTGCCGTCGCGGGTGTTGGTGCTGGCTGGGCATATAATCGTTATCTTGCCGAGCATACGCAGATTGACGATACCGTAGCCTATGAAAAATCACAACAAGCAAAGAATAATAATTCATCATCTGACGGTGCCTCAAGTCCCAGCGAACTCACCAACGTTAAGGTCACCTCTGATGGTCTGAGCGCCAGCGAAGGCTCTATCACCATTACCAAATCCACCGAAGGAAGCGGCAACAACGCGGTCGTTTCCTTTCGCCGCCGAGATCAAAACTCAACGCCATGACCCTGCTGCGCGGAGCCTTCGCCAACAACAAATTCGGGCAAAACATTATCGACACGCCCTCCAATATCGCCGCGCAACATAACGGTATCTGGGCGATTAACGGCGACTACTACGGGTTCCGTGACACCGGCATCGTCATTCGCAACGGTGTGGCATACCGCGATTCCGGCGCCCGTGAAGGGCTCGCGTTCTACCAAGACGGCTCCGTCAAACTCTACGACGAAACCGGCACGAAACGCGCAGCAGCTCCTCAACGAAGGTGTCTGGAATACGCTTTCCTTCGGGCCGGCACTCGTGCGGGACTCAGAGGTTGTCAGCGGCATTGATCAGGTTGAGGTCGATACCAACTTCGGCAACCACTCCATTCAAGGCAACCAGCCGCGTACCGGCGTGGGCGTGCTCGGTCAGAACCACCTCGTATTTATCGTGGTCGATGGGCGTTCCGACGGTTATTCGCGCGGAGTCACCATGCCCGAATTCTGCCTATATGTTCAAGGAACTCGGGATGCGAAGCGCCTATAACCCTAGACGGCGGCGGATCCTCGGTGATGGTCTTCAACAACCAGCTAGTCAATAAGCCGATGGGCGGCACCAAAGAACGCGGAACCAGCGATATTCTGTACATCGCCGGGAGCGCATCATGATAATCCTGATACCCGCCTATAAACCGGATGAATCTCCCGTGCGGTTAGCGCAGCAGATTACAGAATTGGATGCGCACGCCGAAATCCTGGTGGTCGATGACGGCTCGGGAAGCACCTACGTGCCGATTTCTACCGAGTTGGCGATCTCGGGGCGTCACGATTATTGCCCACCCTGCAAAACCGCGGAAAAAGGCGCGGCCCTGCGCACCGGGCTGGCGTGGGCACGGACGCATCGGTCCGATCACATTGTGGTGACGGCGGATGCTGACGAGCGCATTTACCCCGCGAGTATTCTGCGAGTGGGCGCTAAAACCGAACGAATGGCGAGCATCGGTACGCGTGCCCTCGTGCTGGGGGTACGCACTCCCTGCCGGATACTCGCGCCGAGTTCACTGAACCCACCGTTCCTCTGCGTTCCCGGTTGGGCAATGCGCTTACCGTCGGGTTCTTCACGCTGGCGACGGGCACTCGCATTGCCGACACCCAGACGGGCTTCGCGGGTTTACCACGCAGATGATTGATTGGGCTCTCAGCCTGCGCGGCGATAAATATCGAATACGAGTTTTCAATGCTGCTTCGTGCCAGCTGGCCGGGGTGGAGCTTATCGAGCTGCCCATCGTGAAAGTATATGAGCCGGGAACCTGAGCAGTCACTTTTCGCCTGATCCGCGATTCCGCACGAATCTACGCGCCGCTGTTGGGATTCTTAGTATCTTCCTGCACTGGGTTTATCGTGGATGCGCTCGCCCTCTTTGCCCTCGTAGGCGGGGTTTTGCTCTGCTCCCGGCGATTGTGCTGGCGCGCATTATCTCGGCGCTGACGAATTTTCAGTGATTAACTGTATTCTCGCGAACGACGGTGCCGATCTGCCCTCGCGGGCGGTGTCCCTGGGCGCTATGCGATTTTAGCGGTGGGGATTTTGCTTGCAAATGCTGCGCTGATGGAGGTTCTCACCGCTTTCGGGTCGTGCTCATCGTGGCGAAGATCCTGACCGAGCTGACCTTGATTCCCCTCAGTTTCGCGGTGCAGCGTCGGTGGGTTTTCCTGCCGGCACCGCCTCCGCAGACTACGGAGCAAAACGAGCGCTCACGCGAGCTTGCCACGCATTCTTCGTAATATGATGCGAATTTATGGGTACGGCGAATCGGGTAAAATCCTTGAGCTGTGAAAATACACATATGCCCGTTGGGAAATATTTCCCAACGGGCATATAGCCTAGTCAAAGTTTATATTCCAAGGGCTTTTAGTAGCGGTAGCCTACGTTATAGTAGCCGTAGCCGCGGTAGCTGTTACCCCAGCCGTAGGAGTACGATGCCCACCACGGATGCCCTGAACGGTGCATCCACGAGGTGTTGTTCCAGCTTCCACGGTGTCCGCGGTGGTATCCCCAACCGCCCCAAGAACCGTATCCGTAATCCCAGCGGTTCCATGCACCGTATCCCGACCAGGGATCGTACCAGGGGCTGGGGGAGTAGTAGCCTTGACCCGTGTAATCGTACCAGTACCACCATGAAGGAGGCGCTGGCTTATAAGACTCCGAAGGTGCGGGCTCGGGTTTCTTGGTTTCCACAGGAGCCGGGCTCGGCTTAGGAGTCTCAACCGGTGCGGGCTTGGTAGGCTTCGGCGAAGGTTTGGGCTTGATCGGCAGAACCGGCAGCTGTTCCTCATATGGAGGCAGCGTGGGCAGCGGCTTCGACGGAGGGGCGCAATCGGGCGTGCAGGCTTGCTCGGCGCAGGCGTTGGGGTAGGTGGGCGCAGGCTCAGGCTTTGAGGTTTCAGCCGGTGCCGGAGTAGAGCTGTCGGACGGAGCAGGCTCAGGCTTAGAAGGTTCGGACGGAGCAGGCTGAGTCGGTGCAGGGCTCGGCCGTTTCTCCGATGCTACGAGCTCATCTGACCTTATCCATCGCCTTAGCCGCATCTATAATGCCGGCGCCGCAATAGTCACGATCGCAGGTGATCAAGTTAGCGGTGGATTTCAGAATATCCAGAGCCTTCTCGTAGCTCAAGTTCGGGTATTTTTGACCGCATGATGGCAATCGTGCCCGCAACGTGAGGAGCCGCCATCGAGGTACCCCTCATATTCGGCGTAATCTTCCTTTCGGGAAACAGTCTTGCCTTTGTTCACCAGCGAAAGAACGCCCTACGCCCTGATCTGCTCTAAAATCGCCGCCGGGGGCGTTGACGGCAACGGTCGAGCCGTAGTTAGAGTAGAGTGCACGTGAATTTCCAGGGTTGCTTGCGCCCACGTTAATCACGCCGTCACAGCTGCCGGGAATCTGAGCCGAAGCATTCTGATTTGAGTTTCCGGCGGAGGTCACGATGATGCTGCCGCGCTTGTTCACGGACTCGATAGCACGGTTGTAGGTGCGCGAGCATTTCCCGGCACCGCCCAAAGACATGTTGATAACCTGCGCGGGGTGCTGGTTCGCGGGTACACCCCTCACGGACCCACCGGATGCCCAGATCATCCCATCGATAATGTCTGAATCGTAGCCGCCGCAGGCACCCAGAACGCGCACCGGCACGATCTTGGCCTTCGGGGCTACCCCGGCAATACCAATGTTGTTGTTGCCGACGGCCGCTATAGTCCCCGCAACATGGGTGCCGTGCCAGGTTGAATTGGTGGCTTTTGCCCCAGAACCGCACTGCCCTTCAGTGGTCCAGTCGCCTTCATCCTGGGGTTGTTATCGCGTCCGTTGCCATCGCGCGCAGCGGAGGCATCCGACACGAAATCGTAGCCGGGCAGCACATTCTCATCCAGATCTGAATGCTTGGTAACGCCGGTATCGATCACGGCAACGGTCACCTGGTGATCCCCTGCGTGCTTCAGCGCATAATCGGCTTTGATGGCGGTGAAACCCCTACAGGCGTGACATCTTAGGATCGTTGAAATCGACCTTGTCCGAGCCGGGGAGGCTACCGGTGGGCTGGCGTTTGAGATCCGGCTCGACCGAGTCTACCTGCGGGTTCTCGGCGAGCGTCTGCATATACTGCTTTGCCTGCTGCGCATTCAGAGGCTTTGACTAGAGAGACCACTGAGTCATTCTGTGCGGTATCACGCACATAGGTGGTTTTAACGCCGAGGAGCTCGTCAAGCCGAATTTACGCTCTTCTCGATGCCCCTGGTAGAGTTCGGGCACAAACCGGAGTATTCTGCCAGATTCCAGCCCCGCGATATCGAGGTCGTTCTGGCCTGATCGGCATAGTTGATGATAAAGCGGTCATAGCCCCTGTTCCTGCTGCTGCGCCGAGGTTTGCAGCCAGAATATCCTCAGCCCTGTGCGGATGCAGGGAACCCGGTCTTCGTTGATACCGGTGATGCGGGTGCGGCGTGAGCGGACGGTGCGCAGAGCCCCACCATCAGGGATGCGATACCCGCCACGCTCAGCGCCGCCATGCGGGTCCGCTTCACCGTAGGGTGTTCGATGAGTGACATGAAATGTCCTATGTTCAGTTATGTGTGAGTGAATATATGTGATGGCGAATTTGTGATTGAACCTCGTCATCAAAAAAATAGAATATAGGGCGTTTTGAAAAAGTGCATCTTGAAAGTATTTCAACTCAAAATATTTTTATATATTTCGCACTAAAAATATATTTACACATAAAGTTTTACTATTAAAATATTGTTGAAATCCTTGATTTTGCGCGGTAAAACTAGAGTCTAATTTATTCTCCAGAGAAAATAATAGTGTATTTAATATACATCACACTATCTTGATATGCGAGATTTAAGGTCTTGAAATACTTTAAAGTTTTCCGAAAGTGCAAGATGATAGGTAGCCAAGTATTGAGTGAAGATTTAAAGTCTGCACAAAATTAGCTCTTTGTCTATTCAGACTCGCTGAAGCCTTACACAAAACGCGAGCAGATGATTCGTTAAAAATCATCCGCTCGCGGGTTGCTAGAGCTGCGGGAAGAGGTACAGCGAAAACGTACCAGAGTACAAGCTAGACCGCGTAACTGCCGTAAAGCCGCACCGCGCCTCCATCAACGCCCTTGGCCCCCTGCACATAGTCAGGGTTATTCAGATCGGGCTCACCAGCCTTCACCACATCTCCCATGATCCAGGACGAAACTACCGCGCTCATTCAGGCGACTCACCGCAGCATCCGCCACCGCAGGATCAACGATCGCAATCATGCCCACACCCAGGTTCAGGGTGCGCTCCAAGTCGGCGAGCGGAACCTGACCGAGCGAACCGATAAGCGAGAAAAATCGCCGGAATCTGCCAGGTTGAACGATCCACGCGGCCTTCCAAACCCTGCGGCAAAACACGCGCCAGATTAGCGGCGAGACCGCCTCCGGTCACATGCGAAACCCACGAATACCGTGACCGGTCTGCCCGTCGGCACCATTGACCGGGAACGCAGCCGCCAAATCCAGGCAGTCCGCCGCATACACGCGAGTAGGCTCTAGGAGCTCTTCGCCCAAAGTACGGCCGAGCTCGTCCACCTGACGATCCAAGCCCCAGCCTGCCACATCGATCACCTTACGCACCAGCGAGTACCCGTTCGAGTGAATACCCGAAGAAGCCATACCAATCAGCACATCGCCCTCGCGCACGCGGTCTGGGCCGAGCAGTTCATCGGCCTCCACCAGACCGGTTGCGGCACCGGCAACATCGTACTCATGTTCAGCCAAAAGCCCCGGATGCTCCGCCGTTTCGCCGCCCACCAGCGCGGTACCGGCAGCCTTGCAAGCTCCGGCAATACCCCGCACAATATCGGCAATACGCTCGGGAACGACCTTGCCTGTAGCAATATAGTCGGTCATGAAAAGGGGCTTCGCGCCGCACACCACAATATCGTCCACGACCATACCCACCAGGTCGTAGCCAATCGTGTCATGAACATCGAGCGCCTGCGCGATAGCGACCTTCGTGCCCACACCATCCGTAGAAGTCGCCAAATAGGGCTTGCGATATGAGGACAAGGCCGAGAGGTCATACAGCCCGGCAAAACCGCCCACACCGCCGACCACCGAAGCGTTGTGAGTCGCCTTCACCGCATCCTTCATCAGCTCGACGGCGCGGTCGCCCGCCTCAACATCAACGCCAGCGCTTGCATAGGTTACAGAGGTGCTGTTTTCGCTCATGGGTTTATTAGTCCTCGGGGTTATAGGTGAATTAACGTGCGGGAACCAAGTCTTCCTCGGTCAAAAGCGCTTCAAGATCGGCGTCGGGACCGGGGTTGCACATGCCCGGTGCCGGTTGTTGAGCTTCCTGAGCAGACTCAACGGGTGCGGATGCCCCAGAGCCAGCCTGCGCCTGAACCACCGGAAGCGCTGCGGTATCGAACTTGTTCTCCAAGGTATCGGTACCCGTGCGGGTTTCAATGGAGACAGCCTCCGCATGCTCGGGCTTGCTTGGTACCGGGCGCTCAACGGTCACCTCCGCCGCCTTGCCGGCGAGCGGACCGCCCTTGCCTTCTTCGGCGTCGAAGAGTGATTTGCCGCGGCGCTCCTCCGAGGGGAGCTCAATCGGGTATTTGCCGGTGAAGCAGGCCGTGCACATGTTTTTCGCGGGCTGCTCGGTTGCCGCCATCATGCCGTCTTCTGAAATAAAACCGAGCGAATCGGCACCGAGAGAAGCGCAAATTTCGTCCACCGAAAGACCGTTCGCGATCAGCTCTGCGCGTGAGGCGAAGTCGATACCGTAGAAACAGGGCCATTTCACGGGTGGGGAAGAAATACGCACGTGAACCTCTTTCGCCCCGCCTCACGAAGCATGCGTACTAGGGCTCGTTGAGTGTTGCCGCGCACGATCGAATCGTCAATGACAATCAGACGCTTACCCGCAACCACGGATTTGAGCGGGTTTAGCTTGAGTCGAATACCCAACTGGCGAATAGTCTGCGAAGGCTGAATGAAGGTACGCCCCACATAGGCGTTCTTGACCAGGCCGTTACCGTAGGGAATGCCGGACTGCTCGGCGTAGCCGATGGCCGCAGGGAACGCCGGATTCTGGCGTGGGCATCACCAAATCCGTTTCGACCTGGTGTTCACGGGCGAGTTGGCGACCCCATTTCACGCGGGATTCGTAGACAGAGCGCCCCGCAATCGTGGTATCCGGGCGAGCCAGGTAGACGTACTCGAAGACGCATCCGGCGGGTTTTGCCTCAGCAAAATGGTGTGAATGCGTAGCCATTTTCGTCGATCGTAATAAGTTCGCCGGGTTCAACCTCACGCACAAAAGATGCACCCTACACATCGAGTGCCGCAGTCTCGGAGGCAACTACCCAGCCCCTGCTCCAAACGCTCCCAGCACCAGCGGGCGAACGCCCTGCGGGTCACGCGCCGCATAGAGAGTCTGTCGTCCATGAACGTGAGGCAGAATGCGCCTCGCAGGGTGGGCAGCAGATCGAGAACGGCTTCTTCTAGAGAATCAAAATCGTGCTCGGCTAAAAGCGCGGTTACCAGTGCGGTATCGGCTCGTATTGCCCCTGTGCCAGCTCACCAAACGCCGCTTGCCGCCGTTCTTTGCAGCAGCTTATCGTAAAGATCTGCCGAGTTCGTCAGGGTTGCCGTTATGCGCCAGGCAGAGCGTGCCGTGCGGGTGGTGCCCAGAGTCGGCTGAGCGTCTCGCCCAATGGGATGCGCCGGTCGTGAGCAGCGTGCATGCCCGATAGCGTAGCTCACCCGGCATGGAGCTGAGCGTGGCCTCACTCAAAAACCTGAGACACCAGCCCCATGTCTTTATACACGTGGATGCGCTTGCCGTTGCTCGTTGCGATACCGGCGGATTCCTGCCCGCGATGCTGCAGTGCATACAGGCCGTAGTAGGTTAGTTTTGCCACGTCCTCACCGGGAGCCCAGACACCAAATACGCCGCAGGCGTCCTTGTCCGTGGTCTATCGGATCGAGATCGTGAGTGAGTTTTCCGTCAGGACGAATCAATTCACATCTTTTCGACGTTGGGACTGCGGGAAAGTCTTGTCTGCGCGCGGGTGTGTGAGCCGCCGGGCAGCTGTACCCTCGGGGGAGTACACAGACATGTCTAGTCTACCCTCTTTCACGCCACTCTGTGGTGTACGCTACGAAATTTAACGCCCGCAGGGGCGATGAATATGTCACGTGTGGCTGCGCCAAGCGTTTTAGGATGCGCCGCTCGCTCCTACTTATCCTCTTCTTTGGATTCTGGCTCAACCTGCGCCGTTACGGACTTTTTGAGGGAGCGGCGGTCAAGCCACAGGGCCACGAGGGCGCCCAACGCCACACCGACGGCACCGTAAATGACCGCGATAACACCGAACACTGATGTTTCAGAATATGACGGATCGCCTGGGCCCACGATCACCGAAATAAACGCCGCAATAAGCCCGATGATAAGCCCCAGCATCATGAAAGCTACCACCGACGGGGCACGGCGAACCCGCACCTGTGAGTACTCAACCTCGGTTTCAGGGGATGCTTCAGTTTCGGGCGTGGGAGAATCTGGCTCCGAAGAATCAGAGTGGGAATTAGAAGGTGTGTGTGCGCTACTCATGTCTTCAAGTCTATCTTTTGGGGTGAATCCTGCCTAATGATTCTTGGCGACGGCGGGAGGACGGAAAACGCGGCTGAAGGAGTGTCGTCTGCTCTAGGGCGTGCACGCTAAGACTTGAGGTGCCATTGTCAGGTAGCTCGGCGCCTAGAACAACGGGAAGTAGCGGGATAGATTGCTGCGTTCGCCGCTAGCGGTCAGTAGTCCGGATGCGCTCGCATCGTCCCAGGTCAGGGCACCGGCAGCCAGCGTGCACCAGATGAACCCGCTCGTTTCGACTACGCTCGGCGGGGTGCCGCGGGTATGGCGAGGCCCGGCAATACATTGGGTAACCCCGTAGGGCGGAACCCGAACTTCCACGCTGTTGCCGGGAGCGAGCGTGGCGAGCTCTTCAAGGGCGTACCGCACGGCGGTAGCACGCGCACCGCGCGGCAGACGAGTGAACGCTTGTTCTATGTCGGTTCGATTTTCCTGATCGGCAAGCGGTTTTTCGCCGGAAAGTGCAGAGGCAAAAACCTGTCTGACCTGTGCAAAGGCGGCCGCGCCGTCAGCCTCCGAAACTCGACGGCGCACACTCACGCGTTCTCACCCACCAGCGGTTCCAAATCCGCGCCAGGAACCCACCCTCCAACCTCGCGGGGCGCATTATCCTGCATACCGCCAATCACGGGGCGAGCCACCTGCGGAAGAAGCTGCTGCATCTGCTCGGAAGGCAGATGCCCTGTAGCTTCCAGCGCCCACAGCGCTACCGGGTAGGCAGCACGGGTTGCACCGTCGGAAATCTTCACAACCACGGACGCGCCAGAACGCAGACCCACACACAGTACCCCGGCGGCGCCGTTCTTGACGACCGCATCCAGTTGCTCACTCAACACCGTATCGGGCATGCCGGGAGCCTGGATCAGCTCGGGGTAATCCACCATCGCAGTCGCTACGGTCGAGGCGCGCGCATCCGCATCCATATTACGAATCGCCGTGCCGAGCGTCGAATAGGCACGCGCCAGACCCAGAGCTGAGACCGCTGCGACGGGGGCACCGCATCCGTCAATGCCCGATGTGCCCACAGGCTCGCCCGTAAAACTCGCGATCTCCTCAGCAATCATGCGCTGCAGCGGATGCTCAGGGTCGCAGTAATCCTTCATCGTCCACTGGCGCGAATCCGGGTCTACAACCGAGCGGTCCAGCTGCGCGGCACACGCCCACAGAAACCCGGCATGCTTACGCGAACATGGATGCGCAAGCGGAGTCTTCGCCAAATCCGCGCGTACCATCTGTTCGTGCGCGTGTGCATCAGCGGGGTAGGCGGTGGGGCAGAGCAGGGCGGTCGCATCAACACCGGCGCCCTGAAGCACGTCTTGAACCGCGCGCATCTGCTCGAACGTTCCCTGATGCGACCCGCACGCGATCGCTACCTGCGCGCCACGCAGCGGCGCCCCCGACTTGAGCGTGCCGATAGCCTGCAGAGGCTTGAGCGCCGAGCGGGCAAAGAATGGCTGGCTCATGTCTCCGAGGGCAAGATCGGTGGTGCCTTCGGGGGAGAGCACCACCACAATACCGTGGTGGGTCGTCTCGATCAGATCGTTACGAGTCTGAAATACGAGTTCGGCGTCTGTGAGGGAAAGCTGAGGAGAAGTCATATACCCACAATAATAGTGCTAAAAATAGAAATTCTAGCGGATAAAATCACATGAGTGCGGTGATGGCTGCCGTACCGCCAAAAATAATGCCGGGCGCATTCGCAATCACGATGGGCCAGTCTTTCTTCTCGCGCCACAAACCGTATGCCACCCACAGCGTGCAGTTAATGCCCTGCAACGAGTGGCTGGATCCAGTCGCCCTTATGGCCGTTGATATTGCCGATAATTTGCGGGAAGTAGAAGACGTACATGAGTACCGCGGTTACGGATGCTACGCGCGCCAGGATCGGGAAAAATCTGGCGTGAATATCCGATTCTTTATGCTTATCTTGGGTGGGGGTCTGAGTGCTGGAATTTTGTGCGCTCATGAGGGTCCTTTCGTCTGTGTAATACGCCCTGCGATGCGCCCGGCCAGTAGAACAGACCGTATTCACAAGACAATTTGGCCTACTCCTGTTCCCTGAAATAACGCAAAATACACGGCGTTTGTGAGCTGCCTGAAAGGACGCTCCCAGTACACTGGTAGAACAGTAGAACGCGGCGGAGGCATCATGTCCGAAGACCCTGCAGCCCTTGGGGATAACCCTCACTCTCAACGATCCGTCACCGTGGGTAAATATCCCAAAATATACTTGCCGGCAAGGTTTCGGCTTCTGATCACCGGTATCGCTCTGATACCTGTGGCCATGGTTGCGTGGCTGAACCCTGGGCGGTATGACCTCATCATGATCGCCTTGCTGATTACCGCTATCACAGCTTCGCTAGCGAATGCATACCAACGATTACTTGTCATTCATGAAGGCTTTATTCTGCTGTACATGCCACTATTTCGGCGGCGTATTGCTTGGGGCGAGGTTACAGATATACAAGTACTCCCCGAATACGATGTGATGCATGAAACTGTAGGCATCGGGCTGCGTTTGGCACCCGGTACCGGTTTGATATTTGGTAATCTGCGGCGCGGACCAGCACTGAAAATCCAGGCACGCGTTAAAGGCCGCGAGAAAACCTATATTTTCATTTTCCCTCCCGCAGAACAGAAAGCATATGAGGCATTTGTGGGTGAGGCCCGCTACCGCGCCTCTTGGGGCAGCTAACCTACGAACGCGGGAAAAACCACAAAACGTGGAAAACAGCTGAACGGTTCAAGACACTATTCGGCGGGCAAGACGTTACACGGTAAAAACGTTATGGGGGCAGAGGGCACTAGGTAAAGCAGCCGTGAGGTGTTACAAACCCAGCTCCGGGTAGCATTCGACACGGTACCCTTATGTACATGAAGGTTTTGGTACTGGGCCCCGGCGGCCGCGAACACGCAATTATCCGTGCGCTTGCGCGCGATCCACAGGTAACCGAAGTTCACAGCGCACCCGGCAACGCGGGCATCGCTCAGGACGTTCCGGTACACGCCATCGATGCCAATAACCCCGAGCAGGCTGTTACGCTCGCCCGCGAGCTCGCCGCAGACCTGGTGGTTATTGGCCCTGAGGCACCTCTAGTCGCCGGTGTTTCCGACGCCCTGCGCGAGGCGGGCTTCGCGGTCTTCGGGCCCTCTGCGGCTGCGGCACAGCTTGAGGGCTCCAAGGCATTCGCCAAGCAGGTGATGGAAGAAGCAAACGTACCGACCGCCCGCGCCTTCGTCGCCACGACCGAGGCCGAAGCGGCGCAAGCCCTTGATGAATTCGGCGCCCCCTATGTGGTGAAAGACGACGGGCTCGCCGCGGGTAAGGGCGTGGTTGTCACCGAGAACCGGGACGCTGCCTTAGAGCATGCGAACGCCTGCTTTGCCGCTGGCGGTTCCGTGGTGATCGAAGAATTCTTGGACGGTCCCGAAGTATCGCTCTTCGTCATCAGCGACGGAAAGAACGTGCTCCCGCTGTCTCCGGCGCAGGATTTCAAGCGCATCTTTGACAACGATGAAGGCCCAAACACCGGCGGGATGGGCGCCTACACCCCACTTGACTGGCTGCCTGAAGGATTTGTGGACGAAGTGATCGAAAAGATCGCCCGCCCCACCATCACGCGCATGGCAGAACGCGGCACCCCGTTCGTAGGTGTACTCTTCTGCGGGCTCGCCGTTACCAGCCGCGGCGTGCGCGTCATCGAATTCAACGCTCGCTTTGGCGACCCCAGAAACCCAGGCGGTGCTGGCGCCTGCGCACCCCGCTCGGGCAGCTGCTCCTTGCGGCATCCCGCGGCGAGATCGCCGAAGACACCCACCTGGAATGGGACCCCCGCACTGCCGTAGACGTGGTCATGGCGGCAGAAAACTACCCGGGAACCCCGCGTAAGGGCGATGCGATTGCGGGGCTTGAGAGCGCATCCGCTATGCCTGATGTGCATGTGGTGCATGCCGGAACTGCTGTCGCGGGCGAAGAGATTGTGACGGCGGGCGGTCGCGTGCTCGCTGTCGTCGCGCTTGGTGATACCCTCGCCCAGGCTCGCGATGCCGCCTACGAAGGGGTACGAGCCATCACCTGGGAAGGCGCACAATACCGCACCGATATTGCCCTCAAAGCGGTGCAGGGGGCGATTACCGTGCCCGAACTCCGCAACTAGCCGCTATATTCCCGCGAGCAGGTCGTTTTTTGGTCGAACAGGTGGTATTTTCTTACCTGCTCGACCAAAAGCAACCTGCTCGTGGTGTATCCCAGGCGGGCGCCAAGTAACAGAACTTAACAGCCAACCCCGAGAATACGGCGTTACGGCCGCATTCGGATTCACATATCGCGGGATACGGGCATTGTCCGGTAAGGTAAAGAATAGGTAAACACGCCGCGCACATTCGCCCCACAGGAGAACTCCCCATGAATTCCCGCAATAACCCACCCATGATTCCGGGGTGGACGCACGTCTACTCAGGTAAAGTACGCGACCTTTACGTTCCCGAAGAAAGCCGCTACGACGCCGCCGGGCTAACCGTCAGCGACGATGCTGAAATCCGCGCAGGCTCCGTCATGGTTGTCGCCTCTGACCGCATTAGTGCCTTCGATAAAATTCTTCCCACCGAAATCCCCGATAAGGGTAAAATCCTCACCCAAATGTCGCTGTGGTGGTTTCAACAGCTTTCGCATATCCCAAACCACGTGATTTCAACCGATGTGCCCGAATCAGTCGCAGGGCGAGCCATGATATGCAAATCGCTCAATATGTTTCCGGTCGAGTGCATTGTGCGCGGCTATCTGACGGGTTCAGGGCTTGCAAGTTACCGCGACACCGGAAGCATAGCAGGCATCGAACTCCCTGCGGGGCTTGTAGACGGGTCACGCCTCGAAACCCCAATTTTTACCCCAACCGGCAAAGCCGAAGTAGGCCAGCACGATGAACCGGTAACCCGCGAAGAACTCTACGCCGAAGTAGGGCACGCAATCGGTAACCGCCTAGAAGAACTCTCACTCGAACTCTACAGCACCGCCGAAAAAATCGCCCGTGAGCAGGGCATTATCTTGGCAGACACCAAAGTCGAATTCGGAACCGACTCTTACCGCGGCGAAATCACCCTTGGCGACGAATTGCTCACCCCCGACTCCTCACGATTCTGGGATGCGAATGAGTACGAACCCGGAAAGTCCCAACCGAGCTTTGATAAACAGTTTGTGCGCGACTGGCTGCGCTCGCCGGAATCGGGCTGGGACGGTTCGGATAACGTGCCTCATCTGCCTGAGGATGTGGTTGAGAAGACCCGCGCCCGCTATATTGAAGCCTACGAGAGGCTGACCGGAACGAAGTTCTAGATAGACTAAATGCGCGAGCAGATAATATTTTGACGAGCAGATAACGGGTTGCTATCTGCTCGTCAAAATATTATCTGCTCGCGGGAATTTTCTACGCCAGATGCTCCTCATGCAGCACCACTTGATGCGGCAGCGCATCCGCATCTATCACCTGAGCCTGCCGTTCCCGCTGCTGGTCGCGGGCGCGGTCTGAGAGCGAATAGAACCATTTGATGTGCTCGCACACCCGCTCATAGGCGGCATCCTCGTCGCGGGTGGAGATCGCCTCGTAAATACCCCGGTGCTGGTCTTGAAGCGTTTGCTTGACGGAATCCCAATCGCGCAGCAGCGGCACCGCCTCCTGCACGTAGCTGATAGTCGCCATGTGCAGTGAATCGATCACGGTATCGAGCACAATGTTTCCGCCCAGCTTTGAAAGTTCGTAGTGAAAGCGGGTATCGCAGAAATGGAAACGCTCGTTTGAGACCTGCGGCAGATCCATCTCACGCAGATGTTCGCGGGCGTTCTCCAGCGCCAGATCGCGTTCGGGGGAGTCGGGGGCGTTTGCGGCGGCGCGTGCAGCCGGTCCCTCCAGAAGCAAACGTGTAGAGACCACATCTTTGACCGGCAGGTTGCGGGTTGCGATGTGCATGCGCAGTGCCCAGCTGAGGGTGTCGGAGGGCTCCGAGATGACGATAGCGCCCGATTTCGGTCCCGATCCGCTACTGGAGCGAATCAGCCCCAGCGCGTTGAGAATACGCAGGGCCTCGCGTACCGAGGGCCGAGAAATTCCGTGTTTTTCGGCCAGTGCACGTTCGGAAGGCAGCTTATCACCGACACGCAGCTCGCCCAGGCGCAGCCGCCGCTCGAAGGTTTCAAGAATGATACTGTAGCTGCGTTCCTGTATGCGGGATGTCGAGTCTGTCAGGTGAGTCATGAGGTGTTCCCATCCTAATAAGTCTCAAGATGCGGGTGAGAATAACCCGTCGTGTGTGCGTTTGAGGCGGCTCAGGTGGGGTGGGAGAGTGCCTGAGCCTATGAGGAATGGTGAGAGAAACGCGCGGGGCGGCGTACCGTGAAGTACACCGCCCCATCGTGGTTTATGCGTTTGTATGTGCAGCGTACCGGTTAGGGAACCAGGAACGAGAGCACGTTGGTCTGCAGGAAGACCAGAATACAGACCACCACGAGCATGGCGAACGACCAGGGAACCACGGCCTTGAGAATGTCGGATTCCTTACCTTCCATATCCACGGAGGTTGCCGCGATAGCCAAGGACTGCGGGGAGATCATCTTACCGACCACGCCACCGGTGGTGTTAGCAGCCAGCAGCAGTTCGGGGTTGCCCCAGAAATACCGGCCTGGTGCAGGTTCTCGGCGGCAGAGACCTGCAGCTTCGAGAACAGCGCGTTGGCGCTGGTGTCCGAGCCGGTCACTGCGGTACCGATCCAGCCCAGTGCGGGCGCCAGGATAGCGTATACGGGGCCGAGTCCTGCCAGGAAGGTACCCATGGCAACGGTCTGACCCGAGAAGTTCATGACGTATGCCAGTGCCAGCACTGACGCAATGGTCAGAATTGACCAACGCATACGGTAGACGACCGAACCGAATTCGGTGAACAGTGCGGGGAACTTGAACCCGTAGCGACCCTTCTCGTTGAAGAGGAAGTAGATAACACCCACGATCAGACCCGAAATAATCAGCAGGGTACCGGGGTTCGAGAGCCAGGTGAAGGAGTAAACAGCATCCTTAACTTTTGTGCCGTCTTTGGTGACCAAGCGGGAGCTAAGCGCGGGAATATCGATTTTGATAGCCACGGTTTTCAGCCATGCCTTCAACTCTGCACTGAGGTTCACGAGACCGAAGATAACAACCACGATCAGGTAGGGTAGAAGAGCCATCCACACACGCACGGCGGGCAGCGCTTCTTTCTCTTCGACCTGTGAAGGCAGGCCGTAACGCTCACGCACGCCTTCTACGCCGCGCGGTTTCCAGAAGCGCAGGAAGAGCACTGCGGCACCCATCGAGACGATACATGCCACCACGTCGGTGAGGTTGTATGCGGGGGTTGCTGCGGTGATCCACTGTGCAATACCGAAGGAAATGCCGATGACGAAGGCGGGGAGCCATGCATCTTTAACACCCTTCATGCCGTCGAGGATGAAGAGCAGAATGACGGGCACGAACATTGCCAGGAACGGTGCCTGGTGACCAACGATGGTTGCAATAACGTGCGGGTCTTTGCCGCCAACATCGCCTGCGGTCACAATCGGGACGGCGACGGCGCCGAAGGCCACAGGCGCGGTGTTAGCAAGAAGCACGGTAATAGCGGCTTTGAGCGGTTTCACGCCGAGAGCAAGAATCATAGTTGCGGTAATTGCCACGGGAGCACCGAACCCTGCGAGGGCTTCAAGCAGACCACCGAAGCAGAAGGCAATCAGAATCGCCTGGATGCGCAAATCGCCGCCGCCCAGACGGTCGAAGGTGCGGCGTAGGTCTTCAAAGCGTCCGGCAAGCACGGTGACCTGGTAGAACCAGATGGCACCGAGGATCACCCAGCAGATGACCAAACCGTAGATAGCGCCGCGCACCGCGCTGAGTCCTGCTAAGTCGAAGGGCATCGTAAAGCCGAGGCTTGCCACCAGGATGGATGCGGCAAGTGCCACCAGTGCCGACCAGTGCGCGCGTGCCTTGACGACGAGTAGCATGATGAAGAAGGTCAGCAGCGGTATGGTTGCCACGAGCGCGCTTAGCCCAAGGCTTCCCCCGACTGCGTTGGGTTCAGCGAAGAATGTATTCACTGGAACTCTTTGGTTCGACGTGGATGTGGTCAGACCAATCAAAACTCCACGAGTTCGTGGCGCTTATGGCGCCGCTTGGGATGTGGTCTGACCATTAGCTTCATGTGAAGCCTACCCGAAGGGTGCTTTGAGATACAACTTATAGAGTGCAGGTGTGTTTTCCGCACGATGGCGGGGGAGAGGGGTGATATTTGCGTTCTGGGCATCAAAAATGGGTCGTTCCAACTTCTGGCATTAAATTTCAGCTCTGCGCATAGAGATTTTGCGCACTGTATTTTTTCGAGATGTTCCCGGGTTGTACCGCCCGATATTGCAAGGGATTGCATAGGTAAGATATGCATGTTTGCGGGAAATTATGCAGAGAAATCGGATAGTTCCGCATCAGTTCGCGGTTGCTGCATATGCACCCGCCGGAATGTCTGTTTAAGGTATCTCGAAACATTGGGGTTGCTATGACCTAAAGTATGCTTTACTACCTGAAACTAAGGGAGTCCTTAAAACTCAATTTGGTGAGAAAAATGTTCGTTATTTCAATTAAAGGAATGCTCCGAACCTGGTGTTAAATGAAGATCAACGAAGAAAGTCTACGAATACGTTTCTACACCGATATGACCGGTCCCCGTAAACACCGGCGGGTTCCTGAGAGAACCTGATCAGTCATGATCCTGGCGCGTTGAAAACCCGCGTTACGTAAATTCGGCACAGGAATTTGCGTCCCGGAGCGCATACCGCATCCCACATCAGCGGTTCTGTAGAGACTCGAAACCAGAAAGGACGGATAACATGCGTATTGCGCTTTTCTCCACGTGCATTGTTGATGGCATGTATCCCCGCGTAGCGCGCGCGACCGTCGAGATTCTAGAACGCTTGGGGCATGAGGTTGTTTATCCTCCCGGACAGACCTGCTGTTCCCAAATGCACGTCAATTCCGGGTACTTTGATGATGCTTACCCCGTCGTCAAAAACCACGTCGAGTCTTTGAGGCGTGGGACTGGGATGTTGCCGTGGCACCCTCAGGTTCCTGCGTGGCATCCCTGGGGCACCAGCAGCCCATGATTGCTCGTCATCAGGGCGACGAAGATCTTGCCGTGCGGGCAGAGCAGATTGCCGCACGTACCTTTGAACTTTCCCAGCTTCTCATTGATGTTCTGGGTATCACCAACGCCGCCGAGCAGCTTGGTTCTTACTTCCCCGAACACGTGACCTACCACAGCTCATGCCACGGTATGCGCCTGCTGCATCTTGGCTCACGTCAGTCAGATCTTGTGCGCACCGTTGAAGGCATTAAGTACACCGAAATTGAGGGCCTCGACCAGTGCTGCGGCTTCGGCGGAACCTTCTCGTTCAAGAATGCCGATGTTTCCGGGGCGATGGTTGAAGACAAAGCAACCAATGTTGAGAAGACCGGCGCATCCGTATGCACCGGCGGCGACTGCTCCTGCCTGATGAATATCGGCGGTGCGCTCTCACGCCGCGGATCCTCTGTTAAGACCGTCCATTTTGCCGAAATCCTCGCCTCCACCAAGGAAAATCCGCTGAAGATTGATGGCAACGTAGAACTCGCCTTCGCATAGAAAGTAGGTTGATGATGACTTCCACCGCAATCCCCCTGGGCATGCCGAAAGTCGTGCACTACGGCGAAGGCAATATCTTTGAGAACGAACCGTTCCCCGAATACGCCAAGCGTGAGCTGAAGAATGACCAGCTGCGCAATAACCTGCGTTTCGTGACCCACGCTATTCGCAATAAACGTGCCCGCGTTACCAGCGAGCTGCCCGACTGGCAGGAACTGCGCAATACCGGCGAAATGGTGAAGAACTATGTACTCTTCAACCTGCCCCAAATGCTGGAACAGTTCGAGCGCAACTTTACCGCGCGCGGTGGCCACGTACACTGGGCGCGCGATGCTCACGAGGCAAACCAGATCGCCCTCGATCTGATTCGCGAGCAGGGTGTAGACGAGATCATCAAGATCAAGTCCATGGCAACCGCCGAAACCGGTCTGAACGAGTTCCTGGAAGAGAACGGCATTAACGCCATTGAGACCGACCTTGCGGAAGAAATTGTGCAGCTCGGCGAAGACCGCCCCTCGCATATTCTGGTTCCGGCAATTCACCGTAACCGCCGCGAAATCCGCGATATCTTCCTTAAGAAGATTGAAGGCATTAACCCGGATATTACCGATGAACCCGCCGAGCTTGCGGAGGCTTCGCGTAACCGTCTGCGCGAGAAGTTCCTCTCGACTAAGGTCGCCGTTTCGGGCGTGAACTTCGGTATCGCTGAGACTGGCACCATGACCATCGTAGAATCCGAAGGCAACGGTCGTATGTGCCTGACTCTGCCCGATACTCTCATCTCGTTCATGGGTATTGAGAAGCTGTTGCCCACCTTCCAGGACTACGAGGCGTTCCTGCAGCTTTTGCCGCGCTCCTCCACCGGTGAGCGCATGAACCCTTACACCTCCATGTGGACGGGCGTAACCCCCGGTGACGGCCCGCAGAACCTGCACGTGATCCTTATCGATAATGGTCGTACCGCTGTGCTGGCCGATGAACTGGGTCGCCAGGCGCTGCGCTGCATCCGCTGTTCTGCCTGCATGAACGTGTGCCCCGTGTACGAGCGTGCCGGTGGTCACGCCTACGGTTCCACCTACCCAGGCCCGATTGGTGCAATTCTTTCGCCCCAGCTTTCCGGTATTGAGGCGGCGCACAATAACTCGCTGCCATACGCATCTTCGCTGTGCGGTGCCTGCTACGAAGTGTGCCCCGTGAAGATCAACTTCCCCGAGGTGCTGGTGCATCTGCGCGGTAAGGATGTTGAGGCGAAGCACGCGAAGAAACACGCGCCCACCCAGATGGACGCCATGATGTACGGCGCTAAGAAGCTGTTCTCCTCGGGCAAGATGATGGCAGCCGCCGAGCGTGGTCTGCCGATGTCCCGTCTGATTAGCGGAAAGAAACACAAGATTACGAAGGTGCCCGGAATTATCGGCGGTTGGACAGACTACCGTGATATTCCTGAGCCTCCCAAAGAGTCGTTCCGCAACTGGTGGAAGAAGGAAAAGTCTGGCGCACCCGCCCGCGACAGCGCCGAGCGCGTGGATATTTCCGCTCTCATTGAAGCGAATAAGGGTAAGGTTGCAGAAGCCGCAGCGAACGCACAGGCTGCGGCCGAAGCTCAGGCGGCTCGTGAAGGTAAGGAGAACGCATAATGTCCTCTGCGAAGGAAGATATTCTCACGCGTATTCGTGAGTCCCTGTCGGATGCCCCCGAGGCACCAACCCCCGTGCGTAACTACCGCCGCGTGAGCGAGCTGAACCGCGAGCAGACTATTGAGATGCTGGTGGATCGCCTGATCGACTATAAGGCGAACGTCTTCAACGCGACCGAATCGAATATCGCCGAGGTTATTGCCGAGCGTCTGGGAGAGAAATCGCGCTATGTGGTTCCCACCGGGCTGAACCCCGAATGGCTGCCTGAGGATACCGCAACCCGTGTGCATGTCACCGATTCGGGGAGCACTCTCGAACCCGGCGCGCTTTCGGTGCATGAACTTGACGCCGTGGATGCGGTGGTCACTTCCTCGACCGTATCGTGCGCTGAGACCGGCACCATTTTCTTGAACTCCGCCCCGCAGGAAGGCCGCCGTGCGATTTCCCTGGTGCCCGACCACCACGTATGTGTGGTGCCGGAATCCACGATTGTGGAGCTGGTGCCGGAGGCGATTGAACGCATCACCTATGAGCGCCCGGTGACCATGATCTCTGGGCCGTCTGCGACCAGTGATATTGAGCTGATTCGCGTGGAGGGTGTGCACGGACCGCGCATCCTGGATGTGGTGATTCTCGAAGGCAAATAGTAGGTGCGGCAGCCGTGTGCTAGGCGGTTTGAGCCTAGAGCTCTGCTGACGCAATAGAAAGGGGATGGGAACCTAACGTGGTTCCCGTCCCCTTTCATTGTGCGCGGCATACTCTCCGCGAGCAGGTGAGGAAACTGCCGCGCCAAGAGTCTAGGGTATGGCATGAGAAGTCCAGCAATGTGCAGTGCGAAATCAAGCGCTAAAATGCCCCCTAACTAAATTCCCGATGACGGTTCTAATAAGCAACCTGAAACAAAGCTATATACTGGGACAAATACGGCAGACGAAGATTCTTGGAGTAGGGGAATGAACGAACTTTCTAAGGGGTACGACAGGTATGTTGGTTCGTAGTATAAAGTACTTTTCTCGTCGGTCGGTTTTTGTTGCTGGCTCGGTGTTGAGTTCATGCGCTGTTTCTAGGCCAACTCCTTCTAGAACTGAGTGTTTTTCATCTTCTCCTTCGCCTACGGAGGAGCCTTTTTGGGATGAGGAAGATCGTTCGGGTGAGGTGAAGTATTGGGAGTTTCAGGCGGTTGGTAAGTTTATTCCTGGGACTCGGGAGCATCGTGCGTGGGGTGTTCCAATTCCTCGCCCGTATCAGTCGAGTAATGGGTATGCTATTTCGCATATGCGGACTAGTATTGGCTTGTGGGTTTCTGCGTTGAATTATTTGTTGCTCACGGGAGAGGCAGAGCCTTTGAAGGTTATTGATCCTGAGTTGAAGACGGCTCGTCCTGATATTGTGAAGCTGTATGAGGATGAGACTGGGTGGGTGATCAGTCAGCATTTATCGCTATGGAGTCGCCGCTAAAGTTAGAGTTGTTGGATCCTAAACCTGTTGAAACTCCTGAGGGGTCGAAGAATTATCTGTGGCGTGCTCGGTTAAGTGTAGACGCCAGTGCTTCGGTGTTTTATGCGGACACGAAGGAGAGTCGTCCTTTGGCTGATGTTCTGGGGTTACGTTCGGGTGAGGTGCAGTTGCAGGTTGCGTATGTGGAGGGTAAATGGAGGTCTGAGACTGCTTATGATGTTGTTTATCAGGTCTCGTGAGAGGTCTTAGAGCGGTTTCTTCTCGACATTAGAACCATCGTCATTGACGAAATACCATTCATTATTGAGATAGCGCAAACCAATCATAACTTTCTTTTCAACGGTCTGATTTATTGCTTCTAAAAATGGTGTAATCGAACCATCGACTGAATTGTATATCTGGGCGTCTGGGAATAACCGGATAATACTTTGTCGTTCTCGAACGGAAGAATCTTTCAGGCTGTCGTGTGATCCTGCTGTTTCAAATTCGACGCTGCAGATATGCTGTGGTCCTATAACCCATCCGGTTTTTTCTTCGTAGAGTTTGATAATTTTGGAGCTAATTGTTTGGTGAGCGTCGGTGACTTGGCTGAGGGGTTTAAGGTCTCCGGTGAGATAGGCGTAATTGATGGCTTCCATCCAATAAGCAATAAAGGCGTACATCCCGTCGCTACTGTATTCGTTGATGTAGTCGAGCATGAGGGGTTTAGGGACGTTTTGCGCCGGATGTTCGGTGGTTGCTGGAATGAATTTACCGTGTTTTTCATAGGTATCAAGGCGTATTACTCCGTCGTATCCATTTTTATCCTTGTTGAGCATGAAAGTTTGTGTTGGTGAGGGGTAGGAGGGGCTTGGTTTTTCTTTAGTGCGTGTTGATGGTGCGCATCCGCTGAGTGTAATGGTTGTGGCGGTGAGTCCGAGGGTGAGAATGGTTCTGCGTGTGGGCAGGTGTACAGAACTCATCGGGTCTCGCTTTCTACGCATTATGGCTAGTGTATTTACTCTACCGCATGGGGGAGTATTAGGTTTACGTGGTAGGTAGCTATATTGCGAGCAGGGTAAGGGAAGGCAAGGGAAGCAGAGGTAGTCGAAGAAGCCTGCTGCATTGCATACCCCGTATGCAATGCCACCGCACCACCCGGGCAGCATGAGAACAGCACGGAGGTGGATACGGCAGGCGTGCAGAGGCAAAGTCAGTCACCCCGCCCGCAGCACGAGCACAGCGAAGCCCCCGCCGCGCATCCGGGAGAGTACCCGGTGCCCAGCAGGGGCTTCTAGGAACAAGCTACAGAACTTTACGCGCGAGCGTCGAAGTGCTGCAGACCGGAATCTTCGCGGCTACCGCCTTGACCGTCGCCAACATCGCGGTAATCGCTGATCCATTCAATTTTCTGAACCCACTTGACCATCTTGTAGCCGTGCATGGAATCTGCACGCAAGCGTAGGGGACCACCGTAAACATCTGGGAGGGGCTTATCGTTCATACCCCAAGCCAGAATGGTTTCGTCCTCCATTGCCATGGAGATATCCAAGCATTCGTAGTAGGGTTCGGTGGGTCGACCATCGTAAGTGTGACCCACGTGCCCGAAGGAAGTCACCATAACGTACCGTGCGTTATCGTCCTTTTCGACAAGGGCGAGTACATCACGCAGGCGAACGCCTTCCCATTTGGCGATGCCCGTCCACCCCTGCATGCAGGTGTGCATCGTAATATTGACTTCCTTGCCCAAGGACTTCAAATCGTCGATGCTTAGCGACTTCGGCTCTTTCACCAAACCGCCCAGCTCCAGGCGATAATCTACGAAGTCCTGTTCACGCAGTCGGTTCCATTCGGTGCTTTCACGCTCTGTAGGCGGGCGTGTGTTAACCCAGTGGAACGGCGAAATATCGGCATCCGTGAAGGTCTGCTTCTTGACCTGGCGTGAGGAAATGCGATCCAGGAACAGGTTGCGAACCGGCTGGGTCAGGCCCCAAACGAAGGTCTGGGCGAAGCGCAGGTCTCGATGCGACCAGTAAGAAGCACCGATCCAGACCGCGAGAACCACGACGACGCCAACGATCAACATGGTCACTGCTTGGGCGAACTGTGCCGCATCAATCTCGTTGTAGTTCTTGTTGAGCATCATGTGCGCAATGTTGTACTGCGGGTGAACGATGAGTACCAGCGCCACGTGCATAATCGTGAAGACGCAGTAGAACGCCATGCCCAAGAAGTGAATTGAGCGGGCGGTCTGGCGGTTACGGAACAACCGCACGTAGCGTGGGAAGCGACCGCAGAACGCGGGGCTCATGATAGGACCGGTGGCAATCATCAGCGGTGCCACGATGAAAACCACGGTGAAATACATGAGCTTCTGAAGCGCATCGTAGGGCTGGAAATGCTCAATAGAGGGGATTTGGAAACCCGCGTAAATCTGGATGGACTGCCATGCCTCGGGGAAAATATCCCAGGAGGTAGGAACAATACGGCGCCACTGACCCGTAATAAAGAGTAGGCTCACATAAACCAGACCATTAGCAATCCAGATGACGGTAGTGAGAGCGTGCCAAGCACGTCCCAAGCCAATCTGAGCCTTACCGGGGAGCGAGATCAGAGGGGAGAGGCTTCGTTGATCGTCGCGGGCGGTGTATTCGCCAGGGACGGTTGAAACCTTATCCTTCGTGAACTTGAGCCACTCAGACCCGGGGGTGCAGTGGTTGTTCCAGTAAAAACGCGGATGTGAGGCAATAACTTCCCAACCGGATCGGATGAGAAGTCCAATCATCAGAAAGTTAATGAAGTGGGTGATGCGCAGCCAGGCAGGAAAGTCTAGTGCTACACCACCGGCACTCATCATGAGTGTTTGGTGCATTTGTCTTCCTTAGAATGACTGTGTGTGCGTATGGAATTAGTGTGTGAGGCCGTAAAGTTGAGATGCTCTGATGAGCTATTCAGAGGTTGAGTCCATATCGTTCTCCGTCCCTGTAGAGCTCGTCTGTCAACGCGGGACTACCCGGAAGAGTCATGTCTCGACTAACCTGCAACCCCACATGAGATATTGGATTCTGTGGGATTTATGAGGAGCCCTGCTATATCTATTTCATCTTAGCTGACACAGTGTCACTCGCAAAAGATAAGAGTCGTAACACGCCGAAAATTTGTCGTAAAAATACCGAATATTACGGAATTTTGAGGGTGTTAATGACCTTAAGTAATGCTGCCGGATAACGATTACGTGACGGGTAAATTATGGAATTTAAGAGGTTATATGTATGAAAACTTAGGATACCCTTTTTGTGGGTTTAGAGCGATTAAACCAAAATTACATGTTCTTATTTTATGGTTTCAGACACCTCAACTCGTTGGCGCTCTAAGAACCGGAGTATGCACGATGTACGCGAACGCAGCAGATGAGGCTTGGTCGGGCGTATCTCCCCGCCCGTACCTAGAGCGTGAGTAGAAGAATACCTCGGGAGGGATACCAGCGAGAAGGCTGCGAAGTCGTTCGAGACTCCACGACGTAAAGACCTCAAGTTGGTAGCCGTCTGAACCTTATAATTTTTCGGATGTGCCGCATCCGCGCGGGAAAATCCCTACAATGAACCATAAACGCCGAACGAGCAATGCCTTGCGTCAAGTCTACAGGAGCAGCAGATGAGCAATGATATGGATCTTCGCACCTCCTATAAGAAATTCATCCAGGACTTACCCCAGCTTCTCGCGGATAGAGGCCCCGAACAGGTATATGCCCTGTACAAAGCCGAGAATTACGGCAGCCTGCGCGCGGGCGGGTTCCGCGAGGAAATCGAACGAATGGCCAGTCCCGCACCTCACTGGTGCGATCAGGGGTTCTTTCGGTTAGCCGAGCTCTACGATGGGCTGCAGCTGAACCATGACGACGACTATTTTCTGGCGCTTATGAACCTGAACGTTTCGCTTCGGCAGAGCCTGCTGCGCCACGACCAGCAATTTCGTGACGAGCTGCTGTGGCACCTGTTCACCATCGAGGGAACCCCCGAAAGGTCGTTCACGACGGTAGATAAAAATACGTTCAGAAACACCTGGCAGAGAGAACTGCTTGACGCTTCCGCCGAGGGGCTGATTCCCCGGGAACATCTGCTGGATGCGTGCCTGGCATCGTTAGCGCGGGACTTCGCGGCCTACCGCGCCGGGTGGTTCTCCCGCATGTATGCCGCGCTCAAACCCACCGCCGCAGAATCCGCTCAACGGCAGGATACGCTCGTGAACCTGCTGGGGTCGCCGGTGGGCACGACCGTCACCCTAGCGGTCAAACAGCTTTCGGCGGTGCATCGGGCGGGGCTTCTTGACGGTGACCGATTCGTTCGCGGATGCGCCCCCGCGCTACTGACGAGCAAGGCGAATGCGCTGTCGATCCTCAAACTCTTGGCGTCTCTGCGCGGTACAGTCGGCGATGCGCCGGTTGCCGAAGCATCTGTTGCGGGGCTGAACCACGCGCATCCACAGGTGCAGGTAGCAGCCGCAAAATTGCTGCATCAAGCCAAAGCGACTGAAACGCTGTATCAGCATGTGCAGAACCTCAACCCGGTTGCACGGCAGGAATTAGAGGACGCCGAACTCCTGAAACGTACAGAAGAGGGAACCGCGCAGCATACAGCCTTGAAAGCCCCAGTTGAGGCCGAGCAAACCGCCGAGGGCACGAACCACGATGCCCCACATCCTGATTACGTGCGTTCCGGGAAAGGTGCGGGGAAAGTCCCCAATATTCTTGAGAGCATCCGAGTGAGTTGGGACTATCGTGAAAGCGAGGCGAAACGCCCCAACGGCAAAGCCCGAAAACGTATGGTGGAGCCCCACCGTGCACCTGCCTGCCGCAGAACCACACCATACGCCGGACGAAAAACATCTGCTCACCCTGCACTATGCAGCAATGAGCTGCGAAGAACTGGCGCACCTCTGCCCTTCTTCCACAGTACCCGTGGCGGTAGGGCTGTTGGAACGATGGGTCTTTCTCGACGAAGAAGACGGGCACCACTATATGCATGATATGGTCCAGACCCTCAGGAACCATCCGGGACAGTGGAACTCCATCACCGCGCAGGCGCTCGCTGTGCTGGCTACTTCAAAGCATCATATAGACCGTGCGGGAGCCGCCGAGCTGCTGGTAGAAACCCTGGGCGGTCGGCTCTCCTACGAAGACGCCACTACAGGGTTCTCACAGGCTGCTCCGGCGCTGATGTTCACCCGGTGGGCGCATACCTTTGAGGATATGGCGGCCATAGATCCGCACGTCACCCTGCGTTTCTTAGACGGTCTGCTGCCGCATTGTGAGCGCACCCAGCACGGGATGGGGAAGCTTCTGGGCGTATATGCACAGGAATATGTGCGTGTTCACGGCGCGAAGCGTAGCGCGAATGATTCCCCGCAGCTAAGCCCCGAGATGACCGCGTGGTTAGGCGGTTTTAAAGGATCCTCGCAGGCGGCAAAACACGCGCGGGCTATCCTCAAAACCCTCACCTAAATACGCTTTTCTGGGGGGTAGGTCAGCCAGAAGGTCAAACGGGCGTCGGCTAAAGCTAGTTCTCCGGCGGTTTCGGGGTTTTGGAGGACCCCGAAGAACCGTTGCCCCGCAGAGGACTGTGCGTTTCTTTCGTCGGTTTCACAACCGGAATCATACCGGTCGTGAGCTTCACCGTCGCGTTGCGGTGCGCCTTCAACGCATCAATCTGGGCACGCTTAGAAACACCGGACTCATCCTCAGCCGTCTGCGACCTAAAAGCCCGCTTAATGGCCGCAGCCCACAGCGGGAACAGCAGAACCGTGAGGGCACCACCAGCCACCAAAAGCGATGCGGTAGAGCTCTCAAGCAGCCCCGAACTCTTGGCGATACTCGTGACCGCCACAATAATAGGCAGACCCGCCGCCGAATACAGCGCCAACTCAACCTTCTCGCTCATCGACTGCAGACCCGAACCCGTGTTCGTGAACCGCTCCGCAATAAACACTGGCACCCCGCGCACCAGCAGAATACCGATAACCACCATCGCCAGCAGCAGAGGCGAAGAAGCCACCACAGAAGGGTTAATCCCCATGCCGCTGACCACGAAAAACAGCGGAATCATGAACGTAAACCCGACCGTCTCTAACCGTGCCGTGATCATATGAAGTGCGCCCACCGGGGTGAGCGAGCGCATAATAATACCCGCAGCGAAGGCGCCGAGCACCGCATCCAGCCCGAAAAGTGCCGTAAACATAATGAGGGTAGCCAGCAGAAACATAGCAAGACGCAGCACAGAGCTGACTGGTTGTGTTAGTTTCTACCGCCATAATCTGGCGCAGGCCGGGTACTTTCTGCAGAAGACGATGCGGAATAATCGCCGTCACTACAGCAATCGCCATGAACCCCAGCAGAATCAGAATCGCCAAACCCGGAGAGTACGAGGAGCAGCAGCGACATCGCAAAAATCGGGAAAAAGCTCGCCAACGGCACCGTGCACCAGCACCGCATTACCCACCCGAGTACCCGCCGCACCATGGGATTTGAGCATGGGCAGCAGCGTGCCCAGGGCTGTGGAACTCAGCGCAATACCCACCGCAATATAGGTGATTAAAAACCCCTGGTGAAACCGGTGATGAGCGCCGCCCCCAGCACGCCCAGCGCAAAACAGATAAACCAGGTTGCGATTGCGCTTTTACCCTGGCGGTTACGTAGCGAATCGACGTTAATCTCAAACCCGGCAATCAGAAAGAGCATGCCTAAACCCAGCTCTTTCAGCAGCGGAATACCGCCGTCGCTGCCGGATGCCAGCCCCAGCACGTTCGGGCCAATGAGCACACCGCAGATCAGCAAGAACACCACATCAGGGGATGCGCTTGCCCGTTAGCCGCGACATGATGGGCGAAAAGCAGCGCCGCTAAGGTCACCCAGAAAATCGAGACATACTGCGCGGTACCCTCAACCCCGGACGCTTCGTGCGAACCCGCAGCAAAAATATGCGTGTGCGCGGCGGCGAGGGGCTGGGCAAGCTGAGAAACATCCAGAACGTTCATAGTGAAGAAAGCATACCTTAGATACTTCGGGTTATTCACATAGGAGGGGCTGACTGTGTTCTTTCAAAAAGACTAGGCGCAAGTACAGCGGGCGAGGAAATCTACTCCAGCTGCCCAAGGTATCACATGACGTTCCGAAGCCAGCGGATAACCCGCACACAACAATCCGGTATCTTGCACCCCACCCCGCACATCTGCGCCCTAAGCCAGGGCAAAACACATTGGCATCACGTGATGCAGCATAGCCTCAACACGAACCGTCACAGCATCAGACCCCGCTAGAAACCGCCCGCAGAACACGGTACCGTAGAATGCACCACCACAGGCACGAGCGAGCAGGAGATGCATGCTACCGGAAACCAACACCCGGCGAGATACCGGGTTAGACAGCGCTCGCGCTTTTGCGCTTCTGCTCATGCTCATTCCCGTGAGCGTAAGCCTTAACCTGGTGCCCGGCAAACATCTGAGCTGGCTTTCACAGGTGCTTCCGCAGGCATTGAACCTGTTTGCCGTGATTCTGGGCGCGGCTGCATATTTATACTCCCGCAAGGTGGCTTTTCCGCAGTTTTTTGCGAGCAGTATCGTGCGTTTTCTGGCGTTCTGCGTGCTCGGCTGGATTCTCGCCCAACTTCCACACAGCACCTTTGCGGATCAAGCTTTTTCCGGGTGGAAAGACTTCCCCATCCGTTTCGATATGCTTCTGCCCCTAGCTGTGCTGACTCTGCTGAGCATCGGGCTGGTGTACATGCCGTTCTGGGTGCAGCTTGCCGTGACCGTGCTCGCCAGCCCCGCCGTGCCGTTCACTTACGAGCGGCTGAGCGTGGGCGGGGTGGACTGCCGACGACTGGCTGCATCGTACAATCCCAGCAATCGTGAACGAGAGCGCGGGAACCATGTTTCAGGATGGGTTCAAACTTATTTGGCTTATGGGCTTGGGCATGGTGCTGTGGCGAGGATACGAAAAACTTGGCGCACGCCTGGGCATACCGGTGGCGCTGGGTTCTCTTGCTGTGAGCATCTACCTGTGGGTGTATCCGCATGCCCAACTGGGACCGCTCACGTGGCCGATCGTACTCACCATCGTGGGAGTGGTGGGAACCGTCTGCACCTGGGGCGAATTTGCGCGGCTCAGCGCCGGAAAAGGTGTGCTGGAACCGTTCGCGCGGCTGGGTCGAATGTCGCTGAGCGCATCCATTGTGATGCTGGGGCTGGCATTCTACGGTGGCGGGCGGCTTGTGACGATGGTCGCCGGTGAAGGTTATCGCGCCCCGCAGCAGGGGAGCGTCTATGGTTATGCGCTTTGGTTCGGGTTCCTGCTCGTATGGTGGGTGCTGGCGATGATGCTGTGCACCCTGTGGGAGAAAATTCAGCAGCGCGGCCCCCTCGAAATGGCGCTCGCCCCTCGCGGGTGGGCAGGGGATAGGGTCTGGACTCGGTGGGTACAGTCCCGAAGATCTCGTCCTCGCATCGCAGCGCGGACAGGTCCGAAAGACACTCGCTGCCTCAACGATAAAAATGAGGTTAGGGTGAACCAACATGCTAAGGACCTGGCAGAGCAATACTGCACGAAGTATGATGGTGGTCATATTGTGGATCATCAGTTTGGTGGGTCGCTGGATCCAAGCCGACCTCGCCGAATGTATCAACGTGTCACGGCAGACGATCGTCTCACTAGAGAACGGTCGATACGAGCCGACGCTGAAGACCGCCATGCGGCTATCGGCAGTGTTCGATGCACCGATCGAGGAGAAGATCTTCAGCCCAGACCCCGACGACCTCAGCCTCGTTCGCACAGACTGACCACACGCACCCTTGACCCACAAGACGCCGAACGCCTCGATTCATCTGGATGGACCCCCACACAGCGAGGCCACTACGAGCACATCGTTACTCTCCGCCCAGGGCGATGACGAGCGTTGCTGCTGCCAGCAGGAGGCTGGTCGGTGTCATCGTCCAGCGTTCGGCGGGGCTGCGCGAGATCGCATTGAGCGCCACGCTCGCGGCGAAGAACGCGAACATCACCCAGGTCAAGACGATCACCGCTGTACTGTCTCCGGCCGGGAGAACGCCCGCACGGCTGAGCAGCAGGGCCGCCAACCCCGCGTACACCAGCACCGACGCCACACTGGCGACGCGGAGCCCGCGCGGCAGAACGCGGTGCTGGCCGCCCCACCCGAAATGACCTAGGGGAGGCCCGACGCGGCGAGGATCTGCATGATGGCGAGCGCCGCCAGCAGCGCGAGCGCGACGACAAGAGCGATGGCGGTCATGCGGTTTCCTCTCGCCGAGCCTCTGCATTGCGAGCACATGCGCGCGGATTCCGCGGTCCAGGGTTGACCGCCGTCTTGCTCCTGTACCGCTTGACCAGGGTGCCGGGCATCGACAGTCAGAGGCGGAGTCGCGGTATCCATCATTCGCTCCTCAGATCGTGGGCTATGCTCGGTCGAGTACGTGCTGGTAGGGCTCTTCCTAGTCACGGTCACTCCTTAGAGTTCTCGGTCGACTCGGCGAGTCCGAGCAGCTGGCGCGTCTCGCGCAGCCACTCCCGTTCGGCCTCGGCGTGGACCAGGCCATTGCGCAGGGTCGCCGTCTGCAACAGCCCCATCAGGTCATCGGACCTGATCGTGATCGAGGACAACGTGGTCAACGCCTCGTTCATCTGACGCTCCCGCTCATCAAGCATCCTCTCCACCCCTTCCCGGCCGATCAGGGCGGCAAAGAACAGCCGGGCGAGGAACGGCTCCTTGGGAAGGTCCTCCTCCACCGGAGACGACAGCCAGTCCGTCAGCTCCGCGCGCCCGGCGTCGGTCAGGGAGTGCACCTTGCGGTCGGGCTTGCCGTCCTGTCGCACCACCTCTGTCGTGATCGCCCCCGCCCCGCTCAGCCGGTCCAGCGTCCGATAGATCTGCGATCGGTCGGCGTGCCAGAAGTGCGCCACCGAACCCTGCGAACGCACGTGCCAGGTCGTAACCACTTGCGGAACGGATCGACAGCAGCCCGAGGATCGCGTGCTTCAACTCCATGTCGCATAGTCTACCACACACCTATATGACTATGCACCTATGAGTTCGGAATCTACGAGCACACTGGTGCTGCGGTCACCTGTCCAGGGGCGACCGCCATAGCGTGGGCCGCGGTCTTGAGTCAGGGCACGCGAGGATTGGAGCTGGCGGTGACGTTCCTCGACAGCACGGTCGGTGGCATCGCGCTGTGTCTGCTCGATGGTACGGGACTGCTTGATGCGTCGAAGTGGGGTGCGTGGTGTTTCTCGGACTGGGGAAGTTTTCTTCCCTTGGGTCGATAGGATAGATCCCATGCCAGCAGCGAAATACTTGGAGGAGTTCAAGAGCCAGGTTGTGTGTGAGCATTATCATGAACACCGTTCGAGCAAGCACGCTACGTCTTCGAGATATCGGCGGCATCACATCACCCGATAATCTCATATACCAGGCCTGGCGCTACCCTGGCAGAACACCAGAATTGGAGCACGATTCCGGGGACATGAATCTTCATATTCCCGGACTCGTTATTTCGCGAGAATAAGGGATCAGGACGACTCCCAAGAAACCTATTTTCCCAAGACTACAGCCGCAAACACCAAAGCTGTAAATACATGACAACTTTGAGAGGGCATGACGGCGATGACGGATTATCTTAGCGGGTTGATCACATCCTTGTGTGAGGCTGAGATTCACATTCACGGTAACAAGGGCTTGTGAGTTTTTCTCGCACGCGAAACATCAACGACGTCTGTTTCTGGGCAACCAATGACACATGGAATATGGGCTACTCACGCTGGCCCATGGATCCAATAGCAGTTCTCACCACTCCTGATCGTGATGTCTCACTGTGCTGGCTGATCTGCTGCACTGGCAACCTGTATCGCAAGAAGCAGAATGATTCTACTTCCTCCCTCTCCGAACCATTTCCGGATTCGCGAACGGCTGGAAAGTTCCCGAACCCCGCGACGGATAGGCGCGTAACGGATTACTGCCGGATAGTGCGGGCGTATTCCTCCATCACGACGCCGGATTCAAAGCTTCGACAACTCACCAGATCAAAGTTCTGTATGACGGCACCAGCATTACCGAACAGTCGGACACCATCACCAAGGACGACGGGATTGCGTTTGAGAATGAGGCGGTCAATCTCGGGCAGCAGCTCTCCTGCAAGATTTCCACCACCGCAGAGATAGATCGCAAGCCCCTCTTGCTGCTTCAACTCACGCACAGTCGTGAGCGCGTCAGCGGTGAATGTCACGCCAGCTGGCGGGGTTGTCTCCGAGCGTGTTGCGACGAACTCGCTCAGGTGCGCATAGGGTCGTTCAATACCGGCCGCCCGCGCAATGTCGCAACTGCCCGTCCTTGAATGACCGTGTCGAAGCGATTACCCGGCGGATGCATATTGAGCGCCGAGTACATGGGCGGGGAGCGCATCGGCGAAGTCACTCAAGTGAGACAGCCATATGGTCCCCTTCAACAGGGAAGGCGTCGTAACTGCCGTCCGGTGCGGCGATGTAGCCGTCGATAGACACGGCGACGTAGTAAACCAGTTCACGCATCATATCTCCAATCACTACTTTTGTCGTGGTTAACATGACTTTACCACGATATCAGTAGTACATGCGATAGCATGATCACATGGTCCGTAAATGCTGAACGACGCACACTGCTCGCCGACGCCGCTGTACGGGTACTCGCTCAACAAAAGCTCACGCGGTCTCGACGCATCGGGCGATCGACGCCGAGGGCGAAAGCACCCAGAGGTACAGCCTCGAACTACTTTGCCTCGCGCGATGAAATCATCGATGCGATCCTGCTTCGCATCAGTGAAAGCGTCTGCAGCCGGACCCCGACATCCACGCTGACCTTTGCCCAGCGACCTCCCAGTGTTCGAGCTATTCACCGAGTACTTGCGCGACATTCGTCCACCGGCTGACAGATAACCGTGATGCTGCGATAGCGCTTTTCGAGCTGCGGCTCGAAGCCACCCGCCGCCCGCGCGTCGCGGAGGCGCCTCACCACCTGGCGGCGAGCAGGACTTCAAGCCGATATCGAGTTCAACGAGAAGATGGGCCTACCCGGTCAGCCTGCGGACATCACGCTTTTCCACTACGCCCTCGACGGACTGCTTCTAGACCATCTCACCGTTCCTGTGGATGAAACTATTAACCCTGACGAGGTGGTGAGCGTGCTCGCCCACCGACTTCTCGGCAACTAAGGCAACCCAGCACTTTAAAGTCGCCAACACACTGGGGTCTCCCCAAGCCCTCCAGTTCAATCCTGCTCTGCCGCAAGTAGACGCAGTCTACCAACGACAGATCAAACTGCTGCATTTGGTGTCGCCGCCCAAGGCATGCTTGTCACGCAGATACTCCAGCGTTGGAACGAGGTTCTCAATGGGGCCACTGCGTGCTGCGCATAGGCGCTCGCCCTCATGAGTGGGCGGGGTTAGCCCGGCGAAGTGACGAATATGCTAGCACGCACGGTTTCTCTTCGATACTCTGGTGCCTACTGAAGAACACGTGAGAGAGGAATAAGTCCGTGAAGTACTTTTGCGTACAGGGTGGTGGGGAAGACGGAATATAACGGATTTGATGTCCCCCAGACTCCGCAGTCTTTCGCCGACGATACCGAGCAGCGCCTCACTGATCCCGACTTTTTTGGAGGGTGACAAACGCTTCGCCCTCGTGGTGTGGGCTCTGCCTGAAGGCGCGAACCATGTTGATGACGTTCCCCAGGATTCGGTGGCGCACGGCAACTATATACAGTGTGCCGGTTCTACGCATGCGATGACGGTGGAAATTAGGGTGACTGCCGAAGATGGCTCGTACGAACAGTACACGGTGGCCCGCAAACCCGTGACCGACCCCGATGCGTGGACAACCATCACATGGGTTGGTAACCGTATGCCCGTTCAAGTGCACCCCGAAGAGGTTTTCACGGGTGAGCAGGCGGCGCCTATCTTCCGCGCCTACATTGAGGACGGTGTGATTCCGCCGCGCGAACTGCTGCGTACATTGGATATTTAGACTTTCGACTCGGCTCAGTGGGTGACCCGAGCAGAAGGTATATACAGCAAACCCCCTGAAGATTACTCTCAGGGGGTTTAGGGTTGGTCGGGATGACAGGATTTGAACCTGCGACCTCGTCGTCCCGAACGACGCGCGCTACCAAGCTGCGCCACATCCCGGTGTTAACCTGTCGGACAACCCGCAGGCAACTCATCAATGATAGCCGAAGAGCCCAGGGAAAGCAACACGAATAAGCCCTCTCAAAAACCTGTAAACCCTGCATTTCCAGGGGAGTAGGCGCGGTATCTTGTGCGTGTGCTTCCGCCTTCTGCTTGATGCACTAAAAACGCGGAAGCACACGCGACGCCTGAGAGAAACGCTCAACATTTCCCGCAGCGGCTATACAAGATTACTCGCCTAGATCTTGGCGATTCGGAACACAAATGCGGCGGTCGCCTCACGAGTAACGGGCTCGTGCGGACGGAAGGTGCCGTCGGGCCAGCCGGTTGTGATCTTCTGGGCCTTAAACCACGAGATTTCGCGGTAGAACGGGTTCGCCGAGGTCACGTCCGTAAAGGGATCCTGAGCCGGTGCCGCATCGTCGTTCATATTAGCGGCGCGGTAGAAGAAGGCCGCCAGGGCCTCACGGGTAACGGGATCATGCGGGCGGAACGTGCCATCCGACCAGCCGGTCGTGATGTGCTGCTGGTGCATCCACACGATCTCCTTGTAGAAGGGATCGCTCGTAGCAACGTCGGTAAACGGCGACTGCTTGGGCAGAACAACATCGGGTGATCCAGCCATACGGTAGAAGTATGCGGCAATTGCGGCGCGCTCAATATTCTGGGACGGGCGGAAGGTGCCATCGGGCCAGCCCGTCGAAATACCGGTCTCTCCCAGCCACGTGATCTCCTGATAGAACATGTGGGTCTGGGGCACATCCTTGAAGACCACCGCCGCTGGCTTTCGCTCGGTGCGGGTGCGGGAGCCTCCGGAGACGGGCCGTCACTCGGAGCCGGTGCGACTACAGGCGCCGCAGGAGTCGGATCTACCGAAAGTCCGGGGTTCGTCTCAGCTGCCGGTGCGCTGGGGGCTGCGGATGCGCTCGGCGCAGGATCCGCCGCCTTCGCAGTTTCCGCAAAAGCAGGCTGAGCGGCAAAGGTCAGGCCAAGAGCAAGAGTGAGTGCAGAAGCGGTGCCCTGAGCCAGAAACTTCCTCGCATCATTGCGTGACATATTTTCCTCCATGAGGTTATAAGAGTTTAAGTGAATGAGTATCTGCACGCTCCACGAAGCGGCAAGACACCTTTATCATCCACAAAAAACTTTGCCGTGTCTACTCAGGCGGTTACAGCTAAGAACTATAACGTTTAGGGCTCTCATGCACGTATCACAATAGGTAAACGTGCGCATAAGAGTTAGGCGCCGGGGGGAGTCTGAATCCTGCCGCGCATCCTCCCACGAGGTGTACATTGCGGCAAACTCGCCACCGGCGGCAATCAGCTCCTGCGGTGAACCATCCTCAACAATAGACCCCGCAGAAACAACCAGCACCCGGTCCGCACTCAGCACAGTCGAAAGACGATGCGCAATCACCACAGCGGTACGCCCCGCCAACAAGGCATTGAGCGCCCGCTGCACCGCCCGCTCGCTAGGAATATCCAAGGATGCAGTAGCCTCATCCAAAATCAGTCACTGCGGATTTGCCAAGAAAACGCGGGCAAAAGACACAAGCTGACGCTGCCCGGTTGAAAGGTTCACACCGCCGCGCCCGAGCATCGTGCCGTACCCCTGCGGGAGGGTCTGAATAAACTCATCCGCGCCGACAGCCTGCGCCGCCCGGTGTACCTGGTCGTCGGTCGCCTGCGGGTTCCCCAAACGAATGTTCTCGGCAATCGAGGCTGAGAACAGAAAGACTTCCTGGGTGAGCATGACGACGTTTCGGCGCAGCTCCCGGTCGGTCAGGGAACGCACATCTACGCCGTCGAGAAGCACCCTGCCGGTATCAACGTCATAGAAACGGGCAATTAATTTGGCAATCGTAGACTTTCCGGCACCGGTTTCACCCACGAGTCGCCACCGTCTGCCCCGGTGCAATCCTCAGCGACGTAGGCATGAGCGCGTGCTGACCCGCAGTGTAACCGAATGCGGCATCCTCAAGAACGATCTCACCCAGCGGGGTTGCCTCTGCTGAACTCTCGGCATCTACCAGCGCGGCGGGGGACTGCGGCAGGCTTACCGGATGCTGCGGGTCTTGAATCTGCGGCTTCTCCGCTAAGAACCCGGAAATCTTCTCTAGCGCCGAGAACGCCGACTGGAACAGGTTATAGAACTCGGAGAGCGTCATAATCGGCTCAAACACCCGGTTCGCATAAATAATGAGCGCCAGCAGGGTACCCACCTGCATAGTGCCGCCCAGCACCGCATACCCGCCAATCACCAGCGCCGCCGCCACGAACACGTTCCCGAAAAGCATGAGAGTGGGGGAGTAGATGCCGAACATCTTAATAGAGTCCATCACGCTCACCCGGTACCGTTCGGCCACAGCGGCGTACTCTGCACGCGCCGCCGCTTCCGCGCCGAACCCCTTGACCGCGCGAATACCGGTGAACGTCTCAACAAAGCGGGTCGGTCAGCTGCGCAGACTCGTTCCGTAAAGACCGGAAAATACGCGAAATACCGCGCTGAAACCAGCGGGTCAGCGGGTAAATCGGTACGCCCGTAAGCAGCAGAAGAACCCCAATACGCCAGTCCAGCACAAAAATGGCCACCACTGAGAACAGCATGTTCAGCAGGGTGGTCACCAGCTGGCTTAAACCGCTGCCCAAGAACGTGGCGATCGTCTCAACGTCGTTCGTCAGACGCGATATGACCCTGCCCGAAGTGTACGACTCGTGAAAAGAGACGCTCAGCGCCTGCGAATGTTTAAACACCCGGGTGCGTAAATGCAGCAGCACCCCTAAGGAGACGCGCACCGTATACGCCACATTCGCCCATGTGGCGCCCGCATTCACCAGCACACTCACCGCAAACACCGCTAAAAGTGTCAGCAGCGGGCCGGTGTCGCCGTGCGTGATTGGGGTAATCGCCGTGTCGAGCACCCGCGCTATGAGCACCGGCTGGGCTGCTGCCGCAACAGCCGCCACCAGCACCGAGACTACCGAAGCCGCCAGCGCCCCCATGTACGGCCGGAGCATCTGCCGCAGCAGCGCGAAGGAGCGTTTCCGCGCCTGCTTCTGCTCCTTAGGAGTCAGGTTCGTGCGCTCGTGCGGGGCTTTAGCCCCGGTTAGCTTTCATTGGTGCCTCCGCCCTCCCCGGTGGGGGAGCCCTCACGATTCTGCGTGCTCTCAGCGGCGGCGGATACCTCACCCTCGGCAATCCCAAAGAGCATGTCCGCAATATGCGCCAGAGACGCGGGGGCCTCCGGTTCGGCGCTCATTAACGCACGGTATGCAGGGAGTTTCATCAGCTCGGTGTGCGTCCCGTCGGCAACGATTTTCCCGCCCTCAAGCAGCAGAACCCGGTCTGCTAAGGCCACCGTGGAGGGCCGGTGAGCCGTCAGCAGGGTGGTTGCCCCACAAGTTCCCTCACCGCCGCGCAGGTTCGTGATGATGCGCTCCTCCGTACCCACATCCAGCGCCGAGAACGGGTCATCCAGCAGAAGCACCGCCGGGCGTGCCGCCAGCGCACGCGCCAACGAAAGGCGCTGCCGCTGACCACCCGAAAGGCTCAGCCCCTCCTCGCCGATGACGGTATCCACGCCCTCGGGCAAATCCGCCACGAAATCGCAGGCGGCAAGTTCAAGAGCGCCCGTTAGGGTCTGCTCCAGCTCCTCTTCGCTGTATTCACCGCGCACACCCATCAGCACGTTCTGGCGCACCGTACCCGAGAACAGCACCGCCTCCTCAAACACGAAAGCGGTCTGTGCGCGCAGCACCGGCAGGGGCATGTCGGCAATATCTTCACGCCCCAAGAGGATGCGCCCGCTGGTGGGGGAGTAGAAACGCGGAACCAGTGTCAGCGCCGTGGACTTGCCGCTGCCGGTGGTACCCACCAACGCAACCACCTCGCCCGCGAACGCCTTAAAACTCAGCCCCTCAAGCACCCCGCCCGGTGCGGGCGCATCGGTGGCGTGTTCTTCGGCGCTGTGTTCTTGGGGGCTGGGCTCTTGTGCGGGTCGTAGGTAAAGTGCACGTTATCGAACGTCACCGATAAAACACCGCCGGAAGGGATAGGAGCCTGCTCGGCTGCCCTCGTCGGTGAGTACCACTTCTTCATGCCCGTTTTTCGCTCATTACTCAACATGCCTTTCCATAGCTACCCGGTAGTCGAATACGAAGAAATCAGTGTGGTTGAACGCAGAACGTGCCCCAGCACCACGGTCAGCACCGCAAAAATAGGCGGTGAGCGATCCCTAACGAAACCTCCCCGAGGCCACCTGCGGAACCCCCACCCACAGGGCGATGAGGGTGCTCACCCCAACAATAACCCGCTGATAAAACGCCACCAGCGCCACCAGCATAGACCGCCGGTAATCCAGGGAGTTCAGCTCCTCAACGGCTGCAGTGTACTTCTGAATTTCTTCCTGGGAACGCCCTAAAGCTTTAATGACGCGGATGCCGCGCACCGACTCCTCAATACGGGTTGATACATCCCCGGTGAGCTGCTGAAGCTCCTTAGTGTACGCATTGTATTTACGCACATAGCTCACCAGGGACACCAAAAGCACGGGTACGGTCACCACGAACACCGCCGCCAGCTGCCACGAGGCACCGAACATGAATGAGCTGCCCACCAGGAACATGACCGCCACCGAGATCAGCTGCACCAGCGCGAAGGAGAGCCACCGGCGGATCGTCCCCAGGTCAGACATTGACCGGGTGAGCAGCTGCCCGGATGACCAACGGTCAATCATTGACAGGGGCGCGCGCAGCAACTTGTCGAAGAAGTTCATGCGCATCCGCATTTCCATCGTGGAGGTCGGATCCACAATCAGCCACCTGCGCCAGTAAGCCAAGGATGCCTGCCCCACACCGATGAGCAGCACCAACGACCCGCCAATCCCAAATGCCTGTCTCGGTGGCGTTGCGGGTCAGCTCATCAACAATGAACTGAAGCATCTGCGGAATAGAAATTTCGAGAATCGCCGCGCCAATAGCGACCAGCATGCCGATAGTCCAGCGCCAGCGAATCGGGGCAATATACGGCAGGAATTTGAGAGGCGCGCGCTCGCCCTCATCGTAGTTCACGGGCGCGGGAATAGGTTCTGGGGCGGTTTCCAGGAAGGGATTGCGTCGTCGAGAAGTGCCGGGGGCGTGTGTGCGGGTCGTGCTCGGTTCCTCCTGCTTAGATGCGGTTCAACGTTTCTACATGGTGTGAGCGTTAGTGCTCTTAATTATAGAGCGGCATCCCGGATGCGCCCCTACGGTTCTGCCCTGAGCGTCCCGTTCTTATCGGTGAGCTTAACCCGTTTCCTCTTCTCCTAGCACGCGAGCAGGCAGCTTTTGACCGAGCAGGTAGTATTTTCCTACCTGCTCGGCCAAAAACCACCTGCTCGCGGAGGCTACGCGGCCATAGCCTAGGCGTAGTAGGTGTTCAGATGCGCCAGGTAGTCATCCGCGCTGTCTCGCCACCTGCTGGGCGGCAGCTTCATCGTAGCTCTCATAGGGTGTCGATGGTGTGGAACGCGAAGAGAGGCTGATAATCGGCGCTGATATAGTTGGCCGTCAGCTCGAAAGGGCGCAGGAGTTTCGGCGACGGTATACCCAACGGAACCTTCCGCACTGTACTCTGGGGCGGGAGCGCCCAGCGAGACGGCAATGCCGAGTTTCTTATTCTCGAACGCCTTGCCCTTTTCGAGCCGTAGGCCCACCGTACGTCAGCACCTCGTCGCACCACTGTTTCAGAAGCGGCGGGCAGTTAAACCAGTACACCGGAAACTGAAGCACAATGTTCTGGTGCTCTTCCACGAGAGCCTGCTCGCGCTCTACATCAATCACACCGTCGGGGTACTCGCTGTATAGTTCATGCACGGTAAACCGATCCGGATGCTGGCGCAGCATGTGAACCCAGGTTTTGCTGACCATAGAATCATGGATATTAGGATGCGTGACAATCACAAGGGTTTTCATGGTATTCCCTTCCGCTCGACTTGAGAAAATACCATGGTATCCATGCCGTTTGGCTCTGACAATACCTCAGAGTACCCTTTCGGCTAATGGCTATAAAGCGATCTCTCGCAAGGAGGTGCGCTGCTGACCGTGCGCATCAAAATTCTTCGGATCCAGCCATTGCAGCAACCGGTGTTTACGCTGCTCCCATTCGGTATCCAGCATTGAATACCACGCCGTATCGCGGTTGCGGTCTTTATACACGACGGCTTGGCGGAACGTTCCCTCATAGGTGAAGCCTAGGCGCTCGGCTGCGCGGCGTGAAGGCTCATTCAGTGCATCGCATTTCCACTCGTAGCGGCGATAGTGCAGCGTCTCAAACACGTATTGCGCCAGAAGGTATTGCACCTCTGTGGCGGCGCGAGTGCGTTTTAGACGTTCGCCATACGTCACGCTGCCCACCTCGATAACACGGTGGGCGGGGTTGATGCGCATGAGCGCTAAAGTGCCAATCGCACGCCCATCCTGATCTATCACAGCCAGATAGTACGGGTCGGTGGATTCCTCCATGCGCTTGAGGAGGGTCTCTAACTCTGCCCGGTCAGCAACAGGGTTCAAGGATAAATAGGTGAAACTCTGTTCGGGAGCTTCAGGACCGTAGACCTCGTACAGGTCGTTGCCGTGGCGTTTTGCATCAAGTTTTTCGAGGCGGCAGTAGCGCCCTTGTAAACAATCAATGCTGGGAGTCTCGCCCGCGTGGTAGTCGGGCAGGGCATCGCCGATAGGTTGCTGGTAGTCGTTATATCGCATGGGCCTTTCCTATGCATTGCAGTAGTGGGGAGGAGTATCTTCCGGTATTTACTCTACACGTGAGTAGGTTATGGGATGTGTTTAACCTGCTGGGTAGTACCGAATGTAAATCTATTTGCCCTGTGTTGAAGATAGATGATCTCTTTGTAGGTCTCTAATTAGGGATGCAAATTTGGGGCAGTTAGCTCTTTCAAGGTATGCGCTTAGATCTAGACTTTTATGTCTTCGCCTCATGTATTCTCTTTGCATCTGTATGATTTCAAGAACCTCTTTATAACCTTGTGTATCAGTAACAATTTTTATGAAAAAATCGTCGGCTGTAGAAACGTTGTACATAGATGGAGAAGGAAAATCTTTAACGTTTTCGGTCAGCAGAACATCAATATGTCCGTCTAGGGCTGCGGAGTGTACGTGTAGATCGTAGATATCAGGTACCCCCGAAGAAGACCCCCGAGAATTCAACAAATCATCTATGCACATTCTGATTTTAGAAATTTTAGTCTTAATGGTTTTTGCTGCTGGCAGTAGGGTGACGTCTGCGCAGGTGATACCGAACTTCTGCGAGAATATCTTCAGTGCATAGAATTGTAAAAGACTCGGGAAGATAGGTATGTAGGAAGAATAGCCAATCGGTTAGAGTCTGGCTAAAAAAGATATTCGCATCTACTAAGACTCGCTGAGATGGGC
>BNJS01003563.1_pt1 | contig 88677 bp, 132 predicted proteins | sample 8540461 | NCBI WGS metagenome assembly BNJS01 (sample SAMD00202454, study PRJDB9452) | human saliva metagenome | isolation source: human saliva | place: Japan
TCTTGGCATGGAGAAATTGTCCCATGTCCCTTTAGGGTTTTTACGAGGACCGTATACCTCATCACCAGCGACAGGATGACCGATATAAGCCATGTGCACACGGATTTGATGAGTTCGTCCTGTTTCCAGTTGCAACTCTAATAAAGAATAGTCACCAAAGCGTTCCAAGACTTGGAAGCGTGTCACTGCTGGTTTCCCTTTTGCAGTTACAGCTTGTTTCTTGCGGTCTTTTTCGCTACGATCCAATCGGCGCCTCAATGACTCCATCGGTCATTTGGAAGATTCCCATGAACAATGGCCCAATATTTTCGAAGAGATTTTTTGTCCTTCAATTCTTGAGCCAGCGCCATGTGGGCTTCATCGTTTTTAGCAATCATCAAGAGTCCAGATGTATCTTTATCAATACGATGGACAATCCCTGGACGCAACACACCGTTGATTCCAGAGAGATCCTTGATATGATACATAAGGGCGTTAACCAAGGTACCACTGGTATGACCAGCACTTGGATGAACAACCATTCCTTGAGGTTTATTGACTACTGCTACATCCTCATCTTGATAAATGATTTCTAGAGGAATATCTTCAGCTACATACTCCAAAACTTCTGGTTCTGGCATCTGATAAGTAACGACATCGCCCTCTTGGACCGTATACTTGGCTTTTTTGACCTGACCATTGACCAAGACTTGGCCTGATTTGATTTGTTCATTGGCGAGACTACGCGACAATTCTGTCAAATCTGACAAAGCCTTATCTAAGCGTATCCCGCCGGTTTCAATTTTAATTTCCATTCATTTCCTCTTTTAGCATTGCAAGCAATAACACAACGACCCCTACTGTCAGATAACTATCAGCCACATTGAAAATGGCAAAATTGATAAAGTCTAAGTGAAACATATCCACGACAAATCCTTGGCTAATGCGATCAATGAAGTTTCCCAGACCACCTGCAATAATCAGAACCAATCCAAAGACTGTCCAGAGGGAATCCTCTATATGCTTATGCAGATACCAGATAGCTCCAACCATAACTACTAGAGTAATCACTGCAAAAAACCACTGTTGATCTTGAAGCATAGAAAAAGCTGCCCCCCTATTTTGCAGATAAGTCAAACTAACCAGATTTGGGATCCATGATTTAATTTCACCAAGAGCAATATTCTGAACGACGTAAGCCTTTACCACTTGGTCTAATGCAATCAAGGCTGCTATGATTCCTGCAATTATTCCTCTTTTTTTCATGCTTTCCTCTTCTGATCAAAATACTCTTGCATAACCTCTACAAATAAAGTCCCTGCTTGGCTCAAGTCTACTTCCTCACGTTTCACATAAACCATGCGATTATTGAGATTATCATTTAGCGGAATAACGGTGATCCCGTTCACACTATCGCTATCTAAGAATCCAGATCCAGTCGCATAAGCATTTGTTCTTTCAAGGATTCCATTTAAGGTAGCGCGGTCAGTTACGTTAAACATTTGAGAGCTAGCACTTGTATCTACAAAGTTCTCTGAGTAATAGAGATATTCATCCTTTTCTTGCGTGAATCGAACTGTTGGTAAATCTGCCAAATCCTCCATAACCAACTCTTTTTTCTTGGCTAAAGGATGTCCTTCACGTAGATAAATATGCGTTTGGAAAGAGATCAACTCAATCACTTCAAGACCTAATTTTTCAATCCGTTGCATGATACCCTTTTGGTTTTGATTATTGAGATAGATAATCCCAATTTCACTATGGCCTTGAGCTACTTCATCCAAAATCTGAACAGTCGTTGATTCAAAAATACGAAAGTTTTTATAATCTGGATAATGCTTTGAGAATGCTGTGATCGTCGGTGGTAAAAAGTCATAGTGCTGACTAGCTATTGAGAATTCGTCCTTTTCTTCTTCAGGATTGGCATACTGGTTCTGGAAAATATCAAATCCTTTAACCAACTCTTGGGCCTTTTCATAAAATTCCATTCCACGACGAGTAAGAAAGGTACCCGAACTAGTTCTGCGGAAAATCTTGAACCCTAGCTCTTTCTCCAAGTCTCTGACAGAAATAGATAGACTGGGTTGGCTAACGTACATTTTCTCAGCCGCTTCACGAAAAGTACCACTATTTGCAATAGCAACAACGTAGCGTAATTGTTGAATATTCATGACTTTCTCCTTCGATTTTCTATCTTATCATTATACCATAAATCAAGCCTATCCAACAAAGGAAAATCATGAGTCACAGATATCTTAGCAAAGTAAACAAAAAACACCTTTAAAGCTAGACCCAAAATCCAACTAAAAAGGGGTGTTATCAAATTCGATTATTTAGCTGCTGCGTACAATTCATCTACTTTGTTCCAGTTGATCACTGAGAAGAAAGCTTTAATGTAGTCAGGACGAACGTTGCGGTATTTCACGTAGTAGGCATGTTCCCAAACGTCCAAGCCCAAGATTGGTTTTTTACCTTCTGAGATTGGTGTGTCTTGGTTTGCTGTTGAAGTCACTTCAAGTTTACCTTCTTTGTTAACAACCAACCAAGCCCATCCAGAACCGAAACGAGTTGTTGCTGCTGCAGTAAAGGCTGCTTGGAATTCTTCGAATGAACCGAAAGTTTCATCGATTGCTGCTGCAAGTTCTGCTGATGGAGCTGTTTTCTCAGGAGTCATCAATTCCCAGAAAAGAGCATGGTTCAAGTGTCCACCACCATTGTTGATAAGCGCTTGACGAATATCAGCTGGGATAGATTCTACGTCAGCAAGCAAAGCTTCAAGGTCTTCACCGATTTCAGGGTGTTTTTCAAGAGCTGCATTTGCATTGTTAACGTAAGTTTGGTGGTGTTTGTCATGGTGCAAGTGCATTGTTTCAGTATCGATGTATGGTTCTAATGCATCGTAAGCGTATGGAAGATCTGGTAAGATAATAGCCATCTGTAATACCTCTTTTTCTTTCTATATAAAGATGATAACGCAAACAACCTATTTTTTCAAGTTATTTGCTCAATTTGACTGGCTAGCAATCTGCAATAGAGCCTTCTCAAACAGGTAGCCCTTTTCTGATAAACTCCTGTCTTAATTTGATAATCTGCTTGGATGAGATAACGAATAGAATCTGTAGGAAAATTCAGGGACAATCCTCGAGAATCACGAAGGGCAAATTTGATTTGGTAGGGATTCGGATTGCGACCAAGATAGTGACCCTAAACTGCTGACCATCTGGGATTCTGTCTGACCAGACTCTTGCAAAAATTTTTTACCTGTGTATAGAGTCTAAACTGCCCCAACATAATGGCAATCAGTTTAATCTCATCTTCTCCCTGCAAAGTCAAATCTTTTACTAAATCACGTGCCTGATCAATCTTCTTAGTCAATATTAACTGAGTTAAATCAAAGATATTATCCTGCAAAGTCTTTGGTATGGCTTCAACAATGTCTTCTTCGGTAATTCGGTCATCATCCTTATAAGACTGTAAGAAGAGTAGATTTTTCTGAATTTCACTGAATTGAAAACCTGATTTGATAAGCAACTGTTCGAAGGATTTTCCATCAAAGGTCAGTCCTTGTCCCTGAGCCCACTTTTGAAAATAAGCATCGCATCTCTTGCTCTTTTGGCTCAAGAGCTTCAAAAATCTTGGCATCCCTCTTGAGCAATTTGACCAAACGTCTCTTACTATCCAGCTTCCCTTCCGCAAAAATGACTAATTTACTCGTCGGAGATGGATTTTCCAAATATTCTTCAAAGGCCTTAAGCTCATCATCAGATAGATAGCGTTTTTTAGCTGTCGTTATGTCAAGAAAATGATCTAAAATAACAATTTTTTCATCCGCAAAGAAAGGAAGACTGACCAGCTCTAGTTCCAAGCTTTTGTAGTCTACTTCTTTCATGTCAAAATAAGCAAAATTCAAATCTAGCAGGATCATAGCTGATTTGCTTTTAGAACCTGAGTTTTCATGACTGTCATACTGTCCTTGATCAGCGCCCTGTAAACAGGGTCAAACTAGGGTAGATTTCGATAAAGATAGCTTTTCGACTTTCTTCTATGGCTAGCATTTATTCTCCTTTCTTTTTTTAATTTTAGCTTCTGTTTAATCAATATAATTCAATTTTACCACGGAAATCTTCAAGGTTTTTCATAACCTTTTTTTCCGCCATAATTTCTTTGAGTTCCTTTGTAATACGTTCAAAAAGCACCTACACCTTCTTTATGTAGGGTAGTTCCTACCTGCACCATGCTGGCACCACATAGGATATGTTCAAAAGGCATCACGCCCCTGTTAATACTCCACCAGTTCCGATGATTTGAATTTCTGGATTCAAGCGTTGATAGAAAAGGCATGGACATTTGCAAGGGCAGTTGGTTTGATGTATTCTCCACCAATTCCACCAAAGCCATTCTTTAGGACGAATCACGACAGACTCATCTTCAATATAAAGACCATTTCAATAGAGTTGACACAGTTGACGAAACTTTGAGTGGATATTTGTTGAAAATAGCTGCTGCTTGATCAAAATGTACAATATCAAAATAAGGTGGAAGCTTAATTCCTAATGGTTTTTTAAAATACTCAAAGACTTCTGATAAGATACGATCTGTAGTTTCAAAGTCATAGGCAATCTGAGGTTTACCTGGAACATTTGGACATGAGAGATTGAGTTCAGTAAACCCACGAAAATCACTCTCTTGAACCTTTTTCAAGATGGTATGAGTTTCCTCTGGAGACATTCCAACTAATGATAAAAAGAAGGTACGGTTTGGTTCCTTTTTCTTGCAATTCCAATAGATAGTTTAAGTAATAGTCTAAACCATTATTTGGTAGACCCATAGAGTTAATTGAACCGAGTGGAACATCTTGATAACGTGGTTCAGGATTTCCCTGACGAAATTCCAAGGTTGCTGTCTTAGTGACAAAGGTTCCTGCTGCCGAGTTTTTGACACCTTCCAACTCCTCAATTGTCATACAAGCAACTCCTGCCGCATTCATCAAGCAATTGTCAAACTCAAAACCAGCAATCTGTGTTTTAGTTGATACCATGATTCTGTTCCTCCAGATTCCTTTTTTTTATGTTTAATATTATACCATACTTTAACTTTTGAGCTTTTAATAAAACCATTTCCCTATAGAAAAAGGTTTCTAATTCAACTATAGAAACTCAGCTTTGTTTCAAATTGAAAGAATTTTTTAGAAAAATTTGTGTTTTTCTTTACACTGAAAAATTTTTCTGCTATAATGACTCATGTAATAAAAATATGACAACAAAAAAAGGAGAACGATATGACATCTGCTAAAGAATATATCCAAAGCGTGTTTGAAACTGTAAAAGCTCGTAACGGGCATGAGGCTGAATTTCTCCAGGCGGTTGAAGAATTCTTCAGCACTTTGGAGCCTGTCTTTGAAAAACACCCTGAGTATATTGAAGAAAATATCTTGGCACGTATCACTGAGCCAGAACGCGTAATTTCTTTCCGTGTTCCTTGGGTTGACCGTGATGGAAAAGTTCAAGTTAACCGTGGTTACCGTGTTCAATTTCAACTCAGCTGTTGGACCATATAAAGGCGGACTTCGTTTCCACCCAACTGTAAACCAAGGGATCTTGAAATTCCTCGGATTCGAACAAATCTTTAAAAACGTTTTGACTGGACTTCCAATCGGTGGAGGTAAAGGTGGATCAGACTTTGATCCTAAAGGCAAAACTGATGCTGAAGTGATGCGCTTCTGCCAAAGCTTCATGACTGAATTGCAAAAATACATCGGACCATCTCTTGACGTACCTGCTGGTGATATCGGTGTTGGTGGACGTGAGATTGGTTACCTTTACGGTCAATACAAACGCCTTAACCAGTTTGATGCTGGTGTCTTGACTGGTAAACCTCTTGGATTTGGTGGTAGCTTGATTCGTCCAGAAGCAACTGGTTACGGTTTGGTTTACTACACTGAAGAAATGCTTAAAGCTACGGCAACAGCTTTGCTGGTAAGAAAGTTGTGATTTCAGGTTCTGGTAACGTAGCTCAATACGCTCTTCAAAAAGCAACTGAACTTGGTGCAACTGTTATCTCTGTATCTGACTCAAATGGTTATGTCATCGATGAAAATGGTATCGACTTTGACCTTCTTACAGACGTTAAAGAAAAACGCCGTGCTCGTTTGACTGAGTACGCTGCAGAAAAACCAACTGCTACTTACTATGAAGGTTCTGTATGGACTTACACTGGAAACTACGATATCGCTCTTCCATGTGCGACTCAAAATGAGATCAATGGTGAAGCTGCTAAACGCTTGGTTGCTCAAGGAGTTATCTGTGTATCTGAAGGAGCTAACATGCCTAGCGACCTTGAAGCTATCAAAGTCTACAAGGAAAATGGAATCCTTTACGGACCTGCCAAAGCTGCTAATGCTGGTGGTGTAGCTGTATCTGCTCTTGAAATGAGCCAAAACAGCCTTCGCCTTTCATGGACACGTGAAGAAGTTGACGGTCGTTTGAAAGATATCATGACTAACATCTTCAACACAGCTAAAACAACTGCAGAAACTTACGGTCTTGGAACTGACTACCTTGCAGGTGCAAATATCGCAGCCTTTGAAAATGTAGCAAACGCTATGATTGCACAAGGGATTGTGTAATTCCTAGTAACTATATAACTCCTCACATCTCCTGTGAGGAGTTTTTTCCTATATATTAAAAAAGACCTATCCGAATGGATAGATCTTTATTTTCTTACAATTTACCTGCTACTGCATCCAACAATTCTTGGATTTTCGCTTGGTTGCTTCCTCCTGCCATGGCCATGTCTGGTTTACCACCACCACGTCCATCGACGATTGGAGCTAATTCTTTGATCACATTACCTGCGTGTACCTCTTTTATCTTGCTTGCAACAAGGACATTGACCTTGTCACCGATAGCTGCGACAAGAACAAGGACATCAGAGTAATCTTTTTGTTTCCAGTTATCCGCAAAGGTACGAAGGGCACCTGCATCTGATACAGATACTTGGCTGGCAATGTAACGGTGGCCATTTGCTTCTTGAACATTCTTGAAGACATCACCTGCTGCAGCTGCTGCCGCTTTTTCCTTCAATTCTGCATTTTTCTTTTTTTGCAATTGACGAGTTGTTCTTGAAGTCCTTCAACCTTTGTGAGGTACTTCTTTGAGTTGAGGAGCTTTCAAGGTTGCTGCGACTGCTTTCAGTGCATCTTCTTGGTCACGATAAGCTTCAAAGGCCTCTTTACCAGTCACTGCCAAGATACGACGAGTTCCTGATCCGATACCTTCTTCTTTGACAATCTTGAAGAGACCAATTTCAGAAGTATTGCCAACGTGAGTACCACCACAAAGCTCTACTGAATAGTCCCCGATAGTGACTACGCGAACTTCCTTACCGTATTTTCTCACCGAAAGAGGGCCATAGCTCCCATTTCTTTAGCTGTGTCAATATCAGTCTCAACTGTTTCTACTGCGATGGCTTCCCAAATCTTCTCATTGACTTGTTGTTCAATAGCACGCAATTCTTCTGGAGTCACGGCTTGGAAGTGAGTGAAGTCAAAGCGAAGGAATTCTACTTCATTAAGTGAACCTGCTTGAGTTGCATGATGGCCAAGGATATTGTGAAGAGCTGCATGGAGCAAGTGAGTGGCTGTGTGGTTCTTCATGACACGGTGACGACGATTGCTATCGATGGCCAAAGTGTATTCTTGGTTCAAAGCAAGAGGAGCAAGAACTCAACAGTATGCAGTGCTTGTCCGTTTGGTGCTTTTTTTGAACGTCTGTTACAGTCGCTACGACATTTCCTGCAGCATCCAAGATTTGACCATGGTCCGCAACTTGTCCACCCATTTCAGCGTAGAAAGGTGTCTCTGCAAAGATAAGTGACGCAGTTCCTTCTGATACAGCTTCTACTTCAGCATTGTCCGCTACGATAGCCACCAACTTAGAAGACAATTGACTAGCATTGTAGTTGAAGACACTTTCTACAGTGATGTTTTTGAAGGGTTTCATTTTGCATACCCCATAGATCCGCCTTTGACAGCAGAGGCACGTGCACGTTCTTGTTGTTCCTTCATAGCTGCTTCAAAACCTTCACGGTCTACAGTCATACCAGCTTCTTCAGCGATTTCTTCTGTCAACTCTACTGGAAATCCGTATGTATCGTAGAGTTTGAAGACATCTGCACCAGCGATGACAGATTTGTCCTTTATCTTTCAAGTCTGCTACGATGCCTTGGGCAAAAGTGTTGACCTGAGTGAAGAGTACGAGCAAATGACTCTTCCTCGCTCTTAACGATTTTTTTCGATAAAGTCACGTTTTTTCTAGCACTTCTGGGTAGTAGCTTTCCATGATTTTTTTCCAACAGTTGGAACGAGTTTATAAAGGAAAGGTCTCGTTGATACCCACTTTTTGACCATGCATAGAGGCACGACGGAGGAGACGACGAAGGACATAACCACGACCTTCATTTCCAGGAAGGGCACCATCACCAATCAGCAAATGAAAGAGAACGGATGTGGTCTGCAATAACCTTGAAGCTCATGTTGTCGCCATCTTGGTCGTAAACCTTACCAGATAATTTCTCAACTTCACGGATAATTGGCATGAAGAGGTCTGTTTCAAAGTTAGTCTTAGCCCCTTGGATCACTGCTACCAAACGCTCTAAACCAGCGCCCGTATCAATGTTTCTTTGTGTGGCAATTCTTTGTACTCGCTACGAGGTACAGCTGGGTCAGCGTTAAATTGTGACAAGACAATGTTCCAGATTTCGATATAACGGTCGTTTTTCGATATCTTCTGCAAGAAGACGAAGACCGATGTTTTTCTGGGTCAAAAGCTTCCCCACGGTCAAAGAAGATTTCTGTATCAGGTCCAGAAGGTCCCGCACCGATTTCCCAGAAGTTGTCCTCGATTGGAATCAAGTGACTTGGGTCCACTCCCACTTCAATCCAGCGGTTGTACGAATCTTTATCATCTGGATAATAAGTCATGTAAAGTTTGTCTTTAGGGAAGTCAAACCACTCAGGACTTGTCAAAAGCTCATATGCCCATGTAATTGCTTCGTCACGGAAATAATCCCCGATTGAGAAGTTCCCCAACATTTCAAACATAGTATGGTGACGAGCAGTCTTCCCTACGTTTTCGATGTCATTGGTACGGATGGCTTTTTGCGCATTGGTAATCCGTGGATTTTCAGGAATAATGGTTCCATCAAAGTATTTTTTAAGAGTGGCAACCCCTGAGTTGATCCACAAAAGTGTTGGGTCGTTTACTGGAACCAAGCTAACGGATGGTTCTACTGAGTGGCCTTTTGTAGCCCAGAAATCAAGCCACATTTGGCGAACTTGTGCACTAGATAATTGTTTCATAAATGTCTCCTTTTTTAATCTGATTGGCTTTCTAGCATCTCTACATAGTCGATAGCGACACAGAGGGAAATGACTAGGTCTGCATAAGAGTCTTCATAGACAGTTACAGTATAAGTTGAGGTTAAAATGAAAAGAGTTCCTTGGTAATCTCAGCAATCACTTGGTCACGGTCGTCCAGCAAGTTTAAAAATTAAATCCCAGACATTTCCCTTCAATGCGAAGACCGAGATTGTCAAACTCATACTTATCCTCTCCAGAAAGTCAACTTCTTTCCGAATATAAAAATGATCTCCGTTACTGAGTTGAATTTCAAAACGAGGTAGAAAAGTTAAGACTTTCCTTTACTAATCTCACTGACCTGTTCACCAGCATTATCATAGATGGTAAAGGTTTTAGGAATCTTAAAAAAATGAACCTTCAACCTGATAGGCGACATTGCCCAACTCATCCTTGATATCAAAGCGTTCACCACCTAGGCGAAATTTTTTTGTTTGACAAGAAAATGTTCTCATAAACACCTCCAAAAATAAAAAGACAAATCCATATCACGAAGGGCGAAAAACCGCGGTACCACCTTCATTCAATGAACTTGTCATTCTTTTCGATTCTTATGCAATTGTTGGATTGAGTAGCATGATTTTTCTATCTTAGATGGCTCGCAGCACCGCCAATTCTCTGAACTAAGATGTAGAGAAAATCAATTCTCAACTTTCTTATTATATCGTTTTTGAGTCTGCGTCAACTGGAAATAATCCTCATTTAAATAACCAAACTCCCTATATCTCTGATTACTTTTTTTCAGGATATATTTTTTTCTTACTGCCATTTTTCTTTTTATCCCAACTTTTATTCCAAAGTTTTGAATTGTTAAAGATAGCTTCGGAAAATATTTGCAAATATAAAGAACCCTATCACCAAATGTATGGAATCAGTTGTTAGGTATTGTCGATCCAAACCATCCTTTAGATGAAAATAGTATAATATGTTTGCGTGAACAGTCAAAAAGGCTGGCCAGAAAAACTTTTTGAAAAAAAGTAGATATTTTTCATTATTTGTTACCGCTTTCTATTATTATAAACTTAGAATACTACTAGGCTATAAAATAAGCAAATAGGATAGTAAAAATACACAGCTATACAACTATTCAAAAAACGAACCAGTTGTTACTGATTCGTTTTCTTTCAAATACTCCTACTTTCGATACATCTTAAATTGTAGGAAGAGGTCGCTGTAGATTCCTGTCCATTTATGGTCAAATTTCTCATAGACTTCTAGGTGTTTCATAGTGTCTGCGTCTGGATAGAAAGACTTATCCTCTTTTGTCTCCTCAGGGAGCATTTCCTTAGCAGCATTATTTGGTGTTGAATAACCGACATACTCTGCGTTCTTAAGAGCATTGTCAGGTTTCAACATAAAGTTAATGAAGGCATAGGCAGCATCCTGGTTCTTAACTGTCTTAGGTATCACCATATTGTCAAACCAGAGGTTACTTGCCTCTGTCGGTACGACATAGCGGAGATTTTCATTTTTCTCTAGCATCTGACTGGCTTCTCCCTGAGAAGGTCACACCAATAGCAGCATTGTTCTGAATCATGTAACCCTTCATCTCATCGGCTACAATTGCCTTGATATTCGGTGTTAGCTCGTAGAGCTTTATCGACCGTTTCCTCCAACTGCTGTGGATCTTTTTAGAGTTGAGGCTATAGCCTAGTGAGTTAAGACCCTAAAACCAAGTACTTCACGCGCCCCATCAAAAGAGCATAATAGAGTTTTTATACTCTGGCTTCCAAAGGTCGTCCCAATGTTCAGGCGCTTCTTCCACCATAGTCTCATTGTAGACGATTCCCAAGGTCCCCCAGAAGTATGGGATAGAGTACTGATTGTTTGGGTCAAAGGACTGGTTGAGAAACTCTGGACCGATATTCTCAATGCCCTCAATCTTACTATAATCCAGTGGAACTAGAAGGTCTTCATCCTTCATCTTGTTAATCATGTACTCACTTGGGATGGCAATATCATAGGTTGTCCCACCCTGCTTGATTTTCGTGTACATGGCTTCGTTTGAGTCAAAGGTTTCGTACTGAACTTGGATTCCTGTTTCTTCTGTAAATTTCTCCAGAAGTTCAGGGGCGATATAGTCTCCCCAGTTGTAGATAACCAATTTTTGACTATCACGGCTATTGATTTTACTATCAAGATGATAAGAAATTCCCCATAAGACAAGGATAATCGCTAGAATTCCTGCTAAAAATGAATAGAGTCGTTTCATGCTTGCTCCTCCTTCTCACGTGAAATGAAGTAATATCCGACAACTAGGATAATACTAAAGAGAAAGACCAAGGCTGAAAGAGCATTGATTTCTAGAGAAATTCCCTTACGAGCTCGAGAGTAGATCTCGACTGATAGGGTTGAAAAACCATTTCCCGTTACAAAGAAGGTCACAGCAAAGTCATCAAGGGAATAGGTGAAAGCCATAAAGTAACCTGCGATGATAGACGGCGTTAGGTAAGGAAGCATAATTTCCTTGAACATCTGGAACTGGCTGGCACCAAGGTCATAGGCTGCGTGAATCATATCTCCATTCATCTCTTTTAATCGAGGCAAGACCATAAGCACTACGATCGGAATGGAGAAGGCCACATGACTAGACAGAACCGTCAGAAAGCCAAGAGAAAACTTGAGTTGTGTAAAGAGAATCAAGAAGCTGGCACCAATCATAACGTCTGGGGCAACCATCAAAATGTTATTGAGTGATAGGAAGGCTTCTTGATATTTTTTGCGTGATTGGTAGATGTAGATAGCACCGAAAGTCCCAATAACAGTCGCAATCAGGGCTGATAGGAAGGCTAGTAAAAATGTCTGAACCAAGATGAGCATGAGTCTTCCATCGCCAAACATGGTTTCAAAGTGAGACAAACTAAAGCCTGTAAAGCTATTCATATCATCCCCAGCATTGAAGGCATAACCAATCAAGTAAAAGATTGGCAGATAGAGGACGATAAAGACAAAGGCTAGGTAAAGATTTGATAATTTTTTCATCGTTCTCTCCTTTCCTTAGTCACCCACATGGTGATAAACATGGTCAGGATAAGAACAACACCGATAGTTGAACCCATACCGTAATTATCGTTTGTCAGGAAGTTCTGCTCGATGGCAGTCCCTAAGGTAATCACTCGGTTCCCCCCAATCAAACGTGTCAGCATGAAGAGACTTAAACTCGGGATAAAGACAGATTGGACACCACTTCGCACTCCATTCATAGACAGAGGAAAGATGACATGACGGAAAGTTTCCCACTTGGTTGCACCAAGGTCATAGCTCGCATTGATAAGGTTATTATCCATATCATCCAAGACATTGAAGATAGGTAAAATCATAAATGGAAGCTCGATGTAGCTTGCAACAAAGATAAATGAGAAATCCGTAAAGAGCAACTGCTGCGAACCGATTCCGATAAATTCAAGGAATTGGTTGATAGAGCCATTTTGCCCAAAAATCCCGATAAAGGCATAGGCTTTAAGGAGCAGGTTGATCCAAGTTGGCAAGATGATCAGCATGAGCCAGAGTTGACGGTGTTTGAGGCGGGTCAAGAAAAGGGCTGTTGGGTAGCTGATAAGTAGCGTCACTAGAGTTACAATCCCTGCATAAAGAACTGAGTTAAAACTCATTTTGAGATAGGTCAAGTTTTGTGACGCAAAATAAGATTTATAGTTTTCTAAACTGAACTGGCCTTCGATGTTGAAAAAGGATTGCCCAAAAATCAAGACCAAAGGTGCCAAAACAAAGAGTGCAATCCAAAGCATGTAGGGCACTACAAAGAGTTTAGAGGTTGTTTTCTTCATCTCTTTCCTCCTCGATAGCATTAATCAAACCTGCTTCTTGCTCTTCGATTTCTACGTACTCTTCGATACGAGCATCGAACTCTTCTTCTGTTTCATTAAGACGCATGATGTGGATGTCTTCTGGTTCAAAGTCCAGACCGATTTCCTCACCCACGATGGCTTTACGAGTCGAGTGGATCATCCATTCGTTGCCAAGTTCGTCATAGGCGATAATCTCATAGTGAACCCCACGGAAAAGCTGAGTATCGACCTTCACTTGAAGTTTTCCTTCTTCTGGAAGGGTAATGCGCAAGTCCTCTGGGCGAATCACAACTTCGACCGGTTCATTTGGCTTCATCCCACCGTCGACCGCTTCAAAGCGTTTGCCATTGAACTCAACCAAGTAGTCCTCAATCATAGTTCCAGGCAGGATATTGGATTCACCGATAAAGGTGGCTACAAAGTGGTTGATAGGCTCATCGTAGATGTCAACTGGTGTTCCTGACTGAACAATTTCACCATCATTCATAACGAAAATCCAGTCACTCATAGCCAAGGCTTCTTCTTGATCGTGGGTAACAAAGACAAAGGTAATCCCCAATCGCTGTTGCAGTTCACGCAGTTCGTACTGCATGTCTGTTCGCAATTTCAAGTCCAAGGCTGACAAAGGCTCATCCAAGAGTACCACACGAGGTTGGTTGATAATCGCACGCGCAATGGCCACACGCTGACGTTGTCCTCCAGATAGTTTACGGATTGAACGTTTTTCGAAACCTTCCAACTGTACCATTTTGAGAACTTCTAATACACGTTGTTCGATTTCTTTTTTATCGACCTTACGCAATCGCAATGGAAAAGCAACATTTTCAAACACATTCATATGTGGGAACAAGGCGTAAGACTGGAAGACCGTATGAACATCTCGTTTATTGGTTGGGATATCATTGATACGGACACCGTCTAGCATGATATCACCAGTTGTTGCATCCAACAAACCCGCAATGATATTGAGGATGGTTGATTTACCAGATCCTGAGGCACCGAGAAGTGTGTAGAACTTCCCTTCTTCCAACTCAAAGTTAATATCCTTGAGAACCTTGGTGTTGCTATCTTCAAAAACTTTAGAAACGTTTCTGAATTCGATAATTGGTTTTTTCAATTGGCATAAATTCCTTCTTTTTTTCATAAATTAACAGATTGGGACTCTTGTCAGTGCCAGCCAATGACTGTAGAGGAGTTAGACCACCTGCATCCATATCTAGCGATAGAATCACCCCCAATCTTCTAGTTAGCAATAGCTAGCTATATATATGTTTATTCGTGTTCACCCAGGATACGAACTTCTCTCGAGGGTAACGCCTGAATGTTCTTTAACCTTTTTCAATGACAGACTCAATTAAGTCTTCATAATCTCGAGCAGTTCCCATCAGCTACATTAATCATAAAGCCTGCATGCTTTTTCTGAGACTTCGACACCACCGATACGATAACCTTTCAAACCAGCTTCTGCAAATCAATTGTCCTGCAAAATGATCCCAACTGGACGTTTAAAGACAGAACCACATGAAGGATATTCCAAAGGTTGTTTGAGTTCATCGAAGGTGAGTCAAGCGATCCATCTCCTGTTTGATGACTCTCGTAATTACCCTGGAGATAGGGCAAACTTTAGCTGATAGGACTACTGCCCCAGATGCTTGAATAGCTGAATGACGGTAACCAAAGTTCAAGTCCTTTAGCTGACAAAGTCTCGATTTCACCTTCCTTAGTCAATACTTTGACAAGACTGCAGAACATGAGCAATCTCACCACCATAAGCGCCAGCATTCATAAAGACAGCACCACCGACGCTTCCTGGAATTCCACAGGCAAACTCAAAACCAGTCAAAGCTATGACGGAGAGCAATACGAGTGGTCTCAATCAAGTTAGCTCCAGCTTCTGCCTCGATGGTATAGCCATCAACAGAAACATTATTGAGCTTTGTCACACATAATTACAAAAGCCACGTACTCCACCTTCACGGACGATAATATTACTTGCATTTCCAAGAACCATCCATGGGATATTTTCCTGATTAGCGAAATTAACCACACGAGCCATCTCGTAGACGATTACGAGGAAATACTAAAGTAATCTGCCTTCCCTCCAACTTTGGTATAGGTATAAGTTTTTCAGCGGTTCATCGAATCGAATATCAATCTTCTAAGGTTTCTTTTTAATTTTATCTAATACAGTCATCTTTCTTATCCTTTTATAAAATTCATTCCATTATACCATTTTTAGCGATCGACGATTTGAAAAAGTTTTTTATTCATACAAGTAAAAAAGAGGTCAGACCTCTTTTGCATGATTATTTTTTATACAAGATAGTTTTTGTAAAGTATACAAATAGAACAACTTCCACTGCTAACAATCCTTCAACAAGAAGCGGATTTGAAATCCAACCAACCTGAGATAGACTCGGAGCCAGATCAAAGAAGGCATGTAAACCATAAGCAGTTACTAGATAAATCCAATTCTTTTGACGGACTGCTTGATAAACCCAGAAAGAGAGACCAATTTGCATAACAAGAGCAAGCACACGCTCAACACCGAGTAAATAAACCTGCCATCCAGATAGAGATTGTACTGTTTCAAGTGTATTTTTGGGAAGGAGATTTGCCAAATCTGGATTTGAAGACTCTAATAACGAAAAGAGGATCAAAAGACTAATCAAGCTTCCCATTCCGAGGTAGAGCAATTCCAAGCCACCATGACCAAGTCCATAGGCGAGGGCATCAGAATCTTCCAAAGCTCTCTTCTTCTCTAACCATTTAAAGAAGACAAGTCGAGCCGTTTCTTCAAACAAAGCATGCCATACAGATCCCCGTAAATCACATAGAGAAGGGATTTTCCCGTCATGAGTGGAACTGTCCCATCCTTTTGTGGATGAAGAACCATAAGGTGAACAATTTTCTCCAGTACTTGAGATGAGACAAAAAATGCAACTGCCCCAAGTCCTAAAACTGAAAGGTTAATCTTGTACTTCTTTTTTGAGAACCAAATGGCAGCTATGAGAAATACAAATAAAGCTATCATTGTGATTATTACATGAATTTTCATACTTTTCTCCTTTTATTCAGCCTGATCGATATCTTTTTTCATCTCATCAACATTGAACTTAGCAAAGAGGTACTGACGATCCTGGACAGGGAAACGTTGATCCAACTGATCGACAGCTCCAACCTCTACGATTCCTTCCTTGATGACAAAGTCCATGACGTGACCTCCAAAGGTTAGGTCATCTGAAATAAAGTGCAAATGATAGCCTGCGACACTGACACCATGGAAAATTTCAGGTGTCCAGAATCCAACGATAGTCCCAGAGACATTTTCGCAACTATATTCAGGCTGATGAGTCGCAACCTCAGCAAATTTCGTTTCGCTTGTCGATTTTGGAATCATGCGAACATGCATGTGTTTAAAATCACCATGAATCTTAATCGAACGGAAAAGATTTTCTCCATCATAGTAGGACTCAATACGTTTTTCTAGTTCCTGATCAGTCATTTCAAAACGCTGGCGGAAAATAACTTCTGCCTGGTGGGGTACAACTGCTGCATAGGGAATCAGCGCGTCTGGTGAAACTTCAACGATTTCAGGCTTCTCACCTGAACCCTTAGCTTGATAGGCTTTACCATCTAAGACAATTAACTCCCCATCAATAGAGTCCAAGGTTCCTAGCCCTAAATCTCCATGTTCAAGTAACTCACCAACTGTCATAGTCCCGCCGTAAAGTCCTGCCATCAAGGCTCCCAAAGTATTATATTGGAATAATTTAACTGGTTCTTGCACCTTTATCATCTCACTCTTCTTTGAAAATTTACTTACTAAGTATATCACATTTCTGATTAGAATTGAATGCTAGACTGCCTTTTAATACTCAATGAAAATCAAAGAGCAAACTAGGAAACTAGCCGCAGGTTGCTCAAAACACTGTTTTGAGATTGTGGATAGAACTGACGTAGTCAGCTCAAAACACTGTTTTGAGGTTGTGGATAGAACTGACGAAGTCAGTAACATATATACGGCAAGGCGACGTTGACGCGGTTTGAAGAGATTTTCGAAGAGTATAACATTGCCAAACAACTAAAAAAAGGGTACAATGTAACAAAATCAAGAGAGGTCTGGAATGAAGCAAGAAAGTAAGTACGAACAAGTTGTTCACTATCTAAAAGAAGAGATTGAATCAGGAAAACTTCAAACAGGAAGTCGTCTACCTTCTATCCGAAAACTCAGTCAAGACTTCCACTGTAGTAAAGATACTGTGCAGCGTGCACTTTTGGAACTCCGATACGAGAAATACATTTACTCCAAACCTCAAAGTGGCTATTATGTTTTAGAACAACAAGCTAGCCACGAAGACCTCGTTATCTCGGTCAATGACGAACATGCTGCTGCCTATGATGATTTTCGTCTTTGTGTCAATGAAAGCTTGATCGGTCGAGAAAATTATCTCTACAACTACTATGAACACCAAGAGGGTTTAGAAGAATTACGAAAGTCTGTTCAGAAACTACTGTTTGACCAAGCTATCTATAGTAAACCCGATCAATTAGTCATGACAACTGGAACCCAGCAAGCACTGTTTATTCTTTCTCAAATTGACTTTCCAGGTAAGGGCCAAGAAATACTGGTCGAACAACCAACCTATCACCGAATGAACCAACTTCTGCTGGCTCAAAATATCCCTATCGAAACCATTGAACGTCGCGTGGATGGCATTGACCTGAAAGAACTTGAGAAACATTTTAAAAGTGGTAACATTAAATTTTTCTACACCATTCCTCGATTCCACTATCCGCTGGGTCATTCATATTCTGAAGAGGAGAAACGTGCTATCCTTGATCTAGCAGCCAAATATCAAATTTATATCGTTGAAGATGATTATCTGGGAGATCTAGATCCCTAAAATGGGACAAACCTTTCATTATTTGGACCAAAATGATTTGGTCATCTACATCAAGTCTTTTTCAACAAGTATTTTCCCTGCACTTCGAATCACTGCTCTCATACTTCCAAATGTTATGAAAGATGCTTTTGTCTCTTATAAAAACATTCTGGACTATGATAACAACCTCATTATGCAAAAGGCTTTATCACTCTATATTGATAGTCAACTCTTTGAAAAAAATAGAGTAGCAAGATTGGCACTGCAAGAGAAAAGTCAAGACTTCATTCATAAGCTATTAAAATCTTATCCCCTTTCCCTACCAAACTATCCTCTCCATGATGGACTTTTGCTTGATCTCAGGAACTATCCTAAGATTGCAAGCCTCAAACATAGCTCTTTAAATCTAGACTTTTTCGAATCGTCCTACATTGAGACTTGCCCTTATCAATTTGCTAAGGTTCCTTTAGAAAATCTTGAAACAACATTAAATTACTTTAAAAACAGAGAGTGGGACAGAAATCGGTAATTCGTTGAGAATTCGATTTCGTCGTCCCTACCTCCGCACAGTTGAGTAAGGCTGTAAAAGCTGATGAAATCAGCGTAGTGAGCCCACTCAACCACTGCGTCTTGCTTGATAATCCAATGACAATTGAGAGGCTAGGACTTTTGTCCCAGCCTCTGTTATTTTTTATTGCTCTACTTCTGTTAGCTTGGCAGCTTTTTCAAGATATGTTTGATAAGTACCATCATCTTTCAGTTTTTGAATAACCTTATCAACTACTTCCTTCAAATCTGAGTTGCCTTTCTTGATAGCAACTGCATTTTCTTCGCCTTCTTTCATAGTTAAGCTTACTGTTGCGACAGCCAAGTCAGCATTTTTTGTTGCATAGCTGAGAGCTACTGGCTCGTCCATATGAACAGCATCAACCTTACCTGATTGAAGTTCATTAACAGCTTCACCCATATTTGTCAATGAAGTCAACTGCGCTTTAGGAAGTTGCTCTTTGACCATAGATTCAGGGACAGTTCCTTTTTGAGCTGCAATATTTGCACTTGCTAGAGAATCTAAATCTTTGTATTTTTCAAGATCAGTTTTTCTGATTAGGAAGTTAATTTTGTTTTCATAGTAAGGAATTGAGAAATCAAAGACTTCTTTTCTTTCTTCAGTTGCACTGATTCCCGCAATGGCCAGATCTGCTTTCCCTGTTTGAAGACTGGTCAAGACATTATCAAAACTCATGCTGGAAACTTCCAATTTCACTCCAAGTTCATCAGCGATAGCTTGTGCCATATCAATATCAGCACCGACGACTCGGTTCTTGCCATCCACAAGTGCTTGAAACTCAAATGGTGCATAGTCTGGGCTAGTTGCGACCACTAATTTACCTTTTTGTTTGATTGCCTCTACTGCAGACTGTGAGCTTGAGCTAGATGATTGGCAAGCAACTAAAAAGAAACTTGCAAGAAAACTACATAAGACAAATATCCATTTTTTTAATTTCATAAATAAACAACCTCTATGTCAAATTTTGTATAATTATAACTTATTTAAAAATAATTGTCAACATTTTTCTTGCATTTTTCCCATAAAATATATTTATAAAAAAATACAAATTCAATGATTGGTTTATCTATCTATTGGGAAAACAATTTTCAAAAATCATTTATCATATCTTGATGTTGCTGGTTTACAATTGTGATATTTTGCATGTCCCTGTGATCAAACAACCCTAATTCTAAAGTTTCATCACTCGTAAAAACATTTGTAGAGATTGAAGTTTTCAGATGTAACTAAATACAACATTGTAATAACTTGTGCCCTCATCACCATTTGGATAACTATCTGAATATTTTGTATAAACATTTAAGAGTTTTTCACTGTTACTTTCACTCCAGTTTCTTCATAAAAACTCTCTCACTAATGCTTCTACAGCCGATTCACCTAATTCAATAGCACCACCCTGGTAAACCCCCAAGTTCCTTTGTCTGCTCGTTTTTGTAATAATATTTTTCCTGATTGACTTAAAATTCCACAAGTAAAATTTAGAATAATTTTATCTTTTCCAACTTTTTTTCTTATACTCTGTATATAGTTCATTATTCACCTCTGACAAAGTAAACTATCGATACAATGAAAGCTTACTATATTAAAAAGTAAGCTTTCACAATAATTTTTATCTTCTAAATATTTTACAATTCTACAATTTTACCTGTTTCAAAGTAAACAACCCATTCACAGATATTTTTTGCATAGTCACCGATACGCTCCAAGTATGAAATCACTTGGAAGTAATCACGACCTGTGACAATAGCATCTGGATTCTTTCTAATTTCTTCAGTTGCCAGATCACGAATATTTTCAAAGTAATGGTTGATTTTTTCATCCATGGTTGCAACTTCATAGGCCTTATCAACTGATCCGTTTAGGTAAAGTTCGAGGGTTGTTTCTACGAAATCTTTAACATCACGTCCCATCTTTTTGATTTCTTCTTCGACTGCTGGGATGCGTTGTTCCCCCTTCATACGAATGGTTGCCTCAGCAATGGATACAGCATGGTCTCCCATACGTTCCAAGTCTGAAACAGCCTTTAGAACTGTTAGAACTGTACGTAAGTCTTGTGATACTGGCTGTTGAAGGGCAATGATTTCAAATGATTTCTTTTCAAGTTTCAATTCGTATTCATTGACTTCTGCGTCTTGCTCGATGACTTCTTTAGCCAAGTCACGGTCATGGGTGACAAAAGCACGTACAGTACGATTGATTTGGGAAAGAACTTCTTGTCCCATAGCGTAGAATTGGTTATGCAATTTCTCTAAATCTTCTTCAAATTGAGATCGTAACATCTTTTTCTCCTTATCCAAATTTACCTGAAATGTAATCTTCTGTTTCCTTATGTTGTGGATAGAGGAACATTTCCTTGGTATCGTTAAATTCAATCAAATCTCCATTGAGGAAAAAGCCTGTTTTATCAGAGATTCGAGATGCTTGCTGCATGGAACGAGTAACCAATAGCATGGTGTACTTGTCCTTAAGGCTATATAGGGTTTCTTCGATTTTTCCAGCCGAGATAGGGTCTAAGGCTGAGGTCGGCTCATCCAAGAGGATAATCTTTGGACTAGTTGCCAAAACACGGGCGACGCAGACACGTTGTTGTTGTCCACCTGATAGACCAATTGCTGAATCATGCAAGCGATCCTTGACCTCATCCCAGATTGAAGCACGCTGTAAAGCTTTCTCCACAGCTTCGTCCAAGACTTGCTTGTCTTTCTCTCCATTAATTCTTAGTCCATAAACAACATTTTCGTAGATAGACATTGGGAAAGGGATTGGGTTGTTGGAAAGACCATTCCGATTTCCTTACGTAATTCAACCGTGTCGGTACGGGGACTATAGATATTGTGCCCATTATAAACCACTGATCCAGTTGTCGTCACTTCAGGATTTAAATCTCCCATACGATTGATAGCCTTGAGAAGGGTTGATTTTCCCAGATCCAGAGGGACCGATAAGGGCTGTAATTTCCTTAGGGTTGGAAAGATAAGGAAACACTATTCAAAGGCCTTCTTTTTTTGTTGTAATAAACAGACAGGTCTTTGACCTGTAAAATCGGTTCTGTCATACTGTTTCCTTTCTAACCAAAGTGTCCAGTTACATAGTCATTGGTAGACTGTAGCTTAGCATTTTGGAAAATGTTTGACGTTTTATCGTACTCAATCAAATCACCCAAGTAGAAAAATCCAGTGTAGTCACTTGCACGCAGCCTGTTGCATACTGTGGGTTACGATAATGATGGTAAAAGTCCTTCTTCAACTCTAGCATAGTTTCCTCGAGCTGAGCTGTCGCAATCGGATCCAAGGCTGATGCCGGCTCATCCATCAAGAGAATGTCTGGTTTTACAGAAATAGCACGCGCGATACAGAGACGTTGCTGCTGACCACCTGAAAGCATCAAGGCTGACTTATGAAGGTCGTCTTTAACCTGATCCCAGAGGGCAGCCTGGACGAAGAGAGGTTTCTACAATTTCATCAAGGACCTTTCTTGTCCTTAACTCCTGCACGTTCATGTGCAAAGGTGATGTTGCGGTAGATTGATTTTAGCAAATGGGTTTGGACGTTGGAAAACCATTCCGATGTGTTTTACGCATTTCATAAACATTGATTTCAGGACGGTTAACGTCAATTCCTTGATAGAGAATTTGTCCTGTAACCTTTGCAATATCAATGGTATCATTCATACGATTGAGACTGCGTAGGTAGGTTGATTTCCCAGAACCTGACGGTCCAATCAAGGCCGTAATTTTATTTTTTTCGAATTGCATATCCACGCCCTTGATGGATTCATTCTTACCGTAGTAAACATGTAAATCCTTCGTAGAGAGTGCCACTTTTTCTTCTGGAAAAGTAATGATATGCCTTTCATCCCAATTATATTTTGACATGGCTTCTCCTTTAGGCTGCGGTTAATTTCTTATGTAGATAGCTTCCGAGTTTACGTGCTCCGAAAGTTAAAGATCAAGATAAAGATGAGGAGCACCGCCGCAGAACCTGCTGAAACAAGTGTTCCATCAGGAATAGTTCCTTCACTATTGACTTTCCAGATATGGACAGCCAAGGTTTCTGCTTGACGGAAGATTGAGATTGGACTACTTACGCTGAGAACATTCCAGTTTAGACCAGTCAAGAGCTGGCGCAGATTGACCTGCAGTGTAGATAAGGGCTGCAGCTTCACCAAAAGATACGACCTGATGCAAGCACGATACCCCGTTACGATTCCAGGTAGAGCTTCAGGGAATAACGACATGAAGGACAGTTTCCCAACGAGAAAGATCCCAAGCGCCAAACCAGCTTCACGTTGCGTATGGTGAACGTGTTTCAAACTATCTTCAACGTTACGAGTCATCTGTGGAAGATTAAAGACGGTCAAAGCCAAGGCACCTGAAATAATAGAAAATCCATACTCAAACTGGACTACAAAAGATGAGGTAACCAAAGAGACCTACAACGACGGATGGTAGAGAAGACAAGATTTCAATACAGGTACGAACGAAAATTTGTAATACGACCTTTTTTTAGCATACTCTGCTAGGAAAATTCCAGCTCCCCATTGATAGAGGTACAGAGATGAATAAGGTAATCACCAAAAGGAAAAAGGAATTATAGAGCTGAATCCCAATACCACCACCTGCTTGATATGAGGATGATTTTCCCAGTCAAGAAGGACCAAGAAACATGAGGTAAGCCTCGAACCAAGATATAGAGAATCAAGGAAGTAAGGATGGTCACAATGATTCCTGCGATGGTATAGAGGACAGCTGTTGCAAGTTTATCTAATTTCTTAGCGTGCATAGTTTTTTTCTTTCCTCTTTCTTTCGTAATCAATTTAATCACACTGTTAAAGGCCAGACTCATCAAAGAGCAATACTAAGGCCAGTGACCAAAGAACATTATTATCAACAGTTCCCATAACGGTATTACCGATTCCCATGGTCAAATACAGATGTCAGAGTCGCTGCTGGTGTCGTCAATGAAGTTGGAACAACTGCTGAGTTACCAACAACCATCTGAATAGCAAGGGCTTCACCGAAAGGCACGCGCCATCCCAAAGACTACTGCCGTAAAAAAATACCTGAACGAGCAGCCTTCAAGGTTACACGCCAGATGGTTTGCCAACGAGTCGCTCCCATGGCTAAACTTGCTTCACGGTAGTGACGAGGAACTGCACGTAGGCTATCAGTTGTCATGAAGGTTACAGTCGGCAAAATCATAACAAAGAGAACGAAAAATCCCTGATAAAAATACCGAAAACCTGTTCCACCAAAGACAGTACGTACAAATGGTACCACGACCTGCAAACCGATAAATCCATAAACTACTGAAGGAATCCCAACTAAGAGTTCAATAGCAGGTTGCAAAATCTTAGCTCCTTTTGGAGACACCTCTGTCATAAAGACTGCTGCACCAATGGCAAATGGTGTTGCAATAAGAGCTGACAGGATGGTAACAATAAAGGAACCTAAAATCATTGGAAGGGCACCAAATTGTTTACCTGACGGATTCCAAGTTGCACCAAAAAGAAAATCAAAGATATTCACACCATTAACAAAGAAGGTCGATAAGCCTTTTTGGGCTACAAAGATCAAAATCATAGCAACAATGATAACAATCAAAGAAAGGCAGGCAAAGGTTAGCCCTTTTCCTAATTTCTCAAGACGAGAGTTTTTTGAAGGAGAGAGCAATTTTTTTGATAATTCTTCTTGATTCATTATTGGCTCCCTTCTAGCGCTGTCACAGTACCTGCAGCATCTTTTTCGACCTTCATTTCCTTAACAGAAATATAACCCATTCCTTTTACGATTCCATTCTGAGCTTCATCTGAAAGGACAAAGTTTAGGAATTCGGCAACCAATTCATTTGGCTCACCAAGTGTATACATATGTTCATAAGACCACAAAGGCCAATTATTCGTTGTAACGTTTTCTGAGATTGGCTCATAACCATTAAGTTTGATGGTCCCAACAGAATCATCAACATAGGCGAAAGCTAGGTAGGAAATCGCTCCAGGGGTTTGAGAAACAATGGACTTCACCATACCGTTTGAATCCTGTTCCTGACTTTGAACCGCTGACTGACCATTCATAATCACACTGTCAAAGGTCGCACGAGAACCTGAGCTCGCAGCACGGTTGATAATAGAAATAGCTAAATCCTTACCGCCGACTTCTTTCCAGTTGGTAATTTCACCTGTAAAAATTTTGCGAAGTTGTTCTGTCGTAAGATTATCAACATCTACTTCTTTGTTGATGATAACAGCTATCCCCGCAACAGCTACCTTATGGTCAACTAGGGCAGTTGCATCAATACCATCTTTCTCCTCAGCAAATACATCCGAGTTACCGACGTCTACCGCTCCAGACTGGACTTGAGACAGACCTGTACCTGAACCACCGCCTTGAACATTGACTGTTTTTACCAATGTGTGCGGACGCAAATTCATCTGCTGCCGCCTCGACTAAAGGTTGAAGAGCAGTTGAACCGACAGCCGTCATAGACTCCCCACGATCAATCCAACTTGCACATCCTGCTAGCGAACCCAGCAAGTAAAAAGAGTTGCAAGAGAGATGGTGAGTTTTTTTAAATTTTTTTCACTATTTGTCTCCTTGAAAATAATGATGAATAGCTTGAATTTTTCGCCCTTATTTTTCTATTGTTTTTCAGGGAAAAATCCATACTTCCACTATAACATAGAATACTGTTTTTTGACTAGTTTTTTTCACCTGAAACCTCAAGCCCTTGGGAAAATAATTCTTCAAGGTATTTCCGGTTACTTTTTGCAAAAACCTAGACCATTTCCACCAACCAAAAACTTGGTACCAACCATTTGGAAGAGTTTCAGCTAATTGGACTGTTTCACCAGCCACATATTTGACAAAGTCTTCTTGATGAAATTTCGATTCCTTGCTTGACTTGGCTTGGTTTTTAAAGCTAAGCCAAGAGCAAAAACTTTAGTTCAAAAACGTTTTTTTCTTAAAAAGTTCCAAGATGAAGACCATTACGAGCTATCTTGAGTTTTCCTATATCAGGGTAGGACTTCTGGCAAAGAGATAAAGTTGGTCTCCAAAAACTTGTAAGACTCCGTACAGTTTTTTTCTTTTAAGATGCTCTTTTCTCAAAAATCCTGCCATAAAACTAAATCTGTTCACGAGATAGGTTCGATCTTAGAAGGTTTGAACTTCCCTGTCTTGTTTTGTCCCTTTAAACTGAAGATGGGCCACGAACTGACCTTCTCCCTTAAAGTGATGAGGGTACATTCTAGCTGTTTCAGGTAAATCAATCCCAGGTACCATTCCATTGATGTGTTGGATTGGAATCAATTCAAAATTATAGCTATCCAGTAACCATTGGACGATTTCTTCGTTTTCTTCTGGCGCCCAGGTACAGGTTGAATAGACTAGTCGACCTCCATCAGCCAACATAGTAACTGTATCTGCTAAAATCTCACGTTGTAAACTAGCGCACTGACTAGGATAATCGACACTCCAATAATCCATAGCGTCAGGTTGTTTACGAAACATCCCTTCTCCTGAGCAAGGTGCATCTAAAACGATCAGGTCAAAATAGCCTTTAAAAGACCTTGGCTAAACGGTCTGCAGATTCATTGGTCACAACAACATTAGTCGATCCAAAGCGTTCCATATTTTCAACTAAAATCTTTGACCGTTTGCTTGAAATCTCATTTGAAACAAGAAGACCGTCTCCTGCAAGATAGGAGGCCAGTTGAGTGGATTTCCCACCGGGAGCCGCTGCCAAGTCTAAAACCTTCATACCTGGCTTTTGGCTGGGCTACTTGAGCTACCATTTGTGCGGCTGGTTCTTGTGAATAGACCAAGCCAGTTACATGTTCTGGTGATTTCCTGAAACCTTCCCATAGTAGCCCCAGAGTGTATTAGGGAATAGGGTCAGAGAAAGTGCCTTGGGCTTCTTTTTAAAGGGATTGCTGCGAAAAGGCTGAGATAGCCTCATCATCAAAAAGAGGCAAGAAAAGCTCTTGCCTCATCTCCCAATATTGTTTCGTATTTTTTTACAAATCCATCTGGAAATTGCATGTAGGTTTATTTCCTTTCATAGATATAGGATTGAATCTCATCTTTCATCTCGACTGGCACCATCATAACGGCCTGCCGTGTTTTGAAAATCGACTTCCTCACCAGCAATCGTAAGAACCTTATAACCCAAACTCTCACCTAGGATACTTGCAGCCGCATAATCCCAAGGTTGTAAATAAGTGATATAGGTTAAAAAGTCGACCTGATAGCACCTTAGCAAAACTAATAGCGGCACTGCCATAAACTCGTGTACCAAGTGCAGCGTTTCCCAAATCCGCTAAACCCCATTCGTTAGTCGCTAACATTCCAGAATTACCAGCTACCAAAAATTCTCTCAAGGGTTTCTTTTTTTAAATGAGTGGTAAAGGTTCATCATTGCGACAGGGCGGGAAGTCTCCTCCACCATGGTAACAATCACCTTTCATGACATCATAAATAATACCAAACTTACCAACACCTTCCTCAAAATAGGCCAGCATAACGGCAAAAGTCTTCACCTTGTGCTACGAAGTTGTTGGTTCCATCAATAGGATCAATAATCCATACAGAACCTTGTCCTACTGCTGCACGCATGCAGCCTTCTTCTGCACAAAATAGATCATCTGGATAGCGAGAACGGATTTTTTTAATAAGTAAGTCTTGAACTTCTTTATCTAACTTAGTTACCAAATCTGTAGGGGAAGACTTTGCTCTCAACATGGAGATCTTCTTTCATATGCTGGAGAATGTATTCCCCAGCTTCCCTGACAATTTCTTTGGCAAATGTAAATTTATTTTCCAAGTGAAATCTTCCCTTCTCCTTTTTCTTTGGCCAACTGGACTGCACGGTAGAAAGAGTATCCACTAACTGATTCAAACTCACGTCCCAAACGTTTTTCTTCGCTCTTGCTAGGCACAACTGACTTGAATACCTTGTAGGAATCTAATAATTTCTTAGCATCTACCTGTGTCTCATAGGCAGCTTCAATATCATTAAAAAAAGAAAGCACTGAAGCAAGTTCTTCAGTGCTCCACGACAAATCTAGTGGGTAACTATACTGTTTATTCATCTAATTAATACCAGCTCTTAATGTAGCTTCTTTCAATTCTTGCTTACGGTAACTACGAGGAAGAAATGCACGAATCTCATCTTCATTAAAGCCAATCTGCATACGTTTATCATCAATGATGATTGGACGACGCAAAAGACTAGGATATTGCTCAATTAAATTAAGCAACTCTGTCACCGAGATACTTTCCACATCGATATTTAACTTTTGGAAAATTTTTGAACGAGTTGAAATAATGTCATCGGTACCGTTTTCGGTCAAGGAAAGAATGTGTTGTAATTCTTTTCTTGATAAAGGACTGGTCATAATGTTGTGCTCTTGGAAAGGCACTTTATGATTATCAAGCCAGGCCTTTGCCTTACGACATGATGTACAACTCGGTGATAAAAATAGTGTAATCATGCTATTCTCTTCTTTGCATACTTTTTCTAACTCTATTATACAAAAAAAATAAAGCGCTTGACTAGTTATTTCCGTAAAAAAACCTACTTTTTTTAAAGAAAAAAATAGGTTTTTAGTACAATTTTTAAAAACATTTTTTTATGCATTTATGATATTTTTTTGGTAATTTTTTTCCCAACTTAGTAGATAAATAAAGCCAAAAAGCAGTTCATACAAGCAGAAAAATAGGAGAAAGGCATGCAGGAAAAAATCCTCTGGTAGGATGAGAATGACTGGATCTTTAGCGGGATCAAAAAGCCAGGTATCATCACCTACAAATAGAATCTGATGAAACAAGGTAAAGAATTGTTCAAACCCAATGAAGACACCAACTAAAACCAAGAACCAAAGGTAAAGACAGCATAATCAAGAGACCTCTGCGATATAGAGACAGAAAACCTTTCTGAATGACTTGCTTCCAAAAAGGTAGAAAATCGGTAGAGTTACGATTGCTACTCCTTGCGCTAGGTGAAAGAGTCCCTTTACAACCACAAAGTGGTGAATTCCAGAGGCAGACGAAGGAAAATCTGGCATTGCTAATACTTGACTCAATGGATTGGTCAAATAATTCATCAAAACATTAAAGTTATGTTGGATGGTCTGAGGTTGAACATGAACACGACTTGTCAGATTTAACCAAGAAATCTCCAGAGGGTAAACCAACCAAGACAGGTAGATGGTCAATAAAATAGCAAGCGAGAGGAGAAAGAGAATACTTCCTACAAAAGTAAATTTAGTTTTCATCGAAATTCCACTCCGCTAGACTTGAGAGGACATGGGTTGGGGCGATTGGTAAATCCGCTACTTCTTCAGGTTTTGTAAATCCTGTCGTCACCAAAAGACTAGGGATCCCATTGTCAATACCAGCGCGAATATCAGTAAGATAATTATCCCCCACCATGACAATTTCTTGGCGTTCAAGTCCTAGGTGTTCAACAGCCTTATCCATAATAATCGCGTTTGGTTTTCCAATATAAACTGGTTTTACACGAGTGGCTACCTCAAGAAGAGTAATCAGAGAACCAGCACCAGGTAAAAGTCCACGTTCTGTTGGAATATTTAAATCTGGATTGGTGCCGATAAAATGAGCACCTTTATGGATAGCTAGGGTTGCAGTAGCAAATTTTTCATAGTCAACTTTCCAGTCCAAACCTACAACCACATAGGCTGGATTTTCTTTATCTTCAACATAACCAGCTGCTTGAATAGCTTCCTTGAGCCCTGCTTCTCCAATCACATAAACGGTCTTTTCAAGTCCCAGGTCATTCATGTAATCAATGGTCGCTAAGGTTGCAGTATAGATTGTCGATACAGGCGTGTCAATATTAAACTGATTTGCCAACATCTCTTGGACACTTTCAGGTGTACGAGTAGTGTTGTTTGTTACAAAAAGATAGGGAATCTCTCTCTTTTGTAACTCGTGAACAAATGCTTCACCAGCTGGGATCCTATCTTTTCCTTTATAAATTGTACCGTCTAAATCAATTAAATAGCCTTTATAAGTCATATATTACTTTCTAATCTGTGTTAATTTCTTGCCAAATTATCTTTGCCTGAGCATTAATATCGCCATCACTTGTGACTTGGTGATTGCTTTCTAGTTGATTCAATTCGTAACTAGAAGTAATCATACCACCTGGTCTAACTTCCTTGACATACTTGAGGTTGATTTTTTTAGGAATATGATTGGTTAGGAAATCTGCCCCCATAACCTCAAAAATCCAGTCCAGATATTTGCTGTTATTGACGTGGCCATTCATATCCAAGTCGTAAAAACGGACATGATAGTCCTTTGCTAATCGCTTCTTCCAGCTCTGTGTATTTTGGTCCACGAAGGAGTTTCTTAGAAAACTCAGACTGATAAGGGGCGACAATTTCTGGAACTACAGGATGAACCTTCCGACTATCACGATCCATAAGAACAAAGGTAGCTACCATGCGAATGATTTCTTGACCAGCTTCATCATAAATAGTAAAATCGGCGGTAGCAAAATAGACGATTGTAAGTCAAGGCTTCCGTTTCAATTGTGATTTCCTCAGCAAATTGAGGCAAACGTACAACATCGATATCATAATCAGTGATAATCCAGACTAGATTATACTGTTCTAAAACATCCTTGTCACTCACTCCTAGATTAATTGATTGCATTCCTGATACTTGCAGGGACAACAAAATAACATCTGGCAACTTGATATGGCCATTCATATCAGCCATATCAAAAGGAATTTTCATCTTCATTTGATAAGTTAAGCCCATAATTCTACTCCAATATAAATCGTTCTGCTACTGTATCTCCTAAAAAGAGACCTTTTTTTGTCATTCGTATTTGTTGACCTTCTACTTGTAAAAGACCTTGATGACATAAATCTCTTACAACTTGACCATATAAATTGTCAAAAGATGTGCCAAATTTTTTTCTTCGAATCTTGCTTTTTGAAACTCCTGTCTTCTTGCGAAGTCCAAGAAACATCTCTTCTTCCATTTGTTCCCTTAGACTCAGGTGTTCTTCATTGATGCGAGCATTGCCTTCTTCTACTGCCTTTTAGATAATGGCGGATAGGCCCATGGTTTTTTTATAGCGAACACCGTTTACATAGCCAGACGCACCTGCACCTATACCATAATACTCAGCATTGTCCCAGTACATAAGATTGTGACGACTTTCAAAGCCAGGTTTTGAAAAATTTGAAATTTCATAATGCTCAAAACCAGCACGCTCTAATTCAGCAATGATATATTCAAACATTTCAGCTTCTACTTCTTCTTTAGGAAGTGGTAACTTTCCCACGACGCATACGATTCATAAAGACCGTATGGTTTTCCAAAAATCAAGCTATAGAGACTCATATGGGGAATGTCCAAAGCGATGGCCTTGGCAACATTGTCCTTAACCTGATCCATAGTCTGACCCAGGAAGAGCGTAGATCAAGTCAATGGAAATATTATCAAAACCCTGCTAACTTTGAGACGATCTATATTTTTCATAGATATCCTTTCTCCAAATGACTACGACCAATTTTTTTCAACATTTTGTCATCAAAGGTTTGAACACCCTAGTGAAACACGATTGACTGCTGAATTTTTTTCAAAACTGCAAATCTTATCCTCATCCAAATCACCAGGATTGGCCTCAATGGTTAATTCTTCTAAAGACTGACAAATCTAAGTTTTTTAGTCAATCCATCCAGAAGTACCTCTAACTGTGGCGCAGACAAGGCTGTCGGTGTCCCTCCTCCAATATAGAGTACGCAACTTCTGAATGTCATAAGAATGAAATTCTTGCAGTAGATGTTCTAGATAGCTGTCTACTGGTTGATTTTTTTAATAAAAGACCTTTAGAAAAGTCACAATAATAACAGATTTGTGTACAAAATGGAATGTGCACGTAAGCTGATGTTGGTTTCTTCTGCATAGTATTTATTATACCACAAAGACTTCCCTCAAGAAAAAAATCACCATCTCCGACTCTAAGGGAATCAAAAATGGTGATTTCTATTTTTAATCTTCTTCGATTTCGATGATGATTTCTTGACCGTCTTCTGGGTCTTCAACAACTACTTTTTTTCTTCCAATTGTTCCTTGAGACTGTTCAAGGTCTCTTTTGAAACTTCAGTAGCTTGTTGAGCTAAAGATTTAGATTTTTTTCAAGAACTGAATCAAAGGTAATTTCGCCTGATTCTACTTGTTCTTTTGTCTTTAGAACAAAATCTCTGGTTTGATCTTTGACATCAGCCAACTTTTTTTCACAGACTTGTTCTTTTGCATATTCTGGATCTTCTCTCAGATCTTCTAAAAAGTCTTGTGCCTGACTAGTAACACGTTTCCCTTTTTTTCACTTGTTAGAAACAAGGCAACAGCCACACCTGAAACAGTTCCTAAAAGGATTGATGATAATTTACCCATGAGTTATCTCCTTTTTATTTTTTAAAAAATTTACTTGCAATACGAACGGCAGATAAGCCTGCACTAGTCTTTAATGTTTTTGAACCTGCAGATGATGCTTTTTTACTCAAGACACGAGCCTGCTCATTTAAATCAGAAACAGAAACAGAAAGATCTGCAACTGCTGTAAAGAGTGGATCAATGGTTGCAACTTTGATATTGATATCATCAGCAAGAACATTGACCTTGGCAAGAAGTTCGTTTGTGTGATGTAGAGTAACATTTACATCTGAAGTTAGCGTTTTAACAGTATTTTCTGTTTCATCAATTACACGTCCAACTTTTTGAAGGGTAATAATCAAATAAACAATAAATACAATCAAGGCAATAGCCACAATAATATAAGCAACTTCTAACATTTTAATTCTCCTTTTTTACATTATAAAATGGTGCTTTTTTCCGATTTTGATAAACGATAATATAAATACCAAGTCCAATTAATAGAACAGACAACCACTGAGATACTCGAAGTCCAAAGAACATGAGACTATCTGTACGCATGCCCTCAATAATCATACGTCCAAAACCATACCAAATTAAGTAAAAGGCTGTGATATGACCACGACGAATGCCATTTAATCGGCGTCTAAAAATAACAATTAAAGTAAAACCAATCAGGTTCCAGATAGATTCGTACAGGAAGGTTGGTTGTCGATATGAGCCATCAATATACATCTGATTCTTAATGAAACTAGGCAAGTAGTCAAGATTCTCTACAACTGCACCGTAAGCTTCTTGGTTAAAGAAGTTCCCCCAACGTCCTAGACTCTGAGCAATCATAACGCTCGGAGCTGCAATATCCAAGAAATCCCAGGTATTGATTAATTTACGGTCTGCGAAAATATAAAGTACAATCGCTCCAGTAATTAGACCGCCGTAAATCGCAAGACCACCATTCCAGATAGCAAATATCTCTCCAATATGTTGACTATAATAGTCAAATTTAAAAATAACATAGTAGAGTCTCGCACCAATGATGGACAAAGGAAAGCCACTAAGATAAAAGTCAGAATATCATCAGATAAAATTTTTCTTTTTTTAGGAGCTTCTTTACTTGCAAGATATACCGCTAAGATAAGTCCTGAAACAATGCAGAGTGCATACCATCTAACAGCAAATGGGACCTATTTGAAAAAGCAACTGGATCAATCATTTTTGCACCTCGTTCTTTTCAATTAATTTCGTCAATCTTTCTTCAAACAGACGCGTCGCATCAAAGCCCATTTCTTTTAGCACGATAATTCATAGCTGCCGCCTCGATAACAACAGAAATATTGCGCCCTGTTTTTAACTGGGAATGCGGATACGTGGAATAGTAACTCCAGAAACTTTCCAATTCTTCAGCATTATTCCCCAAGCGGTCAAAGGTCTTATGTGTATCGTAATTTTTCCAAATAAACAGCTAGCTGAACTTGTGAAGAATCCTTAACTGCACTAGCACCGTATAGACTCATGACATCAATGATCCCTACTCCACGAATTTCAATCAGATGTTTCAAAATTTCAGCAGGTTCACCCCAGAGAGTCATTTCATCCTTAGAATAGATATCTACTCGATCGTCTGCCACCAAGCGGTGACCACGTTTAACTAGTTCTAAACCTGTCTCACTCTTACCAATTCCACTATCACCTTGAATGAGAACACCCATACCATAGATATCCATTAGGACACCGTGTACACTAGTACGTTCTGCTAAGCGAGAGTCAAGATAACTAGACAGTTCTCCCAGAAAGACGACTTGTAGCTGTACGACTTGTTAAAATTGCGATTTTACATTCTCTAGCTGCCTTTTAACATTTCCTCTGGAACTACTAAACCACGCGCAACAATGACTGCAGGTGTTTCTGGTTGAAACATTTTTTTCAAAACATCGTAACGATTTTGTGAGAAGACATACTGATCGAGATAAGACCATTCCTTCATCCCCAACAATTGAATACGCTCTGGGGTATAGTAATCAAAATAGCCTGTCATTTCAAGACCAGGTCGCGTTATATCTGCAGTATTAATTTCCTTTTCAAGTAATTCAGGCTCCCCATAGACAATGTCTAATCTAAGCTTCTCAATAACTTCTTTTACTGAAACCGACATTTATTTCTCCTTAAATCGAGTTCTCTTACTATTATATCAGATTGTAGCTGGAAGTTTCCTTTTTTTGCAAGATTTACAGTATTTATTTAAAGTTGCCTAAAAAATGATTTAGCATGTGAGTCTTCTCGTACTTTCTCAAATCAGTTGAGACAAATCTACTGCAAATCGATCAACATCTATTCCCAAATTCCTTCCTGATTTTTCTATGTGAATTCTCGGAAGTTCATTTTTTAGTATTCTGTTTGCATCAGCCATATCTTGTGGATAAGTATAGAACTGTTGTCCTTGTGGAAACTGATTTTGAACTTGCCATTTTTCAAATTCCTGCAGAAAAGTCTTATGAGATGGCATACGAACCTGCTTCAAACATGGAATCATCAAAATATTTCACCAAAGCGAGTAAAGACCATGAACTTCATCAGCGAAGCATTTATCTAGTCTTTCTCAAAGGGATAACCCCGTCTCTGATAAGCTAGGCATAAGTTTTTGTAAGTTTTTGGCTTATCCCAGCTGCGTCTTTTTCTTGCCAAGTTTATAAAGTAACGAACAGAAAATTCTTCCATACCTGTTCGTTTTTTTCTTCTCTAGAAACTGTTTGTGCCAATATGATAGACTCTGATAATCTGTCTTCATCCTGATAATAAAGAGCGTACAAAAGATTGATGACATTTTGGGGATAATAGGTTCCTTTCAGTAAAGGCAAGTCTTTTGGTATATAAGATGAAATGACTGAAAAATCGTTACATGCAAAAGAAGTAAATAAGCCCTCTCAAAAATACCATCAGTATAGATTGTTCCACTTGCAAGCAAACCTCCTCTAATCAATTCTTCTCTTCCTGTTTGCCACAGAGCATTATTTAATTGTTTGTAATCTCCGTCTAAAAAAGCTATATAGTATGCAAAATACTTGATATCATCTAGCAATAAGCTACTGTACAACTTTGTCCTTAAAACATTATCGGACAATACTTTCGAATCCTTCAAATACTTTTAAAAAATCCTCTGATTAGATCTCTTCAAATTCCTGCCAGTTTATAGGAGTTGAATAATAACCCCAATCCTTAAAACGTTCTTTCGCGCATCTTTTTGATATTCTTTTTATATACTCTTTCATAAGTTCATCCTATCTCTAAACAATGTGCAAAAAAAGACTAGACAAGTCTAGCCTTTTCATTTTCAATTAAATTTTTTTTACGTTTACGAGCTGCTTCTGATTTACGTTTACGTTTTACAGAAGGCTTTTTTTCATAGAATTCACGTTTGCGTGTTTCTTGAAGAGTACCAGCTTTAGTAACCGCACGTTTGAAACGACGAAGTGCATCGTCAAGAGATTCATTCTTACGTACTACTGTTTTTAGACATTTTTTTCACTCCCTTCAAGTTCAAGATCTATTCTATTTTACATGGATAAGAGCTATTTGTCAAGACTAAAATGCTTTTATTCCATGAATTTTCACTATTAATTTCAAACTTGCTTTTATCACTTTTTTTATAAAAATTAATTTAATTAAGTAGGGAAAGATTTATATACACTCATTAAATTGAAAAGAGAGCCTTTCGGCTCTCTTTAAGATAGTGTAGTTTTTCTAAAAATTATTATTTAGTAAATTTACGTTTCATAACAACAGTACCTGACAAGATTACTACACCAGCCAATACAAGTACTAGACTTGTAGCCTCACCAGTAGATGGAAGACTTGGTCGCTCTTCTGTAGTAGTTGTTGTATCTGCAGGTTTTGGAGCTTCGGTCGTTGTTGTAGTTGTAGTTGGGGCTTCAGTCGTTGTTGGAGCTTCAGTTGTTGTTGGAGCTTCAGTCGTTGTTGGAGCTTCAGTCGTTGTTGGAGCTTCAGTCGTTGTTGGAGCTTCTGTTGTTGTTGGAGCTTCTGTTGTTGTTGGAGCTTCTGTTGTTGTTGGAGCTTCAGTCGTTGTTGGAGCTTCTGTTGTTGTTGGAGCTTCTGTTGTTGTTGGAGCTTCAGTCGTTGTTGGAGCTTCAGTCGTTGTTGAGCTTCAGTCGTTGTTGGAGCTTCAGTCGTTGTTGGAGCTTCTGTTGTTGAAGCCTCTGTTGTTGTTGGAGCTTCTGTTGTTGTTGGAGCTTCTGTCGTTGTTGGAGCTTCTGTCGTTGTTGGAGCTTCTGTTGTTGTTGGAGCTTCTGTTGTTGGAACTTCAGTCGTTGTTGGAGCTTCTGTTGTTGTTGGAGCTTCTGTCGTTGTTGGAGCTTCTGTTGTTGGAACTTCAGTCGTTGTTGGAGCTTCTGTTGTTGGAACTTCAGTCGTTGTTGGAGCTTCTGTTGTTGGAACTTCAGTCGTTGTTGGAGCTTCTGTTGTTGGAACTTCAGTCGTTGTTGGAGCTTCTGTTGTTGAAGCCTCTGTTGTTGTCGTTTGTTCTTTTGAATTCACAATAGTCTTTGTAACTGACTGGTCTTCTCCAAAGTCCGTAACATCTACTTCTGTATCTTCAGAATCAATAACATAACCTTTTGGTGCTTCTGTTTCCGTCAGGATATATTTGTCTTTTAGAAGACCTTTTACAGTGATTATCCCGTCAGCATCAGTTACATATTCACCAATGACTTGATTATTTGCTGGGCGAACTACTTTAAATTTCGCACCTGGTAATGGTTGATTTGCTTCATCAACTTTTTTAATGTTAATTGTAAAGACATAACCAATACCAGAACCACCTGCTACTTGAACGACAGTGGATTGCTCAACATGTTTAACAGCCTTTCCTTTGCCTTTTAACACAGCATCATTATTTAATACCTCTCCGTCTGCCGGTGAATAATTTGTTTGAACTTTATATTCAATTCGATATTGATCTGACTCTGTGATGTCACCAAGTTGTACGACAAATGATTGTCCATCTCCGCTGACGGTAACAGTATGTTGATCAGTTACATCAGTTGTATCTGTAAATTCCCAAAGACCTTTAACATAGTCAAATTTACCTTTGATAATACGAATACTATCTTTAATATAAGATGCATTCGAAAACTTCAATGTGTCTTCTACTGTAGCATCTTGAAGACTTTCTTTAGTACGATTGATTGAAATGGTGTAAGAGAGTGTCTTTTGATCTTCACTACTTACCCATCCTGTTTTAGAAAAATAACTCAGGGATTTCCATCTCCAACACCAGTGAAAAGTTAACATTTTCCAACTACTTGTGTTTTTCCCATTAATCGTTACCTCGACAGGGATTTCTCCTTCTTCAGGGTGTTTTTGGAAATCTACTCGAGTATAGACAAAGAAAAGAACCTTTGGTATCAGAGTGTTTTTTTCAACATAATCAGTATAGGTTAAGACGATATGTTTTTTTGTTTCATCAATCTGACCATTTGCGATAACTTTCATTTGTTTTCTCATCACGAATTTCAAAGTTTTTGGGATTCTATATATAGAAAATCTGATAAATCAACTGTAGTTGTATCACCAGCTTTAACATTTTTTTATTTTGTTAAATCATAATTTGCATTAAGTCTAAACGTAACCCATTGCTTCAAATCACCATCAAGACTATCTCCTGATTTATTTGTAATACTTTAGTGAGGTAATAGTATCAACAGTCTTACTATTAGACGTAGTAGCCGATGTTTCAGCAGCAGCATTTTGTTAAGCTTAGTGAAACAAATACAGTTAATATACAAATAATGAAAAAAAGATAAACGATAGTTTTTTTCTTATTCATTTTCATTTCTCCTTTAAATTTATTAGTTTATTAAAACTAGTACAGTATACCAATATTTACATCCTATGTCTACTTTTTATAACTCAAATAAACAAAAAAATTTATCAAGATTACTTTTTAGATATTAAATATGTTTTTTTATGTCATATAATCGTATAAATTTATTTCTTTAAGAATAGCTTTTTTAAATTTCGATATCGAAAAATATATATGCATTATTAGTATATAAAAGAGTAAAAAAAGAGAACAATGCTCTCTCCTCTCTAAAAAAACTTTATCTAATATTATTTAGTAAAATTTACGTTTCATAACAACTGTTCCTGACATAATTACCACACCAGCTAATACAAGTACTAGGCTTGTAGCCTCACCAGTATTTGGAAGTCCTGGTTTTGTTTTTCAGTTGTTGTTGGAGTCTCAGTCGTTTTTGGAGCCTCAGTTGTTTTTTTGGAGCTTCAGTCGTTGGGGCTTCAGTTGTTGTTGGAGCCTCTGTTGTTGTTGGAGCTTCTGTTGTTGTTGGAGCTTCTGTTGTTGTTGGAGCTTCAGTTGTTGTTGGAGCTTCAGTCGTTGTTGGAGCTTCAGTCGTTGTTGGAGCTTCAGTTGTTGTTGGAGCTTCAGTCGTTGTTGGAGCTTCAGTTGTTGTTGGAGCTTCAGTTGTTGTTGGAGCTTCAGTTGTTGTTGGAGCCTCTGTTGTTGTTGGAGCTTCAGTTGTTGTTGGAGCCTCTGTTGTTGTTGGAGCTTCAGTTGTTGTTGGAGCCTCTGTTGTTGTTGGAGCCTCTGTTGTTGTTGGAGCTTCAGTTGTTGTTGGAGCTTCAGTTGTTGTTGGAGCTTCAGTTGTTGTTGGAGCTTCAGTCGTTGTTGGAGCTTCAGTCGTTGTTGGAGCTTCAGTTGTTGTTGGAGCTTCAGTCGTTGTTGGAGCTTCAGTTGTTGTTGGAGCTTCAGTTGTTGTTGGAGCTTCAGTTGTTGTTGGAGCTTCAGTTGTTGTTGGAGCTTCAGTCGTTGTTGGAGCCTCTGTTGTTGTTGGGGCTTCAGTTGTTGTTGGAGCTTCAGTTGTTGTTGGGGCTTCAGTTGTTGTTGGAGCTTCAGTTGTTGTTGGAGCTTCAGTTGTTGTTGGAGCTTCAGTTGTTGTTGGAGCTTCAGTTGTTGTTGGAGCTTCAGTTGTTGTTGGAGCTTCAGTTGTTGTTGGAGCTTCAGTTGTTGTTGGAGCTTCAGTTGTTGTTGGAGCCTCTGTTGTTGTTGGAGCTTCAGTTGTTGTTGGAGCTTCAGTTGTTGTTGGAGCTTCTGTTGTTGTAGTGTAAGTGTTTGTGAAACTTACGAGTTGAATCTGCTTCTGTAACAGTTGCAACTAGTTTACCTTCACCATTATCTACAACTTTAACATGAACTGTATAGCTTTCTTTAGAGTATGTAACTCCTTCTGCTGTACCAGCTTTTTCTGTAATTGTATATTCGTGGTCTCCAGCTTCAGTATAGAGAACTGAGAAGACTACTTCATCTGTTGCTGCTTCAACACCATTAACTGTCTTACCGTTTGATGATGTTGCAATGACTTTTCCACCTTCGCTCAATTCAAACTCAAATTGTTCTTTAGCAAGTTCTTTACCAACTAATTCTTTAGTTGCTTTGAATGTAGCACGAGCAGGTGATGGCTCATATGTATTTGTTAAAGTAGGTGTTTGAGTTGTAACCTCAGCTTTAAGTGTTCCACCTTCAGCTTTGACAACAACTGTTACTTCGTATGAGTTTTCATCAAATGTGATACCAGGAACTTTTGTTTCAGTATTTTCTTTGATGACATAGTTGTAAGTACCAGGACCTTTAGCTTTCAAACCTTCAAATGTGATGCTTCCATCTGCTTTGTTTGTTGTTGAAGCAATTGGAGTAGTCAAGTTGTTTGCATTGTACAAATCAAACTTGAACTCACCATCTTTCAAGGCTACTGGACGATTTCCAGCAATTACTTTCTTAGCAGTAATTGAGAAATCTGCTGCGATTGGTTCGTCTTGAAGGTTAATCTTAGAACCTTCGGCTCCAAGAACTACCTTATATTCTTTTTCATCAAGAGTATATCCAGTAGGAGCTGTTTTCTCTTTGATGATGAATGTCTTACCGACATATTTCTGATCAAACTCATCAGAGATTGCCACACCTTTTTCATTTGTAGTCAATTCTGTAGAGATAGTCCCATCTTCTGACTTAACTGTGTAAACCGCACCTGCAACTGGAACCAATGTGAAGGCATTTGTCTTGTTGATCTTAATCTTGAAAGCTGTAGAAGCTTCGATTTGTCCTTTTACAAGAGATACACGTTCAGCTTTGAAATTCTAAATTTGTGCGATTACTACGTTGAGTAAGTGCAGTTCCATCTGCTGTAGTCAACTGGATAACGTTTTGAACTTTTCTACCATCACCTGGTGTTGTTGTATGATATTCTACCCAGTATGATTTAGAACCATCTGCAAAGATAAGCTTGAACTGAGTATAGTTCTCATTTCCAAGCTACAGTATAGTCAGTACCTTCTACCATCTTCTTAGCATCAGATCGGAACTTGAGAACTACCATCGTTCAATGTAGCAGAAGAATAAACTACCAATGATTCTGGGAATATACTGGATAGGGAGCAAAACTCAGATGTATTTGGAAGGAAGTCGTTTCAAATACTAGGTTCTTACCATAGTCTTGTCTTCCAGTATTGACACGGATTCTCCATGGAGAGTATACGTCTCCTTTACCTACTGAACCAATTGCTGCTAACTTTGCTGAAGTCCATTCTTTACTTACTACATCGTTACCAACCTTAGCATAGTTTTCGAAACCTTCTTGCTTGCTGTCAACTGTCTTAGATGTAAAGGTATGTGTGATTGCTTTTACCAACACCCTTTGTTTTCAAAAGTTAGTGGTGTTGCTGTTTGGTCACTCTTGAACAAGAAAGTAATTGCATAATTTCCTTTTACGCCTTTAACGATATCCCCGCCTGTTTTAGCTTGGAACTCATCAAGGTTCTTCAAAGTAACACGTGCCTTACCACCTTGGTTATCACCATTAGCAGTAACAACTACTGTACCGATATTAACTTTTGTTTCTTTATCGACCAATTCAGTCGTTCCATTATAGACGGTTACCGGTGTAGGAATATCTACATCAAAGTAATCGCCATTGGCCAATTTACCATCATATTGCTTGAGGTCAAATTGAACAAAGAACTGATTTGAACGATTGGTAATAATCTGATAAGTACCGTCTGCATTCGGTTCCAATTTGGAATCCGACATATTGAGGACACTGATATCAGTTACTACACCCGTTAATTCTTTCCCATCTGCATAAGCGACATTGGTCGATAAGAACAATGCGCTCAAGAAGGTCAGAACTGATACAAAAAATATTAAAAACGGCTTTTTCTTTAACTTTTTCACCATTAAATATTTCCTTCTTTCCCTATTTTTTTAAAATATATTGAATTATTAAATAATCCAAGATAATAGTACTATAATTTCAATCTTAAAAAGTCAATAGCAAATCAAGGCTCAGAAGCCCCTATTATTTAATATATTACAAAATATAATTATTTTTAATTTTTTTAAAATTATATGTTTTTAAGTCATAATATACGTTTTTATTATAATTTACATTTTATGCGATATACATCAAATTTTCATAGTTAAATTTCATAAAACCATTCGAAAATTTTCGAATGGTTTTCGTATTTATGAGAACTATTTCTTTAATAAACTAAGTGCTTCAGCATCCGCAATAATAGTTACATCTGGATGGTTTTGCAAACTACTTGCTGGAAGACTTTCAGTAACTGGACCTTCAACAGTTCCAGCGATGGCTTCTGCCTTAGATTCACCATAAGCAAAGAGAAGAATAGATTTTGCATCTAGAATATTTTTAATTCCCATTGAGATAGCTTGTGTTGGTACATCTTCAATCTTATCAAAGAAGCGAGCATTTGCTTCAATAGTAGACTGATCAAGATCTACAAGGTGGGTTTGACTATCAAATGGAGTTCCTGGCTCATTAAAGCCAATGTGACCATTTCGACCAATTCCCAAGATTTGTAAATCAACTGGATGATCTGCAAGAATTTGATTATAACGTTCTACTTCTTCTTCTGCATTATCTTTGACACCACGCGGTAAAAAGCTTTCTTTGAATGGCTTTTTATTGAATAGATTTTCTTGCATAAAGTAACGATAAGATTGAGGATTATCTCCATCAAGACCCTACATATTCGTCCAAGTTAACACTTGTAAGATTTGAAAAAAATCAAGGTCACTCTTAACGATTTCTCCATAAAACTCAAGCGGACTGCTACCTGTCGCAAGTCCTAATGTTTTGAGCACCGTTTGCTAACTTTTTCTTTTAAAAATTTCAAAAAGCTACTTTTTCCACCTTCTTCAGGATTTTTTTACTTGAATAACTTTCATAATTGTTCCTCCATATTTCTTTATTTTCATTATATGGTATAGACCAATTTTTGTCAAAGTGTAAACGGTTTAATATTTTTAAATTTTTATAGTATAAGAAAATAACATTTTTTAAAAATTTCAATTACATAATAATGGATATGAAAATCGTAAGAATATTTTCATTCTAACAAAAAAATGATTCCTTACGAGAATCATTTTTATTTTAGATTGCTTCTGTGACAAAACTTCTGCTTTCTAGTACTTTTTAGCATGGCATCTGCTGTGTCTAGAGCTGTAAAAGAGGAACTCCATGTTCAATTGCTGAACGTCTGATTTGCTCACCATCTTCATCAGCTGTCCGTTTGGTACCAACTGTATTGATGATTGCTTGAATTTTTTCCTTTGCGGACGTAGCTTGGGAATATCGTGTTCATCATCACCAATCTTTCCAACGAGTTGTGCCTGCAATCCATGACTTGCAAAAGAACTCTGCTGTTCCATCAGTTGCAAAGGATTCCATAGCCAATATTTTTGGAAACGACAGAGCCAAATCTAGTGCTTCTTCTTTTTGCATCATCTGCGATAGTGAAGACAACATTACCAAAGGTTGGTAAGTGAAGATAAGAAGCTTCAAAGGCCTTGTAGAGAGCTTTTTTCAAGAGTGGTATCAGAACCCATGACTTCCCCTGTTGACTTCATTTCAGGGTCCAAACAGGCTGTCTACCTTAGCTAGTTTGGTAAAGGAGAAGACTGGCGCCTTAATATGAACGCGACTACTTTCTGGATAAAGTCCATCTTGGTAACTAAGCTCTTCAAGACTTTGACCAAGAATCAACTTAGTCGCTACCTGAGCCATTGGGATATTTGTTACTTTAGAAAGGAATGGAACAGTACGACTGGCACGAGGTTTTACTTCGATGACGTAGACTTTCTCATCCTTGATAACAAACTGAATGTTCATCATCCCAAGACAGTTGAGGCCAATTGCAAGACGTTTGGTGTAGTCTGCAATCGTTTCTTGCACTTTTTGCGACAAGGTTTGAGGAGGATAAACCGCCATGGAGTCACCTGAGTGGACACCAGCGCGTTCGATATGCTCCATGATACCAGGGATGAGGACATTTTGTCCATCTGAAATGGCATCGACTTCACACTCTTGTCCGACGATATAAGAGTCAACAAGAACAGGGTGATCTGGACTTGCCTTAACCGCAGTTCGCATGTAAGATCGAAGATCATCTTCATTCTCAACGATTTCCATAGCACGTCCACCTAAAACATATGAAGGGCGAACGAGAACTGGGAAACCAATTTTTACGTGCAGCAAGTACTGCTTCTTCTTCATTGGTTGCTGTTTGTCAGGAGGGTTGTGGAATATCCAAGTCTTTGAGTGCTTGTTCGAAGAGGTCACGGTCTTCCGCACGGTCCAAGTCCGCAACTTGAGTACCAAGGATAGTCACCCCAGCTTTTGCTAATGGCTCAGCTAGGTTGATAGCTGTTTGACCACCAAATTGAACGATAACACCTTTTGGTTGCTCCAAATCGATGACATTCATGACATCTTCAAAAGTTAATGGCTCAAAGTAGAGCTTGTCTGATACCGAGAAGTCGGTTGAAACGGTCTCTGGGTTTGAGTTCATGATGATCGCTTCATAGCCAGCAGCTTGGATTGCCTTAACAGAGTGAACAGTTGCGTAGTCAAACTCCACACCTTGACCGATACGGATTGGACCAGAACCCAAGACTAGAACAGATTCCTTATCAGACTTGATGGATTCATTTTCCCAACCATAGGTTGAGTAGAAGTACGGAGTTTCTGATTCAAATTCTGCGGCACAAGTATCTACCATCTTGTAAACTGGGACAATCTTGTTTTCTAAACGAAGTTGGCGAACTTGATCAGCCGTAGTTCCCCAAAGTTCTGCGATTTTACGATCTGAGAAACCATTGAGTTTTGCTGTTTTTAGGACATCGACATCCTGAGGATGTGCGCCCAATTCTTGCTCAATCTCAAAGATATGCAAGAGTTTATCAAGATAGAAGATATCAATCTTAGTTAAGTCAGCAATCTCTTCTGGTGTATAACCACGACGAATAGCTTCTGATACATAGAAGAGACGGTCATCTTGAGCCTTGACAACTTTTTCAATCAAGGCATCATCTGAAACATCTACAAGCTCAGGCATTTCATTATGATGGACACCAATTTCTAGAGAGCGACAAGCTTTAAGAAGTGACTCCTCGATATTACGACCAATGGCCATAACTTCTCCAGTCGCCTTCATCTGGGTACCAAGACGGCGTTCACCTTTTTCAAACTTGTCAAATGGGAAACGTGGAATCTTGGCAACCACGTAGTCAAGGGCTGGCTCAAACATGGCATAAGTTGAACCTGTAACTGGGTTAATAACTTCATCCAAGGTCAACCCTACCGCAATCTTAGCAGCCAATTTAGCAATTGGATAACCTGTTGCCTTAGAGGCAAGGGCTGACGAACGAGATACACGAGGGTTTACTTCGATGACATAGTACTTAAAACTGTGAGGATCGAGAGCCAACTGAACGTTACATCCACCTTCAATCTTGAGAGCGCGGATAATGCTCAAGCTGGCATCACGAAGCATTTGGTTTTCATAGTCTGACATGGTTTGCGCTGGGGCAAATACGATGGAGTCCCTCTGTGAATCCAACTGGGTCGAAAGTTTTTCCATGTTACACACAACAAGGGCATTGTCAGCTGAGTCACGCATGACTTCGTACTCAATTTCCTTGAAACCAGCAATGGAACGCTCAATCAAACACTGGGTAACAGGTGACAACTTCAAACCATTTTCAGCGATTTCACGCAATTCTTCCTCGTTAGCACACATACCACCACCAGTTCCACCTAGAGTAGAAGGCTGGACGGACGATGACTGGGTAGCCAATAGTTGCTGCAAAAGGCAACTGCTTCTTCAACTGTGTTTACAATTTCTGATTCTGGAATCGGCTGCTTGAGCTCTTCCATCAATTGTTTAAAGAGATCGCGGTCCTCTGCTTGGTCGATGGCAGACAATTTAGTCCCCGAGAAGTTCAACACCAAGCTCATCCAAGATACCATTTTTTGACAATTCCATGGCCATATTAAGCCCCGTTTGCCCTCCAAGAGTTGGAAGCAAAGCATCTGGACGTTCCTTACGGAGAATACGAGTCACAAACTCAAGTGTAATCGGTTCGATGTAGACCTTATCTGCAATCTCTTTATCTGTCATGATGGTTGCAGGATTTGAGTTAACCAAGACAACCTCATACCCCTCTTCTTTCAAAGACAAGCAGGCCTGGGTTCCAGCATAGTCAAACTCAGCAGCCTGACCAATAATAATCGGACCAGAACCAATCACCATAATTTTTGAATATCAGTACGTTTAGGCATAGTTTATGATACAAAGCCCGTCAAGAACACAGTGAAAATAGGAAACTTGGTGCAGACGCCTTCAGCGTCAAATCAATGTTTATCTTTTTCACACAGTTCTTAGGGCGTGTTCACTTCCGCGAACAATGTATCTTCTCCTTTCTATTCGGCAACTCTCTGATTGCCATTAAATAAATTCTCCGACGATTTTTTAGCGAAACGATCATTTTCGGTAAAAAATCTAGTGCAGGGAGTTTTTAGTTCGCCATATAGCGACTAAAAGAAACGACCTGCCTTTCTATTCGTCGCCCTCACTGAGCGACATTAAATAAGATACAAAGGACGATAAGAAAGCGACTGAATTTTAGGAAACTATAGAAGGATTTCTATCCTTGTTGGTTTATCTAAATTCCAAGCTTTCCGTCCGTATTCAATTCCATAAATTCTCCGACGATTTCTCACTCGTCTTTAGTTTGCTTGTTTGAAAAGCTTTCCATCATCTCGATGAACTCATCAAATAGATAACTTGCATCATGTGGCCCAGGAGCTGCGTCTGGGTGGAGTGTACAGAGAAACCTGGTAGATATCTGTGACGTACGCCTTCAACTGACTTGTCATTGATTTCTTCGTGGGTGATGATTAAGTGCTCTGGTAAATCCTCACGGCTAACGGCATAACCATGATTTTGACTAGTGAAATCCACGCGCCCAGTTGCAATTTCACGTACTGCGTGGTTAAAGCCACGGTGACCAAACTTCATTTTATAGGTCTTAGCACCATTTCGCCATGGCAAAAGAGCTGGTGACCCATACAGATACCAAAAGATTGGAATTTTCCGAGAATACCTCGGATCATCTCAAGAGCTTCTGGTACATCTTCTGGATTTCCAGGACCATTTGACAACATAACTCCGTCAGGGTTTAAATGCAAGATTTCCTCAGCCGTAGTTGTGTATGGAACTACAGTCACGTTACAATCACGTTTAGATAGCTCTCGTAAAATAGAGTGTTTAAGGCCGAAGTCTACTAAAACAACGCTCAAGCCAACTCCTGGAGCTGGATAAGCCGTCTTTGTAGAAACTTGTCTGATATTATCAGTCGGTAAGACAGTTGCTTGAAGTTGATCTGCAATGTGATCCATACTATCGCCAGCATGTGTTAGAGTCGCTCTCATGGTACCATGTTTACGAATAATCTTTGTAAGAGCTCGAGTGTCAATGCCTGAAATTCCAGGAATTTTCTTAGCCTTCAAGAATTCGTCCAGCGTCATTTGGTTACGCCAGTTGCTGGCTCTACGAGCCTCTTCGAAAACCACAACTCCCTTACAAGTCGGACTGATAGACTCGTAGTCGTCACGGTTAACTCCATAATTCCCTACTAGTGGATATGTGAAGGTCAAGATTTGTCCATTATAAGATTGGTCTGTGATGGATTCTTGATAACCTGTCATTCCAGTGTTAAAGACTATTTCCCCTGTTACATCAATATCTGCACCGAAGGCCTTACCTTCAAAAACTGTGCCATCTTCTAAAACTAGAAGTCTTTTTGTCATATTTTCACCTCTCGTGGACGCTCACTGGCGTCTTTTAACGTTTTGTGTCTTATTTGGCTTTTCTACTTGCCAATACGGATTCTAAGATTGCCATTCGAACAAATACTCCATTGGTCATTTGTTGGACAATGCGTGATTTTGGTGCTTCAACAAGATGATCGGCAATTTCCACATCCCGATTCACAGGAGCCGGATGCATAATGATTGCTTCTTCTTTTAAGCGATTATAGCGTTCTTGGTTCAAGCCATGTTGAGCGTGATACTCTTCTTTTGAGAAGACTGCTCCACTTTCGTGGCGTTCATGTTGAACTCGTAGCAACATCAGAACATCCACCTGGTCAACAATCTCGTCAATAGTTACAAACTGACCATAATCTGCAAACTCTTGACTTCTCCATTCCTCAGGTCCTGCAAAGTAAAGTTCAGCACCTAAACGTTTCAAAATCTGCATATTGGACTTGGCAACGCATGAATGGTCCAAGTCACCAGCAATGACGACCTTGAGGCCCCCTCAAAACGGCCAAATTCTTCGTAAATTGTCATCAAATCAAGCAGACTCTGACTAGGATGTTGCCCTGAGCCATCTCCACCATTGATAATCGATGTCGTAATGGTTGGGCTCGCAATCAATTCCCTGTAGTAATCAACCTCTGGGTGCCGAATAACACAGATATCTACACCAAGCGCAGACAAGGTCAGGATTGTATCATAGAGTGTCTCACCCTTGTTTACCGAACTTGTATTCACATCAAAGTCAAGTCGTTCCAATCCCAGTTTAACCTCAGCAACTTCGAAGGATTTATGCGTTCTTGTCGAATTTTCAAAGAAAAGATTGGAAACAATGGGATGGTCTTCGTAGGGCAACTGGGCTACATTTTTAAACTCGATCCCTCGTTTAATCAATTTTATAACCTGATCTACAGTGAGATCTTCCATGGACACCACATGTTTGAGTGCTTGTTGATTTTCTGACATGGCTACTCCTTTAGCTTTTAAGCTTCTTCAGTAATCAAAACTCTATCTTGGCCATCAAGTTCTGTCATCTCAACGATGATTTCTTCAGAACGACTAGTTGGAATATTTTTCCCAACGTAATCCGGACGAATTGGCAATTCTCTGTGTCCACGGTCCACTAGTACTGCAAGACTCACACGGGCAGGACGACCATGTCCGACAATGTTATCGATAGCGGCACGAATTGTACGTCCTGTGTAAAGAACATCATCCACCAAGATAACTTCGCGGTCTGTCACATCCACAGAAATCAAGGATGTATCTTCACCACTTTTGACATCGTCACGGTAAGGTTTGGTATCTAATTCTACAACGGGAACAGAGATGTTTTCCAATTGTTCCAAGCGCTCTTGGATGCGGTGAGCGATAAAGACACCACGTGTTTTAATTCCCGCTAAAATGATTTTGTTCAAATCTTTGTTGCGTTCGATAATTTCATAAGTGATACGCGTAATTGCTCGCTTGACGGTTAATTCGTCTACAACTTCTTTTGTCTTCATGACAAACCTCCAAAAAGAAAAGTCTCCTTAGACAAGGAGACTTGAGAATGTATCATTAAGCGAGCCATACTGGAAACAGCATAGACTTACCCTTCTACTTTATCGAGCTCCTTGCCTGCCTCACGGGACAGGTTTAAAGGAATATTTTATTGTTCTTACTATATCACAAAGCCCAGTTCAAAGCAAGTAAAAACATTCAATGTTTGACCTTATAATGAACTAAAATCATACAATTGTGGATAGTGTTCGCATTCTGGATTTTTCGGATGACAGATAGCACGACCAAAGTAAATCATAGCCTGATGCGCCGCCAACCACTTTTCAGGAGGCAAAATATCCATCACACGCTTCTCTACTTCAAGTGGAGTTGCTGATTTTTTAACAATATCATGGTGTTTGCAGATACGCTCCACATGGGTATCTACCGCAAAAGCTGGAATTCCAAAGCCCACACTCATGACTACATTAGCTGTTTTACGCCCAACTCCCGCCAAACTTTCTAATTCTTCTCTAGTCTGAGGAACTTGACCATCAAAATCTTCTAATAACTGTTGCGCACATTTTTTAAGAAATTTAGCTTTATTTCGATACAGACCTAAACGAGAAATATGTTTTGCAATTTCACTTTCACTTGCGTCCGCCATGGCTTGAGGCGTAGGGAAGGCTTCAAAAAGAGCTGGAGTCGCCTTGTTTACTGCCGCATCTGTCGTCTGAGCAGACAACATAACTGCAACTAAGAGTTCAAAATGATTGCGAAAATCTAGACTAGGTTTTGCATCTGGAAAAAGAGCTATGATTTCCTCAATGACATGACGGGCACGTTTCTTGGATAAAACCATCTATTCGTCTCCATCAAACAGCCCTTGTAAACCTGCAAAAGGACTATTTTCTTCTTTTTTGACTGCTTGTTGAGCTTGATATTCTTCCTCAGTCATGATTTGCCAGTCATTTCCAGAAACAAATCCCTGACCTGCTTCTTCTTCTGCCGTTAAGACCTTGATTGGAATGTTTAGCAAGATATTGTCCGAAACACTCTCAGCCAGGTCTATTTCACCATTTTCGATAGGTAAAACCAAGTCATCATCAAGAACTTCTTGGTCCAGTTGATTGGTAGCACCTTCCATAAAGACTTCTGTCACTGGATAAGACTCTGCTAACTCAACAGGTTCCATACTACGACTAGAAGCAAGAACGATGGTATAAGACAGTTGGTAATCTAGGAAATACATACGGTCTTCATACTGAACCTTCCCAACTGCGACAATATCTTTTACGTCTAAAATTTCTGGGTTACGCTCACGTAAGTCAGCTGACAAGTCTAGAGTTTGCTCAAAATACAAACCCTCAGGCTGCTTACGAACTTCTTGAATATTTAATTTCATACTTCCTCCATAAAGATTTACTCACTTGATTATACCATGAAAGGAGGTCAAGTAAAGCCTCTAAACTTTTAAAACATCTTTCTGTATTTTTTGATATATTTATTATGACAAATTTATTTTTTGTGCTATACTATAGGCATCAATACATGAGCAAAGGAGGACGCTCATATGGAAGACAAAGCTCTTTTAACAGAAGCCTATCAACTCGTTTCAAAATTAAACCAAACAATACAAAGTTGTAAACAGGGATTGCCAGATGACCTACGCTTACAACAAAATATAGACGAAGTTCTCAGAGCACTTAAAAAAGCTGACAAACTAGACAACGCCATCTTAATTGAACTGGAATCAGTTTTTACCAACGGACTAGTCTTTTGATTGGACTTGGTTCACTGAAATTAAATGACCAAGCCCGCACTGCTTGGCGAAACTATGATAAGTTTCCACTACGATCACGTTAAACATACGTTGACACTCTATGGACCTGTTTTTGGTTTTTAAAAATAGAGGATTTTCTGGCTTAATCTTGACAAATTTTCTTAAAAAGAGTATGATGATTGCAACAATACTCGGAGGTAAGGGAGACATGAACAACTAAGTCTATCAAATAAAGAACCTTTATTTAGTAGATCTTGTTTCTGTCTCTTTTTGTGTGCTCTTTTTTCTGCTGGATTTTCAGCCCTTTTAAAAGAGTTTTTTTGACATAGACGATTAGCTCTACTAGATAAAGTAGAGCTTTTTGTTATGCAATATGAACATTCTAGAAAGGGCAATAATATGATAAAAATCAATCATCTGACCATTACACAAAACAAAGATTTAAGAGACCTTGTTTCCGATTTAAACATTAACATCCAAGACGGAGAAAAGGTCGCTATTATAGGCGAAAGAAGGAAAATGGAAAATCAACCTTACTTCGAACTTTAATGGGAGAAAAGATTAGCTGATTTCTCTATCAGGGAGAAATCCAATCTGACCTTCAGTCCCTGGCCTACATTCCCCAACATCTCCCTGAAGAACTGAAGAAAAAATCTCTACAGGACTACTTCTTTTTAGAGTCTACAGATTTGGACTTCAGAATTCTCTATCGTTTGGCTGAGGTTGCACTTTGATAGCGACCGTTTTGCTAGCGATCAAGAAATTGGTAGTCTCTCAGGGTGGTGAAGCTTTTGAAAATTCAGCTCATCCATGAATTTGCCAAACCCTTTGAGATTTTATTTTTAGATGAACCTTCAAATGACCTGGATATAGAGATGGTTGATTGGCTAAAAAAACAGATTCATAAAAGACGAGGCAAACCGTTATTTTCATTTCTCATGATGAAGACTTTCTCTCTCAAACAGCAGACACCATTATCCACTTGCGACTAGTCAAGCATCGAAAGGAAGCTGAAACTCTAGTAGAGCATTTGAGACTACGATAGCTATAGTGACCAGAGAAAGGCTAATTTTGCCAGACAAAGCCAGCAAGCTGCTAACGACCAACGAGTCTATGACAAAACCATGGAAAAAGCATCGTCGCGTCAAGCAAAATGTAGAAACTGCACTTCGAGCTACCAAAGACAGTACTGCTGGTCGCCTATTAGCTAAAAAGATGAAAAATGTTCTTTCTCAAGAAAAACGCTTTGAAAAAGAGCTCAGTCCATGATCCAAAAACCACTTGAAGAGGAACACATCCAACTTTTCTTTTCAGATATAGAGCCATTAGCGACTTCAAAGTCTTAGTTCGACTAGAAAATGAGACTTTATCCATTGGCCAACGAATTCTGTCTCAAGGGCTACAATTAACTGTCCGTAGTCAAGAAAAAATCGGCATTATCGGTCCCAATGGCGTTGGCAAATCAACTCTATTAGCCAAGTTGCAGCAACTACTAAGCGGCAAAAGAGAGATTTCGCTTGGATTTATGCCACAAGATTACCAAGAAACACTGCAATTGGATCTATCTCCAGTAGAATTTCTCAGCCAAACTGGACACAAAGAGGAAATACAGAAAATCCAATCTCACTTAGCCAGTCTTAATTTCAGCTATCCAGAGATGCACCACCAAATCCACTCCTTATCTGGAGGTCAACAAGGTAAACTCCTTCTTTTGAATTTAGTTCTACGAAAACCAAACTTTCTCCTTTTGGATGAGCCCACACGAAACTTTTCTCCAACATCTCAACCAGAAATCAGAAAACTCTTTGCCAATTATTCTGGTGGTCTTGTCACTGTTTCGCATGATCGACGTTTCTTGAAAGAAGTCTGTACGAGTATCTATAGTCTGACAGAGCATGGTTTAGAAGTAGTTGATTTACAAGATCTTTAACTTTTGAAAATAAAACATCCAGAGAAAACCTCTGGATGTTTTTTACATATGTTTCAAACGCTCAATCCGTTCTGAAATAGGTGGATGCGTATAAAATAGTTTTTTCAAGAAACCTGGTTTTTGAGGATCATTGATATAAAGTGCACTACTAGCATCATCTACATGATGACTCATGGGTTGACTATTGTCTAATTTTTGTAAAGCATTGATCATCCCTTGCGGATTGCGTGTTAATTCCACGCTTGAAGCATCCGCTAAAAATTCTCGTTGGCGAGAAATAGCTAATTGCACTAAAGTTGCTGCAAGAGGTGCCAGAACTATGGCTAAGAGAGAAATGACTAACATAATCACTTCAAGTCCTCCACTGTCACGGTCACTATTTCTTCTACTACGTGATGCTCCACCCCACCACATCATACGACCAGCCATACTCGATAAAAGGGTAATGGCACTGGCAAGAGCAACCGCAATGGTAGAGATTCGAATATCCAAGTTGCGTATGTGACTAACTTCATGCCCAATTACCGCTTCTAACTCCTCACGATTCATGATTTCTAGAAGTCCTGATGTTGCTGCTACAGCAGCATTTTGAGGATTCGAACCTGTGGCGAAAGCATTCAAACCCGGGTCATCAATGACATAAACTCGTGGCATAGGAATTTGCGCCACCATAGCCATATCCTCAACAACATGATAGAGAACTGGTTCTTCATTCCTATCAACTTCACGCGCACCATTCATACTCATGACAATCTCTGTAGATTGAAAAATCATGGTCAAGGCATAGATAAAGCCAAGAATCATGGCTATAGTCACGCCCCCAAATCCTGAGTTCATGAAAAGATATCCAACTGCATAACCTACAATAGCTAACAAAGAAAGAAAACAATTAATAAAAACCCAAGTTTTGCGTTTATTACTAGCGATTTGTTTGTACAGCATCTTAGTCACCTAAACCACTAAAAATCAACTCTAGGAACAGCCTTTTCTTCTTCTGGAGTCTGAAGGAAATCCGCTGCCTTGAAGCCAAAGATAGCCGCAACCAGATTACTTGGGAAGGTTTCTAATTTAACATTGTAGTTGCTAACGACACTGTTATAAAGTTGGCGAGAATATGATATTTTGTTTTCTGTGTTAGTCAATTCTTCTTGTAAGTGAGCAAAGTTGCCACTAGCCTTCAAGTCAGGATAGTTCTCTGCAACCGCAAAGATACCAGATATCTGACGAGTCAGTGCATCACTAGCTTTCATGGCTTCTGCAGGTGTAGTTGCTGCAGCTACTTGTCTACGGAGTTCAGTCACCTTTTTCAAGAGTAGAACTTTCATATTTAGCGTAACTTTTACTGTTTCAATTAAGTTTGGTAGAGAGATCATTTCGACGCTTCAGCTGAACATCGATCTGACTCCAAGCTTCCTTGGTCTGCATACGATTTCTCACCAATTTATTATAGCAGTCAATCACCAAGAAAATAATTAGAGCAAGAACTCCAAAAACATCCATTGCATCATAAAAGCTCCTTTCTGCTTTTTAGATTAGTACAAGTATATCAAATTTCCATGTTTTTGTGGTAAAATAAGATGATATACAAGAAGGATATAACTATGAAACCAGAAACTTTTTACTCACTACTTGACCAACAGAATATTAATCTTACTGACCAGCAAAAAGCACAATTTGAGCGCTATTTCGAACTCTTAGTTGAATGGAACGAAAAAATCAACCTAACTGCAATTACAGAAAAGGAAGAGGTTTATCTTAAGCACTTTTATGATTCTATCGCTCCTATCCTACAAGGGTTGATAGAAAACCAAGAAATTAAGTTACTGGATATTGGCGCTGGTGCAGGATTCCCAAGTCTCCCTATGAAGATTCTCTACCCTCAGCTAGATGTGACCATCATTGATTCTCTGAACAAGCGCATTAACTTCCTTCAGCTTCTAGCTGAGGAGCTTGATTTAGAAGGGGTTCATTTCTACCATGGACGAGCCGAAGACTTTGCCCAAGACAAGAACTTCCGTGCCCAATTCGACATTGTGACAGCTCGTGCAGTTGCTCGCATGCAAGTTCTCTCAGAGTTAACCATTCCCTACCTTAAAGTTGGTGGAAAACTTTTGGCTCTTAAGGCCAGTAATGCTCCTGAGGAATTGACAGAAGCCAAAAATGCTCTCAACCTTCTCTTTAGTAAGGTTGAAGATAACATAAGCTACACACTTCCTAATGGAGACCCTCGCTACATCACCATTGTAGAAAAGAAAAAAGAAACTCCAAACAAATATCCACGTAAGGCTGGTATGCCAAATAAACGACCACTTTAGGATATTTTAAATAGATACTCACAAGATTATACCTCGCGTCTTTATTTCCTTGCTCGGGAAAAGGGAGAGGGACAGAAATCGATTACCATTTGTAATGACGATTTCGTCGTCCCTCCCCGCAAAGTTGAGTAGGTCCATCAAAGCTCAGAATCAAAGCGTAAGATGGGCCACTCAACCACTGCGTCTATCATTCAACTCTATCCTGATACAAAATATATTCCATAGTGACTCACACCTCGCTTTTTATTTCTTGGCTCGGGAAAAATGATTTCAAAAATCAAACCTCACTCTTATTTTGGCTCAGGAAAAATTCGTTTACAAAACGAATTTTTCTGCTATACCATCCTAAGCAAAGGTTTTTAATGTCATCCCGTGAGGTGACGAAGACGCAGATATATATGAAATTCTTTAAATATTGGGCTAACCATGTTTTAAAGATGTCTTACTCTGAGAGCCTATTGCTGTAAAAATAATGGGCTCTTTTTGATGCCCAAAAAGTGAGGTATTTATGAAACAAGAATCAACTGTTGATTTGTTACTCGACGTTGACCAACGTCCTTCTTTTTAGTAAAGGAATTCTACTCAGCTTCCAGCACGTGTTTGCCATGTTTGGTGCTACCATCTTGGTGCCACTGATTTTTGGAATGCCTGTATCTGTTGCCCTTTTTGCATCAGGTGTCAGAACACTGATTTACATGGTATGTACTGGCTTTAAAGTTCCGGTTTATCTCGGTTCTTCTTTTGCCTTCATCACTGCAATGTCTCTTGCTATGAAGGAAATGGGTGGCGATGTTTCTGCTGCTCAAACAGGGGTTATCTTAACTGGTTTAATCTACGTTCTTGTTTCAACTAGCATCCGCTTTGCTGGTACAAAATGGATTGATAAACTTTTGCCACCAATCGTTATCGGACCTATGATTATCGTAATTGGTCTTGGTCTTGCAGGTTCAGCGGTAACAAATGCTGGTCTTGTTGCTGATGGCAACTGGAAAAATGCTCTTGTAGCTGTGGTTACCTTCCTCATCGCTGCCTTTATCAATACAAAAGGAAAAGGATTCCTTCGTATCATTCCTTTCTTATTTGCCATTATCGGTGGATATATCTTTGCAGTCTTTCTTGGTCTAGTAGACTTCACACCTGTTCTTCAAGCTAACTGGTTCGAAATTCCAGGCTTCTACCTACCATTTAGCACAGGTGGTGCCTTCAAAGAATACAACCTTTACTTCGGTCCAGAGACAATCGCAATCTTACCAATCGCGATCGTAACAATCTCAGAACACATTGGAGACCACACGGTCTTGAGCCAAATCTGTGGCCGTCAATTCTTGAAAGAACCAGGTCTTCACCGTACCCTTCTTGGTGACGGTATCGCAACATCTGTATCTGCCTTCCTTGGTGGTCCTGCTAATACTACCTACGGTGAAAAATACAGGGGTGATCGGTATGACTCTCGTATCGCTTCTGTCTCAGTTATCCGTAACGCTGCCTTTATCGCAATTGCCCTCAGCTTCCTTGGTAAATTCACTGCTTTGATTTCTACAATCCCTAGCGCCGTACTTGGTGGTATGTCAATCCTTCTTTATGGGGTTATCGCCAGCAACGGTTTGAAAGTTTTGATCTAAGGAACGTGTAGACTTTGGTCAAATGCGTAACCTTATCATCGCAAGTGCAATGCTCGTGCTTGGACTTGGTGGAGCAATCCTTAAACTTGGTCCAGTTACACTTTCAGGTACTGCCCTATCAGCAATGACAGGTATCCTTTTGAACTTGATCTTGCCATACGAAAATAAAGACTAAAAGCATTCATAAAAAAATCCACTCATTTGAGTGGATTTTTTGCTTAAGTTCTCCAAGTAATCAAGAGGTACAAGAGACTTGAACCAAACATATCTGCAAGAGCATGCATAAGAAAGAATGGCAGTAAATTCTTGACTACATACTTGTACAAGAAATAATAGAATAGTCCATATACAAGCCCAATAACTAAGGCCCAGAGTAATCCTTGGTAGGTATGGAAAGAAATCCGTATGATTACCGAGTATACTAGAACCAGCCACTGATGCTTTTCTTTTACTGAAGTCAGTAATCCCAAGAAGAAAAATTCTTCGTAAAAACCATTTAAAAGCGCATAGCCAATAGCCATTGGCGTTAAGGACATGAATTTTCTAATGATTTCCATTGGGTCTATAAAAGGAATCAACTGAGGATTAAAATAATTGTACTCACCACTAAGGGTTGTTACAATATCACCAAAAATACCAACAATAGCAAAGATAAGGGGAACCCAGATGAAAACAGACCAGGAAAAGCGTATAGGAAGTTGTTTTAAAAATCATAATTTCAGAATCAAGAGATAAAGGAAAAGTAATCCCTAACATCATCAATTGAAAAAGTAAAATTACTAGAATAAGCTGCGCCATCACTTGCTACATTTGTTGTAGTTTCCGCAACACTAGCAACAGTTGAAGGTGATAGACTCTCCATAAATTGTTGAGTAGAACGGATGATAAACTCTCCAAACATTAAAACAGTGATGATTAAGATGTCGAACCATTTTAAGTATCTTAAAGGTTTAGCAGGATGAATACTTTGTATAAAATTCATATTTCCTCCGTTTAGCTTATTTTTTGTACCTTTATTATAAACTTTCAATCTTAAAATTAATTAAATTGATACTAGAGCATAAAAAGACAACCTCTTTATAAGGTTGTTCTGTTCTTAAATGGACTTGTGTTTCTTTTCTAGCATTAAATCCTTTAAAGAAATAATAGTCACAGCCAATAAAATCATTGCCATACCAAAAAAATCTACAGGATAAAAGATATCTCCCATAATCATGAAAGCAAAGAATACAGCAGATATTGGCTCAATAGAGGCCAAGAGACTAGATTTGACTGGCCCAACCATACTTGCCCCCTTAAGAAAGACAGTGTAGGCAAAAACAGTCCCGATGAGAATAATTCCAGCAAATGCTAAGAAAATATCAAATGAAATAGGAATACTGGCGCCGATAATCCCTGTAAATGGCACTGCTACCAACCCAGAGATGGTCATACCGACACCAATAACCAGAATGCTCCCCCATTTTTGAATTAGTTTAATGGGTAAAATGATATAAAGAGCATAAGTTAAAGCAGAGAACAAGCCCCAAAAGAGGCCTGCTGGTGTCATGGAGAGCTGATCCAACTGACCATGAGTCGCAATTAAAAAGGTTCCACCTATTGCTAAAATCATAGAGAGGATTTCGGCTATAGTAGGTGCTACCTTATCCTTTATACATGTGTAAGCCAAGATTCCAACAGGACAGACATACTGAAGCACTGTAGCTGTACCTGCATTTGTCTCCTGAATAGCCGATAAATAAGCCAATTGATTCAGAAAGAGGCCAAATAAAAGCAAAATAGTAAGAGAAAAACAGACTCGATTTATCTTTTTAGAAAAAGCTAGAAAATTGCTCTTTGGACTTTAATATACGATAAAAGAACTAAGAGCAAACCTGCAATAATTAAACGGATATTGGTTAGGACTAGAGCTGGTATTCCGTGAGCCATCAGGTACTGACCACTGGTCCCAGATAAGCCCCAAGCAATACCAGCAATCACTGTAAAAAGAGTTCCTTTAAGAGCTTTTGACATACTTCCTCCCTAATCTGCTTCACGAATTAGGTCCATGACCTGATTACGGTCTATGATCCACTGCGCACGCTGATCTTTTTCGTAGGTTCTATTGGACAAGAAAATCGCAGCTTCCTGCTTCTTACGATTCCACATGATAAAGGTTCCAGTATAACCTGTATGGTCTAGCCAATCGCCTTCAAGATTCCAGGCCAAGGAGCGTTCCTTATCACTCAAATCCGAAAAATTTTGACTTAAATCTGTAGCAAAATCATCCTGTAAATAATGCTCAAGGAAGATTTTTAAATCTTTTACGGTTGAAAACAAGCCTGCACTTCCAGCATGTTTACCTAGTAAACGTGCCTTAGGATCATGCACCACTCCTGCTTTCTGTCCCCGAACTGTAGGAACAGCACTGCTAACTGGTCCAAACTGAGTTTCCTTCATCTTCCATGGATCCAAAACTTGCTCTTGTAAAATCTGGTCTAAGTTTTTCTCAAAGTAATTCTCTAGGAGAAAACCGAGCAAGAGAAAGTGCACATCCGAGTATAAAAAAGCCCTCTTCTCTCGTCGATTCAAATGAAACATAGCTTCTCTTAGCTGGTCCTCCGAGAGCTGATCTCTGTTGGGTATATAAGGGTCCAAATCAGTCGCATGCGTTAGCAATTGTCGAATGGTGATGTCTGGATAATCCGCCTCTGGAAGATAGGTCTTTATGGATTGATCGAGCTCAATCTTGCCTTGCTTCCACAAGAAGGTTAAGACAGTTCCAACTCCGACGACTTTGCTCACACTTGCCAAATCATAGACTAAACCTTGACGAGTCTGCTCTCCAATTTCTGGATTTGCTTCTCCGAGGTAGCAATCAGACCATTCACCATCCCGATAATACGCAAAAGAGGCACCAGGATAAATCCCTGCCCCAATTTGTTGCTTTATTTTTTGGATAACTAAATCTCTCATACTTCTTCAAACCACAATTCGATATTGTTGGCATCCTTGGTTAGGAAAAACTTCTCAGACTTAGGAATAAAGTAACCTGCAGTTTCAAAACGTTGACGCAGACTAGCTAATTCAAGTTCTTTTACTTGGAATTTCAACATAGACAAATCCCAAGTTACATTATTTTCAACAAGCAAATCACTACCTTGAGCTTGCTTAAAAGTTATGCTAGTTTCGATTTCCTCTTTTTCAAGCAGGCTCGTCGTTTCAGCAGGCAAGTTAATTTCTGCTGAAATATCAAATGCTGTCAAATATTGCACTTTCTCATCTTTTGGGAAAGTGACAGTTTCATCAAACTTTCTCAAATCTTTGATGTCATCTTCCGCATGGATTAGGACAAGATCCCCTTCTGGTGAAAGGATTTCAAAAGCATATCCCCTGTTTCCTTTATAGAGTTGAGGAAGTTTTTCCATTCTAGCTAGCAGTGCTTCAACCTCGGATGGATTCGCTACTTTTACAATCAATCTAGCTAATTTTTTGATCCCTTCAACCTTACGGTTTCTCATACTTGGTGATTCTTCTAAAACCAATTTTTCAATGCCTGACTGGTCTCCTAGCGATAAGAAAGCCGACTCTTCAAGCAAGGGTTTCATACCCAAGGTTTGGATATAAAACAATTCATTTAATCTTCTATTATTTATCTTTAGCGTCGGGATCATACGCACAGTTTGATTTACATTCATAAATTCCTCCAACACTTTTTTTATTTTTAAAAGGTTTTTATTTCATTTTACAAGTTATTCAACTAAAAAAACTTTAACTATATTAACCCCTTGAATAAAGGAACCCCCTTCGCATATCCGAAGGGGACTCGTTTATTTTAGTAAAATTCTTTGTTAGTTCTTCCAAGAAAGTTCTGCTTGAAGACCATAGTGATCACTGACCTGCGGGCTTTCTTGGCCATCAAAAACTACCTGTAACTCTTCTACCTGAAGATCTTTTGTCGTAAAGACGTAATCAATTCGAAGCGGTTCTGTATTTCCCTTCCAACCATCAATTTCTGGAGGAACAGTGTAGCTTCCACTTCTCTCTTTTGCAACTTCATAGGCATCCTGTAAGCCTAGTGGACTAGTTAGGATAGCTTGATATCCTTCCTGACCTGCAGGGTTGTTAAAATCTCCTGCTAGTAATAGAGGTTTATTCAACTCTTTTAAAACTGCTTCAAATTTTACCCATTCCTCTTGGAATCCTTTATCCCACCAAGAGAGATGCACACTCGCAACTGCAAGCTCTTTACCTTCTACTACTGTTTCTACTAGTGCAACTCGACGAGTGTGATAATCAGTTGGATCATCTACATCTGAAACCAAAAATCTCACGCGCCTCAATCGGTGTTTTAGATAGAATTGAAACTCCCTCATGATAACGGTCATATCCGATATGATTATAAGCCCATGTCCAATAATAGTCCAGTCCTTTTTCAGCCAGCTTCTCTACCAAAAGACACACATAATGGTCTTGGTGAATTGGTTCTGCTGAAGGTAAAGGTTGATATAGCGGCCCAGCCTCTACTTGTGCTGATGTAATTTCTTGGTTGATTTCTTGAAAAACAAATCAAATCATAGCTGTTTTTCAAGTATATCTTGAAACAAGAGCTGAAATTTTTTTCTTCAGGATTTTTTTCCATCCAACTATGAGTATTGAGTGTTAAAAACTTCATGTTTTTCTCCTATAAACAAGAGGTTAGAAAACAGCTCCCAACCCCTTAGTGTATTACAATTCTACTTTTGCAACTGGTGTGTTAGTCTGCAAGAGAACCTGTTTGTTCAATTTAACTGACTTGATTGCGTCTCCATTTGTAAAGACAACTACAGTTGTAGTTTCACGACCTCTTGCCTGAATAGCACCAAGGTCAGCTTTGACTAAGAGATCACCAGCGACTACTGCTTGGCCTTCTGAAACCTTCACATCGAATGGTTTTTCCTTCCAAACTTACAGTATCAAGACCGATGTGAACAAGAACTTCAAGACCTTCTGCAGTCACAAGACCAAGAGCATGCTTAGTTGGGAAGATACTTGATACAGTACCTGAAACTGGAGATACAATGTTTCCATTCGATGGTTCTACTGCAAATCCATCCCCCATCATTTTTTGTGAGAAGACAGGGTCCTTAACTTGTTCCAATTCGATAACTTGACCGTCAGCAACTGAGTAAACTTCTTCAGTCACTCCTTTGTATACAACAGCATCTTTTTGAGCTGCTGCCATTTGACTTGGAAGAGTTTCAGGAATTACTTGACCTGAGTCAAGAATATCTTGGATATCTGATTTCAAAACGTCTGCTTTAGGTCCGTAGATAGCTTGGACACCTTGTCCTTTCATGACAAGCCCCATAGCTCCTTCTGCTTTCCATTGTGCTTCAGAACCAACTTTTTTTCAGCATCTTTTTACTGTAACACGTAGACAGAGTCATACAAGCGTCAACATCGACAATATTAGCACGTCCACCAAGAAGATTAATAATATTTACAGCTTGAGAAGCTGCAGCAACTTGCCCTTCTCCGTTAGATCCTTCTTCAGTAGCACCTTCAGCTGTTTCGTAATTTCCATTACGTCCTGGAGTAGCATAGTTGAATTTTTGAATCATGAAATTAGCAATGAAGTACATGATAACTGCAAAGAGGGCAGTTACCCAAACAAAGTTAATAATATCCATTCCAAGACCTGCGTTAACAGCCAGTGGAGTACGAGTCAAGAATTCGATTGAACCGAATGAGTGCACACGAAGGTTCACAATATCAGCCATTGCAAAGGCAGCACCTTGAACCACAGAGTAGACAAGGTAAAGAGGTGTTGCAACGAACATGAACATATATTCAATCGGCTCAGTAACACCAGTCAAGAAAGTTGCAAGAGCTGTCGCAATCATCATTCCTTTGTATTGGTGTTTCTTGTCTGCTTCAACATTACGGTAAATCGCCAGCACCACACCCATCAAAATACCGAACGAGACCAATCATTTGTCCAACTTTGAAACGAGCTGGATGTACTGTATCTAACAAGTGTTGGTATTGACCTGCGTCAGTACCTTTAAGGTTTACAAGGTCAGTTACCCATGCAAGCCAAAAGTGGATCTTGTCCAAATACTTGAGTGCCTTTTTCTTTGCACCAGTTAAAAATATCATAAGTACCACCAAGAGCTGTATAGTTCATTGGGATAGTCAACATGTGGTGAAGTCCAAATGGCAAGAGTAAGCGTTCCAAAGTTCCATATAGGAATGGTGCTAGAACTGGAGCTGTTTCTTGAGAGTTAGCAATCCAAATACCAAAGTTGTTGATACCTGTTTGAACAACTGGCCAGAAAGCTGAAAAGAAGAATTGCGCGATTGCTGAGCGAAGAATAACTACAAATGGTACAAAACGTTTTCCCGTTAAAGAATGAAAGTGCATCAGGAAGTTTACGGAAGTTGTAGTATTTGTTAAAAGGCAGTTGCCCCTACAAAAACCAGAGATAATCCCTACGAAGACACCCATGTTCAGTGCTGGAGCTTCCATAACACTAATAAAGTAATCAGAAACTTTGATTGATCCACCAAAGATTGTTGAAACCATAGCGTTATGGATCTTTCAACATATCCCTGATACACCGAAGATTGTACCAGTGATACGGTTGATTAAGATAAAGGCAAGACCTGCTGCAAACGCACCTCCTGCACGTTCCTTAGCCCAGCTTCCTCCAATAGCGAGGGCAAACAAAATATGAAGGTTACCGATAACCCCCCAACCAATTTGCTCTAGTACGCCACCAGTAATAACTAGGGGAGCAAGGTTTGGATCAATCAATGCAAGTGACTTACCGATTGAAATCATCAATCCAGCCGCTGGCATAACAGCGATAACCACCATTAAAGCCTTACCGAATTTTTGCCAAAATTCGAAAGACAAGACATTTTTGAATGTATCTTTCATCATTCAAATCTCCTTTATATTTATTCGGCAAACGTTTTACGAAAACGTTTGCGCGTGTTTATGTTTTAATTTTACCACTTTTTTTATTTTTTTGTAAAGGCTTTTATAAAAAAATTGAATTTTTATACAAAGAGATTTTTCAAAACTTTTTATATACTAGCTGTTTTTTTGAGTTTATAAGTGATTTCTGATATAATATTAGCTATGAAATCCTATAATACCTTGAATGATTATTATCGAAATTTATTCGGAGAAAAAACTTTCAAAGTTCCTATCGATGCCGGATTTGATTGTCCCAATCGTGATGGTACAGTAGCTCATGGAGGTTGTACTTTCTGTACTGTTTCTGGTTCTGGAGATGCAATCGTTGCACCTGATGCTCCTATTCGTGAGCAATTTTATAAAGAAATTGACTTTATGCACCGCAAATGGCCAGATGTAAAAAAATATCTAGTCTATTTCCAAAACTTTACTAATACTCATGAAAAACTTGAAATCATTCGCGAACGCTATGAGCAAGCTATTAATGAACCTGGTGTGGTTGGAATCAATATTGGTACACGACCAGATTGCCTGCCTGATGAGACTATCGAATACTTGGCAGAACTGTCAGAACGAATGCATGTTACTGTAGAGTTAGGTTTACAAACAACCTATGAGGAAACTTCTGAATTGATTAACCGTGCTCACTCCTATGAACTTTATGTGGAGACGGTTAAGCGCTTGAGAAAATATCCAAAGATTGAGATTGTAGCTCATTTGATTAATGGTTTACCAGGTGAAACTCATGACATGATGGTGGAAAATGTTCGTCGCTGTGTGACGGATAATGATATTCAAGGAATAAAACTTCACCTACTTCACCTCATGACCAATACTCGAATGCAGCGTGATTATCATGAAGGGCGTTTGCAGCTCATGAGTCAAGACGACTATGTCAAGGTTATCTGTGACCAACTGGAAATCATTCCCAAGCATATGGTCATCCATAGGATTACGGGTGATGCTCCTAGAGATATGCTGATTGGTCCTATGTGGAGTCTCAATAAATGGGAAGTTCTAAATAGCATAGAAGCTGAAATGAGACGTCGAGGTAGTGTCCAAGGATGCAAGGCTGTCAAACAGGAGTTTATGAATGAAAAAACCACTTGAAATGGCGCATGATTTTCTTGCCCAAGTTATCACAAAAGATGATGTTGTTGTAGATGCAACAATGGGAAATGGACATGATACACTTTTCCTTGCCAAATTAGCTAAACAAGTCTACGCTTTTGATATACAAGAACAAGCTCTTCAAAAAACAAGTCAACGTCTACAAGAAGCCGGTTTGACCAATGTCGAGTTACTTCTACAAGGTCATGAAACCGTAGATCAGTTTGTAACTGAGGTGAAAGCAGCCATCTTTAATCTAGGTTATCTTCCTACTGCCGATAAGTCTATCATTACTAAACCTCACACAACCATTGAAGCACTTGAAAAACTCTGTCAGATGCTCGTTAAAGGCGGACGAATAGCCATCATGATTTATTACGGGCATGAAGGCGGAGATATAGAACGGGATGCAGTTATGGATTATGTTAGTCAGTTACCGCAACAAGAATATACTGCTACTATCTATCGCACCCTCAACCAAATTAACAATCCACCATTTTTAGTTATGATTGAAAAATTAGAAAGGTATCGCCATGGATAAACAATACCTAAAAGATAAAATCGAAGCTCTTCGTCACAACTTTGTCGAGTCAACCCAACATGAACGTGCAGTTGGTATTTTGGATGAAGCACATATGAGTAAAAAAATGCTGAAAATCAAGAAGAAAATGATTTCACTTGAAATGGAGCGTTGTCAGAAAAAAATAGAACATAAGGATTGCTCAAAGATTGATCAAAAAATTCAAGAACAAAAGGAACTTTTTGAAAATTGTCGTAAACAAAAATAGGGAGGTGGAAAATGAATTTACTTTTTTATCTCTTGGTATTTTTACTAGTTCTTATTGTTTCTAGTACGACCAATAAGCTTCTGCCCTTTTTACCCATGCCTCTGATTCAAATTTTGTTAGGGATTGGAATTGGACTTTTTTTACCCAACAACCAATATCATTTAGATACTGAGTTGTTTCTAGCTTTAGTCATTGGCCCACTACTCTTTCGCGAAGCTCAAGAAGCAGACATTACTTCTATCCTAAAACACTGGCGGATTGTCCTCTACTTGATTTTTCCAGTTATCTTTATCTCAGCTCTGAGCATGGGGGGAGTCGCTCATGTCCTTTGGGCTAGCCTACCATTAGCCGCCTGTGTAGCAGTTGGTGCTGCTTTAGGTCCTACTGACCTAGTCGCCTTCGCTTCCCTTTCTCAACGCTTTTCCTTCCCAAAGCGGGTCTCTAATATCCTAAAAGGGGAAGGTCTTCTGAATGATGCTTCTGGACTAGTAGCCTTTCGAATGGCTCTCATCGCTTGGACAACAGGAACATTCTCCCTTACTCAAGCCGGAAGTTCATTAGCCATTTCCATCGTTGGAGGTTTTGCAGTCGGTTTGATAACAGCCCTAATCAATCGCTTCCTTCATACCTTTCTACTCAGCGTCCGTGCAACAGATATCGCAAGTGAGCTCTTATTGGAACTTAGTTTACCACTTCTAACATTCTTCATAGCCGAAGAAATTCATGTTTCAGGCATTATCGCCGTTGTTGTTGCTGGGATTCTGAAAGCCAGTCGTTTCAAGAAAATAAATCTTCTTGAAGCACAAGTTGATACAGTTACTGAGACTGTTTGGCAGACTGTAACCTTTATGCTCAATGGTTCAGTCTTTGTCATTCTTGGGATGGAACTGGAAATGATTGCGGAACCAATTCTTAAGAGTGCTTTCTACAACAAAGTTCTTCTCTTACTCAGCGTTTTCCTCTTGACCTTCCTGCTTTTTGCTATCCGCTTTGTCATGATCTATGGATTTTACGCATTTCGGATTAAGAAGCTTCATAAAAGTTTAGACAAATATGTCAAAGACATGCTCCTCCTTACCTTTTCTGGTGTGAAGGGAACTGTATCCATTGCCACTATCCTTTTGATACCGTCTAATCTGGAACAAGAATATCCTCTTCTTCTCTTCCTCGTAGCTGGTGTAACCCTGGTAAGTTTCCTGACGGGATTACTAGTACTCCCACACCTTTCTGAAGAAAAAGAACCATCTAAGGATCAGCTCATGCACATCGCTATCTTAAACGATGTCGCCATGGAATTAGAGAAGGATTTAGAGAACACAAAAAACAAGGTTCCACTCTATGCGGCTATTGACAATTATCATGGACGTATTGAAAATCTTATTCTTAGTCAAGAAAACAAAGAAATTCAGGAGGACTGGGAAGCTCTTAAACTCTTGATTCTCAGTGTTGAAAGCGATGGTTTGGAACAAGCCTATGAAGAAGGAAAGATTGGAGATCGTGCTTATCGTGTCTACCAACGCTACTTGAAAAATATGGAGAAAAATATTAAGCGAAACTTTGCTTCTCGACTAACCTACTACTTCCTTGTCTCCATACGCATTCTTCGTTTTCTACTTCATGAATTGCTCACATTTGGGAAAACATTCCGTTCATGGAAAGACAAGGAAAAACAGCGACTTCTTGCCATTGATTATGACCAGATTGCAGAACTCTACCTAGCTAATACGGAAATTATCATCGAGAGTTTGGAAAACCTTAAAGGGATTTATAAGAGTTCTCTGATCAGCTTTATGCAGGAATCTCGTCTTCGCGAAACCAGTCATATTACGAGCGGTGCCTTTGTGGAACGGGTTATCAATCGTATCAAACCTAATAACATTGATGAAATGCTTAGAGGTTATTACCTTGAACGTAAGTGTATCTTTGAATACGAAGCTCAAAAACTCATCTCAGCTCAGTATGCCAAAAAGCTACGCCAAAATGTCAATAATTTAGAAACTTATTCCTTAAAAGAATCTGCTAATACCTTACCTTATGATATGATGGAATTAGTTCGAAGAAATTAAAGTCTATAGAAAACAAGAGAAAAACTGGAGGATTGTAACATGAAAAAGTTGTGGAAACAGCTGACTGATAGACCCTTATTAAAAGCTTTTTTGCACTACTATCAAGCCTCCGATAGTGAGTTAACTAGCGTTGCTGTTGCCTACTATTGGTTGATTTCAATCTTCCCATTACTCATGATAGTGGTCAATATCTTACCCTACTTTCAAATTCCCATCTCAAACTTTCTATTAACAATCAAGGAATTTTTACCAGATACAATCTATGAAGTTGTTGCAAAAATTGTCAGAGAAGTTCTGACTCAACCATCAACAGGTTTACTAAGTTTTGCTATCTTATCAGCTCTTTGGACTTTCTCCAAATCCATGGATTTTCTTCAGAAGGCCTTTAATAAAGCCTATGGAGTTGCAAAAAATAGAGGAATTATCTCACACCAGCTGATGAGTCTCTTGGTTAGCTTTGGCCTTCAAATTCTCTTTGCCCTTGCCTTATTCCTGAGTATGTTCGGCCATATGTTATTGGACTTGCTTAAAAACTACTGGAAATCTGAAAGCACTCTATTTTCTTATCTACAAGATTTTACAGGTCCGCTGATTTATGCCTTTCTTTTTGCTACCGTGATTATGCTCTATTATTTCCTACCAAATGTTAAAGTAAGTAAGATTCGCTACGTCATACCTGGAAGTCTCTTTGTACTAGTTACGACGATTGCTTTATTAAACATCTTTGCAGCTTATTTCAACAATTATGTCAATTATCTCGTTGACGTCAGATTTTTCAGTTCAATCGTCGTCGTTGTTATGATGTTCTGGTTCATTATCATTGCCAAGATATTAATTATCGGTGCTGTCATCAATGCCAGTGTTCAAAGCCTAAAAGACCCTGACTTTAAAAGCAAATCAATAATTTTTTTATCGATTAATACTCAATGAAAATCAAAGAGCAAACTAGGAAGCGATCCGCAGGTTGCTCAAAAACACCGTTTTGAGGTTGTGGATAGAACTGACGAAAGGCGACTCAAAAATACTATTTTTGAGGTTGCAGATGGAAGCTGACGTGGTTTGAAGAGATTTTCGAAGAGTATAAACAAATCAATCCCCCAGTCATTTGATACTGGGGGATTTTTGAATTTCCTACTTTATTGTCCACTAGTGATGGCTTGCAATTCTGTTTTTAGATACTGAGCCAAATGTTGGTGAGCAAAAATAGTGGCATTTTTTTCTGCGGTAGGATTGTAGTTGGTGTTGGTATTTACATCATAGACATAAATGTCTCCACTCTCTGATTGAACCCATTCAATCGCCGCAACTTCAATCTGAGCATTTTTCAAGAAATTCTCATAAGCTTCTCTACGGTCATCTGGTAGAGGTTCTGTAATCTGGAATTTTTCAGACGTTTCTAGTTGCTCTGGTCTCTTGCCGATTTGGCAACCATCTGCTGGACACAGTTGGAATCCATCTGAAGAATCAATCGAAACAGTATAGAGGAATTTTTGATCGATAAACTCTGAACGACGGATACGTCCATCACTTGGCTTGATGTAAGCTTGTAACAAGGTAATCCCGTCAACAGATGGTTCAAAGAGGGGACTATTGACGTAAGCTGCCAGTTCTTCTTCATTTTGAAAGAGTTGAACCCCTAATCCCTTACCTGCTCGATTGTGCTTGGTAATCAAAGGATAAATGTTTAATTTTCTTGCTGCTTCAATAATGTTCTCTTGACCCAAAACCGCAACTGTTGCAGGAGTCTCGATACCAGATTCGTTTAACTTCAAATATTGTTTGACTTTACTAATTTCAAGGTTGATAGCACCGGTACCATTCACAACTTTGCGTCCGTGTGCTTCTAACCAAGTAATCACTTGCTCTGTAAATTCTGGCGCATAACGATGTCCTCTTGTGTGAGAAGAGGCAGACATACGATTGTAAAAGATACCTTGCGGAGGTGGGCTTTGCAAATCTAAAATCCCACTAGACAAATCCCATAGTTCATAAGGGACTTCTAATTCTTCCAACCATTTCACTAAATGTTGAGTCCATTCTAGATTCTCATGAATCACATAAACTTTTGCTTCACTCATTATTTATATCTCCTTAAGAAAAGCTGACTGATAATTGGCTTTCCTTTTCTTCTTCTAAAATATATCCTTCTGTTTTTTCGATAACGCTGACTGTTAAGATTTGTCCCAAAACATTGATCATGGTACGTCCTGCATTGACAAAGAAATCAACTGCAAAAATCAAGGCCACTCCTTCAACTGGCAAGCCCAGTTGAGGTGCTGCAGCTAATAGAACTACGATAGCTCCTGATGGCACAGTTGCTGCAGTTTTTCCAATCAAAGTCAACAATAAAACAGTAAATAAGAGACTTGATAAAGAAAAATTGAATACCATAGGCGTGGGCGATAAAAAAATTGTCGCTACTGAGAAATAAACCAGCTGCTCCTTCTAAGTTAAAAAGTATATCCTAAAGGAACAACTAAATCAATTGTATGCTCGTCATGCCCCTGTTTTTTCAAATCTTTAAGAAGTGATGGCAAGACCACACTAGAACTTCCAGTAACAAAGGCCAGAGTTAAGAGACTCCAATTTTCACGAAAGGCTGATAAATACGGTACTTTAAAGAAGAAAGCAATCAAAGGAAAAATAAGGAGAACCAAAACAGCATAAGCCAGATAAGTTCCAATTACAAACTGGCCAAGCCCAATCAACTTGTCGACACCCGTAGTTGCAACATCTTTAGCGATAAATCCAAAAATTCCAATCGGTGATAGTTTGACAATCACTGTAACAATCTTGTAGATGGCTTCAATCCAGATTTGAAAACCTTCGATAATTTTCTGAGATTTATCAGTCTTAAGATTCCCAATTCCGTAACCAAGAAAGATGGCAAAAACGATAATTGGCAATAGAGCGCCATCTGAAAGAGATTTAACGATATTTGATGGAATGAAACCAAGCAAAAATTCGCTGAACTTGACATTGTTAGCAATCCCATCAAGGTTTCCACCAGTTTGACCGATATTCACTCCTTGACCAAATCCTAAATAGTAACTAGCAAATACAAACAAAAGAGTAATGGCAGTTGTTACGGCGAAAAAGTAAACCAAACTCTTGGTCAAGATTTTTCCGAAAGATTTTTTTCCGATAACTCCAGCTACTGCAACAACGATGGTTGGAAAGATTAGCGGAATGATAACCATATTGATCAATTTAATAAAGGCTTGACCTAAAAATTGATAAAAGCCTGCAAATTGTGGCCAGATAAGGGCGACGATAACACCCAAGACCAAAGCCACCAATAATTGAATGCCTAGTGAGAGTTTTTGACCATAAAGTAACTAATTTCATAAGAAACTCCTTTGTTTTTATTTGCTACTCATTCTACTACTATTCTTCTCTCCTGACTAATATATTTTTTTATTGTCACCATAAAAAGATTTATCATGAAGGTTCAAACTACTCTCGTTTTTGCAGTGTGAATCTCATTGATGCTCAAGTTAGTATAAAAAAAATCAGTTTCTAAACAAGAATTTTTAGAAAAACACTGTTAAATCAAGGAATATGCTTTCCTTTTATTCAAATTTTATGATACAATATTGTTATGATTTTAATGAAACTCGCTTCCGTCTTGCTTTTGGTACTAACCTTGGCTTTGGCTATTATCTTTAGTAGATTTTTTAAGTTAAAGAAAAAGGGGATTAACTTTGCAGATTTGGCTTTTCCTTTTCTGATTTTTGAATACTATTTAATCAGTGCAAAGGTTTTTACCCATAATCAACTTCCCATTTTGGGGGTAGCCCTATCTTTGCTAGCCATTATTCTAGCTTTTTTCTTCCTGAGCAAAAAACGCAGTTTTTATTATCCAAAATTCCTTAAATTCTTTTGGAGAGCTGGATTTCTACTCACATTGCTCATCTACATCGTTATGATTGTTCAAATCTTCATGATGAAATAAAAATAAATCATGCCAGCACCTCAACAGTTGGCGACTAGTTCTTCCACATGAGGTGCTTTTCTAATGTCATTTTAAAAAGAGATTTAAAAAAATAGGAGATCAAACAAGTGAAAAAAACGCTCTTGGCAAGTGCCATCACGCTTTCATTTCTAGGATTCGCAACAAACTCAGCTTGGGCTGTAGAAAATAACCTACAGACTACTTCAGAAGAAAAGACACAAGAAACTACAACTACAGAAAGAAGAAAAGAGCACCCCTTCAACCAAGGAAACTGCTCCTTCTACTGAAACAAGTTCAAGCCTCCCTACAACATCTTCTACAACTCCAAGTACAAGTTCAGACAAGAAAGAAGAGACAAAAGCTCCAGAAGTCAAAAAGAATGGTTGGGTATTTGAAGAAAATATCTGGCGCTTCTATGAAGCAAACAAACCTGCTCTAAATTGGAAAAAAATTCATGGCAAATGGTACTATTTCGATAAAAATGGAATCATGCTTGATAATACTATTTTCGATGGATACATTCTAACTTCTAGCGGTGCTATGGTCGATAGTGGCTGGGGTAAAGTCAAAGATAAATGGTATTATGCAAAGCCATCTGGTAAAATCTCTCAACAAAAATGGGAAAAAGTTGGTGGTGTGTGGTACTACTTTGACAAAGACGGAATCATGCTCAGCAACACCATTTTCAATGGTTATCTCTTTTCTAACAGTGGTGCCATGGCTGAAAATTCCTGGGTAAAACATGATGGCAAATCATATTACGCTCTAAGCTCTGGTAAAGCAGCACAACAAAAATGGGAAAAAATCGCTGGTTCATGGTACTATTTTAACAAAGATGCCAGCATGGCAAACAACCAATGGCAAGGTAACTACTACCTAAAAGCTAACGGAGTTATGGCTGAGAAAGAATGGATTTTCGATAAAAACTACAATAGTTGGTTCTATTTAAAATCAGGTGGTGCTTATGCAGCGCGTGAATGGATTGGCTCATACTACCTCAAGTCAGGTGGTTACATGGCTAAGAGTGAATGGATTGACGACAGCTACTACAATGCCCGTTACTATCTAGATGAAAATGGTGTCTATGTCACAGGAACTCGCAAAATCGACGGAAAAGCACAGCAGTTCCAAAGTAATGGGAAATGGATTGGCGAAATTCCTGTAAGTCGTGGATTTGAAAAAGGAAAATACACAAATACTGTTTTCTTAGATCCAGGACACGGCGGTAAAGATCCAGGTGCTGTTTACTATAACACGAATGAAAAAAAGACCTGACTATGCAAGTTTACAAGAAACTTCGCAAAGGAACTCGAGGGGCTTGGTTATACCGTTCTTTCTTCGAGAGATAGTGATGTCTATGTCGACTTTATCACTGAACGTTCAAAAATGGTGAATAGTACAAACTCAGATATTTTCATTAGTATCCACTTTAATGCTAGTGGCAACCCTGCTTCTAACCGTTCTGGAATTCAGACCTATTCTTACGAAGACGCTCCGGACTATCGCGCTAAGATAAATCCTTACTGGCATAACCATCCTGATCGTATCAGTGAAAGTAAGCGCCTTGCTGCTGATATCCACTCTTCTCTTCTAGCTGAAACAGGTGCTAAGGATGCTGGCCTCCTCCAAAGTAGCTTTACTGTCCTTCGAGAAACAGATAAACCAGCAGTTCTCCTAGAGCTTGGTTATATGGACAATTTCAACGAAAACCAACAAATTCGTAGCGATGCTTACCAAAATAGATTGGTGACAGGTATTGTCAAAGGTATTCAAAAATATTACGCAGGCAAATAAAGAAAAAGCCCCGAGAAATCTCGAGGCTTTTTTGTATTATGCTTCTTTCTTGTTAGTTTCTGGAAAGAGGAAACCAATTCCCACGCAAGCTAGCACTCCTGCACCAATAACTAAACCACTTGAAAGTGGCAAGATGTCAAAAATAGCATTTGCAATGATAAAGGCAATAATCAAGCTCATGAGACTGGCCTTATAATCTTTTTTAACCAAATTCTCAAGAGTAAAGAATAAGAATAAACCTACTGGAAAGAGTGACCAGATGTTAATATCCAAATTTGGCCATCCTACTGATCCAAAATACAAAACTGCTAGAGCTGCTACTACAAATCCGATACCGATTACTTTTTTCATGATACTACCTCATTTTCTATTTTGTTAGGAAGCTTTGTCTCCCTTTGACAGTTACTACTATAGCAAAAATAAAAGTAGCAAACAATAGGTTTTGCCTATGTGGTAGTCATGATAGACTATGTGGTCAGAAAACGGATAAAAATAGAAAAGAAGTCCGATTTGACTTCTTTTAGTCTGCCGATTGCAGGGATCGAACCTGTGACCTTCGCGTTACGAGTGCGGTGCTCTACCAACTGAGCTAAATCGGCGATTACCCTTATAGTATAGCACTATAAGGAAGGATGTCAAGAAATTTTCATCTTCATTAGAAAAAGCCTGTCCTGAGACAAGGCTTTGAGATTCTTCCTCTTACGAACCAGCACTTTCGTAGGCATCCAATCCCCTGTCCCAGAGTTTGAGGGAAATGAAAAAGAAAACAAGGGAAATCAGAATCAAACCACCGATGTTAAAGAGTCCATCCTTATCTTGCAAGAAATAGCTTGCAGGATAGTAGGCCGTAAAGGCAAAAGGCACGATAAAACTAATCAACCAACGAAGGAGCGAATTGTAAATAGAAATCGGGTATTTGGCAAAATCATTGAACATATAGAAAATGTATATCATGGCGCCTGACTGTTTGGTCCAAAATGCGATGCTGGCCGTCGCAATTTTCAAGGAAGTATAAATCAAGGTCGCAAAAGGAATACAAACTAGAAAAATCAGGAATTTGGGAAGAGTCCAAGCAATGCTAGTCGCCGTTGTTGCCAGTAAGATTCCACCAACCAAGAGTTCGCCCAAGGCATCAATCTGAAAGGTCTCAACGAGGATGTGGAAGAGAGGATTGATAGGACGAGTCAGATACTTGTCAAACTCCCCTTTTCGCACTAAACGTTGTCCTAGTGCCCATAGATTGTCAAAAAAGAGATGGTCCAGTCCCTTGGGAATCGAGGAAAAACCATAGATAAAGGCTATCTCTTGAAAGGTCCATCCTTCTAAGGATGGAATATGTTGAAAGATGACATTGAGAAACAAGAGGTTCAATCCTTGAGTCAGAAAAACTCCCAGAACACCAACCACAAAATCCACCTTGTACTCCATGATTTGCTTGATGTATTGTCTGATAAAAATCAGATGCATGCGTTGGTATTTTTTCATACTAACCTCCTTGAATGGTGATGAATGACTGGACTCGTTTCCAAATCAACTGAGACAAGCCCACCATTACTATGAGCCAGAAAAGCTGAAGCAAAAGTGCTTGAAGAATCTGACTGGCATCGTATTTACCAACAATGATCATAACCGGAGTGTAAATCAAGGATGAGAAAGGCAAGAAGGACAGAATATCTGAAACCACCTTTGGAAAGAAAGCCAAGGGAATCAGACTTCCAGACATAAAGGATACTAGTGAAGCCTTAAATACTTGAGAACCCCATAGATTTTTAAAGACAAAAGCTGAAAATCCAAAGCAGATATTAAAGAAAAAATTAATCAGATAGGCGAGCGTTAAGCTAAAGAGATAAAGGATGGTTAGCCCCAGAACTTCTACAACGCCATGCCCAGACAGGATTTTCATCAAAACTATGACACTTAAAAATGGCAGGCCAACAGAGATAAAAATCAACCACTTGGATCCAAGCTCCATAAAGAGATAAGAAGCCGCAAAATGCACTGGACGTAGCAAACGCATGATAATAGAGCCTTCTTTGACCTCATCACCGATCATAAAGGAGCTATCTGACTCAGTTAATAAATTAGTCACAAAGCTCATGATGATGTAGAGGGTGATATCTGCCATACTGAAACCCTGAATCAAAGACTCCTGCGAGGAATCAAAGACAGCCTTCCAGAGATAAAATTCCACAAAAGCCCCCATGACATCGCCAATCCGATAGAGAATAAAGTTGACTCGATAGGTAATCAACTCCTGAATCCCTGCATTGATAAAGGGTTTATAACGTCTCCACAATTTGACCATCTTAGAGCTCCTTCCGGTAGAAGCGACGGATAATATCCTCAATATCCGTATCTACCATCTTCAAATCACGGACTTCAAAATCAGACAGGGTTTGTTTGATAATATCAGCTGATTGGTAGCGGGAACTATCAAACTCAATAGTCAGGTTATTTCCTTGTCTATCAATGGATATATCAGACAAGCCTTCATAATGAGAGACGAGATGACTTTGACCTGGCGTCAGCTCAAAGGAAAGTGTCTTCATCTTACCAAAGGTTTCCTTGAGCTGGCTCACCGTTCCATCAAAAATCTCCTGCCCCTTGTCAATCATAAAAATTCGATCACAGAGCTGCTCAATATCACTCAGATCGTGAGTGGTCAAGAGAATGGTTGTTTCTTCCTCCTGATTGATCTGAGTAATTGCCCGACGAATGTTGTCCTTGACCGACACATCCAAACCAATAGTCGGCTCATCTAAAAAGAGAACCTTGGGATTGTGAAGCAAGGAAGCTGCAATATCCGCACGCATCCGTTGCCCAAGTGAAAGAGTTCGCACGGGGTCCTTGATAAAATCCTTCAAATCCAAAACTTCATTCAAAAAGTCCATGCGCTTATGGAAAAGCGAGTCCGGTACATCGTAAATTTCCTTCAAGACCGTGTAGGTCTCTTGCAGTGCCAAATCCCACCATAGCTGGGTGCGTTGTCCGAAAACGACTCCAATATCCTTGACATAATCTTGGCGATTGTCCTGCGGAATCTTGCCGTTAATCCGACAATAGCCAGATGTCGGCTTCAAAATTCCTGTCAGCATTTTGATAGTTGTCGACTTCCCAGCACCATTTGCCCCGATAAATCCTAAAATCTGCCCTTTTGGAACTTCAAAAGTTAAATCCTTGACCGCTTCAAAGGTCTGCTTTTTCAGGATGAATAAAAGGAGCGCAAAAGCTCCCTTTCAAAGCCCCAGCTCTTTAACTAGTCTTCACAAAATTTTTCTGAAGATGTTGCACTTCTATCATTGCCATATCTATCTCCCTTTAGTAAGAAACAACATTGTATTTTTGACTACAAATATTCTAAAACCTTACTTTCTCCACCTTCTCAATATTATTACAGAAGGATTTATACCAACCTATTATAATCCAATAAAAAAAGGAATGCAAGCGTTTGCCTAAAGTTTATAAATTTGAAAATTTTTCTCTTAAAATAATACTTTTAATCAAAATTTCTTGTTTCATCGTTTCCTTAAAACACCAATAAAACCTGCCATTAGGGGCAGGCTACGAATTGTAAAAAAGCAAACTATTTTGATCCATATGAATCACTATTTAATCAAAGAACTAATCTTTCATAATTCTTTTCACAATCCCATTTCTATCAATTAGAAAACAATCTGGAAAGGTCATCTGCTCCCATTTTTCATAATCAAAAACTAGAATCAAAATGATGTGAGTAGTATTCCTATCAGATTTCCCGTGTGAACTAAGTAAAAATCGATTTTTTCTGAGTATCTCTCTTCCAATTCCATTAAAAAATTTAGTACTCTAGCTAGTGCATCTTGATTTGATTCCCCTCCTGAAAGAGATTCACTGGGATTTTGCCATAAATATTTAATACTGTCTTCAAACTCAGAATCTTTTATAAAGGTTGAAGATAATTTTTCGCTCTCGTAACCGATTATCAAGAACTATTTTATCAAATTGAATTGGCGAGCTATTAATCGTTTCAAAATGCTCGTTTATAAGGACTAGAAAAAAATAATAATCAATATTTAAAAGAATTTCAAAAAAACTCTAACTGGTCAAGAGATGAAAATCCTTTTTTTCTGACAAAGTTCTATTAAAAATCATCACTTGAAAATTTTGAATGAGCATGTCTAAGTAAAATATAAGAATTATTCATAAGTCATTACCTTTCAATTATTGTCATCAGTCTCAATGGATTTTTTCTAAAGCCCTCAATTATTCTCTAAAAATTCTTTAATGCGAGAAATAAGTTCATGACTTTGATAATGATAAAGTTCGTGAGGCGCATCCATATAGATGACCTGAACATTAGACTGGTCGCTTGCAAATTTCTCTGCATAATGTTGCCATTCTGATTGGCTAAAGGTCGTGCCTTCACCGTTAGAAACCAGTAATAAGGCTGGGAATTTTTCGGATTAATGCTAGATGGAACTTTCTTGGCATTTTTCCTTTACCAAACAGGGATTCATGAAGCATGGCTTGTGACATCAACTGCTTATATGCTAGTAATTTATATTGTTGTCGTTCAGTTTCAGTCAGAGTTGGATTTTTTATATAAAAGGACTCAGGGAAATAGCGTAATAAGCCAATCTTACTGCTCCAATAAGCCACAGTAAGCAAGGCCTGATTATCCTTTAAATCCTCATAACTTGCTGGTAATGCCCAATCCAGACCAACCAAGACTTTCACTTCATCAGGATACTTTTCCTGCCAAGCCAGACTTTCAAGACTAGCCATTGAATGAGACAGAATGATAAAAGGACCTGTGACATTTGTTTGTGATAGAGCTTGACGTGTCTCAGACAAAACTTCCATCACATCTCTGGATTGATTACTATCCTCGCTATAACCATAGCCAGCCCGCTCCACGATGACTACCTTATATTTTTTTGATAGGGAATCTGTTAGATTCTTAAAGTCTAATATAGGTGAAGCAATTCCAGCACCTGATAGAACTACTATTGTCTCTGGACCATCCCCCTCAACGTAAACATTGATTTTGTGCCCATTAACGAGAACAGTTTTACCCATAGGAGTTAGAGAGGCTTGTTCCTTTTCTAAGCTGATACGATGAAAGATAAATGTCCCTACTAAAAACAAGATAAGGAAACTAAGAAGGACAAGGGCTGATTTTTTCAGTATTTTCATAGCATTATTGTACAAAAATTAGACTCTTTTAGCAACTTAAGTTAAAGAATTTTCCAGTATAATCTGTATATATCCAGAAACAAAAAACCCACCTTCACAGGCGGGTTTCATTTGTATATGTTCAGCTAGATTAAGCTTTACCTTCTGAACCGAATACGTCGATACGTTCTTCAACTGATGCTTGGATAGCTTTTACACCGTCAGCCAAGAATTTACGTGGGTCGAAGAGTTTCTTCTTGTCGTATTCTGCTTCGTTTGCTTCGTAGTCACGAGCAAATTTACGAGTTGCGTTAGCGAATGCGATTTGGCATTCAGTGTTAACGTTAACTTTAGCAACACCAAGTTTGATAGCTGCTTGGATTTGGTCATCAGGAATACCTGATCCACCGTGCAATACGATTGGGAAGCCTGGAAGAGCTTCTGTCAATTTTTGCAAGTGGTCAAGGTCAAGACCTCCCAGTTTGCAGGGTAAGGACCGTGGATGTTACCAATACCAGCTGCCAAGAAGTCAATACCAGTTGCAACCATTGCTTTAGCGTCTTCGATTGGAGCCAATTCACCTTTACCGATGATTCCGTCTTCTTCACCACCGATAGTACCAACTTCAGCTTCTACTGAGATACCTTTAGCGTGTGCTTTTTCAACTACGTCTTTAGCCAATTTAAGGTTTTCTTCAACTGGAAGGTGTGAACCGTCAAACATGATTGAAGTATAACCAACTTCGATACACTCAAGTGCATCTTCGTAGTGACCGTGGTCAAGGTGGATAGCTACTGGTACAGTGATACCCATTGATTCTACAAGGTTAGCGATCAAGTTGCGAGCAACTTTGTAACCACCCATGTATTTAGCAGCACCCATTGAAGTTTGGATCAAAACTGGAGCTTTTTTAGCTTCTGCTGCGCGCAAGATAGCTTGAGTCCACTCAAGGTTGTTTGTGTTAAATCCACCAACTGCATAACCGTTGTCACGAGCTGCTTGGACAAATTTTTCTGCTGAAACGATTGCCATTTTATCAGGCCTCCTGTATATTTTTATGGGATATCCCATTTACATTGTTCATTTTATCACTTTTTGACAAAAAAATCTAGTTTTTCCTGTAGTTTAGATTGAATTTCTTCTATCTAAAAATATGGAACTCTCCTCAAAGTCCTAATCTTACAGGTCTTTAGGTAGGTTCATATAAAAGGCTAAGTGGTCTTCATAGCGTTCAAATCGATAGTCAATTTCTTCGTTTTCCAATAAACTTTTAACTACGAATAGTCCCAAGCCAGCTCCCTTACTTTGTCGACTAGAAGTCGTAAAGGATTGTTCAAATTTATCTTGCTCTTCTGTTGTACAGGTGTTTTCAATGAAAAACCAGCCATCTTCTGTCCCAATTTTTAGATAGCCTCCTTGAACAGAGTGTTTCACAGCATTACTGATAAGATTGGAAAGAATCAGCTTGAGTACCGAAGGATTTAGATAAGTTTGTTGGTCAGTCAGTTGATTCACAACTGAGATTTCCCTCTCTTTGGCTAATAAATCATAATCCTTTAAGAGAAAATCTGTCATTTCAAGAAGGTTGATTTCTTCTTTCTTATCTCGCAATTCTTGCACTGAAGAAAGGGATAAGATTTGCTGAACGTGGTGAGTCAAATCATCCACGATACCCAAAGAAACTCCCAGATAATGGTCTCGATCTTTATAGCGTCCAATATTGGCTTTCATATTTTCCAGAAGAATCTTTTAGACTAGCTAGAGGTGTTTTTTCAGTTCGTGGGAAGCACCTCGCAAAAAAACTCAACCTTCATCTTTTTCCAGCTGGAGGATGGCCTCGTTTTTTTCTCATGCAAAGTCTGCAATGACCGTCAAGAGATGCTGATAAAGGCTGTTGATTTGTTCTTTAAGATCGCCAATTTCATCCTTAGAATCCACGCGCAACCTCACTTCTGCATCCAAATCCATCATCCGTCGAGTCACTCGTTTGATTTCCAAAATAGGAGCAACAATGGTTCTAGCATAGATAAAGGCGATGAGGAGCGAAATGATGAAAGACGCTAATAAAGTATAAGGCAGAAATTGAAGACTGATATCTTCTGCTTCTTTCTGCAAATCCATAGAAGCTAAAAACTGCAAGGTCATCGTCTGACCATCCTTAGTTTGAACTTCTCTTTCCTCAATAACCAAGGAGGCCGTTTGTCGTTGTTTATCAATGGGAAGATTATCATTGACTTCCAACTTATCCTGAGTCATCTCTCCCTTAACAGCTCCCTTAATATCACTGCTTTTAGAATAAAGTTCAAGGACTTCCTGAATAGCTTGACTGTCCTTTCCTTGGAGGGACTGGGCAATTTCTGTAGCCTTTTGCCCTATGCTCTCCTGACGATGACTGAGATAGGTCGGAGGAAAGAGAAAATAGATGGCCAAATGCAAACAAATGACCAAGGTAGAAAATACCGAGAAGGTATAGATAAAAATTTTTTTAAATAAACCTGAACGTCTCATTTTCTCTCCAATTTATAACCAACATTGCGCACGGTAAGAATACAGTCTAAATCCAATTTTTTCCGTAGTTCCTTGATATAGACATCGATCACTCTGTCAAAAAGGAACCTCATCTGTCATCTTCCATACAGCATCGATAATCTGCGACCGTGTTAAGGCTCGACCTTCATTTTTTACGAGATAGTCTAAAATTTCCAATTCTTTTGCATTCACTGCAACTTCTTGTCCAGCTACTTTGGCGCTATAGCTGTCAAAAGTCTACCTGAGTGTCCCCTATAGGTAAAAATACGACCAGTATCATAATAACGTTTTAAAAGATGGCATCCACTCGTACTTTTTAACAAAAGATAGAAAAAAAGGCTTTTCAAATAACCATCTGCTAATGCAGCAAAAGGCACTCATCTTATATTCTTCGTCCTGAAAGGCTGTCAACATCAAGACCGGAACTTGGCTGCTTTTTCGAATTTCTGACAAAACCTCTAAACCATTGAGTTTCGGCATTTGAATATCTAAGAGAATCAGAGCAACTTGGTGATTGGAAAATTGTTCTAAGGCCTCAAGGCCATCTGCTGCCTGAATGGTTTCATAGCCACAATCCGTCAAATAGTCACTAATTCCCTCGCGGATCATGTCTTCATCTTCTACAATTAGAATTTTCATATAAATCCTTTTCTATCAAAAATGCTACCTATATTATATCTCATTTGAGTGAGAATAGGTAGCATGTTTTTTATTCACTATCCAACAAGAGTTCTTTTGGTTGTTTAAAGAGGAGATTGCTGGAAGCAAGTGCCATAACTAGTACTACAAGAACCAAGCCAAGTACAAAGATGATAGCAAAGTCAGAAGGTTGAATGGAAATATCCAGACTTGAAAGTGTCTTGCTAAAGCCGTCAACTTCTGCACCACCACCAAGATTAGAGGCTTGTGCTGCCTTACTAGCCTGCTTAGCCACATCTGATGTGACATTTGCAAGAACTGTATTTCCAATAGTACGAGCAGTATAGTTGGCTAGGAAATAAGCTGAAATTAGTGCTGGAATTGCAATCATAACTGCTTCTGTGATAAATTGTCCTAGAATACTTGCTTGTTTTAGACCAATTGAAAGGAGAATTCCAACCTCTTTACGACGGGCGTTAATCCATAGTGTGAGTAAGAGAGCAAGTAGAAGAACAGAGAAGCTCAAGCTACCCCAGAAGAGAAGATTAGCCATCTTGTACATGCCTGAGATCGATTGTTCAAGGGCAGGATAGTTAGATGAACTCTTAATCAAGGTATACATCTTCCAGTTGATGCCGTTGATCGACCCTAATTCTTGCATGACAGTATCTAGATTCTTATCTCCAGCTACAAAGAAGGTAGCATCTCCATAAATAGCTGTATCTTCTGTATAACCATAGAGTTGGGCAGCTGTGTGAATATCTGTGATAGCTGTATTCTCATAGAGTTCTTGTGAGTAGGTTACAGCAGATTTGTTATGTCCATCAAAAAGTCCTTTGATCGTTACTTCTACTGTTTCCTTGGCTCCTTTTTCATTATCTGCATCGTAGATATTAGAGTCCAGTTTAACCTTATCCCCTACCTTCCAGCCGTGTTTAGCAGCCAAGTCTTTGTGCATGAGAATCTGGTATTTGTCATCGTTTGTTAAATGTTCTCCTTCGACCAGTTTGTAAGAGCCTGACACAAACTTGTCTTCTTTAGAAGAGTCATTGACACCTGTTATCATCAAGCTACTTCCAAAACGTTGAGCTCGATCTGCAGTTAGATTTTTCTTGGTTTCAGGCGTTTCAATCAGTTCATAGCCTGTCAAATCACCGATAGCATTAATTCGTTTGATGTAGGATTCAATGGCCTTATTCTCGGTAATTTTTTTGATATCTTCACCCTTGATATTCCCCAGCACCACGTGGAGTTCCTTGATTGACCCTACGGTTGATTTGCATGGAGAAACTATTGGTGATATTTTTAAAGGTTTCTTGAGAAGCCTTGGCTGTCGCTCCCTTGATAGACAAGCCGACCAAACTCAAACTAGCCATCAAGAGAATGATAAGAAAGATCACAAGCGACTTAAAAAATTTTCTTGTGACATAGGCAAATGCGTTGTGTAACATAAGATTCCTTTCTAGATTTACTTCCGTTTCTAATATGTTTAAAAGTTTTAGTTACTATTTTTTCTTGTTTCAGTCAGTTTCTTATCCTTCAATTCAAGTGTAATATCTGACGCCTGTGCTACTTCCTTACTGTGGGTCACAACGATCACACACTTGCCTGTTTTCTCAGCGAGAGATTTGAGCAAATCGATGATATCTCCTGCAGTCTTAGGATCCAAGTTTCCTGTAGGTTCATCTGCTAAAATCACTGGTGCTTCCGATACAAGGCTACGAGCAATGGCAACACGTTGTTGCTGCCCACCTGATAATTGGAGAACATTCCGCTTGATTTGACTTTCATCTAAACCAAGTTCAAGAAGGGTATCCTTGCTGGCCTTTTTATTAACCAAGCGGATATTTTCCAATGGAGAAAGATAATCAATCAAGTTATAGTTTTGGAAAACCAAAGAGATATGGTGCATTCGGTGATAAGAATATCCTTGTTCACGAATATCCTTGCCTTCGAATAGGATAGCACCTTCGACTGGGCTATCAAGTCCTGCTAATAGAGATAAGAGTGTGGATTTCCCAGCTCCTGATTCTCCGATAATACTATAAAACTTGCCAGGTTCAAAAATCGTAATTGATTTTTATATAATACTGCTTCTGCAGTGTTTCTTTATAACGATAAGTAAGATCTTGTAATTGTAGTAAAGTCATGATTTCTCCTTTCATTAACTGATGGATGATAAAAATTTCTTTTCGGTGATTTTTCTAAATAAAAATAGGAAACAAAGTGCAACTGACAAGCAGCTGATTATAAGTAGGAAGATATAAGATTCTCCAAATGATAGAAGACTTGTTGAGAGATTCGTTGCTTTTGCTAGCGTATCTTGTAGGGCAGCTTGGTCGCCACTTGCTAGTACAGTCTTCAAGAGATAGGAAGTAATGGCATTCCCAGCCACAAATGCTGGCAGAATAGCTGCCAATGAAACTAGGATGACTTCCAGGCAGAATTGGCTAAAGATTGCTATTTTCCCTTTACCTAGTGCCAATAAAATACCAACCTCGTAGACTCGCTCTCGTAACCAAAGTGACAAGACCAAGATCAGGGCTCCTACACCAGCAATCATAATGCCATAGAGGAAAATCTGTAGGAAGGTTTGGAAGGTCGAAACTGAATCCTTGATTTGTTCAAAAGCCTTATTTTCCTTTTCGACTTGGTAACCTTGGGTTTTCCAGAGATAACTTTTCAACCTCTTGAATGATACTATCCATATCTTTTGGATTTTCTAGATAGAAACGAGCGGCAGTAACTTGAGCTTCCTTATTTCCAAGAAGAGTTTGGCTACTTTCGTAGTCTGTATAGACCGTGTTTTCACTAAAATCTGAGCTAAGACCAGTAAATTTCTCTTGTTTTTGACCTGAGAAAATACCTACGATTTCATAGTCTAGCCTTTGTCCACTATTTCCTTCAACTTGAGCAGGATTTAAACTAATCTTATCCCCAAGTTTTAGGTTATTCTTCTTAGCAAGTTCCTCATGGACTAAGATTTTTTTACGATCCCCTATTTCGATATGTCTACCTTCTTTAAGGGTAAAGGCAGAACTTGTAAAAGAAACGTCCTTGGAAGAATCTTTCAAAGCAATTAAACTGATGAGATTTTTTTCAGCCTCTGTCAAATCATCTCTTTGGATACTTTGTTCTCCAGTAACCACTTCTTTGTCAGTCAACTTAGCTATTGTCTCAAGCTCTGGGGAAATCTCCTCAAGACCTTTTATTTTTTTAAGGTCATCTAGTTGAGACAGTTGAAAGGTCTGATCTGCTTCTATTCTTTTAATCGAAAAAGACGTATTCAATGAGCGATAGAGATTATTTTCAACTGTTTTGTTGGACTTCATAAGCGTCAAACAAGCCGATATTCCAGCCAATAAGACAAATAGAATCAGGAATAATATGAGACTTCTCAGTCGTTTTCTGCTGACGTAAGCCCAAGCTCTTTGAGTGGGATTCATATAGCACCTCCATATTTGTAAAACCATTATAATATTCAAATATGAAATGTTTATGAAATACCAAAAAAAGAGCAAAAATATTTTTGCTCTTTTTAATGAAAAATATAAAAAGCTAGCCAAAGCTAGCTCACTACTATGCGGAGAGAGGGACTTGAACCCTCACGACCTAAAGCGGTCACAGGATCCTTAGTCCTGCGCGTCTGCCAATTCCGCCATCCCCGCGTCGATTACTTTACTAGTATATCAACTTTGAAAAAAATTGTCAAGACTTTTTTCAGATTTTTTCATCTTGAAATGTATTATTCTGTAATTTCAAGCAAATTTTCATCAAGCAATTTCGCACCAAGTGTATTCTTGAAAATGTCCAAGTGCAAAGGCATGATTTTCAGGCCAAATGGATGCAACTGCTGGTTTGACAACTTCTATCTGATAACCAAGATTATAAGCATCAATCGCCGTATGCAAGACACAGATATCTGTAAGAACTCCTGTCAAAATGACTGTATCTACTCTACGCTCTCTGAGACGGATATCCAAATCTGTTCCAGAAAAGGCCGAATAGTGACGTTTGTCCATCCAGAAAACACGACTATCTCCAGCATGCTCCTGATAAAAGTCTGCTAACTTGCCATACAGATTGCGTCCACTAGTCCCAATAATATTATGAGGCGGGAATAGCTTTACTTTCAGGATGAAAAACATCATTTTCTTCATGAGCATCGATGGTAAAAAAGATATAATCTCCACGTTCAAAAGCCTTTTGGGTCACCCCATATATATCATCAGATATTGCTTGAGCTGGAGCACCCTGCAGTCAGTTTCCCATGATCCGCTACAAAATCTTCTGTATAGTCAATAGAAATTAAAGCCTTAGCCATTAATAGTCCCTCTTTTTCACTTCTTCAAAAATATCTGGAATGAGAACTTTGAGATAAGTTCCTTTCATACCAAGAGAACGACTCTCAATAATCCCTGCAGATTCGAGTTTACGAAGAGCATTAACAATTACAGAACGAGTGATACCGATACGGTCAGCAATGACTGAAGCTGTTAATTGACCTTCATTACCATTTAATTCAGCTAGAATAGCCGATACTGCTCTAAGTTCAGAGTAAGAAAGGGTATTAACCGCCATAGTTACAGCCGTACGACGACGAATATTTTTCTCATCTTCCTCACGTTGGAAGTTCAAGAGTTGAATTCCTACTACTGTGCTGGCAATTTCAACAAGAATTAAATCATCTTCTTCAAACTTTTTATCATTACGCCAAATAATCAAAGAACCCAAGCGAATCCCTGAGACATGGATTGGAGCAATCGTTGTCAAACCATCTGGAAAATCAGAACGACTCTCAGTTGGGAAAATTGTCAAATCATGCTCTACTGGAAGATTGGCCTCCGTATCGTAGATCATGTTTGCACCTTGCACATAATCTTCTGGGAAAGTCTTTGATTGGAAGAATTGCTCTACTCGGTCATTATTAGTTTTGTAGCGCATAAAGTAGCCCAACAAACGACCCTTGCTATTCACAATACAAGCGTTACAGTCAATAATATCTGCTAATTGACGTGTAATGGCATTATAAGGAAGCTCATCTTGTAATTGCTCCTCCGAACGCTTTAAAATTGATGTGATTTTTCTTGTTTTTTCTAATAAATGTGCCATTTTTTACCTCGCATATAATCGCCTCCATTATAACATAGAAAATTCTTTATTTCAATAATTATCTGAAAATTGCTTATTGCATTACAATTCATTTATATTCGACAAATTTTTCCTATTTTTTTATAATTTTTCTTATTGACATGCATTTCCTGATTTTTTTGATAGATATAATATTACAAGATAATAAATATATAAATACAAACTTCTCAAGTATTACTTTTTTTCACTTTAACTCTCGGTCTCCTTATATATAAAAAGCGATCCACCTCAGTGAACCGCTTTTTTTGTTATTTATCTCCTTTGTTACGAATAACAAAGCCTGTTTTCTTCTCGCTTGAAGTATTGCGTGGTTTTTTTATTGTCCTTACGGTAACGTTTTCTCTTTATCAAAGCGATCGTTTTTGACGACTGCCTTTTTCGAAAATCATCACGACGTACCATTGCCACGGCGATCACGGTCTCGACGGTCATCTCCCACGACGGCCTCCTCGACCACCCTTGCCTTTTGCCACCGAAAGCCACCACCAGATGGTTTTAAATGGTAAATGGTTTTTTTCACGTGCAATCTCAACCTCAGGAAGACTATCTGGGTCTTGAACAGTTAAGCTGAGGATATACATAGCCAATTCTTCTGGGCTGAATTCTGAGGCCAATTGACGAGCATCCTTGCCAAACTTTCTCAAAGTTTGCTACGAATGCTCTCATCTCGCAAAATCACGTTCAATTTTTCTTGAGAGCTACTTGTTTCTTAGCTTGGAAGGCTTCTTCTGCACTTGCAGGTTTGAGACCTTTCATGCGTTTCTTGATCAAGTTCTCAATGATTTGGAGATAACCCATTTCATTAGGTGAAACGAAAGGTAATAGACTGACCTGACTTACCTGCACGACCTGTACGACCGATACGGTGAACATAACTCTCAGGGTCTTGTGGGAATATCGTAGTTGTAGACATGAGTCACACCTGAAATATCCAAACCACGAGCAGCCACGTCTGTTGCAACTAAGACATCAAGGTTGCCATTTTTAAAATCACGAAGGACACGAAGACGTTTGTTTTGGTCCAAATCTCCATGAATCCCTTCTGCACGGAAACCACGGATTTTAAGCCCACGAGTCAACTCATCTACACGACGTTTGGTACGACCAAAAACGATTGACAACTCAGGTTGATCAACATCCATAAGACGAGTCATGGTGTCAAATTTTTCTTGTTCTTTAACACGGATATAGTACTGGTCTACTAGTTCTGTTGTCAATTCTTTGGCAGCAATCTTGACATGCTCAGGTTCTTTCATGAACTGAACACCGATACGTTTGATGGCATCTGGCATAGTTGCTGAAAAGAGCAAAGGTTTGACGATTTTCTGGGACACGAGAGATGATTGCTTCGATATCTTCAAGGAATCCCATGTTCAGCATTTCATCTGCTTCATCTAAAATCAAGGTTTCAATATCTTGTAATTTCAAGGCCTTGCGTTTAATCAAGTCCAAAAGTCGTCCTGGTGTTCCTACTACGATGTGAGCCCCTGATTTAAGAGCCTTGATTTGTTTTTCAATGCTTGAACCACCATAGACTGAACGGACTTTTACACCCTTACTACTACCAAAGCGGAAGAGTTCTTCCTGGCTTTGAACAGCAAGTTCACGAGTTGGTGCAATCACCAAAGCTTGGATTGTCGCTTCTTCTGTACGAATTTTTTCAAGGGTTGGCAAGCCAAAGGCTGCTGTTTTCCCTGTACCAGTCTGTGCTTGACCGATAACATCTTTTCCTTCAAGAGCCAAAGGAATAGTTTGCTCTTGGATAGGACTTGCTTCTACAAATCCTGCTTTTTCAATTTCTGCTAACAAATCAGCAGAAAGATTAAATTCATTAAATTTCACGTTTTTCTTCTTTCTAAAGGTGGTGCGAAGCCACCCTATAGCGCTTAGTTTATACTTTTTCTTTTTCATGACGTATTTTTCATATCTTTATATGAAAGATCGTGTTGCTTCTTTTCCACTAAAAGAAAAGTACTGCTTTTCTTTGCAACTTATCTAGTATAACACAAGAAGAGGTCAAAAGATAGTCTAAACCCTCTGATTAAATCATGTAAACGATTTTTCTATTTTTGAACTTGATTCTCAAAAAGCTTTCGTGAGACTATTTTAGTCAATATTTTTTCCATGCAGATTTGTGCAAAA